>Ga0209207_1000236_pt1 | contig 39315 bp, 39 predicted proteins | sample SaghotsprinmetaG_FD_184140 | JGI IMG/M metagenome (GOLD analysis project Ga0209207, IMG submission 184140) | Hot spring microbial communities from South Africa to study Microbial Dark Matter (Phase II) - Sagole hot spring metaG (SPAdes) (version 3) | ecosystem: Environmental > Aquatic > Thermal...
GCGCAGTGCAGCAGCGCTTCGCGAATCTCGGCCACGGTGCAGCCATTGTTCAGCGCGCCGCGCACATGGCCCTTGAGCTCCTGGGGGCATTTCAGCGCGGTGAGGGCGGCCAGGGTGATCAGGCTGCGGGTCTTGCGGTCCAGCCCTTCACGGGTCCACACCCCGCCCCAGGCGTGTTCGTTGACGAAGTCCTGCAGCGGCTGGGTAAAGTCGGTGGCGTTGCCCAGGGCGCGATCGACAAAGGCATCGCCCATCACCTCGCGGCGCACCTTAAGGCCTTGTTCACAGTTATCGCTCATCTTCAGTGGACCTCGCCGCGCTGTCTTTGCCAGGCGCGTACGGTGATGATGGCCAGGGTGATGGCGGTCAGCGGCAGGGCATAGCCAATCATCGCGTCGGCAAAGGTATCGGCGGCCGGGCGGCCGGTGGAGGCCATCACCAGATAGACCGTGTAGGCCAGGTAGTAGCCGAGGAACAGGGCGCCTTCCCAGCGGTTGATGCAGTAGCCGGCAAAGAAGATCGGCAGGCAGGCCACCGCCACCGCGATCATCACCGGGAAGTCGAAGGCCAGGGCGTTGGCGGCCACCGCCACGGCCTGGGGCGAGACCAGAGCGGTCAGGCCCAGCACGCAGAGCAGGTTGAAGATATTGCTGCCGACGATATTGCCCACGGCGATATCCCGCTCACCCTTGAAGGCGGCGATGATCGAGGTGGCCAGCTCCGGCAGGGAGGTGCCGATGGCGATCACGGTCAGGCCGATCACTAGTTCCGACAGGCCCAGGGCGCGGGCCAGGCTGACCGCGCCTTCGACCAGGAAGTTGGAACCGACCACCAGCAGCACCAGGCCGGCAAGCACCAGGCCCAGATTGATCGCCCAGGCATAGGGCTTGGGCGGCTCATTCAGGCCGAACTCCTTGACGAACTCATCGTCTTCGGCGGCCTTCTTGTCGCGGCGCGAGCTGATGATCAGAAAGGCGGTGTAGGTGAGCACGCCGGCGAACAGCAGGGCGCCGTCCAGGCGGCTGAGGGCGCCGTCCCAGGCCAGGGCAAAGACCACCAGGCTGGCGCCGATCATGATCGGCACGTCCAGGCGGATCAGCTGGCGGGACACGATCAGCGGTGCCACCAGGGCGGTGGCGCCCAGTACCAGCAGGACGTTGGCGATATTGCTGCCAATCACGTTGCCGATGGCCAGGTCGCCACTGCCGTTGTAGGCGGCCTGCACGCTCACCGCGGTTTCCGGCGCGCTGGTGCCGAAGGCCACCACGGTCAGGCCGATCACCAGAGGCGGGATGCCGAACTGGGCGGCCAGTTTGGCGGCGCCGCGTACCAGCACCTCGGCGCCGGCGACCAGCAGCACCAGGCCGGCGATCAGGTAAACAAAGGTCATCAGGGTCATGGTTTGGAGCTCCAGAAAAGTGGCGCTAGTTTAATCATCGGCCTGCATAGCGCCAGAGGCTGGTGACGGTTTCTTTATCGGAGCTGCGTTCAGTCGACCAGTTGTTCAATGCGCACCGGCACTACACCGTCGCGCAGCATATCCAGTTGTTCGGCGGCTTTTTGCGAGAGGTCAATGATGCGCTGCTTGGCGTAGGGGCCGCGGTCATTGATGCGCACCACCACGCGCTTGTTGTTACGCAGGTTGGTGACCTGTACGCGGCTGCCAAACGGCAGGCTGCGGTGCGCAGCGGTCAAGGCGTGCTGGTCGAAGCGCTCGCCGCTGGCGGTCTTGTTGCCATGGTGGCGTGCACCGTAATAGGAGGCCATGCCTGTTTCCGTGACACTGCTGCCTGTGCCAACAGTGGAGCACCCGCCGAGTAGGCCGAACAGGCCGAACAGGCCGAACAGCAGGGCGCTGCGTAGCCCGGATGCAATCCGGGGTAATAAGGGCTCCCGGATTGCATCCGGGCTACAAGTAGGCATGGCTGGGTTCTCCGGGCAAACAAACGCCGGGCAAGCCCGGCGTCGTCAATAGCTGTGGCAGGCGAGTCGCTGCGGCTCACCCTTCGAGCTTTTTCTTCAACAGTTCGTTGACCTGGCCAGGGTTGGCCTTGCCTTTCGAGGCCTTCATGGCCTGGCCGACGAAGAAACCGAACATCTTGCCGCGCTTGGCTTCATCGCTGGCGCGGTACTGTTCGACCTGCTCGGCGTTGGCTGCCAGCACTTCATCCAGCATCTTCTCGATGGCGCCAGAGTCGGTGACCTGCTTAAGGCCTTTTGCTTCGATGATGGCGTCGGCGGATTCGCCTTCACCGGCGGCCAGGGCCTCGAACACCATCTTGGCGATCTTGCCGCTGATGGTATTGTCCTTGATGCGCAGGATCATGCCGCCGAGTTGCTCGGCCGATACCGGCGACTGCTCGATGTCCAGGTTGTCCTTGTTGAGCAGGCTGGACAGCTCGCCCATCACCCAGTTGGCCGCCAGCTTGGCATCGCCGCATACGGCGTTGACTGCCTCGAAGTAGTCGGCCAGTTCGCGGCTGGCCGCCAGTACCGTGGCGTCGTAGGCGGACAGGCCGAACTGGCTCTCGAAACGCTCGCGCTTTTGTACCGGCAACTCCGGCAGGCTGGCGCGCACTTCGTCGAGGAAGCTCTGCTCGATTCGCACCGGCAGCAGGTCCGGGCAGGGGAAGTAACGGTAGTCGTTGGCTTCTTCCTTGCTGCGCATGGAGCGTGTCTGATCCTTGTTCGGGTCGTACAGGCGGGTTTCCTGCACCACCTTGCCACCGTCCTCGATCAGCTCGATCTGGCGCTGCACCTCATGGTTGATGGCCTTTTCGATAAAGCGGAAGGAGTTGACGTTCTTGATCTCGGCGCGGGTGCCGAACTCGGCCTGGCCCTTGGGGCGTACCGAGACGTTGCAGTCGCAGCGCAGCGAGCCTTCGGCCATATTGCCGTCGCAGATGCCGAGGTAACGCACCAGGGCGTGGATGGCCTTGACATAGGCCACGGCTTCCTTGGCCGAGCGGATATCCGGCTCGGAAACGATCTCCAGCAGCGGGGTGCCGGCACGGTTGAGGTCGATACCGCTCATACCGTGGAAGTCTTCGTGCAGGCTCTTGCCCGCGTCTTCTTCCAGGTGCGCGCGGGTGATGCCGATGCGCCGGGTGCTACCGTCTTCCAGGGTGATATCCAGATGCCCCTTGCCGACGATGGGGTGGTCCATCTGGCTGGTCTGGTAGCCCTTGGGCAAGTCCGGGTAGAAGTAGTTCTTGCGTGCGAAGACGTTGGTTGGCGCGATCTCGGCGTCGATCGCCAGGCCGAACTTGCAGGCCATGCGCACCGCCTCTGCATTCAGCACCGGCAGGGTGCCGGGCATGCCCAGATCAACCAGGCTGGCCTGGGTGTTGGGCTCGGCGCCGAAGGTGGTGGCGCTGCCGGAGAAGATCTTCGACTGGGTGGAAAGCTGGGCGTGGATTTCCAGCCCGATTACGGTTTCCCATTGCATCTTGCGTATTCCTCGAATGCGTTGCGGGCGGCCGCTTCGCCATCGTGCATGTCTTCTGTAGGAGCCAGCTTGCTGGCGATGCTTTTGCCTTATTGATCGCCAGCAAGCTGGCTCCTACAGGTGTGCGCGAGAGCTGTGCGGGCTATGCCTCAGAAGCCTTTGGGTGTCTGTTTATGCCAGTCGCTGACTTGCTGATACTGGTGCGCGACATTCAGCAGGCGGCCTTCCTGGAAGTAGTTGCCGAGCAACTGCACGCCCACCGGCAGGCCATCGACGAAGCCGGCCGGCATCGACAGACCGGGGATGCCGGCCAGGTTGGCGGTGATGGTGTAGATGTCTTCCAGATAGGCTGAAACCGGGTCGGCGTTCTTCTCGCCCAGCTTCCAGGCCAGGTTCGGTGTGGTTGGGCCGAGGATCACGTCGACCTCATTGAACGCTTTGAGGAAGTCGTTCTTGATCAGCCGGCGGATCTTCTGCGCCTTGAGGTAGTAGGCATCGTAGTAGCCGGCGGACAGTGCATAGGTGCCGACCATAATGCGCCGTTTGACTTCCGCACCGAAGCCTTCACCGCGCGAGCGCTTGTACAGGTCTTCCAGATTCACCGGGTTTTCACAGCGGTAGCCAAAGCGTACGCCGTCAAAACGCGACAGGTTGCTGCTGGCTTCGGCGGGGGCGATCACGTAATAGGCCGGAATCGCGTGCTGCATATTGGGCAGGCTGATCTCTTTAACGGTCGCGCCGAGCTTTTTCAGCTCCTCGACCACCGCCATGACCTTCTCTCCGATGCGCGCATCCAGACCGGCGCCGAAATATTCCTTGGGCAGGCCGATACGCAGGCCGCTCAGCGGCTGGGCGAGGGCGGCCAGGTAATCATCCACCGGTTGCTCGACGCTGGTGGAGTCTTTCGGGTCGAAACCGGCCATGGCCTGCAGCAGCAGGGCGCAGTCTTCGGCCGTACGCGCCAGCGGGCCGCCCTGATCGAGGCTGGAGGCATAGGCGATCATGCCCCAGCGCGAGACGCGGCCGTAGGTCGGCTTGATCCCGGTGAGGTTGGTCAGCGCCGCCGGCTGGCGGATCGAGCCGCCAGTGTCGGTGCCGGTGGCGGCCGGCAGCAGGCGTGCGGCCACGGCTGCAGCCGAGCCGCCGGAGGAGCCACCCGGCACGCGGCTGGTGTCCCAGGGGTTCTTTACCGCGCCGTAGTGGCTGGATTCGTTGGCCGAGCCCATGGCGAACTCGTCCATATTCAGCTTGCCCAGGGTAATGGTGCCGGCGGCGTTGAGTTTCTCCACCACGGTGGCGTTATAGGGCGCCTTAAAACCTTGCAGGATCTTGGACGCGCAGCTGGTCAGCACATCCTGGGTGCAGAACAGGTCCTTGTGGCCGATCGGCGCGCCGAGCAGGGCGCCATTCTCGCCAGCGGCGCGGCGGGCGTCGGCGGCCCTGGCCTGCTCCAGCGCAAGCTCCTCGGTGACGGTGATAAAGCTGTTGAGCTGCGGGTCGAGCTGTTTGATGCGCGCCAGCAGGCTGCGGCTCAGCTCTTCGGAGGAAAATTGCTTGTCGGCGAGTGCGCGGGCGATCTCGGCCAGGGTCAGTTGGTACATGGCTGGGCGTTTCCCTTACTCGATGACTTTCGGAACCAGATACAGACCGTTTTCCACGGCCGGGGCGATGGCCTGGTAGGCCTCGCGCTGGTTCTGCTCGGTGACGCTGTCGGCGCGCAGGCGCTGGGTGGCTTCCAGGGGGTGGGCCAGGGGTTCGATGCCGCTGGTGTCCACCGCCTGCATCTGGTCGATCAGGCCGAGGATATTGTTGAGGGTCGTGGTGGTACTCGGCAGTTCGTCGTCATTCAGGCCCAGTCGAGCCAGATGAGCGATCTTCTCCACTTCGGAGCGTTCAAGCGCCATCGGATGTCTCCCTATAAAAGGTTGCGCAAGCGGCAAGCCGCCCATGCAAATGTGATCGAGTCGGCATGCCGGAAAATGCAGGGAACGGATGCGGGAAGCCGGCGGTCAAAGGCCGCGATGATGGGCTGTACAGCCCGGAAAAACCGGCAATCTACCATATTGGTGCCTTGCTCAAAATCCCTGTCGTTGTTAGAGTTTGCCGCACTTTTTTAGCCGCGCCTTTAACCGCGCCTTGCCTCTACCCACGCGTTGCCTAGGGTCTCTCTCCCATGTTCAAAAAACTGCGTGGCATGTTTTCCAGCGATCTGTCGATTGACCTGGGCACTGCCAATACCCTGATTTATGTTCGCGAACGCGGCATCGTGCTCAACGAGCCGTCGGTCGTTGCCATCCGCACCCACGGTAACCAGAAGAGCGTGGTCGCGGTCGGCACCGAGGCCAAGCGCATGCTTGGACGTACCCCGGGCAATATCGCCGCCATTCGTCCGATGAAGGATGGCGTGATCGCCGACTTCAGCGTCTGCGAGAAGATGCTGCAGTACTTTATCAACAAGGTTCACGAGAACAGCTTTCTGCAGCCCTCGCCGCGGGTGCTGATCTGCGTGCCCTGCAAATCCACCCAGGTGGAGCGCCGTGCCATTCGTGAATCGGCCCTGGGCGCCGGTGCCCGCGAAGTGTTCCTGATCGAAGAGCCCATGGCCGCGGCCATCGGTGCCGGCCTGCCGGTGGAAGAGGCCCGCGGTTCGATGGTCGTGGATATCGGTGGTGGCACCACCGAGATCGCCCTGATTTCGCTGAACGGCGTGGTCTACGCCGAATCCGTGCGGGTTGGCGGTGACCGCTTCGACGAAGCCATCATCACCTATGTGCGCCGCAACTATGGTTCGCTGATCGGTGAATCCACCGCCGAGCGAATCAAGCAGGAAATCGGTACCGCCTACGCTGGCGGCGAGCTGCGGGAAGTCGACGTACGCGGCCGCAACCTGGCCGAGGGCGTACCGCGCAGCTTTACCCTCAACTCCAGCGAAGTGCTGGAAGCCCTGCAGGAATCCCTGGCGACCATCGTCCAGGCGGTGAAAAGCGCCCTGGAGCAGTCGCCGCCCGAGCTGGCCTCGGATATCGCCGAGCGCGGCCTGGTGCTGACCGGTGGTGGCGCGCTGCTGCGCGATCTGGACAAGCTGCTGAGCCAGGAAACCGGTCTGCCGGTGATCGTCGCCGAGGACCCGCTGACTTGCGTGGCCCGCGGTGGCGGCAAGGCGCTGGAGATGATGGACCGTCACACCATGGACCTGCTGTCCTCGGAGTAAGCCCAGCGGTGCTCGTCTGCTCAAGCTGCAATCGGGTTATGCTCGCTTGCAGCTTTTTGTTTGCCGCCTGATGCCCTGAGGAACCGCCCATCAAACCGCTCTTCGCCAAAGGACCTTCGCTCGGTGTACGCCTGCTGGTGTTCACCGTGCTTTCGGCTGTGCTGATGGTGGTGGATGCGCGCTTTACCGCGTTGCAGCCGCTGCGTACCCAGCTCGGCCTGGTGGTCGAGCCGGTGTACTGGCTGGGGCGTTTGCCGGTGCGTCTGTGGGAGGGCGCGACCCAGGAGCTGAGCAGCCGCAACGAACTGGCGGCGGAAAACGAGAAGCTCAAGGCCGAGCAGCTGATGATGCAGCGCCGCCTGCAGAAGCTGGCGGCCCTGACCGAGCAGAACGTGCGTCTGCGCGAGCTGCTCAACTCGGCGGCCCTGGTGGATGACGAGGTGCTGGCCACCGAGCTGATCGGTATCGACCCCAACCCCTATACCCATCGCATCCTGATCGACAAGGGCAGCAAGGACGGCGTGCAACTGGGCCAGCCGGTGCTCGATGCCCGGGGCCTGATGGGCCAGGTGGTCGAGGTGTTGCCCTACAGCTCGCGGGTGCTGCTGCTGACCGACACGACCCATAGCATCCCGGTGCAGGTCAACCGTAACGGCCTGCGCGCCATTGCCAGCGGCACCGGCAACCCCGAGCGCCTGGAGCTGCGTCATGTGGCGGAAACGGCGGATATCAAGGAGGGCGACCTGCTGGTCAGCTCCGGCCTGGGGCAGCGCTTCCCCGCCGGCTACCCGGTGGCCACGGTCACCGAGGTGATCCACGATACCGGCCAGCCCTTTGCCATCGTCCGCGCCACCCCCACCGCCAGTCTCAACCGCACCCGCTTTATGCTGCTGGTGTTCACCGATACGCGCAGCCCCGAACAGCGTGCCAGCGACTCGGCCGAGGCCCAGGAGGCCTTCGATCGTCAGCAGCAGGAGCAGAACGGCGCTGCCACCCGCGAACAGGAGGCTGGCCAGTGATCTCCACGGCCCCGAGCAATGTCTGGGTGGTCTGGCTCAGCCTGGGCCTGGCCCTGCTGCTGAGCGTGACCAGCATGCCGGCCTTTATGGAGGTCGGTCGGCCACTGTGGCTGGCCCTGTTTCTCGCCTACTGGGTGCTCAACGTGCCGCATCGGGTGGGCATGGCCACGGCCTGGTGCGTGGGCCTGCTGGCCGATGTGCTGAACGGTTCGCTGCTGGGGCAGAACGCCCTGATTCTGACCCTGATCAGCTTTCTGGTACTGACCCTGCACCAGCGTCTGCGCATGTTCCCCATGTGGCAGCAGTGTGTGGTGCTGCTGGTGATCTTCGGCCTGGCCCAGTTGGTGCAGCTGTGGCTCAATGCCCTGACCGGCAACCGGCCGCCGACCCTGCTGTTTATCCTGCCGGCGCTGGTCAGCGCGCTGCTCTGGCCCTGGGTCTGCGCCCTGCTGCGCGCCGTGCACCTGCGTCTGCGGGTCAACTGAACCGCCACCATCCTGCTCCAGCGGCCATCGGAGGGGCCAGTATGCCGATACTCTATCTCGCCTCCGGCTCGCCCCGTCGCCGCGAACTGCTTAGCCAGATCGGCGTGCCCTATCGCCTGCATAGCCTGCCCATCGATGAAACTGTGCTGCCGGACGAGGCGCCTCTGGCCTATGTGGAACGCCTGGCCCGGGCCAAGGCGCAGGTTGCCCTGGCCAGCCTGGGCGAGGACGTCGATAGCGTGGTGCTGGGGGCGGACACCAGCGTGGTGCTGGATGGGCGCATTCTCGGCAAGCCAGTGGATCGCGAGCATGGCCTGGCCATGCTGCGCGCCCTGTCCGGGCGCAGCCATCAGGTGCTGACCGCCGTGGCCCTGGTCAGCCCCGGACGCACGCTGTGCCGGGTGGTGAGCAGCGAGGTGAGCTTTCGCCCGCTGACGGAGGCGGAGCTGGCCGCCTACTGGGCCAGTGGCGAGCCCCGGGACAAGGCCGGGGGTTATGCTATCCAGGGATTGGCTGGGGTGTTTGTACGCCAGTTGCATGGCAGTTATTCGGCGGTGGTGGGTTTGCCCCTGTGCGAAACCGCCGAGCTGCTGGGTCAGTTCGGTATTGCCTGCTGGCAGCCGGTTCAAATCAGCGGGGCGAAGCCATGAGTGAAGAGATTCTGATCAATATCACGCCGATGGAATCGCGCGTGGCGGTGGTGGAAAACGGCGTGCTGCAGGAAGTGCACGTGGAGCGCACGCAGAAGCGCGGCATCGTCGGCAATATCTACAAGGGCAAGGTGGTGCGCGTGCTGCCCGGCATGCAGGCGGCCTTTGTCGATATCGGCCTGGAGCGTGCGGCCTTTATCCATGCGGCTGAGATATCCAGCCGCGAGGGCAGTGCGGTGGAGTCGATCAGTGCCCTGGTGCACGAGGGGCAGAGCCTGGTGGTGCAGGTGACCAAGGACCCGATCGGCACCAAGGGCGCGCGCCTGACCACCCAGCTGTCGATCCCCTCGCGCTACCTGGTGTATATGCCGCGCACCAGTCATGTCGGCATTTCCCTGAAGATCGAAGACGAGGCCGAGCGCGAGCGCCTCAAGCAGGTGGTGGCCGACTGCATCGCCGCCGAAGGTATCGAGGAGAGCGGCGGTTTTATCCTGCGCACCGCCGCTGATGGCGCCCGCGCCGAGGAGATCCTCGCCGATATCCGTTACCTGCGCCGCCTGTGGGGGCAGATTGCCACGCAGATGAAGGTCGGCCCGACGCCGCTGGTGATCTACGAGGACCTCAGTCTGGCCCTGCGTACCCTGCGTGATCTGGTCAACCCGAAGATCGAGAAGATCCGCGTAGATTCCCGGGAAACCTTCGGCAAGATCACCCAGTTCGTCGAGGAACTGATGCCGGAAATCGCCGATCGCCTGGAGCACTACCCCGGCGAGCGGCCGATCTTCGACCTCTACGGGGTCGAGGACGAGATCCAGAAGGCCCTGGAGCGCAAGGTGCCGCTCAAGTCCGGCGGCTACCTGATCATCGACCCCGCCGAGGCGATGAGCACCATCGATGTGAATACCGGTGCCTTTGTCGGCCACCGCACCCTGGAAGAAACCATCTTCAAGACCAACCTGGAGGCGGCCACGGCCATTGCCCGCCAGCTGCGCCTGCGCAACCTGGGCGGGATCATCATCATCGACTTTATCGACATGGAAGATGAGGAGCACCAGCGCCAGGTGCTGCGCACCCTGGAGAAGCAGCTGGAGCGCGATCACGCCAAGACCAATATCATCGGCATCACCGAACTGGGCCTGGTGCAGATGACCCGCAAGCGCACCCGCGAAAGTATCGAGCAGGTGCTGTGCGAGCCCTGCAGCGCCTGTGAGGGGCGCGGCAAGCTGAAAACCGCCGAAACCGTGTGCTATGAGATCTTCCGCGAAATCCTCCGCGAGGCCCGGGCCTATCAGCCGGAGGGCTACCGGGTGCTGGCCAACCAGAAGGTGGTGGATCGCCTGCTGGACGAGGAGTCGGGCAATGTCGCCGATCTGGAAGCCTTTATCGGCCGCACCATCAAGTTCCAGGTGGAAACCATGTATTCCCAGGAACAGTACGATGTGGTCCTGCTGTGAGCCCGGCCCCGTGGAGCTGAGCTGAATGGCGCGCCTGGCCCGCGGCCTGATGGGGCTGCTGCGTGCCCTGTTGGGCCTGTGCGCCCTGCTGCTGGTGCTGCTGGCGCTCTATGTCAGCCTGGGCCGCGAGCTGCTGCCGTTGCTGGCCGACTACCGTCTGCAGGTGGAAGACCGCGCCAGTGCGGCTCTGGCCATGCCGGTGCGCATTGCCAGCCTGGAGGGGCGCTGGCAGGGGCTGGCGCCGCTGCTAGTCGCCGAGGATGTGCAGATCGGTGAGGGGGCCGGTCTGGTGCAGCTGGATCAGGTGCGGGTGCGCCCCGACCTGCTGGCCAGCCTCAAGGCGCGCCAGTTGCGCATCGCCCGCCTGGAGCTGGAGGGTCTGCAGCTGTTGGTGCAGGAAGATGAGCAGGGGCGCTGGAGCCTCAAGGGCCTGCCCCAGCGCGAGGCCGCGGCGCCGCTGGCGGTGGCCGAGCTGCTGACCCGCAGCCAGATGATCCAGGGTCTGAGCCTGCATAACAGTCAGATCACCCTGCAGCCCAGGGACCTGCCCGCGCACAGCCTGACCTACGTCAATTTCAACCTGCACAACGGCCCCCAGCAGCAGCGCCTGGATGCCCGCCTGCTGTTGCCCGACGGCCAGCCCCTGGCCCTGCAGCTGCGCACCCGGATGCAGGCCCAGCACTGGCAGGCGCTGCAGGCCGAGCTCTACCTGAGCCTGCCGCAGAGCGACTGGGCACCCTGGTTGCCGGCGCGCCTGCTGGGCGACTGGCGCCTGGGCGAGCTGCGTGCCGGTGGCGAAATCTGGCTGAACTGGGCCGACGGCGAGCTGCAGCGGGCAGTGGCGCGCCTGCACAGCCCGCGGCTGCAGGTCGGATACGCCGAGCGTGAACCCCTGGCCCTGGACAACCTGGCCCTGCATGCCGACTTCCAGCGCACGGCCGAGGGCTTTGCCCTGCGCCTGGGGGATCTGGCCTTCAGCCGCGATCAGCAGCACTGGGGTGAGGTCCGTGTGGCCCTGAACCATGTGCGCGAGAGTGCCGAACAGGAACAGCAGTGGCAGCTGGCCCTGGATCGCCTCGACCTGGCCCCTCTGCAGCCCCTGATCGCGGGGTGGGCGCCGCTGCCGGAACAGGCCCTGAACCTGCTGCAGCAGCTCAAGCCCCATGGCGTTCTGCACAATGTCCAGCTGGATTACCGGCCTGACGTGGCCGGGCCCCTGCGTCTGCAGTTCGCCGCCAATCTGGAACGCATCGGCTTCAATGCCTACCTGGGCTCGCCTGCGGCGGAAAATGTCTCCGGCAGTATCACCGGCGACCTGGCCCAGGGCGAGCTGCGCCTGGATACCCAGGACTTTGCCCTGCATCTGGATACCCTGTTCCCCAAGCCCTGGCGCTATCAGCGGGCCAATGCGCGGCTGACCTGGCAGCTGGACGAGCAGAGCTTCACCCTGCGCAGCCCCTATCTGCGGGTGCAGGGCGAGGAGGGCGAGATTGCCGGGGATTTCCTGATTCGCCTGCTGTTCGACCCCGCTGCCGAGGACTATATGGACCTGCGGGTCGGGTTGCGCCAGGGCGATGCCCGTTACACCGAGAAATACCTGCCGACCCTGGCCCCGGGGCTCAGCCCGCAGCTGGCCGAGTGGCTGCTGACGGCGATTCGCGGTGGCCAGGTGGACGAGGGGTTCTTCCAGTACCAGGGCTCATTGAACAAGGGGGCGGCCGATACGGCCCGCAGTCTGAGCCTGTTCTTCGCCGTGCAGCAGGCCGAGCTGGCCTTCCAGCCGGGCTGGCCGGCCCTGCGCGAGGGGCGTGGCACGGTGTTTATCGAGGACAGCGGGGTGCGCGTCGAGCTGGCCGAAGGGCGCATCCTCGACAGCCGGGTGGAGCGCGCCCAGGCCCTGGTCGCCACGCGGCCCGGTCAGGTGCCGCGCCTGTTGCTGGATGCCGAACTCGCCAGCAGCCTGGGCGATGCCCTGCAGATCCTGCAGCAGGCGCCCATCGGCACCGCGCCGATCTTTGCCGGCTGGACGGGGCAGGGGCCCCTGGCGGGCCGGCTCAAACTCGACCTGCCGCTGCGCCAGGGTCAGACACCCGGGGTGGTGGTGGATTTCGCCACCGAGGGCGCCAGCCTGAACATGGCCAATCCTGACCTGCAGCTGACCCAGGTGCAGGGCGCCTTCCGCTACGACAGCGCCAGCGGCCTGAGCGCCCCGGATGTCCGTGCCGAGGTTCTGGGGCACGCCAGCCGCGGCAAGATCGTTGCCAATGGCAAGCCGGGCCAGCCGCGCAGCCGTATCGAGGCCAATGGCCGTATCGAACTGCCGGCTTTGACCCATTGGCTGGGGCTGAGCCAACCCTTGCCCCTGGCCGGCAGCCTGCCCTACCGGCTGCGCCTGAGCCTGGATGGCCAGGACAGCCAGTTGCGCGTCGACTCCAATCTGCAGGGGCTGGCCATCGAGCTGCCGGCGCCCTTCGGCAAGGCGGCCGCCGAATCCCGCGACGCCGTCTGGCGCATGACCCTGGAGGGTGCCGAGCGCCGCTACTGGCTGGATTATGCCGAACAGGCCAGCCTGTCCTTTGCCGCCCCCGTGGGGCAGCTGGCCCAGGGCCGTGGCGAATTGCGCTTGGGCGGCGCGGCCGCCAGCCTGCCGGCCGGGGCGGGGCTGCGTCTGCGTGGTCAGCTGGCCGAGCTGGACTGGCCTGCATGGCAACAGGTCCTGCAGCCCTATGCCCAGCAGTCCACTGAGCAGGCCCAGCAGCTGCTGCGCGAGGCGCGCCTGCAGGTGGCGCGTTTCTCCGGCTTTGGCGTGCAGCTGGATAACCTGGATCTGGGCCTGCAGCGCGCCCCTGGCGGTTGGGCCGTGGAGCTGGACAGTGAACGCCTCAAGGGGCGCATCCAGCTGGCCGATGGGGCCGAGCAGCCGATACGGATGGATCTGGAGCATCTGCGCTTTCCCGCCGCCGAGGCGGTGGTGGAGGCCAAGGATGCGCCGGTTGCCGACAAGCCCGATCCCCTGGTCGGGGTCGATCCGCGCCAGTTGCCCGCCCTCGACCTGCGTATCGCCACGGTCTACCAGGGGCTGGAGCCTCTGGGCGCCTGGTCATTGCAAATCCGTCCGGTGGCGCAGGGCGTTCAGTTTCGCGAGGTCCAGCTCAATCTCAAGGGGCTGCTGCTCAGTGGTGAAGGCGGCTGGCAGGGCAGCGCCGACAGCAGCACCAGCTGGTACAAGGGGCGCCTGCAGGGCGCCGATCTGGCCGATGTGCTGATTGCCTGGGGCTATGCCCCCACGGCCAGCAGCGAGAGTTTCCGGGTCGAGGTGGAGGGGCGCTGGCCCGGCTCGCCTGCCTGGTTCGCCCTCAAACGTTTCAGTGGCAGCATGGAGGCAAACCTGCGCAAGGGGCAGTTTGTCGAGGTGCAGGGGCCGGCCTCGGCCTTGCGTGTATTCGGCGTGCTCAATTTCAACTCCATCGGTCGCCGCCTGCGCCTGGACTTCTCCGACCTGCTGGGCAAGGGCCTGAGCTACGACCGGGTCAAGGGCCTGCTGGAGGCCCGTGACGGGGTCTTCGTCACGCGCGAGCCGCTGACCCTGGAAGGGCCTTCGAGCAATCTGGAACTCAAGGGCGAGCTGGATATGCGCCGCGAGCAGGTGGATGCCAAGTTGCTGGTCACCCTGCCGGTCAGCAATAACCTGCCGCTGGCGGCAATCATAGTCGGGGCGCCGGCCATCGGCGGCGCCCTGTTTATTGCCGACAAGCTGCTGGGTAATCGGGTGGCGCGTTTTGCCAGCGTGCAATATGACGTCAAGGGCCCCTGGCAGGACCCGGATATCAGTTTTGACAAACCGTTCGAGAAGCCCCAGTGAGGCCTGCGTGCTCGGTGCGCTTTGCCGCGTTGGCCTGTAAGCTGAAAGCCAGTCTTGTAACGGGAGTGAGCCCACCATGACCCTGGCGGTGATTCAAATGGTCAGCCAGGCCGATGTTTTGGATAACCTGGCCCAGGCCCGGTTGTTGCTGGAACAGGCGGCGGGACAGGGGGCGCGCCTGGCGGTGCTACCGGAGAATTTCGCCGCCATGGGCCACCTGCGCCTGGCAGCCCTGGGCCGCAGCGAGGCTTATGGCCAGGGCCCGATCCTGCCCTGGCTGGCGCAGACGGCCCGCGATCTGGGCCTGTGGATAGTGGCCGGTACCCTGCCCCTGCCGCCGGACGATGCCCCGGAGGCCAAGCCCCATGCCTGCTCGCTGCTGATCGATGAGTACGGCCAGCGGGTGGCGCGCTATGACAAGCTGCATCTGTTCGATGTGCAGGTCGGCGACAGCCATGGCCATTACCGTGAGTCGGATGACTTCGCCTGTGGCAGCCGGGTGGTGGTGGCCGACACCCCGGTGGGCCGCTTGGGCATGACGGTGTGCTATGACCTGCGGTTCCCCGAACTCTACAGCGCCCTGCGCGCCGCGGGGGCCGAACTGATCAGCATTCCGGCGGCCTTTACTGCGGTCACCGGCGCCGCCCACTGGCAGGTGCTGACCCGTGCCCGGGCCATCGAAACCCAATGCTATGTGCTGGCCGCAGGGCAGGGTGGTAGTCACCTCGGCGGCCGGCAGACCTTTGGCCATTCGACCATCGTCGATGCCTGGGGTCAGGTGCTTGGCGAGCAAGCCGAGGGGCCGGGCGTGGTGCTGGCCCGCCGTGATGCCGACGCGCAGCAGGCCATTCGCCAGCGTATGCCGGTGGACCGGCATAAACGATTTTTTGCCGCAGCCGAGCCCCGGTTGCCCGGCGTGGAACAGTGAAGAGCGAGATCAAGCCGTTATGAGCGATATGCTGCTGTCTGTCAGCGAACACCTGTTGGCCCCCGGTGGCCTGAGTGTCGAACAGTTGCCCGCAGTGCTGGGCGAGCTGGCGGGGCCGGGCATCGACGCCGCCGACCTGTACTTCCAGAGTCAGGTCTCCGAGACCTGGGCCCTGGAAGACGGCATCGTCAAGGAAGGCAGCTTCAACCTCGACCAGGGCGTCGGCGTGCGCGCCCAGTCCGGTGAGAAGACCGGTTTTGCCTACAGCAATGTGATCAGCACGGATGCCTTGCGTCAGGCGGCTCAGGCGGCACGCTCCATCGCCCGGTCCGGGCAGAGCGGGCGGGTGCAGGCCTTTACCAGCCCGTTATTGAACCCGCTGTATGCACCGGACAACCCCCTGGACGTGTTGGGGCGTGCCGAGAAGGTCGAGTTGCTCAAGCGTATCGACATCGCCACCCGCGCCCTGGACCCGCGGATCAAGCAGGTTTCGGTCAGCCTGGCCGGGGTCTGGGACCGGGTGCTGGTGGCCGCCGTGGATGGCAGCCTGGGGGCCGATATCCGGCCACTGGTGCGCTTCAACGTCAGCGTGATAGTCGAGCAGAACGGTCGGCGTGAACGCGGCGGTCATGGCGGCGGCGGGCGTACCGACTACCGCTACTTCCTCGAACGCGACGAGCGCGGCGAAGAGCGGGCCATGGGCTATGCCCGCGAGGCGTTGCGTCAGGCACTGGTCAATCTGGAGGCGATTGCCGCCCCGGCCGGCAGCATGCCGGTGGTGATGGGAGCCGGCTGGTCGGGGGTGCTGCTGCACGAGGCGGTGGGGCATGGTCTGGAAGGTGATTTCAACCGCAAGGGCAGTTCCGCCTACAGCGGCCGTATCGGCGAGCGGGTGGCATCCAGCCTGTGCACCATAGTCGATGACGGCACCCTGGCCGGGCGCCGCGGCTCCCTGAGCATGGACGACGAGGGTATTGGCACCCAGTGCACCACCCTGATCGAGAACGGCGTGCTCAAGGGCTATATGCAGGACAAGCTGAATGCCCGCCTGATGGGCGTGGCGCCCACCGGCAATGGCCGGCGCGAATCCTATGCGCACCTGCCGATGCCGCGCATGACCAACACCTATATGTTGGCCGGGCAGAGCGATCCCGAGGAAATCATCCGCTCGGTGAAAAAGGGTATCTACTGCGCCAACCTGGGCGGTGGCCAGGTGGATATCACCAGCGGCAAGTTTGTCTTCTCCACCAGCGAGGCCTACCTGATCGAGGACGGCAAGATCACCGCCCCGGTCAAGGGCGCGACCCTGATCGGCAATGGCCCCGAGGCCATGAGCAGGGTGTCCATGGTCGGCAACGACCTGGCCCTGGACAGCGGTGTCGGCACCTGCGGCAAGGACGGCCAGTCGGTGCCGGTTGGCGTGGGCCAACCGACGCTGAAGATCGATGCGATTACCGTGGGCGGAACTGGCGCTTGATCGAAGCGCTATTTCATTTTCTGGTTGAGGTGTTGCTGTACGGTAAGGGCTACGCGGTATTACGGTTGCTTTCGCTTGGCAGGATCAAACCGCGTAACTGGAATGACGGAATAGTGAGCGCGGTAGGCCTAGTGGTTACCTTGGCCTGGTGTGTGCCTTTGCTGCTTTGGCTTGGCGATAAATCGTAGGTCAGGGATGGAGTAAGCAGAGGCGTAACCCATCCTGGCCATAAGCCTTAGCGCAAACCGCGCTGAGCTTCATCCAGCTCGCGGATATATTTGAAGATCTTGCGTGACGCGGCTGGCGGCTTGTTCTGCGCCAGTTCGTGCTGGGCCTGGCGCAGCAGCTGGCGCAGGTGCTGGCGGTCGGCTTCGGGGTAGTCGCCGACAAAGGTCTCCAGGGTCTGGTCGTTGCCGGTGATCAGGCGGTCGCGCCAGCGCTCCAGATTATGGAAACGCTCGTTGTACTGACGCGTGGAAGCGTCCAGCTGGTCGAGCAGAGCGAGAATGGCAGTGGTGTCCTGATCGCGCATCAAGCGGCCGATAAACTGGGCATGACGTTTTTTCGCGACATTGGCGGTGTGCTTGGGCGCTTCTTCCAGGGCCCGGCGTAGGGCGTCGGTGAGAGGGAGCTTGTTCAGCAGGTCGGCCTTGAGCGTGGTCAGGCGTTGCCCCAGATCCTGCAGTGCATGCAGTTCGCGTTTGATCTGGGATTTGCTCTTCTCGCCGGAGAAGTCGTCTTGGTAGTCGGACATGGTGGGATCCTGTGGAAAACACCGACATGATAACAGTAGCTGCAAGCGTAGAGCTTGGCGCAGGCGCGCATGGCGTGCAGGGTATTTTGAGGAGTGGGTATGAATGCAGTCGATGGGGTAGGTCCGCAGGCGCTGGCGCAATTGCAGGGGCAGGTCGAGCAGGTGTTGGCCGAGGCCCGGCGTCAGGGGGCCACGGCCTGTGAAGTGGCCGTTTCCCTGGGCCAGGGCTTGTCCACCAGTGTGCGTCAGGGCGAGGTGGAAACGGTCGAGTTCAACCGCGATCAGGGCTTCGGCATCACCCTCTACCTGGGCCAGCGCAAGGGCTCGGCCAGCACCTCGGCCACGGGCGAGGCGGCCATCGCCGAGACGGTGGCCGCGGCCCTGGCCATCGCCAGGCATGCCTCCGAGGATGACTGCGCCGGCCTGGCCGATGCCGCGCTGATGGCCCGCGAGCTGCCGGAGCTGGATCTCTATCACCCCTGGGCCATCAGCCCGGAACAGGCCATCGAGCGGGCACTTGAGTGTGAGGCGGCGGCCTTTGCCACGGATGGGCGGATCAAGAATGCCGATGGCACCAGCCTCAATACCCATCAGGGTTGCCGGGTCTATGGCAACAGTCAGGGCTTTGTCGGCGGTTATGCCAGCACCCGACACAGCCTGAGTTGCGTGATGATCGCCGAGGATGGCGGGCAGATGCAGCGTGATTACTGGTATGACGTCAGCCGCCAGGGCGAGCTGCTGAGTGATCCGCTGAGCATTGGCCGGCGTGCCGCCGAGCGTACGGTCAGTCGTCTGGGGGCGCGGCCGGTGCCCACCTGCGAGGTGCCGGTGCTGTTCGCCGCCGAGCTGGCCGGCGGCCTGTTCGGTCATTTGCTGGCGGCGATTTCCGGCGGCAACCTGTATCGCCACTCCTCCTTTCTGGAAGGTGCCCTGGGTGAGCAGCTGTTCCCCGGCTGGTTGAACCTGGATGAGCGGCCCCATCTGCCGCGGGCCCTGGGCAGTGCCAGCTTCGACGGCGATGGCCTGGCCACCTATGCCAAGCCCTTTGTGGCCGGTGGCGAGCTGGTTTCCTATGTGCTGGGCACCTATTCCGGGCGCAAGCTGGGCCTGCCCAGCACGGCCAATGCCGGTGGCGTGCATAACCTGTTCGTCAGCCATGGCGATGAAGATCAGCAGGCACTGATCCGGCGCATGGGCCGTGGCCTGCTGGTAACCGAGCTGATGGGCCAGGGCCTGAATCTGGTGACCGGCGACTACTCGCGCGGCGCTGCTGGCTTCTGGGTGGAGAACGGCGAGATCCAGTTCCCGGTGCAGGAGGTGACCATCGCCGGCAACCTGCGTGAGATGTTCCGGCAGATAGTCGCGGTGGGCAACGATCTGGAGTTGCGCAGCAATATCCGCAGCGGCTCGGTGCTGATCGAGCGGATGACGGTGGCGGGCAGCTAAGAGCAGAGCGACAAGGCGTAGGGCGGGTCAAGCCTGGTAGGGCGGGTCGTGACCCGCGCTGATTGATCGTGCGGTCGTCGCGTTAATGGTGCGTACACCGTATTTGAATGGCGGTGTTTTTTGGGATTTATGGGCGCTGCCACGTTTGCTTGGGATGGGTGGTGCGGCGGGGATTGCTTGGCGGGTTACGCCGCTGCGCGGCTAACCCGCCCTACGATCTATTCGCCTTCGTCGAAATAGTTGTTGATCAGCTCGCAGAGCGCCTGCAGGGCCTCGTCATCCTGTTCGCCTTCGGTATGCAGGTGGATGGCGCTGCCCTTGCCGGCGGCCAGCATCATCACCGCCATGATGCTCTTGCCATCCACCAGGCTTTCGCGGCTGCGACCCACCCGGACCTGGCAGGGAAAGCGGCCGGCTACGCCGACAAACTTGGCGGCGGCACGGGCGTGCAGGCCAAGCTTGTTGATGATGGTGATTTCGCAGGCGGGCATCGCACTTCCTTAGCCGAGGTCGCGGTGGCGGGTCTGAACGTTTTTCAGGATGGGTTTGAGGGTTTCCCCCAGGCGATTGGCCAGGTATACCGAGCGGTGATGACCGCCGGTACAGCCGATGGCGATGGTCACATAGGCGCGGTTGCTGGCGGCGAAACGCGGCAGCCATTTGTTCAGGTAGGCGAGGATATCCTGGAACATTTCCTCGACATCGGCCTGGGCGGCCAGGTAGTCGATCACCGGCTGGTCGAGCCCCGAAAAGTCGCGCAGATCCGGCTTCCAGTAGGGGTTGGGCAGGCAGCGCACATCGAATACCAGGTCGGCGTCCACCGGCATGCCGCGCTTGAAACCGAAGGATTCGACCAGAAAGGCGGTGCCCGGTTCCGGCTGGTTGAGCAGGCGCAGCTTGAGGCTGTCGCGCAATTGGTAGAGGTTGAGGTGGGTGGTGTCGATCTTCAGGTCGGCCAGGTCGATGATCGGGCCCAGCAGCACGCTTTCGTCGGCGATGGCTTCGGCCAGGGAGCGTGTCTCGCTGGTCAGCGGGTGGCGCCGGCGAGTCTCCGAGAAGCGCTTGAGCAGGGTTTCCTCATCGGCATCCAGATAGATCACGTCGCACTGAATATGCCGGTTGCGTACGTCCTGCAGCAGTTCCGGGAAACGCTTGAGCTGGCTGGGCAGGTTGCGCGCATCGATGGACACGGCGACCTGGGGATGCAGTAGCTCGGTGTTGAGCAGGGCGCGCTCGGCCAGTTCGGGCAGCAAAATGGCCGGCAGGTTGTCGATGCAGTAGAAGCCGTTGTCTTCGAGCACGTCCAGGGCGGTGCTTTTTCCCGAGCCGGAGCGGCCGCTGACAATCACCAGGCGCATGCTTAGCCCCGTTCGAGCTGGCTTTGCGTATCCAGCACCACCTGATACAGCGCCTCGTTGCTCTGTGCCTGGCGCAGGCGCTCGCGCACCTCGGCGCGGTCGAGCATGCTGGCGATCTGCCGGAGCAGCTCCAGGTGGGCATCGGTGGCGGCTTCGGGCACCAGCAGGACGAACAGCAGGTCAACCGGCGCGCCATCGATGGCATCGAAGTCCACCGCGGCGTCCAGTTTGAGGATTGCGCTGATCGGGCTGCTGCAGCCGGGCAGGCGGCAGTGGGGGATGGCGATGCCGTTGCCGAAGCCGGTGGAGCCGAGCTTCTCGCGGGCAATCAGGCTTTCGAAGATGGCCTGGGCATCCAGGTCCGGCAGCTCGCGGGCCACCAGGTTGGCAATCTGTTCGAGTACGCGTTTCTTGCTGCCGCCCGGCACGTTCACCAGGGAACGGCCGGGGGTCAGTATGGTTTCAAGTCGGATCATAGGAGGGTGAACGAAGTCAGCGGGCCATGGCGCCCTGTTGACGTTCGAGCTGTTTTTCCTTGTGCTTGATAAGTTGCCGATCGAGTTTGTCGGTCAGCAGGTCGATGGCTGCATACATGTCTTCGTGTTCGGCATTGGCGACGATCTCGCCGCCGGCAATGTGCAGGGTGGCTTCGATTTTCTGTTTGAGCTTCTCGACCTCCATGATGACTTGCACATTGGTGATCTTGTCGAAGTGGCGCTCCAGACGGGCGAGCTTTTCGCCGACATAGGTGCGCAGGGCGTCGGTCACATCCAGTTGGTGTCCACTGATGTTGACTTGCATACCGCTTTCTCCTTGTTGCCGCGTAGTAACAGGCAGGCGTTGTGCCTGCCGCCGGAACACTGTGCTGCAAAAAACCTTTGGCTGCGGCTCGGGCACTGTCGTTGGGCGCGTGTAGGCAGTATGGCTGCTTTCAGAAAATGCGCTGCCGGGCATGTGCTGTGTCGCGTGTTTCCCCTCTGCTGCCGCCTTACATCAGTCGCTTGCGTTCGCTGGAGGGCGCTATACCGAGGGATTCCCGGTACTTGGCGACTGTGCGGCGGGCTACTTGAATGCCCTGTGCTTCCAGTAAACCAGCGATCTTGCTGTCGCTCAACGGCTTTTTTGCATTTTCCGCGGCGACCAGTTTCTTGATGATGGCGCGGATCGCGGTGGACGAGCATTCGCCCCCTTCGGCGGTACTGACGTGGCTGGAGAAGAAGTACTTCAGCTCGTAAATGCCCCGTGGCGTATGCATGAATTTCTGCGTGGTGACCCGCGAGATGGTCGACTCGTGCATGCCTACCGCCTCGGCGATATCGTGCAGCACCAGGGGCTTCATGGCCTCGTCGCCATAGTCGAGAAAGCCGCGCTGGTGCTCGACGATCTGGGTGGCGACCTTCATCAGGGTCTCGTTGCGGCTTTGCAGGCTCTTGATAAACCAGCGCGCTTCCTGCAACTGGTTGCGCATGAACGTGTTGTCGGCGCTGGAGTCGGCGCGTTTGACGAAGCCGGCGTACTGCGGGTTGACGCGCAGGCGTGGCATGGCTTCCTGGTTCAGCTCCACCAGCCAGCGCTCGTTGTGCTTGCGCACGATCACGTCCGGTACCACGTATTCCGGCTCGCTGGACTCGATCTGCGAGCCAGGGCGCGGGTTGAGGCGCTGGATCAGGTCGATGACCTGCTTGAGCTCCTCTTCCTTGAGCTTCATGCGCCGCATCAGCTGACTGTAATCGCGGCTGCCGAGCAGGTCGAGGTAGTCGCTGGCCAGGCGCTGCGCCTCGCTCAGCCAGGGGGTGCTGGCGGGTAACTGGCGCAGTTGCAGGAGCAGGCATTCGCCCAGGTTGCGGGCGCCGATGCCGGCGGGCTCGAACTGCTGGATGCGATGCAGCACGGCTTCGATTTCGTCCAGTTCGATATCCAGCTCGGGGTCGAAGGCTTCCAGCACCTCCTCCAGGGTCTCTTCCAGATAGCCCTGCTGGTTGATGCAGTCGATCAGGGTCACGGCAATCAGCCGGTCCTTGTCCGACATGGGAGCCAGGTTGAGTTGCCAGAGCAGGTGGCTGTGCAGGCTTTCGCCGCTGGAGGTGCGGGTGGTGAAGTCCCACTCGTCATCGTCGCTGCTACTGCTGGGCAGGCTGCTGGCGCTGGTCTGATAGATATCTTCCCAGGCGGTGTCGACGGGTAGTTCGTTGGGGATGCGCTCGTTCCACTCGCCCTCTTCCAGGTTGTCCACGGTCTGGGTGGTTTCCTGGTAAGTGCTGTCCTGGTACGGCTGTTCCGGTTGTTCGCCTGAGGCGGCCGCTTCCGCGCCATCGGCCATGGGGTCCGAGTTGTCGAAGTCGTCGCCATCTTCCTGGCGTTCGAGCATCGGATTGGATTCCAGTGCCTCCTGAATCTCCTGTTGCAGATCCAGGGTCGACAGTTGGAGGAGGCGAATGGCCTGTTGCAGCTGCGGGGTCATCGTCAGCTGCTGGCCCATCTTCAGGACTAGCGATGGTTTCATTGCAGACCTTAATTAACCGGCGCTTGTGCGCAATCCACTACAGAGCGCCGAAGCGCCACAAGGAAGCAAATTATATGCCTGAATCTGCGCTGTTTTGCCAGCGCTTGCAAGTTTGTTACCTGTGCTTGCGCATGGGCAGGGGCTGCCTTCTGGCCGTGCGGGAAGACAGGCGGGTTACAGGCGGAACTCGTGCCCCAGGTAGACTTCCTTGACCGTCTGGTTGGCCAGGATGGCTTCTGCATCGCCTTCGGCAATCAACTGACCGTCGCTGACAATATAGGCGGTTTCGCAGATGTCCAGGGTTTCGCGCACGTTGTGATCGGTGATCAGGATGCCGATGCCCTTGGCCTTGAGGTGGTGAATGATCTGCTTGATATCGCCCACCGAGATCGGGTCGACCCCGGCGAAGGGTTCGTCGAGCAGGATGAACTTGGGGTTGGTGGCCAGGGCCCGGGCGATTTCCACGCGGCGTCGTTCACCACCGGACAGGCTCATGCCAAGGTTGTCGCGGATATGGCTGATATGGAATTCCTGCAGCAGGTTTTCCAGTTCCTGATGGCGCGCCTGGCTGTCGAGGTCTTTGCGGGTCTCGAGGATGGCCAGGATATTGTCGGCCACCGACAGCTTGCGAAAGATCGAGGCCTCCTGCGGCAGGTAGCCGATGCCGGCCTGGGCGCGGCCATGCATGGGTTTGTGGCTGACATCCAGGTCGTCGATCAGTACGCGGCCCTGGTCGGCCTGCACCAGGCCGACGATCATGTAGAAGCAGGTGGTCTTGCCGGCGCCATTGGGGCCGAGCAGGCCGACGATCTGGCCGCTGTCGATGCTCAGGCTGACGTCGCGGACCACCTGGCGGCCTTTGTAGCTCTTGGCCAGGTGTTGGGCTTTCAATGTGGCCATTGTCACTCTGCCTGCTGGTCGGCGGGTTTGTTCTTCGGCTGGATCACCATGTCGATGCGCGGGCGTGGGGCGGTGATATTGCCGCCCGTGGCGCGGCCGGCGTTGACGATCTGGCGGCGGGTGTCATAGACGATCTTCTCGCCTTCGAAGGTATTGCCTTCCTGTACCACCTTGGCCTGGTCGATCAGTACGATGCGTTCGTTGGCGGCAAAGTACTGGATGGTCAGGCCATAGGCCTTGACGATCTGCTTGTCGGTAGCCGGCAGCTGCTCGTAGTAGGCGGGCTTGCCCACGGCGGTGAACACGTCGATATCACCGGCCGGGGTCTGGGTGATGGTCACGGTGTCGCCGGTGATCTTCAGGGTGCCCTGGGTGATGATCACGCTGCCGCGATACACGGCCACGCCCTGCTTCTCGTCCAGTTCGGCGCTGTCGGCCTGGATGCGGATAGGCTGGTTGCGATCGGACGGCAGGGCCCAGGCGCTGGTGCTGGCCAGGGCCATGCCCAGGCTGAAGAGAAGGGGGAGGGTGTTAACGAGCCTCATGCTGACCTCTTACATTGGACAGCAGGAGCATCCTGCCGTCATTCAAGTACGCTTTCATTCCTTGTGCCGTGGTCACCCCGTTGGCGGCCTCGATTCTAACGGCTTGCCGGGTCTGCGCATATTCCTTCTCGGGGAATACGGTCAGGCGGCTGGTGGTCAGAATGGTTGGGCGACCCTTGGCGTCGGTGCGGTCAATACGCACCTGGTCGATCAGTTCGACCTCGACACCGCCAGGTGAGACTTCGGCGCGCTCGCTGCGGATATTCCATGGCAGCTCGTTGCCGCGGTACAGGGTCAGGCGCGGCTGGCTGACAAAGGTGATGTCGGTGGCCTGGACGTGCTCGGTGTTGTCGGCTAGTAACCGGTAATGCACCTTGCCGTCGGCCATGTACTGCACGGTGGTGGTATTGCGGGCGTAGAAGTCGATGGCGGTATCGGCACTGTCCGCGCCGGCCTGCTCGGAAAAGCTGTCGGGGCTGATATTCCAGTAGCCGAGCGCAGCCAGAAGCAGGGCAATGGCAGCGAACAGGGCGTAGTTGAGCAGTTTGCGCGGCATGATCGGCTCTACAGGTAGGCGGCTTGGGCGGCTTCCAGGGTGCCCTGGGCGGCCATGATCAGTTCGCAGAACTCGCGGGCAGCGCCTTCGCCGCCGCGGGCCTGGGTTATCCCGTGGGCGTGCTGGCGGACAAAGGCGTCGGCGCTGGCCACGGCCATGCCCAGGCCGACCCGACGAATCACCGGCAGGTCCGGCAGGTCGTCGCCCAGGTAGGCCACCTGTTCATAGTCGAGGCCCAGCTCAGCAAGCAGTTCATCCAGCACCACCAGCTTGTCCTCGCGGCCCTGGTATAGGTGCTGGATGCCCAGGTTCTGCGCGCGGCGCTCGACCACCGGAGTCTTGCGCCCGCTGATGATGGCTGTGCGCACCCCGGAGTTGATCAGCATCTTGATGCCGTGGCCATCCAGGGTGTTGAAGGTCTTGAATTCGCTGCCATCCACCAGGAAGTACAGCTTGCCGTCGGTAAGTACGCCGTCGACATCGAAGATGGCCAGTTTTACCGCGCGGGCGCGTTGCTGCAGGTCGCTGTTCATTACATGACTCCGGCGCGCAGCAGGTCGTGCATGTTGAGGGCGCCAATGGGTCGGTCCTCGTCATCCACCACAACCAGGGCGCTGATCTTGTGGTCTTCCATGATTTTCAGGGCTTCGGCGGCGAGCATGTCGGCACGGGCGGTCTTGCCGTGGGGGGTCATGACCGCGTCGATGCTGGCGTCGCGTACGTCGATGCCCTTGTCCAGGGCGCGGCGCAGATCGCCGTCGGTGAAGATACCGGCCAGCTTTCCATCGGCTTCGCTGACCACGGTCATGCCCAGGCCTTTCTGGGTCATCTCCAGCAGGGCGTCACGCAGGGAAGTGCCGCGCTGTACGCGGGGCAGGCTGGCGCCGCTGTGCATAACGTTCTCCACCTTGAGCAGCAGGCGTCGGCCCAGGGCGCCGCCGGGGTGGGAAAAGGCGAAGTCTTCGGCGGTAAAGCCGCGGGCTTCCAGCAGGGCGATGGCCAGGGCGTCGCCCAGCACCAGGGATACGGTGGTGGAGGAAGTCGGGGCCAGGTTGAGCGGGCAGGCTTCCTGGCTGACGCGGGCATCCAGGTTGACCTCGGCGGCCTTGGCCAGCGGCGATTCGGGGTTGCCGGTCATGCTGATCAGGGTGATGCCCAGGCGTTTGATCAGGGGCAGCAGGGTGACGATTTCGCTGGTGGAGCCGGAATTGGACAGAGCCAGGACCACGTCGTCGCGGGTGATCATGCCCATGTCGCCATGGCTGGCCTCGGCCGGATGGACGAAGAAGGCCGTGGTGCCGGTGCTGGCCAGGGTGGCGGCGATCTTGTTGCCGATATGGCCGGATTTGCCCATGCCGACCACGACCACGCGCCCCTTGCTGGCCAGGAGGATTTCGCAGGCCTTGACGAAATCGCCGTTGATGCGGGCCAGCAGCTCTTCGATGGCCTCAAGTTCAAGGCGGATGGTGCGCTGGGCGGACTGGATCAGCTCGTGGGGCTGGCTCATAAGCTTCCTGAAGTCTGTACAGAAACTAAAGCGGCTGATTATAGCGGCAAAGGCCCTCGGGGTCGCCAGGGGATATTGCGGGTGTCATCTGCGGTTGCATCTTGGATATTGGGAGCGAAATGCCGCGATGCTATAGTTCGCAGCCTTTTCGGCCAGTTTGCCTGCGCAGGTGTCCTTTTTTCCGGGTCTTGCGTCTTTCAGGCATGCATTAAACAAGGAGTCCAGATGAGCGCCGAGAACCCCTACGCCGTTGAGCTGAAAGGCCTCAGCTTCAAGCGTGGCGAGCGGGATATTTTCAAGGATATCGACCTGTCCATTGTGCGCGGCAAGGTCACCGGCATCATGGGGCCCTCCGGGTGTGGCAAGACCACCCTGCTGCGCCTGATCGCCGCCGAACTCAAACCGAGCCGCGGCGAGGTGTGGGTCAACGGCGTGAACCTGCCGAGCCTGTCCCGTAGCGACCTGTTCGATATGCGCAAGCAAATGGGCGTGCTGTTCCAGAGTGGTGCGCTGTTCACCGATCTCGACGTGTTCGAGAACGTGGCTTTCCCTTTGCGGGTGCATACCCAGCTGCCGGAAGAGATGATCCGCGACATCGTGCTGATGAAGCTGCAGGCCGTGGGCCTGCGCGGTGCGGTCGAGCTGATGCCCGATGAGCTGTCTGGCGGCATGAAACGCCGTGTGGCCCTGGCCCGCGCCATCGCGCTGGACCCGCAGATCCTGATGTATGACGAGCCCTTCGTCGGCCAGGACCCGATTGCCATGGGTGTGCTGGTGCGCCTGATCCGCCTGCTCAACGATGCCCTGGGGATCACCAGTATCGTGGTGTCCCATGATCTGGCAGAGACCGCCAGCATTGCCGATTACATCTATGTGGTGGGGGATACCCAGGTGCTGGGCCATGGCACGCCGGACGAGCTGATGCACTCGGATAACCCGCGTATCCGTCAATTTATGCAGGGCACGCCCGATGGGCCGGTGCCTTTCCATTTTCCCGCGGCCAATTACCGCGATGATCTGCTGGGGCGGCGCTGATGCGAAGAACATCCGTGCTTGAACGTATCCGACTGTTCGGTCGGGCCGGTATCGACGTGCTGGCCACCCTGGGCCGTTCGGTGCTGTTTCTGCTGCATTCGCTGCTGGGGCGTACGGCCACCGGCAATGGTTTTCAGTTGCTGGTCAAACAACTGTATTCGGTGGGGGTGATGTCCCTGGCGATCATTGTGGTGTCCGGCATCTTTATCGGCATGGTGCTGTCGCTGCAGGGCTACAGCATTCTCAGTCAGTATGGCTCCGAGCAGGCCGTGGGGCAGATGGTGGCCCTGACCCTGCTGCGCGAACTGGGGCCGGTGGTCACCGCCTTGCTGTTTGCCGGTCGCGCCGGCTCGGCGCTGACGGCGGAAATCGGCAATATGAAATCCACCGAGCAGCTCTCCAGTCTGGCGATGATCGGGGTCGATCCGCTCAAGTACATCGTCGCGCCGCGCCTGTGGGCGGGCTTTATTTCCATGCCACTGCTGGCCGCGATCTTCAGTGTGGTCGGCATCTGGGGCGGCGCCATGGTGGCCATCGACTGGCTCGGGGTCTACGAGGGCTCGTTCTGGGCCAATATGCAGAGCAGCGTGTCGTTTCGTGAAGATGTGCTCAACGGGGTGATCAAGAGCGTCGTATTCGCCTTTGTCGTGACCTGGATTGCGGTGTTCCAGGGCTATGACTGCGAGCCCACCTCCGAGGGCATCAGCAAGGCGACCACCCGTACCGTCGTATATGCCTCGCTGGCTGTGCTGGGCCTGGACTTTATTTTGACTGCTTTGATGTTTGGAGATTTCTGATGCAGAACCGCACGCTGGAAATTGGTGTCGGCTTGTTCCTGCTGGCCGGGGTGTTGGCCTTGTTGTTGTTGGCGCTGCGGGTCAGCGGTCTGACCCTGGGCTCGGCCGAGGGCAGTTACCGGGTCTATGCCCATTTCGACAATATCGCCGGGCTGACCGTGCGCTCCAAGGTCACCATGGCCGGGGTCACCATCGGCCGGGTCACGGCCATCGACCTGGACCGTGACAGCTACACCGGTCGTGTCACCATGCTGCTCAACAAGGAAGTGAACAACCTGCCGGAAGATTCCACCGCCTCGATCCTGACCGCCGGCCTGCTCGGGGAGAAATACATCGGTATCAGTGTCGGAGGAGAAGAGGAGGTGCTGACCGATGGCAGCGTTATCCACGACACCCAGTCGTCGCTGGTGCTGGAAGACCTGATTGGCAAGTTCCTGCTCAACTCGGTCAACAAAGAATAAGTCGTTCTGTGGGAGTGTCGAACATGATCAAGCTACTGCGTTGTGCCGCTGCATTCTGCCTGGCCACCGTGCTGGCCGCGCCGGTGCTGGCCGCGCCGGCCGCCCATGAGGTGGTGCAGCAGACCACCAGCAAGCTGCTGGAAGATCTGCAGGCCAACAAGGCCCAGTACCGTAGCGACCCGGCCGCCTTCTATACGGCGCTCGATCGCATCCTGGGGCCGGTGGTGGATGTCGAGGGTATTGCCCGTGGGGTGATGACCGTGCGCTACACGCGCCAGGCCAATGCCGAGCAGATGAGTCGCTTCGAGGAAAACTTCAAGCAGAGCCTGATGCAGTTCTATGGTAATGCCCTGCTCGAATACAACAATCAGGATATCCGTGTACTGCCGGCGGCCGGTCAGCAGGATCCGCAGCGCACCGCAGTAAACATGGAAATTACCGATGGCAATGGCGCCGTCTACCCGCTGTCCTACACCATGGTGCTGCAGGACGGCAGCTGGAAGATGCGTAATGTGATCATCAATGGCATCAATATCGGCAAGCTGTTTCGCGATCAGTTCGCCCAGTCCATGCAGAGCCATCGCAACGACCTGGACAAGGTGATCGATACCTGGAGCGACACCGTGGCCCGCGCCCGTCAGGGGGATGGCCAGTCGTGAGTGGTGCGCAGATAGCGGCGGATGCTGCCGGTGTCCTGCAGCTCAGCGGCGTGCTCGATCATGTCAGTGCGCCGGCGCTGCGCGAGCAGGGGGCAGGCCTGATCCGTGGGGGCAAGCAGTCACTGTGCGTGGTCGACTGCAGTGCGGTGGTCAAGTCCAGCAGTGTCGGGTTGTCGCTGCTGCTGGCCTGGATGCGCGACGCCCAGGCGGCCGGCAAGCAGCTTGAGGTACGCGGCCTGCCCCAGGATATGCGCGAGATCGCCAGCGTTTCCGGCCTGCTGGAGATCCTGCCCCTGGCCGGCTGACGGATTGTCAGGCGGATTCGCCGGCGCCGGCCTTTTTTTGTATGATGCGCGGCTCGCGAGCGTTGCCGTTGCCGCGGTTTATTCATGCATTGATCGAGGTTGAGCATGCAGGCTATAGAAGTGAAAAACCTCCTGGAGGCCAAACTGGCCGATACCCAGGTGGAAGTGGAGGGCGAGGGCTGCAACTTCCAGCTCAATCTGATCGGTGATGAGCTGGCCGCCCTGAGCCCGGTCAAGCGTCAGCAGCAGGTCTATGCTCACCTGAACCCCTGGATTGCCGATGGCAGCATCCACGCGGTGACTATGAAATTCTTCAGCCGCGCCGATTGGGCTGCGCGCTCCTAAGGCGACGAGAGATCCATGGATAAACTGATGATTACCGGCGGCGTTCGTCTCGATGGCGAAATCCGCATTTCCGGGGCGAAGAACTCCGCCCTGCCGATTCTCGCCGCCACCCTGCTGGGTGACGCTCCCGTCACCATCTGCAATCTGCCGCACCTGCACGACATCACCACCATGATCGAGCTGTTCGGCCGTATGGGCATCGAACCGATCATCGACGAAAAGCTCAGCGTGGAAGTGGATGCCCGGGCAATCAAGACCCTGGTAGCGCCTTACGAGCTGGTGAAAACCATGCGCGCCTCGATCCTGGTGCTCGGCCCCATGGTGGCCCGCTTCGGCGAGGCCGAGGTGGCCCTGCCCGGCGGTTGTGCCATTGGTTCGCGCCCGGTCGACCTGCATATCCGCGGCCTTGAGGCCATGGGCGCGCAGATCGAGGTGGAAGGCGGCTATATCAAGGCCAAGGCGCCGGAAGGCGGCCTGCGTGGCGCGCACTTTTTCTTCGATACCGTGAGTGTGACCGGTACCGAAAACATCATGATGGCCGCGACCCTGGCCAAGGGCCGCAGCGTGCTGGAAAACGCCGCCCGTGAGCCGGAAGTGGTGGATCTGGCCAACTGCCTGATCGCCATGGGCGCGAAGATCAGCGGTGCCGGCACCGACACCATCACCATCGACGGCGTCGAGCGTCTGCATGGTGCCACCTTCAGCGTGATGCCCGACCGCATCGAAACCGGCACCTATCTGGTGGCCGCCGCCGTCACCGGTGGCCGGGTCAAGGTCAAGGATGCCGATCCGACTACCCTGGAGGCGGTACTGGCCAAACTGCAGGAAGCCGGCGCGGAAATTACCTGCGGCAGCGACTGGATCGAGCTGGACATGAAGGGCAAGCGGCCCAAGGCCGTCAACCTGCGTACCGCACCCTATCCGGCCTTCCCCACCGATATGCAGGCGCAGTTTGTTGCCCTCAATGCCATTGCCGAAGGTACCGGTACGGTCATCGAAACCGTATTCGAAAACCGCTTTATGCATGTATATGAAATGACCCGCATGGGCGCGCAGATCCAGGTCGAGGGCAACACCGCCATCGTCACCGGCGTTGACAAGCTCAAGGGTGCCCCGGTGATGGCCACCGATCTGCGTGCTTCGGCCAGCCTGGTAATTTCCGCTCTGGTGGCCGAGGGCGATACCCTGATCGACCGCATCTACCATATCGACCGCGGTTACGAGTGCATCGAGGAGAAGCTGCAGCTGCTGGGGGCGAAGATTCGCCGGGTACCGGGTTAAGACCATGCTGACAATTGCCCTTTCCAAAGGCCGGATTCTCGATGACACCCTGCCGCTGCTGGCGGCGGCCGGTATCGAGCCGACCGAGAACCCGGATAAAAGCCGCAAGCTGATCATCCCCACCACCCTGGACGATGTGCGCCTGCTGATCGTGCGCGCCACCGACGTGCCGACCTATGTCGAGCATGGCGCCGCCGACCTCGGCGTGGCCGGCAAGGACGTGCTCATGGAGTACGGTGGCCAGGGGCTGTATGAGCCGCTGGACCTGCGCATTGCCCGCTGCAAGCTGATGACTGCCGGCAAGGTCGGGGCACCCGAGCCCAAGGGCCGTCTGCGCGTGGCCACCAAGTTCGTCAACGTGGCCAAGCGTTATTACGCCGAGCAGGGCCGCCAGGTCGATATCATCAAGCTGTACGGCTCCATGGAGCTGGCACCGCTGGTGGGGCTGGCCGACAAGATCATCGACGTGGTCGACACCGGCAACACCCTGCGCGCCAACGGCCTGGAAGCCCAGGAGCTGATTGCCACCATCAGCTCGCGGCTGATCGTCAACAAGGCGTCGATGAAGATGCAGCATGGCCGCATCCAGGCGCTGATCGACACCCTGCGCGATGCGGTCGAGGCGCGACACCCCCGCTGAGTCTGAAGGCCGCCTCGTGCGGCCTAGCCTATCCGCGTTATAGCCAAAATTCTCAGGTGCCCGCGCGGAGTGGTTGTTACTCTACGGGCGCCCGAGCATTTGCCAATTTAAGAGGCCCGCTATGACCGCTCCTATCGCTATCCGCCGACTCAATGCTGCTGATCAGGACTTTGCCCGGCATCTGGATCATCTGCTGAGCTGGGAAAGTGTCTCGGACGACGCGGTCAACCAGCGCGTGCTGGATATCATCAAGGCGGTGCGCGAGCGTGGTGATGCGGCGCTGGTCGACTACACCAAGCAGTTCGATGGCCTGGATGTCGCGTCAATGGCCGATCTGATCCTGCCCCGTGAGCGCCTGGAACTGGCCCTGACCCGCATTACCCCCGAGCAGCGCAGTGCCCTGGAAAAGGCCGCCGAGCGCGTGCGCCTGTACCACGAGCGCCAGCGTCAGGACTCCTGGACCTATACCGAGGCCGATGGCACGGTGCTGGGGCAGAAGGTCACCCCGCTGGATCGCGCCGGCCTGTATGTGCCCGGCGGCAAGGCTTCCTATCCGTCCTCGGTGCTGATGAACGCGATTCCGGCCAAGGTTGCTGGTGTGCCGGAAGTGGTGATGGTGGTGCCGACCCCGCGCGGCGAGATCAACGAGATCGTCCTGGCCGCCGCCTGCATCGCCGGCGTCGATCGCGTATTCACCATCGGTGGCGCCCAGGCCGTGGCCGCGCTGGCCTACGGCACCGAGAGTGTGCCGCCGGTGGACAAGATCGTCGGCCCAGGCAATATCTACGTGGCCACTGCCAAGCGCCATGTGTTTGGCAAGGTCGGCATCGATATGATCGCCGGTCCTTCCGAGATTCTGGTGGTGTGCGATGGCCAGACCGATCCGGACTGGATCGCCATGGACCTGTTCTCCCAGGCCGAGCACGACGAGGACGCCCAGTCGATTCTGGTCAGCCCGGATGCTGCCTTCCTCGACCGCGTGGCGCAAAGCATCGCCAAGCTGCTGCCGACCCTGGAGCGTGAAAGCATCGCCCGTACTTCCCTGGAAGGCCGCGGCGCGCTGATCCAGGTGGCCGATATGGCCCAGGCCATCGAGGTGGCCAATCGCATCGCCCCGGAGCACCTGGAACTGTCGGTGGAAAATCCCGAGCAGGTCCTGCCGCTGATCCGCCATGCCGGCGCGATCTTTATGGGCCGCTACACCGCCGAGGCCCTGGGCGATTACTGCGCCGGGCCCAACCATGTGCTGCCGACCTCCGGCACTGCGCGCTACTCCTCGCCGCTGGGGGTGTACGACTTCCAGAAGCGCTCCTCGATCATCCATTGCTCGGCCGAAGGTGCATCCGAGCTGGGCAAGGTGGCCAGCGTGCTGGCCCGCGGCGAGTCGCTGACCGCCCATGCCCGTAGCGCCGAATACCGTATTAAGCCCTGAGGCGAATACCGAACCTGTAGGAGCGAGCCTGCTCGCGATGCTCTTTGGAGTGGATCGCCAGCAAGCTGGCTCCTACGCAAAGCAGATCGAATCACTTCGAGGAGAGAAGGGCAGATGAGCAAATTCTGGAGCCCCTTCGTTAAAGACCTGGTGCCTTATGTGCCGGGTGAGCAGCCGAAACTGGCCAAGCTGGTCAAGCTCAACACCAACGAGAACCCCTATGGCCCCTCGCCCAAGGCCATCGCCGCCATGCAGGCCGAGGTCAATGACAACCTGCGCCTGTACCCGGACCCCAACAGCGACCGCCTGAAGCAGGCAGTGGCCGACTACTACGGCGTGCAGACCGCCCAGGTATTTGTCGGCAATGGTTCCGACGAGGTGCTGGCCCATGCCTTCCATGGCCTGTTCCAGCACGGTCAGCCGCTGCTGTTCCCGGATATCAGCTACAGCTTCTATCCGGTTTACTGCGGCCTGTATGGCATCGACTTCGTGCAGGTGCCGCTGGATGAACAGTTCCAGATTCGCGTGGAAGACTACGTGCGCCCGAATGGCGGCATTATCTTCCCCAACCCGAACGCGCCGACCGGCTGTGTGCTGGCGCTGGAGGCTATCGAACATTTGCTCAAGGCCAACCCGGACAGCGTGGTGCTGGTGGATGAGGCCTATATCGACTTCGGTGGCGAGACGGCCATCAGTCTGGTGGACAAGTATCCCAACCTGTTGGTCAGCCAGACCCTGTCCAAATCGCGCTCCCTGGCCGGCCTGCGGGTTGGTATTGCGGTGGGCCATCCGGAGCTGATCGAGGCCCTGGAACGGATCAAGAACAGCTTCAACTCCTACCCGCTGGACCGCATGGCGATTGCCGGCGCGGCGGCAGCGTTCGAGGACAAGGCCTACTTCGAGCAGACCTGTCAGCAGGTGATCGACAGCCGTGAGGCCGTGGTGGCGGGGCTGGAGCAACTGGGCTTTGAGGTGCTGCCATCAACGGCGAATTTCGTCTTCGCCCGCCACCCGGGCAAGGATGCGGCGGCCCTGGCCGCCGGGCTGCGCGAGCAGGGGGTGATCGTGCGGCACTTCAAGCAGGCGCGTATCGAGCAGTTCCTGCGCATCACCATCGGCACGCCGGAGCAGAATCAGGCCTTGCTGGATGCCTTGCAGGGGCTTTGAGGGCCGGGCGCCGTATAAAAAAACCGCAGCCTGGCTGCGGTTTTTTTATACGGCTGACGCGATCAGCCGCCGTTGACCGGTGGCCGTACGCCGATCTTGGCGCTGAGTTCCATGGGCTTGCCCGCCCGCATGATCTCGATGCGAATACTCTGCCCGGGCCTGGCCCTGGCCACCTGGTTCATCGAGCTGCGCCCGTCGTTGGCCGGCTGGCCGTCGATGCGCAGGATCAGGTCGCCCGGCTGCAGGCCGGCCTTCTGCGCCGGGCCGCCGCGGTAGATGCCGGCGACAACGATGCCGGGGCGGCCCTCCAGGCCGAAGGACTCGGCCAGCTCCGGGGTCAGGGGCTGTACTTCGATGCCCAGCCAGCCGCGGATCACCTGGCCATGCTCGATGATGGCCTGCATCACCTCCAGGGCCAGCTTGGTCGGAATGGCGAAGCCGATGCCCTGGGAGCCGCCGGACTTGGAGAAGATCGCGGTGTTGATGCCCAGCAGGTTGCCGTAGGCATCCACCAGGGCGCCGCCGGAGTTGCCCGGGTTGATGGCTGCGTCGGTCTGGATAAAGTCCTCGTAGGTGTTGAGGCCCAGCTGGTTGCGCCCGGTGGCGCTGATAATGCCCATGGTCACGGTCTGGCCGACCCCAAAGGGGTTGCCGATGGCCAGGGTGACATCGCCGATCCTGACGTTATCGGAGCGCCCCAGGGTGATGGAGGGCAGCTGCTTCAGGTCGATCTTCAGCACCGCCAGGTCGGTTTCCGGGTCGTTGCCAATCACCCGGGCCAGGGTCTCGCGGCCATCCTTGAGGGCTACTACTATCTGGTCGGCGCCGGCCACCACGTGGTTGTTGGTCAGCAGGTAGCCTTCCGGGCTCATGATCACCGCCGAACCCAGGCTGGATTCCATGCGCTGCTGGCGTGGCAGGTTGTCGCCGAAGAAGCGGCGGAACTGCGGATCCTCGAACAGCGGGTGACTGGGCTTGCTGACGAACTTGGTGGTGTAGAGGTTGGCAACCGCGGGGGAGGCCAGGTTCACAGCCTCGGCATAGGACACCGGGCCTTCCTGCATGCGGCTGTAGAACGGCGCCTGGCGCAGGTGCACGTCCTGCCCCGGCAGCCCGACCCAGTGCGGGAAGTACTGCATCAGCAGCAGGGCCAGTAGCACACCGACCAGCAGGGGCCAGCCGAGGAAACGCAGGGCCTGGAACATCAATCGAATCCTGAGGGTTGCGGGGGCTGGGGCAGCCCCTTAAGGTGCGCCATTATAGAGGCTCGCTGGACAATAAATCAGCGGCCGGTAACTGCGCGTTAAGGAATCAGACAATGGCCATTGCCCTGGCAGCCCTGGTGGAAGAAGCCGACCGCTATCTGAGTGCGGCCCGTATCAACGACTACTGCCCCAATGGCCTGCAGGTCGAGGGCCGGCCCCAGGTGCTGCGTATCGTCAGCGGCGTCACCGCCAGCCAGGCTCTGGTGGATGCCGCAGTGGAGGCCGAGGCCGATGTGCTGCTGGTGCACCATGGCTATTTCTGGAAGGGCGAGAACCCCTGCATCACCGGTATGAAGCAGCGCCGCCTGAAAACCCTGCTGGCCCAGGATATCAGCCTGCTGGCCTACCACCTGCCGCTGGATCTGCACCCGGAGGTGGGCAACAACGTGCAGCTGGCGGCGCAGCTGGGGATCGTCGTGGAAGGGCCGCTGGAACCGGACAACCCGCGTACCGTGGGCCTGATCGGTTCCCTGGAGGAAGCCATGAGCGCCCGGGACTTCGCCCGCCGGGTGTATGAGGTGCTGGGCCGCGAGCCGCTGCTGGTCGAGGGTGAGCAGATGATCCGCCGGGTTGGCTGGTGCACGGGCGGTGGCCAGGGCTATATCGACCAGGCCATCGCCGCCGGCGTCGATCTGTACCTGACCGGTGAGGCTTCGGAGCAGACCTTCCACAGTGCCCGGGAGAACGGCATTAGCTTTATCGCGGCCGGTCATCACGCCACCGAGCGCTACGGGGTGCAGGCCCTGGGTGACTACCTGGCGCGGCGCTTTGCCATCGAGCACCTGTTTATCGACTGTCCCAACCCGATTTGAGGCTCTAACCCTCGGATTTGCGGCTATAAAGCTAGACCTTTTCGATCTAAATAGCCTCCTGATTAGAAGTGGGGGCTGTGCTAGAGTGCGCCCTCGTCCACGGCCCGCCGGCCCAAACACATCGTATTTCGTGAGTAGCCATGCTCGATAAACTGACCCACCTGAAACAGCTGGAGGCGGAAAGTATCCACATCATTCGTGAAGTGGCCGCCGAATTCGACAACCCGGTGATGCTCTATTCCATCGGCAAGGACTCCGCCGTGATGCTGCATCTGGCGCGCAAGGCCTTCTTCCCCGGCAAGCTGCCGTTCCCGGTGCTGCATGTGGATACGCGCTGGAAGTTCCAGGAGATGTACCGCTTCCGCGAGAAGATGGTCAGCGAATACGGCCTGGACCTGCTCACCCATATCAACCCCGATGGGGTGGCGCAGGACATGAACCCCTTCACCTACGGCAGTGCCAAGCACACCGACGTGATGAAGACCGAGGGCCTCAAGCAGGCGCTGGACAAGCATGGTTTCGACGCCGCCTTTGGTGGCGCCCGCCGCGACGAGGAAAAGTCCCGGGCCAAGGAGCGCGTTTACTCCTTCCGCGACAGCAAGCACCGTTGGGACCCGAAGAACCAGCGCCCCGAGCTGTGGAACGTGTACAACGGCAAGGTCAAGAAGGGCGAGTCGATCCGCGTGTTCCCGCTGTCCAACTGGACCGAGCTGGACATCTGGCAGTACATCTACCTGGAGCAGATCCCGATCGTGCCGCTGTACTTCGCCGCCGAGCGCGAAGTGGTCGAGCTCAACGGTACCCTGGTGATGATCGATGACGAGCGCATCCTCAATTACCTGACCCCCGAGCAGAAGGCCAGCATCCACAAGAAGATGGTGCGCTTCCGTACCCTCGGCTGCTACCCGCTGACCGGTGCCGTGGAATCCACCGCCACCACGCTGCCGGAAATCATCCAGGAGATGCTCCTGACCCGTACGTCCGAGCGTCAAGGGCGGGTTATCGATCACGATGCTGCAGGTTCGATGGAAGAGAAAAAACGTCAGGGGTACTTTTAAGATGTCGCACCAATCCGATCTGATCAGCGAAGACATCCTCGCTTACCTGGCCCAGCACGAACGCAAGGAGCTGCTGCGTTTTCTCACCTGCGGCAACGTCGATGACGGCAAGAGCACCCTGATCGGGCGCCTGCTGCACGACTCCAAGATGATCTACGAAGACCACCTGGAAGCCATCACCAAGGACTCCAAGAAGGTTGGTACCACCGGTGATGACGTGGACCTGGCCCTGCTGGTCGACGGCCTGCAGGCCGAGCGTGAGCAGGGCATCACCATCGACGTGGCCTACCGCTATTTCAGCACCGCCAAGCGCAAGTTCATCATCGCCGACACCCCCGGCCATGAGCAGTACACCCGCAATATGGCCACCGGGGCCTCTACCTGCGACCTGGCGATCATCCTCATCGACGCGCGCTACGGCGTGCAGACCCAGACTCGCCGGCACAGCTTTATCGCCAGCCTGCTGGGCATCAAGCATATCGTCGTGGCCATCAACAAGATGGATCTCAAGGGCTTCGACCAGGGCGTGTTCGAGTCGATCAAGGCCGACTACCTGGCCTTCGCCGACAAGATCAACCTCAAGCCGACCACCCTGCACTTCGTGCCCATGTCGGCGCTCAAGGGCGACAACGTGGTCAACCGGAGCGAGCAGTCGCCCTGGTATGACGGCCAGTCGCTGATGGAAATCCTGGAAACCGTGGAAGTGGCGGGCGATCGCAACTTCAGCGACCTGCGCTTCCCGGTGCAGTACGTCAACCGCCCCAACCTGAACTTCCGTGGTTTCGCCGGCACCCTGGCCAGCGGCATCGTGCGCAAGGGCGACGAAGTGACTGCGCTGCCTTCGGGCAAGAGCAGCAAGGTCAAGTCCATCGTCACTTTCGAGGGCGAGCTGGAGCAGGCCGGCCCAGGCCAGGCCATTACCCTGACCCTGGAAGACGAGATCGACGTGTCCCGTGGCGACATGCTGGTGCATGCCGACAGCCGCCCGCAGGTCACCGACAGCTTCGAGGCCATGCTGGTGTGGATGGGCGAGGAACCCATGCTGCCGGGCAAGAAATACGACATCAAGCGCGCCACTAGCTACGTGCCGGGCTCGATCCCCAGTATCGTCCATCGGGTCGACGTGAACACCCTGGAGCAGGGCGCGGCGAGCGAGCTGAAGCTCAACGAGATTGGCCGGGTCAAGGTGGCCCTGGATGCGGCCATCGCCCTTGACGGCTATGAGCACAACCGCACCACCGGCGCCTTTATCGTCATAGACCGCCTGACCAACGGCACCGTCGGTGCCGGCATGATCATCGCCGACCCGGTCGGCGCCCAGGGCGGTGGTCACCACGGCAAGCTCGCCCATGTCTCCACCGAGGAGCGTGCCGCGCGCTTCGGCCAGCAACCGGCCACCGTGTTGTTCAGCGGCCTGTCCGGCGCCGGCAAGAGCACCCTGGCCTATGCCGTGGAGCGCAAGCTGTTCGATATGGGCCGCGCCGTGTATGTGCTGGATGGCCAGAACCTGCGTCACGACCTGAACAAGGGCCTGCCCCAGGATCGCGCCGGGCGTGCCGAGAACTGGCGTCGCGCCGCCCAGGTGGCCAAGCAGTTCAACGAGGCCGGCCTGCTGACCCTGGCCGCCTTCGTCGCCCCGGATGCCGAAGGCCGTGAACAGGCCAAGGCCATCGTCGGCACCGAGCGCCTGCTCACCGTTTACGTGCAGGCCTCGCCCCAGGTCTGCCGCGAACGTGATCCGCAGGGTCTGTACGCCGCCGGCGGTGACAATATCCCGGGCGAGTCCTTCCCCTATGATGTGCCGCTGGATGCCGATCTGCTGATCGATACCCAGAGCGTATCGCTGGAAGAGGGCGTCAAGCAGGTGCTGGAACTGCTGCGTTCGCGCGGCGCGATCTAAGCACAGATGCAATAAAAAGCCCCGCCTCTTTAAGCAGAGGCGGGGCTTTTTATTG
>Ga0209207_1000238_pt1:0-22500 | contig 39120 bp, 32 predicted proteins | sample SaghotsprinmetaG_FD_184140 | JGI IMG/M metagenome (GOLD analysis project Ga0209207, IMG submission 184140) | Hot spring microbial communities from South Africa to study Microbial Dark Matter (Phase II) - Sagole hot spring metaG (SPAdes) (version 3) | ecosystem: Environmental > Aquatic >...
AATGTAGAGGTTTTGGGTGCGGTCGGTGTAGTACATTCGCTGCGGCACATTTACCTCTACCCCCCCCACCAAATCCACAAGGGCACGGAACGCCCCGGGGCCAAGGCGGATATAGCGATCGACGGGTGTGTAATTGAGGGTCTGGCTCACCACCTCGACCGTCAGGCGGACATCACCATAGACGTTTGCCGCATTGATTTTATCGATGCCATAGCCGGGGATCTCAACGCGGCTGTCCCGGGGAATACTCAGGACGGTAATGGTCTTGTCCTCAGGGTTGAACCGGGTCAGCAAAATGGTATCGGTACGGCCACGAAAACTCTCGGGAGACCCCTCCGGTGCATCCAGTACTTTGTCCACCCCTAAAACGAGTACATTGACGGGCCGCCCCATACCCGATTGAAAGCTGCGAGCCATCACCTCAAAAAACGAGGCATTGGTATCGCCCTCCTGCAGCGTATTAAACGGCGACAGCAAGACAACGCTCATCCCGGCAAAGGCCGACACAAGGGAAACGGTGCTAAAGGCAGCAGCCCAGCCCAACATCCGCCATGGGGAACCCGCGCGCGATCGCGATTTACCGCAAGCCGCCACCGCCTGTCGCCCCCGCGCCACCGGAGCCTGACTAACTCGCTTAACCTGCCTAACCCCTCGTGCCACAACGTTAACTCCCACAACCTGCTGTAGTCTCTAGGACTGATGGACTTTATCAATGTTTCTAGTTTACGGGATGGATCACAAACTCTGGTATTTATACCTAGATATTCTTAGGGGAGATTCCCCGCTCACGCCAAGTCACCTCCAGCCATCTGAGGACGATCCCCAACCCCAATGATTGCCATAACAATGTGTAGATTCGCTGTGACTGTGCCACTTAATCAGTTTTGACCTTCCTCGGCTGGCTTTTGCATAAGGCGGCAGCCCAAGGGGGGTAGGGGACGTGCCGCTACTGTGGGTATTCTATAATTGCAGCTTATAAACATTGAGAACACGCACCTTCTTAAGACCTCGACTCACCTGAATTATTATTTCTATGATTTATCATCAACTGCCCCTGCAAACCTCTCATCCATCATTTTCAAAAGGGTGGGAGAAGTTTGCAAAGGAAAAGTGGAAAGCCAAAAATACGACCCAAGCCATTGCCGCTTACCAACATGCCCTATCCTTAGACGAAACGCTGGCCACAGCATGGTGTGACTTAGGTATTCTTGGCAGCGCCAACAGCCATATTGAATCTGCTGAGCAGGCTTACCAAAAAGCTCTTGCCCTAAAACCAGAATGGCAACTTGGCATTGAATTTATGCAATGTTTCCGATACCTATTAAATGTCTATGATACACCCGAGGAAGTTCTAGATTGTTATCAAAAATTTGAAGCGGCATTATCTGAGTTCTATAAAAAATTTCAGACACTATCAACAGACGAAATTAAAGGACTATATCACTGGATTGGCTATGTTGGCATGTTTTTATTACCCTACCAAGGCGTTGCCACCCGCCACCTACAAAAAATCTATGGGCAGATTATTCATCAGGTGATGACAACCGTCATTCCAGAAGGGAAGCAGCGCCCGCCAATGCCAGAATTAGCTGCTGATAAGCCCTTGCGGGTTGGTATTGTATGTGGGTTTTTCCGGCGGCAGACCGTCTTCAAGCTGATGTTAGACAACTGGATTAAATATCTAAACAAAGATAAAATTAGAATTTATGCCTACTATCCAAGGGATTACTCAGACGAGTGTACCGAAAACATTAAGCGCCACTGCTATCAGTTTTCGATGGGCAATGGATCCACGGAAGCATGGTTTAAGAAAATTCGTGAGGACAACCTCCATCTCCTCATTTTCCCGGAAATTGGTATGGACTTAGAGGTAGTTAAGTTAGCCAGCCTCTGGTTAGCCCCCATTCAGTGTATGTCGTGGGGGCATCCCGATACCTGTGGGTTGCCCACCATTGAGTATTTTCTCAGTAGTGAGTTAATGGAGCCGGAAGAGGGGGATTTAGATTACTGCGAAACCTTGATTCGGCTCAAAAATCTTGGTATTCAGTTTAGTCCCCATCAGGAGGATGAGCGAGAACCCATTACCCGCGAAGAATTTGGTTTTAAGCCGGATACGGTGATCTATGGTTGCCTACAGACGTGGTATAAGTATCTCCCTCACTTTGATTATGTTTATCCAGAAATTGCGGCGGCGGTGGGTAACTGTCAGTTTGTCTTTATTACTCACTTAATGTCGCAACATAGTCGTCAACGCTTTGAAGGCCGCCTCGAGCGAGCCTTTGCCGCTAAGAACCTAGATTGGCGAGAGTACTGCTTCTTATCACGACCCTTGAATTTTTATGGGTTTACCTCAATGCTGCACTGCCTCGATATTTTTCTTGACTCCATCGAGTGGTCGGGGGGCTGCACAACCCTAGAGGCGCTTCATTATGCCCAAGTTCCTATTGTTACGACCCCAGGACGATTCATGCGGGGTCGGCACACGGCAGGTATCTTAACCCAACTGGGGCTACCGGAGCTCATTGCCCCCAACGTCAGTAGCTATATCCAAAAGGCCATTGAACTGGGTCAGAATGCGGCCTACCGCCAATTTATCCACGAAAAAATTCAGGCCCACTTACCACGGGTCATGGCGGATCAAGAGGGCATGAAATCTTTAGAAGCATTTATCTTGCAAACTGTCAATTCCTATGGTGACTCACGTTAAGGATTCTGAAGCATGAGTTTTATCAACCCTATTTTGAAAGAGAGCGGTAAATTCGCTGACCTCTGCTTAACTCTCTGTGTGGTGGGGTCGCGCAAGATCTATGCCGCAGATGATTTTGCCACATCACCTTGGCACGTGTTTGCTCCCAATCTTAAAATCTATGGCATTGATGCGGATCCAGAGGCCTGTGAAGCAGCAAATGCCACTCTGGCGGCGCAAGGAATTGATTGGTTTGAGCACCATTACCCCCTCGCTGTTGGGGGAACGGTTGGCGAATCAACACTATACATCACTAACGCTGTGCATTGTAGTTCGTTGTATGCCCCCAATACAAGCTATGTGTCTCGGTTTCAGGGCTTTAGTACAGGTTTGGCTCTAGAGGCCAGCATCGACATTGAAACAACAACGCTGGATGCGTTTGCCAAGGCAGAGTCTATTGAGGGGATTGATGTCCTGAAGGTGGATGTACAGGGGGCAGACTTAGATGTACTGCGGGGGGGCCAAGAGATTATCCACAGGAGTACCTTAGCGGTGGTGGTGGAGGTTGAGTTTTCAGAGATTTATCAGGGACAACCCTTATTTAGCGATATTGATCAGTATCTGCGCCAGCAGGGGTTTGTGCTTTTTGATTTAAGTACTGACGACTCGTGGTGCCGTTTGCCGCGGCAAATTTCACCAGTGCGATCGCAACGGCGAGGGGGGCAATTACTATGGGCGGATGCCCTTTACCTTCGCGATTTGCTTAAGGAGGACAGTAAGGCGCAAACGGCACATCTATACTCCCCTGAATCACTGCTCAAGCTAGGGGCGATCGCCGATGCCTTTGATTTTCCCGATTACGCCCTAGAACTGCTCAGCCATTTAACGGTGAACTATGGCCAAGACCCGCGCTGGAACTGTCGCCAAGAGATTATTGCGGCGTTGGAAGCCGTCAAAGCTGTCATCAACGCAGATCTTGAAACCCTGCCCATCGTGAAACTACTCAGTGAGTGCTAAATCTACACCAACTGCTGCCATCCTAAGCCCGCTAAGGCCTGATTGCGCCGCAGCGGACGGGTCACAAGCTCCAGAATATCGCGGGCATTGCCAAAGCCGTGGATCTGGGCAAAGGTGAACTCCACTGACCACTTGGTACTAATGCCCCGCGCTTCTAAGGGATTGGCGTGCGCCATGCCGGTAATCACTAAGTCGGGTTGCAGCGCTTTAATGCGTTGAATCTGGTTATAGTTATCCGGCTTTTCAACAATGGTGGGTAGCGGATGCTCCATGGCGGTACAGGTTTCACGCAGCAACTCTAGCTCGGCTGCTTGGTAGCGCTTATCCATGTAGGGAATGCCAATTTCGTGCACCCGCATCCCACAGCGAATTAAAAACCGTGCTAGGGAAATTTCTAGGAGGTTATCCCCCATAAAAAAGACCGACTTACCGCGAATGAGATCAAGATAGTCCGCCAGTTTGTCCCAGGTTTGGGCTTCGCGCTCGGCAAGGCCTTGGGGTTCAATACCAAGGGAACTACAGATAGCTTCCACCCATGCCCGCGTTCCATCGGGACCAATCGGGAAGGGGGCGTTAATAAGCTGGCACTTGCGGCGGCGGATCAACGTGGTAGCGGTACGGCTCAAAAAGGGGTTTACCCCCGCCACATAATAGCCCTCATCCACGACGGGCAGTTCAGTGTAGCGCTTACTGGGTAACCAGCCGGAGACTTGAATTCCCTGTTTTTTTAGCTCTAGGGTTAGCTGGGTAACGACCGGATCCGGCAGTGACCCAAAGAGCACAAGGGGGGGATGATCGTGGTACTGGCTTGCTTCCGCTTGTACCTCTTCTTTTTTCTTACCAAAGTTGAGCAGTCGTTGAATGGGATTACGCTCTTCGATGTTGGTGACCGCGGTGGGGGTGGGGCAGCGGGCGGCCATGGCGGCTAAAACGGTGTCTTCCCCTTGGGTAAAGGCATAATCGAGGCCGTTGGCGCGGGCCACCACGATGGGGATGCCGATTTCTGCTTCGAGTTTGGGGGCGAGTCCCTCTAAGTCCATCTTGATGATTTCGGTGGTGCAGGTGCCAATCCAGACAATGACACTGGGGTTGCGATCGCGCTTAATTTGCAGGCACAGCCGCTTTAGCTCTTCGTAATCATTCAACTGCGCTGAAATATCCCCTTCTTCGAGTTCCGCCATGGCATAGCGCGGCTCGGCAAAGATCATGACTCCCATGGCATTTTGCAGGAAGTAGCCACAGGTTTTCGTGCCAATCACCAAAAAGAAGCTATCTTCAATTTTTTGGTAGAGCCACGCCACACAGCTAATGGGGCAAAAGGTGTGGTAGTTTCCCGTTTCACACTCAAAATTCAGGGCATTGGGCGCAGTGGTGGTCATGGTCAGAGTCTCCAAGGTACTTAGGGTTGACTACGTTCGAGCGCGTCCTCGGCGTGTTCTTCAGCACGATTACTCACAAAGGGTTTTGGGGGCAGTAATCGCGGCTCTGGGGTCAGCAGCGGCGGATTGTCGCTCTTGGCAAGTTCTTCATCGGGGTTGAAGTTCAAACCCAAGGCAGAAATAATACGGTCGGGATCGTTACTGAGTTCGACAATTACGGGCAACGCATCCACAAGGCGTGGTTCAAGGGCACTTAAGACCCCCAAAATAAAGCTGGAGGAGGGCCGCCGCTGACCGCGGTAGGTACTCCAAATGGCTAGCCGCACAATCCAAGGTCGATTTTCTTGGTAATAGGTCAGCCACTTGCTGCGTACCGTTTGCCGTAATTGCTCGGGATTCATGATTACTCCGTTGAATCGGGTTCCGTGGAGTATTCTAGGGGAGTTTTAGACCGCAACGAGTTGGCGATCGCCCCCTTGAGGATTCAAATAAAAGTCCGACAGTAGGGCAAACAGATCGCGATCGGGGGCATCCTTGGGCACGACCCCTTCAGGCTGTGCCAACACCTGATCGGCAATATTCAGGTAGTAATCGCACACCGGGTTGAGGCTCGGATCCTGCTCCGCCATTTCAAACAGGGTTTTGCCCTTAACCCGAGAGACCCGAATATCTTCGATGAGGGGCAACACTTCAAGGATCGGCATTGGCACCGCTTCCACGTATTTTTCAATTAAGTCCCGCTTACTGGTGCGGTTGCCAATCAGCCCGGCAAGGCGCAGGGGATGGGTACGGGCTTTTTCCCGCACGGAAGCCGCAATCCGATTGGCGGCAAACAGGGCATCAAAGCCATTGTCGGTGACAATCAGGCAGTAATCCGCATAGTTGAGGGGTGCCGCAAAGCCGCCACAGACCACATCCCCTAACACATCAAAGAGAATGACATCGTACTCATCAAAGGCATTGAGCTCCTTCAGCAGCTTTACTGTTTCCCCCACGACGTAGCCGCCACAACCGGCACCCGCGGGCGGGCCACCCGCTTCGACGCAGTCCACGCCGCCGTAGCCCTTGTAGATCACATCCTCCGGCCACACATCTTCGTAGTGGTAGTCCTTGGCCTGGAGGGTGTCAATGATGGTGGGAATGAGAAAGCCGGTGAGGGTGAAGGTACTGTCGTGTTTGGGGTCACAGCCAATTTGCAGGACTTTTTTGCCCCGCCGAGCCAATGCCACCGAGATATTACAACTGGTGGTGGATTTGCCAATGCCACCTTTACCGTAAACTGCAAGTTTCAAGATTGACCTCCCTGTGATGAATGGAGTGACGCGATGACCTACTGCCATTCTCAGGGGTGGGGCTGGCAATGGAACGAGGGGCAAAAAAATACTTTCAATGTAATAAATCTTCTATCGGTTTCCTAAAGCTCTATCTGTTTATAAAACGATGATGATTGCTTAAAATATCTGAGATTTTTTTTATTACTACTTATAGTAATTTTATTTTTTATTTTAATAACAATAAGTATAAAAATACAAAATTCTCCTTTCCTCATCCCGAGAGCTTTTTTCGCTAGCTACCCTCAGAGAGGTTAGGTTCAGTGCCGCTTTGACCGACGATCGCCAAGGGTTGCGATCGCCCCCCACCGGGATAAAGCCACCGATCGCCCCCATCCGGTGCCGGTGCCCAAGGTAATGTAAAAAATGATTAAATCTTTTGAAAGTGAAACTTTTGTTACAGAGGGGCTGTAATAGGGCGACACCAACCGCTAAAAGCTGTTGCCTAACAACAACTTGCTAGAATTTGAGGGAAGGCTATGATGCTAAGGTGGCCTTAAACGTGCTGTTGAACCTGTCCCCAACTAATGGCTAATGGACAACTCCACCATGAGTGACAACCCCTACGAAAAGCTCCAAGTCTCGGAAGATGCCTCCTTTGAGCGAATCAAGGAAGCGCGGGATGCCTTACTTGCTACCTATACCGGAGATGAGCGGCAGCGCACAGAAATTGAGGCAGCCTACGATGCCATTTTGATGGATCGCCTCCGCCAGCGCCAAGAAGGCAAAATCAAAGTGCCGGAGCGCATTCGCTATGCCGAGCGGCTAGCGGAGCCAGCCCCCCCCAAAATCAATCGCATTGGCAATCACCCAGCAGTGAAGTGGTGGCAGCAGCAGTTAGACATGCCCTCGTTACGGGGCGTGGTCATTACATCAGCAGTTTATGCCGCCCTGATGGCGATCGGTATCTACCAAGCGAATCCCGATACCCTAGCTTTAGTGCTCTCCCTTGGCGTTGGCTTTAACCTTGTGTGGTTGCAGCGCAAAGAGCAACGGTTAGGGCGGGCATTTTTAATTACGCTGCTAGCGCTGATCCTCGGTGCCGTGGTGGCCGTTGGCATCTATCATCTTGGTTTACTGGCAGCACTCTTCAGCGTTGACCAAACCGTTGGCTTGGGGGTCTTCATTACCTTTTGGCTAACCAGTAATTTTTTGCGCTAGGCACGAATTTGGATTGGCATGACCAAGTAGGTCATCTGGGCATCGCCCAAGGGACGGAGGATGGCGGGCTGGGTGCCACCGTTCAGTTGCAGTTGCACATCGGTAGTTTCCATGACTTTGAGGCCATCCAGCAGGTATTTCACGTTAAAGGCAATGTCAATCGAGTCGCCGGAAATCTGGGCGGGGATGTCTTCTTTACCTTCACCGAGTTGGGGGGCTTCGGCGGAGAGCTTCAGTGTTTGGGCGCTGGCATCGATGCTGATTTTAACGACGTTGTTCTTTTGGGCGGCGAGGATGGCGATGCGCTCAAGGGCATTGCTGAAGGCAACCCGATCTACCGTTACGTGGCGCTCGAAGGTTTTGGGGATGAGTTGCCGATAGTTGGGGTACTGCCCTTCAAGGAGACGGCTGGTGATGCGGGCATCGGTGCCAATGTCAAAGACAATTTGAGTGGGGTCGCAACGGAGGTGAATATCGCTGTCTTGTTTGGACATCAGCCGCTCAAGGTCTTTGAGGGATTTGGCGGGAATCGTAATCGGGGAAAGGGCGGCAGGGATGGGCTGCTCGGTAACGGTAACGGCCAAGCGATGGCCATCGGTGGCGGCAAATTCGAGGCGATCGACTTCAAACGTGACGTGTAACCCGGTCAGGATTTGTTTGCTCTCGTCGGTGCTAGCGGCAAACAGGGTGCTGTGTAGCCCTTGCCGCAAGGCTTCGGCGGTGAGGGTCACAGGGGTAATATCGTCGAGGGTGGGGAGGGTGGGGAACTCGTCTGCGCTCATCCCTTGAATTTCAAAGTGGCCGGTGCCGTAGTCAAGGATCACTCGGGTACCTTCGGCAGTAATTTCGATGTCGCAGTTGGGCATCCGTGCCACCATTTCGCTAAAGAGCTTAGCGGATACCGTAATCGCGCCACTCACTTTAACGTCCGCGTCTAACCAAATCTGCATCCCAAGGCTCAGATCAAAGACGGAAAGCCCCAAGCGACCCTTTTGCCCCCCTGCCCCCGCGTGCGGGGGTTGGGGGTTACGGGGGTCGGGGGGTTCCGCTTGGAGCAAGATATTGGCCAATATGGGATGGGAGGGGTTACTGGGGGCAACCCGGCTCAAGGGGGCGAGTTTGCTACTGAGGGCGGTCTGTGAACAAACAACTTTCATCAAAACCTCCGAGAGACCCCTCCCAATCAGGAAGGGGAGGATGTCAATACGGGCTAGCCAATAGCTGATACAGTGTGAACTACCCGAGGCTAACTGCCAATTGAGGGTCAAAAGCTTTCCGATTATACCAAGTTTGTTCGCCCGCCGTGCAGGCTGGCTTAGCCGTAAAGGGATATTCAATGGGTTAGCATCAAAATTATGGATTCACCGGAGATGTTACAGAAGGCGATCGCCCAATTTAACAACGGCGAATACTACGCCTGCCACGACACTCTAGAAGCCCTGTGGACAGAGGCCAGCGAACCCGACCGCACCTTTTATCAAGGCTTGCTGCAAATTGCTGTTGCCTGTTACCATGCCAGCCGCGGCAACCAACGGGGAGCCATTTTACTCCTCGGGGAAGGAACACACCGCCTGCGCCAGTGCCCGCCAAACCACTACGGCCTTGACCTGACCGCCCTCATTGTGGCAGCCACAACCCTACAAGCCCAACTCCAGGACCAAGAATCTGCGTTAATACCACTGCATATCGACCGATTGACCCAAGTGCTCCCTAAGAATACACGCCTAGGAGAAGAACCTGCCCCAAAAACAAAGCAAACGTAGTAGCATAATTCCTATCGGTTCTGGTGGGGATCAGCCACTAGAAGTAATGGGGAAAGCCCGGTGCAAATCCGGCACTGTCCCGCAGCTGTGAAGGAGGCTCGTACCTCCGAGTCAGAATGCCCGCCGATATTAACTGTTCTAAACATCTGCGAGGTACGGATGATGTGCTACACCAATCATGTCCAATTCTCTAAATACCTGAAAACAGTTCACCCCGAACAATCCTAACCCCTGCCCATTCGCAGCCACCAAATAGAAATTTTGTCTAGGATTGCCGGAGTAACTATCATTGACAAACTTACACTTTTTGCTGTTGGCGGGTAGCACCGGGCTACTGCTCACAACAGGGGCACTACTGCTATACCTGCGTAGTCCCCGCACGTACCACTCCGCCGAATCGGTTGCCCAGTCCTACGATGATTGGACGCGGGATGGCATTCTGGAGTTCTACTGGGGCGAACATATTCACTTGGGACACTACGGCTCACCACCACGCCCCAAGAACTTTATCCAAGCCAAGGAAGACTTTGTCTATGAGATGGTGCGCTGGGGCAGGCTCGATCAATTGCCCCGTGGCACAACGGTGCTGGATGTGGGCTGTGGCATTGGCGGCAGTGCTCGCTTACTGGCACGGGATTACGGGTTTGTGGTTACCGGTATTACCATTAGCCCTGCCCAAGTGCAGCGCGCCCGAGAATTAACTCCCCCTGATCTACCGGTTCAATTTCAGGTGGCGGATGCCCTGCAGCTTCCTTTTGCGGATGCCTCCTTTGATGTGGTCTGGTCCATTGAAGCAGGCCCCCACATGCCGGACAAGGCACAATACGCCCGGGAGATGCTGCGGGTGCTCAAGCCGGGCGGCATCTTAGTCGTGGCGGACTGGAACCAGCGGGACGATCGTCACCGCCCCTTACGCCCTTGGGAACGCTGGGTGATGCGGCAACTCCTAGACCAATGGTCGCACCCCGCCTTTGCCAGCATTGAAGGCTTTGCTGAAATCCTTGAGGCTACAGATCTGGTTCAAGGGGCTGTCATGACTGCCGATTGGACCACGGAAACCCTCCCCAGTTGGCTGGACTCCATCTGGCAGGGAATTGTCCGCCCCAAAGGACTGCTAACGTTTGGAGTGGTGGGCTTCATTAAATCCCTGCGGGAGGTACCCACCCTACTGCTGATGCGATTGGCCTTTGGAACCGGGTTATGCCGCTTCGGTATGTTCCGAGCCGTGCGATCCGCCACCCCCCAGCCTTCTTTAGCATAGGCGGCGGGAAGCCCCCCGCTCTAATCTTCGATTGAGCGTCGGGAGTATGTCACAGACAGCGTCTTCAATATCCTCAATCCCCCAATAACGGAGATGGTCAATGGCTAAAGTACCTGTAACGGTCATTACCGGATTTCTTGGATCTGGTAAAACCACGTTGATTCGCCATCTGCTGCAACACAATGGCGGGCAGCGCATTGCCGTGTTAGTGAATGAGTTTGGCGAGGTGGGCATTGACGGCGAGTTGCTGCGCTCCTGCGGTGTTTGCGAGGAAGAGGCTCCTGAGGCAGCACCCCAAATTGTGGAACTCACCAATGGCTGCCTGTGCTGCACGGTTCAGGAGGAGTTTCTGCCCACGATGCAGATGCTGCTCCAGCGCAAGGATCAAATTGATTGCATTCTCATTGAAACCTCGGGTCTGGCGCTGCCAAAGCCCCTCGTGCAAGCCTTTCGCTGGCCAGAGGTGCGCACCCAAACCACGGTGGATGGCGTGGTCACGGTTGTGGATGGGGCAGCCCTAGCCGCAGGGCAGTTTGTGGGTAACCTGACAGCGTTGAATGCGCAGCGCCAGGCGGATGCCAGCCTTGACCATGAGACACCAATCGAGGAACTCTTTGAGGATCAACTGGCCTGTGCCGACATGATCCTAGTGACAAAGACGGATTTAGTGGATGCTGACGAGGGCAATCGCCTCCAGCAATGGCTCCAACAAAAGGTTGCGCCGGGTGTGAAAATCCTGCCTTGCCAGCGGGGGCAGATCAGTCCAGACATTCTCCTAGGCCTGAAGGCAGAGGTTGAAGAGCATCTCGACCAGCGCCCCAGCCATCACGATCACGAGGCAGACCACGAGCACGATGATGACATCACTGCGGTGTGTGTCGAGATCCCCCACGCTTTTACCCCCACCACGTTGGTGCCGCAGTTGCAACAGCTCGTGCAGCAGCAGGAGATCTACCGTATTAAAGGGTTTGTGGCTGTGCCCGGAAAACCCATGCGCTTGGTGCTTCAAGGCGTGGGGCAGCGGTTTGAGCACTTTTATGACCGCCCTTGGCGCACGGATGAGCTACGGCAGACTCGCCTTGTCCTCATCGGTCGGCACCTAGAGGCCAATGCCATTCGCGCTCAACTCGCCACCCCGGCGCCAACTCACTAGCTCACTGCCGTTTCAGGGTGGTAGGCGGAGGCCTCTAGGCGACAGCCCATATAGGCAAGGGTATAAAGCTCCTGCAAATCCTGAATCAGCGGATAGCGGGGATTAGCGCCCGTGCACTGATCGTCAAAGGCTAGCTCCGCCATCTGCGCCACCTGCTCGTAGAACTCGCGATCCTCGCCGTGCAGCGCCTCTTTAATCGTGGCGGGAATGTCAAGTTGCGCTTTCAGGTCTTCAATGGCGGCAATCAGTCGCTCCACTTTTTCCGCCGCTGTGTCTCCGCCGAGTTGCAGGGCATCGGCAATTTGGGCATAGCGTTCTTTGGCCTGTGGATACTTGTACTGCGGGAAGATCGCCTGCTTCAGGGGCGCGTCAGTGGCGTTGTAGCGAATGACATGGGAAATTAGCAGGGCATTCGCCAGACCGTGGGGCACATGGAACGTGGAGCCGAGCTTGTGAGCCATCGAATGACACACCCCCAAAAAGGCATTGGCAAAGGCCATCCCAGCAATGGTTGCAGCGTAGTGCACTTTTTCGCGGGCTTCCGGATCCGCAGCACCGTGGCGATAGGCGCGCGGCAGGTAGGCAAACAGGAGTTTAATGGCTTCTAAGGCTAGGCCCTCGGTAAATTCCGTGGAGAGAACCGACACATAGGACTCTAGCGCGTGGGTGAGGGCATCAATGCCACCGTAGGCCGTGAGTTTTTTGGGCATGTGCAGCACCAAGTCGGGATCCACAATGGCCATGTTCGGGGTGAGGGCATAGTCCGCTAGGGGATACTTAATACCCACCCGGTCATCGGTGACCACGGCAAAGGGGGTGACTTCTGAACCGGTTCCCGAGGTGGTGGGAATGGCCACCATGATCGCCTTTTGGCCTAAGGGGGGCAGTTGATAGACCCGCTTACGAATGTCCATAAAGCGCATGGCCAAGCCATCAAATTCCACTTCCGGATGTTCGTACAGCAGCCACATGACTTTGGCCGCATCCATGGGGGAACCGCCACCCACGGCAATAATCACATCCGGCTGGTACTGGCGTAGCAACTCAAGGCCACGGTTGACGGTGCTAAAGGTGGGGTCTGGCTCCACCTCGTGGAACATATCGTGCTTGATCCCCATCTCGTCGAGGACTTGGGTAATCGGCTCGGTCATGCCTAGGTCAAAGAGGGGTTTATCGGTAATCACAAACGCGCGTTGCTTGCCTTCTAAATCCCGCAGTGCCACCGGTAGGCAGCCCGCTTTGAAGTAAATTTTGGGCGGGACGCGGAACCAGAGCATATTTTCGCGGCGATCGCTCACGGTTTTGATATTCAGCAGGTGATGGGGACCCACGTTCTCGGAAATAATGTTGCCGCCCCAGGTTCCACAACCCAAGGTGAGGGAAGGATCCAACTTGAAGTTATACAAATCGCCGATCGCCCCCTGGGAGGAAGGAGTGTTAATGAGCACCCGTGCCGTTTGCATCCGATACTTGAAGTAGGCAATATCATCCTGGTTGCGGGGATCGGTATAGAGCACCGAGGTGTGCCCCATGCCGCCAAAGTTGACCAGTTGCGCCGCCATCTCGACCGCCTTATGGAACTGCGGCGCACGGTATAGCGCTAAGATTGGACAGAGTTTCTCGTAGGCAAAGGGTTCGTGTGCCCCAATGTCGCTGACCTCCGCCAACAGCACCCGGGTTTCGGACGGCACGGCAACTCCGGCCATTTCAGCAATCCGTTGCGCCGACTGCCCCACGATTGCCGCATTCAGGCGACCCTCCTTCAAAATAAGCTGGCCAACGCGATCCCGCTCTTGGGGCGTGAGGAGATAGCCACCGCGGCGTTGAAACTCCGCCTTCACCGCTTCATAGATGTCGTCAACCACAATGACGGATTGCTCTGAGGCACAGATCATGCCGTTGTCAAAGGACTTACTGAGCAAAATCGAACTGACCGCCGTTGGAATATCGGCAGTTGCATCAATTAGCGCCGGGGTATTGCCCGCCCCCACGCCAATGGCCGGGTGCCCGGAGGAGTAGGCGGCCTTCACCATCCCGGGACCACCGGTGGCCAGAATTAGCTTGATCTCGGGGTGCTGCATCAGCGCCTGCGAGAGTTCAATCGTTGGCTCATCAATCCAGCCAATAATGTCGGGGGGTGCTCCCGCTGCTACGGCAGCCTCAAGGACAATCTTGGCCGCTGCCGCCGTACAGGCTTTGGCGCGCGGATGGGGCGAAAAGATAATCCCATTGCGGGTTTTCAGGCAAATCAAGGCCTTGAAAATGGTGGTGGAGGTGGGATTGGTGACGGGTACAACCCCGGCCACAATTCCCACAGGCTCGGCAATTTTTTGGATGCCAAAGAGGGGATCATCTTCAATCACGCCGCAGGTTTTCTCATCTTTGTACTTGTTGTAGATAAACTCTGAGGCAAAGTGATTTTTAATTACCTTATCTTCCACAAGTCCCATCCCCGTTTCGGCAACGGCGGCCTTGGCAAGGGGGATGCGGGCTTGGTTGGCGGCCATGGCGGCCTGATGAAAAATGTGATCCACTTGGGCTTGGGTAAATTGCGCATAGCGGGCTTGGGCTGTTTTTACCCGCTCAATGAGTGCTTCTAAACCGGCTAAATCCTTGACGGGTTCAGTGGTCGGTAGTGTCGTGGCAGTCATGGGCTACTCCTTAAGGCAAAACCAAGATTTACTGAACGTTGAGATCGTAGTCACGAAAGATGGCGATCGCCCGCGCTACATCCTCAGGACTGGCGGCCGGGGTGTCATAGAGCTGATAGGGCAACCCCAACTGCTGCCACTTGTACTCCCCCATTTTGTGAAAGGGCAGCACCTCTACCTTTTCCACATTGCTCAGGGTTGCCACAAATTGAGCTAAGCCACGGATATTATCGGGATCATCCGTTAGCCCCGGCACCAGCACAAACCGAATCCACGCGGGCTTGTGAATTTGATCTAGATACTTGGCCAGTTCAAGGGTGGGGGTAATGGCCACACTGGTCACTCGTCGGTAGGTGTCCGGCAAAAAGGATTTAATATCCAGCAGTACCAAGTCGGCAGCCGCCACCACTGGCTTGGCCACGTCCAACACCACATAGCCGGAGGTATCCAAGGCGGTATGTAACCCTAGGTCATGGCAGCGCTCAAAAATGTCCCGCACAAAGTCTGGCTGCATTAAGGGTTCGCCGCCACTGACGGTGACCCCTCCCCGCCGCAGGTAGGAAAGGTAGTTCTGAATGTCGGCGATGAGTTCTGAGACCGTGACGGGCTTCCCTTGGTGCGGCTCGCGACAGTCGGGATTATGGCAGTACAGACAGCGCAGGGGACAGCCTTGGGTAAAAATCACGTAACGAATCCCCGGGCCATCCACCGTGCCACAGGTTTCTACCGAGTGAATGTAGCCGATTGTTTGCTGCTCGGGCAACGTTGGAACCATAAAAACCCCTCAACAGATGTCGTGGTGTAACGGAGGGTCACCAGTGAGTCAGGAAATACAAACAATATTGCTCATCCTTAAAAATAGACATTTGTAACTACAACCTTATCTTCAGTTTAAAAGAACGAACATGCTAGAACTCATTCCTTAATCAAGACTTCATAAATGCGTGAATAAGTAAGGATTGCGACGTTTCTTAACGATCCTTAGATTGCCTTCTAAGCCTACTTCAGGAAAGGTTTAGCGCCTGTGCCCACTACAGTAACAACTCACTCTACTATCATCATAGCGTTGAATTTTCCGTCTCGGATTTTACCCATCATTATGATAGCCATTGATGCTGCTAAACTTCCTCTTACGGGTGTACCATCAGGGCAGACGCTGGCCATAGCATTGAAACAAATTAGCTGATATAATTAAAGGTTAGGAGTCATGTAACAATTGCTGCAAAGCAAGGTTCAGACGCTTGAACGGCTCAAGGCGCACGAGTCCGCCGTTGGGTTGCCAATCTAGCGATCGCCATCACGGAGGTTTTTTATGAATCGTTACCTAGGGGGTGGCTTAGCCCTAAGCGCACTGCTATGGTCGGGGACAAGTTTTGCTGCCCCCCTGCCACCCGTTTTCAACCCCATTTCACCCACCACCGGCTTTGAATCCTCCCAAACCACCCGGATGCTTCAGAACGAGTGGCGCTACGACCAGCGCGATCGGGTGGATGCCAGCTCCGCCCTCACCCCTGAGCAGCTGGCAAACCCCAGCAACAGCGTGCTGCAAATTGAGGTGGATGGTCAACTACTGACCCCCAGCCAAGCCCAACAACTCTTGCTGCGGCAGCAACAGCCGTAGTTTACCAGCCAAAATCCTGCCCCAGCAGTTGGTACAGCTTTTCATTGTGGGGCTTAAAAAACTCATCTAGGTCGTCATAGACTTTAGATGGCACAGCCGTGCGATTGTTGGCAACATTTTTGGGTTGCAAATTGGCAACCTTATACGCTGGATCAACCCCAATAAACTCAAAGACTGTTCTCAGGCAAGCCTCTGTGCGGCGAAAGAGTTCCTCACTGGCCAGAATCAACACCTGATCTCTCGTAAAATACTGGAAATAGCGCTCAAGCTGCTGCCAGTAGAGGCCACGACCTTTATAGGAGTAGTGAATAAAGGCATGGCTGTTATAGTCGGCGGTCTTTAGGACAGGTTCTAGGCGATGCTCTTCCTGCGTAAACGCCTCGTACATGGGTAGCGGCTCGCGGCCCTTACGTTTTTCATGGAAATAGTGGGAAATGGCGCGCTTACTTGGGTTGCGCAACAGCACAATCATCTTAACGGTGGGCAGCATTTCGGCAATGCGTTGGGGCACCCGCGGGTGGAAGAGGTACAGCGGTGATGACTCAAACGTCTTTTTGCCGTCCTCCAGATGTTTTTCAAGGGGAAAATGGGCACGATACCAAGGTAACCCCTTTGCAAAGGTATCTATTTTCGGATTGGTACCTCCATCAAAAAAATGAACTTCTTTTTTAAGGGAGGGGACTAACTGGGGATGCTGACTCAAATATTCATGCAAACTGGTTGTGCCCGCTTTTTGTGCCCCAAGGATAATGAAATGGGGTAAACTACGCTCTGCCCAAGTTGTTGTTTGATGATAGTGAACCAGATTGGGTGCCAACCCCTTGACCATACCAGCAAGGGTCTCTTTGATCGCGGAATGCATGGCCAGTATTTTAAGTATGAGTGGGTGTTGCAACGGGAACAGCCTAACAGAATCAAAAGGGGTGACCGCAGCCACCCCGAGCATTTATGACGCTATTAGGTCTAATCGGTCTATGGGTGTCCTAGACGCTGACAGCCTTCTGCACCACTTGAGCGAGTTCGCCTTTGGCATACTTAGCGGCGTAATCCTCAAGGCTCAGTTGCTTGATTTTGCTGGCATTACCGGCTGTACCAAACTGCTGATAGCGATCAGCACAGACTTTTTGCATGTATTTAATCGAGGGTTTGAGGAAGTGACGCGGGTCAAATTCCTTCGGTGCAAGGGCAAGGGCTTCACGAACGGCTGCCGTAATAGCTAAGCGGTTGTCGGTGTCAATATTCACTTTACGCACACCGCTCTTAATGCCTTTTTGAATTTCTTCGACGGGCACCCCATAGGTTTCAGGGATAGTGCCGCCGTACTGGTTAATCAGAGCAATTAAGTCTTCGGGCACCGAGCTAGAGCCGTGCATCACCAAGTGGGTGTTGGGCAGGCGGCGGTGAATTTCTTCAACACGGCTGATGGCCAAAATTTCGCCGGTGGGCTTGCGGGTAAATTTGTACGCCCCATGGCTCGTACCAATCGCCACCGCGAGGGCATCCACTTGGGTGCGCTCAACAAAATCCACCGCTTGATCGGGGTCTGTCAGCAGCATCGAGTGATCCAAGGCGCCTTCAAAACCATGGCCATCTTCCGCTTCTCCTTTCCCAGTTTCGAGCGAACCTAGGCACCCCAGTTCCCCTTCCACCGAGACGCCGATGGAGTGGGCTACTTTCACCACTTCGCTGGTGACTGCAACGTTGTATTCATAGCTCGCGGGGGTTTTGGCATCCGCTTCCAGAGACCCATCCATCATGACGCTAGTGAAGCCGTTACGGATGGCTGAGTAGCAGGTGGCAGGCTCGTTACCATGGTCTTGGTGCATCACAATGGGAATGTGGGGATAGGTTTCCACCGCCGCCAGAATCAGGTGACGCAGGAAGTTTTCCCCAGCATACTTGCGGGCACCCCGCGACGCTTGCAGAATCACTGGGCTGTCGGTTTCGTGAGCCGCCTGCATGATGGCTTGGATTTGCTCCATGTTATTGACGTTGAAGGCGGGGATGCCGTAACCATTTTCGGCTGCGTGGTCTAGCAGCAAGCGCATGGGTACGAGTGCCATAGGGTCATGTCCTCCTAAAAAATAGAGCGGATGTATCACGTCTTAAACCTTACCGATAATCTTAGGCTAATTTGCCCGTTTATGTTAGATGGGGGAGATCGCTGGCACACCGCCTATCAGAAAATCACTGTAAGCTAGTGATAGGGTTGATTAAGGTTTTTTAACCTTTGCCCTTGTTTCAGCCTCGCCCACGTGAACGACCATGTTGCGGATCATCACTCAGTTAACGGATCTACGCGCTGAACTGCGCCGCATTTGCGATCGCACCGACAGTAGCGAGATGAGCCAGCAACACGCCACCGTTGCCACCATCCTTCAGCGAGTCGCTGCCGATGGCGATCGCGCCCTGATTGAATACACCCGCACCTTCGATCACATTGACCTCACCCCAGAGACACTACGCATCAAAGGCGATGAACTCGATGCCGCCTACCAACAAGTTTCCAAAGAATTACTGGATGCCATCCGCTTAGCCAAGCAACGCATTGAAGCCTTCCATCGCCAGCGGGTGCCCAAAAGCTGGGTGCAGTTTGGCGAGGATGGTATTGTCCTTGGCAAACGCTACACCGCCGTTGATAGTGCCGGTCTCTACATCCCCGGGGGTCGCGCCGCCTACCCCAGCACCGTCCTGATGAATGCCGTGCCCGCTCAAGTCGCGGGCGTGAAGCGGATTGTCATGGTCACCCCACCCGGCCAAGGTAAAGGGGTCAATCCAGCCGTGCTGGTGGCCGCCCAAGAAGCAGGGATTCAAGAAATCTACCGTGTGGGTGGGGCACAGGCCATTGCGGCTCTTGCCTACGGCACCGAAACCATTCCCCGCGTTGATGTCATTACCGGACCAGGTAACCTCTACGTGACGCTGGCCAAAAAACAGGTCTATGGTCGCGTTGGCATTGATTCGTTGGCGGGTCCTTCGGAAGTCCTGATTATTGCCGATGAGTATGCCCACCCTGTTCACATTGCAGCCGACCTCCTAGCACAGGCAGAACACGATCCCCTCGCCGCCGCCATTCTGCTTACCCCCAGTTCCCGCCTTGCCGAAGCCGTGGTTGCCGCCGTCAATGCGCAACTCACGGATCATCCCCGTCGCCTGCTGACCGAGAAGGCGATCGCCCACTATGGCCTCATCGGTATTGTTGAGAACCTAGAGCAGGCCATTGACCTCTCCAATAGCTTTGCCCCTGAGCACCTAGAACTGGAAGTGGACGATCCGTGGAGCCTTGTGGAAAAGGTACGCCACGCCGGTGCCATCTTTCTTGGTTATGCCACCCCCGAAGCCGTCGGTGACTACCTTGCCGGCCCCAACCACACCCTCCCCACCTCCGGCTCGGCTCGCTACGCCTCTGCCCTTGGCGTAGAAACCTTCCTCAAGCATTCCAGCCTCATTCAGTACACCCCTGCTGCCCTGCTAAAACAGGGGGGAGCCGTCATGACCCTTGCGGAAACGGAAGGGTTGATCTCCCATCGCGACTCGGTACGCCTGCGCATTGAGCCATAACCAAGAGCTATCCAAGCTACGCAAGGTTCACAATCAGGTAGGGGGCTTCAAATTTGCCCCCCCGCACGGGTTTGCCCTTGAGGCTAGGGGGTAGTTCAATGTGACGGCGTTGGTCACCGGCTTCGACCGTGAGTTCACCACTGAACTCGCTGAGCTTGACCTGTTCTTTGCGGAACCCGGGCAGAAAAATGCGTACCTGCTGTTGCACCTCATCAAATTCGTGGGGGACAGGCGCTGCGGCCAACTGGTTCAAGTCCGGAAAGGACGGTACTAGGGCCTGCCAAGCCCCTACATCTGCTGGCAAACTAGACAGCCGCAGTGGGGCAAAGGCTTGGGCAACATCAGGTGTCACTTCTCCGAAGCAAAACACTTCGGAAATGGGCACATTTACCTGTTGAGCGCTTCCCCACAGCCATTGGGTTTGGGCAATCTCAATGGCGGCAGGAGTGGTGACGAGGAATACCGACAACCGCTGGCGATCGGCAGCAATACTCACCCCCCGATCTACCCACTCTTTCGCTTGGGCAAGCCGTTCATTAATTTTTTGGGTATCAATGTTTGCCGCCATAATCGCACTGGCGATCGGCCCTCCCATGGCAGTGGCAATTTTGTTAATATCCAACTGCTCAAGCAATCGGCGAAAACGGCGATAGTACCAAGCCAGTCCTTGGGGTAACCCAATCAGCCGTAGCGTATCGCGGTTATTCGCACCCGCATAAACAATCACGTCGTACGCACCGCTGCTGTAATAGCCCCGCAGCGCATTTAGAGTCAAGAGGGTATCCATGCCCGGCAAAATCATTAACTCCCCCGCATAGACTTTGCCAACCAGCTCTTGGGGCAAATAGGATTCAACCAAACGGCTGAGCTCCTCCCACGCCATGGTTAAACTCTCAGTGGCAAAAAGTTGTGTTACCGCAAGGCAATGGCCTATTGTTACCGGCTGAGAGCCAATTTGCTGATCAACAGTGCCAATTAAATACTGTAGTGTAATAGCCGGCGCTGGCACGGCCAAGAGGGTGCGTTGCTGCTGTTGAGCAAACCACTGAGCAACAGCAAGACCAAGAGCCGTTTGCTGCTCTAGGGTTGCGCCTAAAAACGTAACAATGCGGGTCATGGAAGCCAAAGAATCCAATGCGTGGGGTGTCCTTGGACTATGGTATCGGCAAACGACTCAGAAGCCATCTTTTCCTTAAGCCCCATCACAATGCCTCTAGAAGGCTCTTGTAAGGTCTTAAAGGTAGGATTCCCCTTTCCTTGGGGTATCAAACTGCTTCTTGGGCATTCTAGGGGCATTTGGTTGCCATTTCATTCCCTAGTGGCTTCCCCATGAATCTAGAGCCAAGAACAGCATCTAGCCACCAGCTTGTACGTAGTTGGCAGTTAATTTTCTTTTGTCGATATTTTTATCTGAGGATCCTAAAGATCTACTACTACTAATCTATATAAATACTCTTATAGTAGTAGTAGGGGCTGTGGAAAATGTGGAAAAATATAGCAAAACCCTTGCCCTGAGCGATGTTGAAGCCATTTCCCCTTGTGGAAAACTTGTGGAAGTGGGGTGGTTTTCCACAAGCGATTAATGGGGTAACAAAAGAATAAAAAGATTTCCACAGTTTTTTTGAGTTTTTCTTGAGTTTTCCCCAGATTTTCCCCAGATTTTTCCACAGGCTTTTTGGAGTTTTCCACAGGCTATGGCCGTAGATCTCCGTATTTTTACGATTCACCCCCAAGGGCGATCGCCCTGATACTGAAGTTAGGATGACCTCATCGCGTTAATTTTTGGATTGCTTCCCCCGCGATGACGCCCCTCAGTTGTTTGGATTCCCTGATGTATGCTGTCCTCTGATGCTCAATCAACCACCCTCGAGCAAGCCATTGGCCACTTATCCCCTGCGCAGCAAATTCGGATGCTGATGTACCATCCCTATTTCACGGGGCGCTGTCCTGCCTGCCGCCAACCGATTCATCACTCCAATGCGACCCTTGGTCAGTGCTACTGTTCCCACTGTGGCTGGCACGATTTTGGGATGGCTGTAACAGCAGCGCCTCAGGAGTTATCTAACCCGGAACGCTCTTGAGGGACAATGCTAACGACGATCGCCACCATCAGCCACCAAAGCGTCGCCACCTCCGGTCGAAACCAGATCGTATCCACAAGTCCGTGGGTCAGCATTCCCGCCATGGTTGCCACCGCTGCCATCAGCCAAAAACCCTGAGGATTACGACTCGCCCGGAATTGCCCCAAACACCGCCAAGCGCGATCGCCCAGCACCAGTAATAACCACAAGAACACGCTAAAACCAATCACCCCCACTTCCACCAACAACTCCAGAAAAATGGAATAGGCACTCAAGGCCGTAAACCGTACATTCACTTGGTAGAGCGGATACACTTGGTTAAACGCCACGTTCCCTGGGCCAATCCCCAGCCATGGCCGCGCTTGAATCATTTGCTGCACTGCCATCCAGACATTAATCCGAAAATTATTGCTACTGTCACCACGCGCCACAAAGATACTGGCTACCCGCTCCCGCAGCGCAGGTACACTTGCGACACCGCCCACCAAGGTCAGTGCCAATAGCCCCATCAGCAGGGGGACTCCCCAGCGTCGCCAGCGCTCAGGCAACCGCGGAACATACCAAACCCCCAACAGCCCCACCCCCACAATAGTGGCCGCCGCCAACCCGAGCCAACCGCCGCGGCTAAAGGTAAAGATTAAACTCGCCCCATTCATGCCCAACATCACCATCGCCAGCAGTTTCGGTAAAGCTCCCCGCCAGACAGCGATCGCCGCCGCACTCAAGGGCACACTGGGCAACAAATACCCCGCCAACAGATTTGGATTGCCCAAAAAGCTATACACCCGCGTGACATTTGCCAACGCCGACTCCGGATCCGTCCAAGTGGCCAGCG
>Ga0209207_1000238_pt1:27500-39120 | contig 39120 bp, 32 predicted proteins | sample SaghotsprinmetaG_FD_184140 | JGI IMG/M metagenome (GOLD analysis project Ga0209207, IMG submission 184140) | Hot spring microbial communities from South Africa to study Microbial Dark Matter (Phase II) - Sagole hot spring metaG (SPAdes) (version 3) | ecosystem: Environmental >...
TAAAACTGAACCATATGCGGGAAAATCCTCTGACAGCTTTTCACTACTCGTTCAGTGAGGTGCTTAGCTTTCTTGACTTAAGAAGGCTTCTCTTAAAGCACTGTGGTACTGTTCAGTAAAAACGTGAAAGACATGGGGACAATCCGCAGGAAAGGCCTAGAGCTATCTAGGAATCCTCAGAGACTTGATGTTCAGGTACGACGAATGAATTTAGATGCGCAGTGGATTGTTGGGTTTGTTGATGGCGAGGGATGTTTCCATGTAGGAATTAATCCTCAGCCACAAATGACAATCGGTTATCAGGTGTTACCTGAGTTTACGGTTGTTCAGCACCGGCGAGATGTAAAAGTACTCTATGCACTAAAAGCCTATTTTGATTGTGGTGTGGTTCGTGTGAATCACGGCGATCGCATGGCCTACCGAGTGCGAAGTATTGAGCATCTGGCAGAGCGCATTTGTCCCTTCTTTATGAAACACACCCTAAAAACAAGTAAGTCAGTTGACTTTCTTAGATTTCGGGATGTGGTTCTCCTGTGTCAAGCAGGCGAACACCTTAAAGAAGCAGGACTGTTGAAAATCCAGCAGATTGCAGCACAAATGAATCGTGGTCGTACAAGGTAAAGTCCAGCTCTATTAGAAATGGTAGAGACAAACTGAGCGAAATTCCTTGTCGGGTAAGTTCCGACCCGCACGAAAGGCGTAACGATCTGGATGCTGTCTCGGAGAGAGGCTCGGCGAAATAGAAGTGTCTGTGAAGATGCGGACTACCTGCACCCGGACAGAAAGACCCTATGAAGCTTTACTGTAGCTTGGAATTGGGTTCGGGCTTTGCTTGCGCAGGATAGGTGGGAGACGTTGAAGTATTCCTTGCGGGGAATATGGAGTCATCGGTGAGATACCACTCTGGCAAGGCTAGAATTCTAACCTTCTGCCGTTAGCCGGCGAAGGAACAGTTTCAGGTGGGCAGTTTGACTGGGGCGGTCGCCTCCTAAATGGTAACGGAGGCGCGCAAAGGTTCCCTCAGGCTGGTCGGAAATCAGCCGTAGAGTGTAAAGGCATAAGGGAGCTTGACTGCAAGACCTACAAGTCGAGCAGAGACGAAAGTCGGCCTTAGTGATCCGACGGTTCCGCGTGGAAGGGCCGTCGCTCAACGGATAAAAGTTACTCTAGGGATAACAGGCTGATCTCCCCCAAGAGTTCACATCGACGGGGAGGTTTGGCACCTCGATGTCGGCTCATCGCAACCTGGGGCGGTAGTACGTCCCAAGGGTTGGGCTGTTCGCCCATTAAAGCGGTACGTGAGCTGGGTTCAGAACGTAAATCATTGCGTCACTTCACAGTAATGTGAAGCAGCAAACCGACTAAAATCGGTAGAATCTTGGTTGGTTTCCGAACGCTAACTAAGACAATACCGAGGGTAAGCGGAGTTCTCGTGACGAGTTCAGAGATTTACAGTTACATTGCTGGTGTTTTAGATGGAGATGGTTGTATCAATCTCCAATTGGTACGGCGAAAAGATTACATTCTTGGCTATCAAATTCGAGCCAGTGTAACCTTCTTTCAAAGTACTGTCCATCGCTCGTTTCTTGAGTGGATTCAGTCAGTGCTAAAGGCTGGCTTTATCCGCGAACGAACTGACGGTGTGAGTGAGTACTCAATTACAGAGTCTCAGGCAGTGCTAACGGTTCTCGAAAACCTAAAGCCTTATATTCGCCTAAAAAAACAGCAGTGTAACTTAGTTATCTCAGTCCTCCAAGAAATGTCGGCTTCTAAGCGATTAGATCCAAGGCATTTCCTAAAACTGGCGCAGCGGGTTGACGAGTTTGGTGACTTAAATTTTTCCAAGCGTCGCTCAATTCGCAGTGAGCAGGTGGAGGCCTACTTGAGGGCACGACAACTCTTGATCCCGTAGAGACTGAAGCCTAGGCTTGGTTTAGCCGCCAAGCGTAAGCTGAGATGCTCTGAGGTTGTCAGAGTGATCAAATGTCGGCTCCTAATTCGTTAAAGGCAAGAATTAGGATGAAGATATAGTCCATGCTCGTAGTGATACGAGATCAACATGCGTGAGACAGTTCGGTCCATATCCGGTGCAGGCGTAGGAGCATTGAGAGGAGTCCTCCTTAGTACGAGAGGACCGGGAGGAACGCACCTCTGGTGTACCTGTTATCGTGCCAACGGTAAACGCAGGGTAGCCATGTGCGGAGAGGATAACCGCTGAAAGCATCTAAGTGGGAAGCCCACCTCAAGATGAGTGCTCCCATGGCATAAGCCAGTAAGGTCACGGGTAGAACACCCGTTAATAGGCGCTAGGTGGAAGCGTGGTAACATGTGAAGCCAAGGCGTACTAATAGACCGAGGGCTTGACCTCATCACTCAACAGGTGTCTGTTAGTCCTGACAATCACTATTTAGTTTCAATGGTTTACTTGAGTATTTAAACTTAGCTGTTTAGGTTTTTTGGTTTGATAGCCTCTTTGCCTAGTGTCTATGGCACAGTGGAACCACGCTGATCCATCCCGAACTCAGAGGTGAAACACTGTAGCGGTGAAGATAGTTGGAGGGTCGCCTCCTGCAAAAATAGCTCGATGCTAGGCAAAATATTCTTTCCCCATCTAGGTTTCTAGGTGGGGAATTGTTTTTTAAGAAATGTTAAGTTGACCTGAATTTTGGATAGGGGGGTGGCTTGGGATTGTAAATGGACGTATAGTGCATCCAATAAGAGTGCTGTACGGTTTTGGGTTGGTTTATTATTTCTCCTCACAGGGTGTCTGTTGCTATGCCTCAGGTTAAGATTTTAGGTTTTCGTTATTGGTCGGTTGTGGCATCGTCGGTGTTGGTGTCTGGGGCAATGGCCTTGTTGCCAGCGCCTAGCTATGGTGGGTTCCAGGATAGCCCTAAGGCACTGGTGGATGAGGTGTGGCAAGTGGTGCAGCAGGAGTATGTGGATACGTCTTTTAACCATTTGGATTGGTTGGCGGTACGACAGGAGTTTTTAGAGCAGCGTTATACGTCGCGGGAGCAGGCTTATCGTGCCATTCAGGGAATGTTGCAGCGCTTGAATGATCCCTATACGCGGTTTATGACACCGGAGGAGTTTGCGATTTTGCGGACTCAGACGTCGGGGGAGGTGTCGGGAATTGGTATTCGCTTGGGGGTGGATGAAAAGACGCAGCAGTTAACCATTTTGGAGCCACTGGCCAATTCTCCGGCGACGCGGGCAGGGATTGAGGCGGGCGATCGCCTCTTGGCGATTGATGGTCAGTCAACGCGGCGAATGTCTGTTGAGGAAGCGTCGCGGCGGATTCGCGGTCGGGTAGGCACGCCGATTGAGTTGCAGTTGTTTCGCCCCAATCGGGGGACGTTTCGCCTAACGCTAATGCGGGCATTAATTGAGTTGCCAGCGGTGCGATCGCTGATCAAGGAGGAGGGCGAGCAGCGGATTGGCTATATTTATCTGAGTGAGTTTACCTCCCATGCGGCAGATCAGGTGCAGGCGGCCATTCAGCAGTTAACGGCGGAGCGGGTGGATGGCTTTGTGCTGGATTTGCGGGGTAATCCGGGGGGCTTGCTACAGGCGGGGATTGATATTGCTCGGATGTGGCTGAATCATGGCTTAATTGTCCGCACGGTGGATCGCAGTGGCCACAGTGAACAGGCACGGGCGAATCAATCGGCGCTGACAACGTTACCCCTTGTGGTGTTGGTGGATCAGCGTTCCGCCAGCAGTAGTGAAATTCTCACAGGTGCGTTGCAGGACAATGGGCGCGCAATTGTGGTGGGCACCAAAACTTACGGTAAGGCGCTGGTGCAGTCGATTCATCAATTGAGTGATGGCTCGGGGTTATCGGTAACGGTGGCTCACTACTATACGCCCAAGGGGACGGATATTAATCGCATGGGGATTACGCCAAATGTGGTGGTTAACCTGCCCCAGGAGGTGAGTCGCAATCCGCGTCTTTGGGCTACGGCAGCGGATCCGCTCTATCGAGAGGCGGTAGTGCAGCTGCGGCAAGCCATTTACCGCGCTCAGCTGTCAACGCCCCTGAATACGGCTCAAACGGCGGAGGGGGCACAGGAGTTGCAACCCTCTCTGGTGAAGTAATGCCCCAAGCCTCGTCTCGCCCGGTGAGCGATCGCCCCAGTCGCACGATTCAGCTTGGTTTCCATGCCCTTGCAGAGCCACTGCGCCTTGAGGTGATCCACATTTTGGACACTCAGGAGTTGTGCGTTTGTGATTTGTGCGATCGCCTCAACCTCTCGCCATCGAAGCTATCGTTTCATTTACGAGCCTTGCGACAGGCTAATTTAGTGGTGTCTCGTCAGGAGGGGCGCTGGGTGTACTATCGCCTAAATCGTCCTCAGTTTCAGGCGCTGATGGACTATTTGGCGCAGTTTACCTCGGGAGACATTGCCATGGGGCGGGTCTGCTCCTAGGTTTAGAAATCTACACCGCGCTTCAGGTCAATGCCCTTTTCGGCGTAGTGCTTGTGGCAAATCATTTCTGAGTGGACGCTGGCGAGGTCAAAGTAGGCGGGCGGGTTTTTGCAGCGTCCGGTAATGATGATTTCGGTGGCGGGGGGTTTGCGCAGCAGAGTTTGAATAATGGACTCAACGGGTAAGAGTTCGAGATCGACGGTGGGATTGAGTTCGTCGAGAATGATGGTTTTGTAAAGTCCCGAGGCGATCGCGGCACGGGCAATTTCCCAGCCCCTTTCGGCTTCGATGTAGTCAATATCCTGTTGTTGGCCACGCCAGACAATGGCATCCCGACCACAGCGGTGGTGATCCACAAGGTGGGGGTAGCTTTCTTTGAGGGCGGCAATGGCGGCATCTTCGGTGTAGCCCTGACCGCCTTTGAGCCACTGGAGGATGAGGACGCGGTGGGATTGATCGCGGCTAATGCCTGTGCCAATGGCTTGGAGTGCTTTGCCAAGGGCGCTGGTGGATTTGCCTTTGCCGTCGCCGGTATAAATTTCAATCCCTTCGATGCCCTGTTCTTGGGCGGTGGGATGCACAAGGGGGCGCATTTCTGAGTGGAGATCAGCGATTTGTAGCAGAGCGGGTGGTGCGCCGCGACCGGTAGAAATAATTTCTAGGGGCTCGGGTTTACGGCGCAGCGTATTCACGACCTCATCCACCGATAGCAATCCCAAATCTAGCACCGGATTCAATTCATCAAGGACAATCACCGAGTAGAGGCCAGAGGCGATCGCCCCTTTGGCAATATCCCACCCCCGCTGTGCTTCTTGGCGATCGAACTTGGTAATTTGCTCAGCACTAAAGTACTCCGCACGACCGGTGCGCACTTGGTCAATTAAGTGGGGAAAGCCACGTTGCAGTGCCTCAATAGCCGCATCCTCGGCATAAGCCCGCCCGGGGCCTTTGAGAAAGCGCAGCAGCAGCACCCGCGTTGGCCATGCGGAGGCAATCCCTAAGCCAATGGAGCGGAGGACCACCCCCAACGCTGCTTGGGATTTACCTTTGCCGGTGCCATCATAAACGTGAAGCTGGCCGCTGACTCGTCCGGGGCGAACCTGAGCCGTCTGAATGCCGATACCCGTGCGTGTCATGGGGAAGTGTTAGGATGACTCTGCATGGATTTTATCAAGTTCCGCCTCGGGTTTTGAGAAGAACGGCCTCAATCGTCATTGTTTGGCCACTCACGGCCGTAATCGCCCAGCGGAGCGGCACCCCCTGCTGCCGTAAGTACTCCTCGATCAGGTGATCCAACCCCTCAGGGCAGCTAGGGCGCTCAAGCGTGGTATGGATGAATACGGTTTGCATCTTGGCCTTCAACCCTCGGTAGCGGGGCGATCGCCCACACCCATTAATTTGGCCAAACCAATGCCGGTAAAGTACAGTGCCATCAGCGCCCCCGCCAATAACCCCTGGGTCACCGGATCAATGGAGGGGGTCAACACCGCCGCCACTGCCACCGCAATAATCACCACGTAGCGCCACTGGCTGAGCATCTGATCTATCGAAACAATGCCGAGGGAAATGAGCACAAGCTGCAAAATCGGCACCTGAAAGGCTAATCCGGTTGCCAACAGGAGCATTAAGATAAAGTCCACGTAGCGATCAATCGACCAGATTTGCTCCACCACATCAGCGCCATAGCTAATGAAAAAACCGAGGGCAGCAGGGGCAAGGAATGTGTAGGCAAAGGCCAAGCCCACAAGAAACAAAATTGAGGAGCCAAAGACAACCGGTGCTAGCAACCGCTGCTCACGCCGCGTTAACCCCGGTAAAACAAAGCGAATGCCTTGGTAGAGAATCATTGGTGTGGCCAAGAGCACGCCGCTGTAGGCGGCAGCCTTGCAGGAAACAAAAAAGTATTCCCCGGGGCTAAGTTGCAAAAATTGTGCCCCTTTAGCCGGTTTTTCGAGGAACTGAATGATCCAGCGCACTTGGGTAAAGCACAGTACCACCGTAACGGCAACAGTACCCAAGACCACAAAAAGCCGCTGCCGTAGTTCCTCGAGGTGATCCCAGAGGGACATTTCCACTTCGTTGGGGAGTTCTAAATCTGGATCAGCATCCCACTGACTAGATTCAACCGCTTCTTCAGGGGGGGTGCCATTTCCAGATTCCACAGCAGTGCTATCGACATCGGGCGATCGCATCGTTCAAAACACACTCTCGATTTTGGGGCTTATGACTTTTATCCTATAGCGTTTAACAGCCTTCCCGCCCTAGAGAACAAGGATTCTAAGATTCTCGACTTAGGTGTTGCAGTTTAGTTGTTGCAGTTCCGTCACGCCTGTGACATAGTTTTGTTAATTTGCCAGTGTAACGTAGTGCTTAATGAATCATGTTTCGGGAACTGGCAACGGTATATCAACGATGTCTGGCGTTTTGACCCTTGACCCCCACCCTTGTGCGCCTATGAACAAGTGTTCTTTTACGGATCAAGACCTTATCTATCGTACGGGTGATCCGGCCAATGTCATGTATTTTATCAAGGCCGGTCAGGTGGAACTGATTGATGAGTTTCCGGAAACCGGCCAGCACGTCACCGCCGTGCTCGGTCCGGGCAAGGTCTTTGGGGAAGTGGATCTCATCCATGGGCGCACTCGCTTATGTACGGCGCGTGCCAAGGGGGAGGTGAAGCTCTTTCAGTTTACGGAAGCGGAACTGAAGGATGCCCTCTTTGAAAATCATGTTAAAAGCTTGATGTTGAGTCGCACCCTCTACGAGCACCTGCGGGATCTGTACAGCGACAATAATTTAGAGTCTGAGCTTGCACGGCTGCGGGTGGAAATGCAGCAAACGGTGAAAAAAGCAGTGATTGATCACGAGGCACGGGTGGTCAAAAGCCACAATGGCATGATGGCGATCGCCCTGCCCATTGTGGTGCTGGTTGGTTTAGTGATTGCCCTGCAGTTTGTGTTTCCCTAGGGCAATGGTGTTAGAACTTCAGGCTCAGTGCCAAAATGCCCAAAAAGGCGACCAAGGTCACAATGCCAATCTGGGTCATCTTAAACTCGTGATGCTCGATGGCCTCTTCAATTTCTTCGTGCATCTCTTCGCGAAATTGGGCAATGAGTTCATCTTTATTGCTGGGATCCATGGCTGCATACCAGAACGCGGGGTAAAACCGTACCATTGGCTCCCTATTGTAACGGTTAATGTCAGGAGCATGAACAAATGTTGAGAAATGCATGGTATGTCGTTACCCGTAGCGCGGCTCTCGGGCAGACTCCCTTAGGGGTACGCGCCCTTGGTGAGCAATTGGTGCTGTGGCGATCGCCCGATGGCGCGGTGCAGGCCATGGTGGATCAGTGTCCCCATCGGGGAGCGCAGCTTTCAGGGGGATGGCTAACGGCGGGCTGTCTGACCTGTCCGTACCACGGTTGGCAGTTTAATCGTGCTGGGGAGTGTGTACACATTCCGGCAAATCAGGGGACGGCGGCCATTCCCAAGCGTGCTCAACTGAAGACCTATGCCACGAGGGAACGCTATGGCCTCGTGTGGCTGTACTGGGGGGATCTACCCGAATCCCAAGGAATTCCCATTCCCCCCTTGCCGGAGTGGGGAGCCAAGGGCTGGCGTGCCATCTATGGTGAATCGGAGTGGCCCGCCCATTTTACACGGGTGACGGAAGGCAATATGGATAGCTCCCATGCCCCGTTTGTGCATTCGGCCTTTTTTGGCCTGCGGGAGGAGGCGCAGGTGCCCCCCTACAGGGTGGAAACAACCCCCTGGAGCGTGAGCGCCCTTACCCTGTCTAAGCCCCCCAAGCGGGTGGGGCTGCTCAAGTTAATTCTCAAGCGCGATCGCCCCGTAACCACGGCGCATCTCACAGGATACTTGCCCGGGGTCAACCGCATTGATGTGGATTTTAAGTTTAAGGGTTACCGCTTTATTTACTTTGGTGTTCATACGCCCGTGGATGAAACCACCACCCGCACCCAGTGGATTGGCCTGCGCAACTTTTTGACCGCCCCTTGGGTCGATGGCCACTCCCGCCGCAATGTTGTAAAAACCTTTGAGGAAGACTGCGACGTGATTGCCAGCGTGCGACCCGCCATTGTTCCCTTTCACTCGGCCACTGAAGTACTGGTGGGGTCTGATGCACTGCAAGTGGCCTACCGCAAGTTACTGCGCCAGTACGCCGAGCGGGGTTGGTGGCACAGCGATCGCTACCCTAGCCCCTGCCAACCCAGCCTTGTTTAACGATTCCTTATTGGGAGAGACCACGATGCCAACGACCTTACCCACCAACTTTTGGTATGCGGTAGAGTTTAGCCGCAACCTCACCAAGACCCCTGTACCCGTCACGCTCATGGGGCAGCAGTATGTCCTCTATCGGGATGACCACGGCCGCGCCATTGCCCTCGGTAACCAGTGTCCCCACCGCGGGGCTGCCCTCCATCGCGGCTGGGTCGAAGATAACTGTCTGCGCTGCCCTTACCACGGCTGGAAATTTGATGCCAGTGGTGCCTGTGTTAATATTCCCGCTGATTTACCCGGCGTGCCGATCCCGAAGCGCGCCAAAGTGGCCACCTATCCGGTTCAGGAGCAGGATGGCATGATTTGGCTCTACGTGGGGGATAGCCCCGACACAGCAGCGGCCCCCCTGCCCCACCTGCTGCCGGAGCTAGGGGATCCCCAGTGGCGGGCGGTGTATGGCGAATATACCTGGAATGCCCACTACACGCGGGTAATTGAAAGTAATTTGGATGTGTCCCACGCGGCCTTTGTGCATCCGCCCTTCTACGGCAATCGCGATCGCGCCACCGTGGATGAATACAAGGTCAGCACAACCCCCTACAGTGCCACCGCCACCGTCAAAGCCCCCGCCCCCAAGCGCCGCACTTTTTTGAAATACCTGCTCAAGGAAGAGAACCGCTACTCCCTCACCACCATTACCGTGTATCTGCCCACCATCAATCGCATTGAAATTGATTTTGGCTTCCGCGGCTACAAGTACATCTATTACACCACCAGCTTGCCCATCGATGAGAACACCACCCTCGCCAAGTACATTGGCCTGCGTAACTTCCTCACGTTCCCATGGGCCGATAAAAATTCCCACGACAATGCCTACAAAACCTACATCGAAGATCAGGCGGTGGTGCAAACCTGCCACCCCTTGGCCGCCCCCACCGACTTTCAGCAGGAGTTACTGGTGGCTTCCGATGCCCTGATTATTGCCTACCGCAAATTACTGGGGCATTACACCGCCGGGCGATCGCTGAGCGCAGTCTAAGCATTCTCCCTAGCCCCTCGGCCCATGGTTTACTCAGTGTTACACAAAGGACATGAATCATGCTCAAGAATTTTTGGTACGGTGTTGAAGTTAGCAGTGCCGTTCGCGATCGCCCCGTGAGTTTGATTCTGATGGGGGAGCGGATTGTGCTCTATCGCAACAGTCAAGGGAGCATTCATGCCTTGGGCGATCGCTGTGTTCACCGCGGCGCGGCGCTTTCCGCGGGCTGGGTTGAGGGCAACTGCATTCGCTGCCCCTACCACGGTTGGACCTTTAACAGCAGCGGTGAGTGCGTAGATATTCCTGCCAACCAGCGGGACCTGCCCATTCCCAAGCGAGGACGGGTCAAAACCTACCCCGTGCAAGAAAAATACGGCTTTATCTGGCTCTTTTGGGGCGATATTGACCCCGCCGAAGCACCCCCCATTCCAGACTTTCCCCAGTTTGCGGATCCGCAATTGCGCTGCGTCTATGGCGAATACCGCTGGAACGCCAATTTTACCCGCGTTATGGAAAACACCATTGACTGCTCCCACACCATGTTTATGCATCGCAAATCCCTCGGCAATGCCGACGATGCCATCATTCCTGACTACGACATGACGATGGGGGAGTGGGAAGCAGAAGCCGTGCTGCCCATCAGCATTAAGCGACTGGTGGGTCTGTGGCGCTGGATTTCCCGCAAAGATGCCAAAACCGAGCGCGTCTATCGGGTTTGCTTACCCAATATCACCTTTATTGGCCTCAAGTTTGATCACTTTTATCTCGACACCTTTGTCATTAGTATCCCCGTTAGCCCCACCGTCACAGTCAGTAAGTGGGCACTCATGCGCAATTTCCTTAAATTTCCCTTTGTGGATGCCCAAACCCGCAAAGTTGGCGTGCGACTCCTCAGCGAAGACGAGCGCGCCGTCAAAACCCAAGATCCCCTTGTGTCCCCATTTTTGAGCAATAGCACCGATCTGCTCCAAGCCTCCGATGGCACCGTGATTGCCTATCGGCGACTGCTGAAAAAGTGCTACGACCGTGGCTGGTGGCAGGAACCCTCCTTACCCGCGGCGGCAGCCCCCACCTCAGTTCTCACGACTACGCCTTAATAGAGAACAACGAACCTTTGGTCAGTTCCGTAAGCTAAAATCAGGTTACATTCCGTAAAGCATCTGGCAAATCGTGCCCTAAGGTTGAGCTAAGCCTATGTTTTTAACTGAGTTAACTCCCCTTGTCAAAGAACTAAGCCAAAAACCTGTTGCGTTTATGGGTGGCTTTGTGTCGGGGTTGTTGGGGCTAAGCCTTGATCAGCAGCCCGTTAAGGACTGGCTAAAGCAGTACGGGGACTATCAGCCCCCCAGCCCACCGCCTGCGTCCGACTTCAAAAACATCCGCATTGATTAGGTCGTCCCCCTTTATGGCTCGGCTTTCTGCGGATTTAGCGCAAGCTTTTTTAACCCCTTCTGACTCCCCTGACACCTCCGCCGTTTTGACCCAGCAGCAGGTCACCCTTGCGGATATTTTAGAGTTAGCCGGAGAGCGCACCTTTGGTTTTTTAATGGTTGTGCTCTCTTTGCCCTCAGCCCTACCAATTCCAGCCCCCGGCTATTCCACGCCGTTTGGTATTGTCCTGCTCATCCTCGGATTGCAACTGGCATGGGGGGTACCAACACCATGGTTACCCCCGCGGCTGCGGCGGCGCAGTATGCCTCGCACCCATGCCCAAAAAATCATCCGTGCTGCTCTACCTTGGCTGCGGCGGCTTGAGTTAATCTCGCGCCCGCGTTTGCGTGCCATCTGCACCAGTCGTGGTGGACAGTTGCTTCTTGGTGCCGCAATGTCCCTGATGGCCATTTCGATGATTCTACCGATTCCGGGCACCAATACCTTACCGGCGATCGGCATCTTTATTACCGGG
>Ga0209207_1000241_pt1 | contig 38975 bp, 40 predicted proteins | sample SaghotsprinmetaG_FD_184140 | JGI IMG/M metagenome (GOLD analysis project Ga0209207, IMG submission 184140) | Hot spring microbial communities from South Africa to study Microbial Dark Matter (Phase II) - Sagole hot spring metaG (SPAdes) (version 3) | ecosystem: Environmental > Aquatic > Thermal...
ATTTCCGGGCGGGCCGCGGACAGTTTACGGGCCGTTGCCGAGACCATGCCGCCGGGCAAACTGCGCCAGGCGCTCGACACATTGTTGCAACGTTCGATCAGATCGGAATGATCGCCAGGCGCTCGACAAACATCAGCGCGAACACCAGCAGGGCAAAGACCAGCCCGTAACGGAACAGGCGCCAACTGAACGAAAGATAGGCCCGATTCCCGGTAAAGACGTAAAGCAGGATGCCGGCGCCGACGGCGATGACCAGGATGACCGCTAGCAGGCGCAGCATCCACATGGCCGGATCAGGCGGCCTGGGCCAGCCAGCGAGTGACGCCCTGCGGCGCCTTGGCGGACTCGGCGAAACTGACCAGTTCCCAGGCGTCCTGTTGTTGCAGCAAGGCGCGCGCCAGTTGATTGTTCAGCGCATGGCCGCCTTTGTGCGACGAATACGCGGCAAGCAGCGGATGGCCGAGCAGGTAGAGGTCGCCGACGGCGTCGAGGATCTTGTGCTTGACGAACTCGTCGCCGTAACGCAGCCCGTCCTGGTTGAGGACACGGAATTCGTCGAGGACGATCGCGTTCTCAAGCCCGCCGCCCAGCGCCAGTCCGTTCTCGCGCAGGTATTCGACTTCCTGCATGAACCCGAAGGTACGCGCCCGCGACACTTCGCGGACGTAGGACTGTTCGGCGAAATCGACCACGGCCTGTTGCGCCGACTTGTCGATGGCCGGGTGATTGAAGACGATGGAAAAACTCAGGCGATAGCCGTCGTAAGGCTCGAAACGCGCCCACTTGTCGCCGTCCTTGACCTCGATCGGGCGGGTGACGCGGATGAATTTCTTGGCCGCATTCTGCTCTTCGATGCCGGCCGACTGGATCAGGAAGACGAAGGGCGCCGCCGAGCCGTCGAGAATGGGCACTTCCGGCGCATCGATGTCGATCCAGGCATTGTCGATGCCAAGGCCGCACAGCGCCGACATCAGGTGTTCGATGGTACCGACCTTGACCCCGTCGCGCTCCAGGCAAGAACACATGCGGGTGTCGCCGATCAGGACGGCCTGCGCGGGAATATCGACCGGCACAGGCAGATCAACGCGACGAAAGACGATTCCGGTATCCGGCGCAGCCGGCCGCAAGGTCAGGTTGACCTTGACACCGCCATGCAGGCCGACGCCCGAGGCATGGATCACAGTCTTCAGCGTGCGTTGCTTGAGCATTATTGTTTTAAGTCTTTGAATGATTGGGGAAGGCGGCGCATTTTAACACAATGCGCCGCCGCCCTTTTTCAGAGAGAGTTTTTGTTACCGATCAATCGGCCTGCTTTCTCAGGAAGGCCGGGATGTCGTAACGATCAACACCGCTGTTGGCCAGCGCCTCGACGGTGACGTTGCGCTTGCGCACCACGGCCGGAACGTCGGCGATCTGGTTGTAGTCGATGGCCGGGCCGCTGTTGAAGGCGACCGCGTCATGGGTACCGGTGGCCACCGCTTCGACCATCGGCGTGTTGATCACTTCGAAGGTCTGACGCTTGGCGGCCGCCTGGCCGAGGCCGGTGGCAACGACGGTGACGCGCAGCGCATCGCCCATCAGTTCGTCGTACACGGCACCGAAGATGATGTGCGCGTCTTCGGCAGCGAAGGCCTTGACCGTATTCATCACCTCGTTGACTTCCTTCATCTTCAGGTTGCCCTTGGCGGCGGTAATGTTCACCAGCACACCGCGGGCGCCGGACAGATTCACGCCTTCGAGCAGCGGCGAGGCAACGGCCTGTTCGGCGGCGATGCGCGCGCGATCAACGCCGGATGCCGCTGCCGAGCCCATCATGGCGCGGCCCATTTCACCCATGACCGTACGCACGTCTTCGAAGTCGACGTTGACCAGGCCCGGGTAGGTAATGATTTCGGCAATGCCGCCGACCGCGTTCTTGAGCACGTCGTCGGCCGCCTTGAAGCAATCGTCGACATCGGCGTCGTCGCCCATGACTTCCATCAGCTTGTCGTTGAGGATGACGATCAGCGAATCGACATGCTTGGAGAATTCGGCGATGCCGGCTTCGGCCGACTTCATCCGCTTACCGCCTTCGAAGCTGAACGGCTTGGTGACCACGCCAACGGTCAGGATACCCATCTCGCGGGCGATCTCGGCGACCACCGGCGCAGCGCCGGTGCCCGTACCGCCGCCCATGCCGGCGGTGATGAAGGCCATGTGAGCGCCTTCCAGCGACGCACGGATTTCGTCGCGGTGCGCGTCGGCAGCCATCTTGCCGGCTTCCGGCTTGGCCCCGGCGCCGAGGCCGGTCTTGCCCAGCGACAGTTTCGACGACGCGGCATTGCGGGCCAACGCCTGGGCATCGGTATTGGCGGCGATGAATTCAACGCCGTTCACCCCTTCGCGGATCATGTGCTCGATGGCATTGCCGCCGGCACCACCCACCCCGAACACCTTGATGATGGTGCCGAGCTCTTCTTCCTTCTCGATGATTTCAAACATGACGACCTCCTCTGAAAAAACTGTTCAATGACAAATCAAAAATTCTTGGAAAACCATTGCTTCATGCTGGAGAAGACATCCTTGATCCCCTGCTTCTCCTGAATCTTCTGCCCCCGCTTGCGCTGCGCCTGCGCTTCGAGCAGCAGGCCATAGGCGGTCGAGAAGCGCGGGTTCTGGACGACGTCGGACAGGCTGCCGTCGTACTTGGGATTGCCCAGGCGCACCGGCATGTGGAAGATTTCCTCGCCCAGTTCGACCATGCCCGGCATGGCGCTGGCGCCGCCGGTGAGGACGATGCCGGACGACAGGACTTCCTCGAAGCCGGCGCGGCGCAGTTCGTGCTGGATCAGCTCGAACAATTCCTCGACCCGCGGCTGGATCACGTCGGCCAGTGCCCGGCGGCTCAACTTGCGGCTGGGCCGGTCGTCGACGCCGGCGACATCGAGGTTTTCCGAAATCTCGGCCAGTTGCGCCAGGGCGCAGCCGTACTTGCACTTGATGTCTTCGGCTTCACGCGTCGGCGTACGCAGCGCCATGGCGATATCGTTGGTGATCTGGTCGCCGGCAATCGGAATCACCGAGGTGTGGCGGATCGCACCCTGCGTCCACACGGCGATATCGGTGGTGCCGCCGCCGATGTCGATCAGGCAGACACCGAGGTCCTTCTCGTCCTCGGACAGCGTCGCGTAGCTCGAAGCCAGCGGCTGCAGCACCAGATCATTGACCTCCAGGCCGCAGCGGCGCACGCACTTGACGATGTTCTGCGCCGCCGACACGGCGCCGGTGACGATATGCGTCTTCACTTCCAGGCGCATGCCGCTCATGCCGATCGGCTCGCGGATACCGTCCTGGCCGTCGATGACGAATTCCTGGGTGAGGATGTGCAGGATTTCCTGCTCGGCCGGGATCGGCATCGCCCGCGCCGTCTCGATCACGCGCTCGACATCGGCCTGGGTGACTTCCTTGTCCTTGATCGCCACCATGCCGTTCGAGTTGAAGCTCTTGATGTGGCTGCCGGCAATCCCCGTATAAACGTGGCTGACCTTGCAGTCGGCCATCAATTCGACTTCCTGGATGACGCGGCTGATCGTGTGCACCGTTTCCTCGATGTTGACCACGACCCCCTTCTTCAGCCCGCGCGAATCCTGCGAGCCCATGCCGATCACGCTCAGCCGTCCTTCGTGGTCGAGATCGGCGACCAGCGCGACGATCTTCGACGTTCCGATATCCAGGCCAACCACCAGATCCTTGTTGTCCCTGCTCATAGTCTTACTTTCCCTTCCCCTCGCCCGCGACCTTCATCGCGAAACCGTTCGGATACCTCAAATCCACGACCGTCGGCAGCACCGGCAAGCCGGCCACCATCGACGGATACACCGCCACGAAACGCTCCAGGCGCGGCCCGACCGGCGACTTCGGGTGTTCCCGCCCGATTTCCACCCGCATGCCGTTTTCCAGCTTCAACTGCCAGGCCAGGCGCGGCGACAGCGACAACTGGACAGCCCGCTCGCCCACCCCGGCCAGTACCTGATTGAATGCCGCGAAGCGTTCCAGCACTTCCCGCCCCGTCCCCGGCGGACCGGACAGCAAGGGCAAGGCGCGCATCTCGTTTTCCGGCAGCAGGGCGGCAAACACCTCGCCATGGCTGTTCACCATTTCCGCGTAACCCTCGCCCCAGCGTGCCACCGCCTTGTGCTCCTCGACCGTCACTTCGACCGTCGCCGGCCACACCCGGCGTACCTGCGCCCGCCGCACCCAGGGCAGCTGCTCCAGCGCCAGGCGCACGGCTTCCAGATCGAGGCTGAAGAAATTGCCACGCAACGCCGACGGCAAAACCTGCTCGATCTCGCCGCGGCGTACATGCTCCAGCGGCGCCACGAACACCACCTGCTTGACCGGCAACGACGGCACGCGCACCAGCCAGACCGCTCCGGCGGCCAGCAAGGCGGCAGCGGCGACCAGCATCAGCAGGTCGGCCAGCGCGGTCAGCAGTTGGGGTTTGTGCCACATTCATCGTCTCAGTCGTTGGCCGCCAGTTCGAGGACGCGACGCACCAGTGCCGGGTAGTCCATGCCGGCCGCCCGGGCGCCCATCGGCACCAGCGAGTGATCGGTCATGCCCGGCGCCGTGTTCACTTCCAAGAAGTAGTGATTGCCGTCTTCGTCCATCAGGAAATCGACGCGCCCCCAGCCGCGACCGCCCAGCATCCGGAACGCTTCCAGCGCCTGGGCGCGGATCTGCATTTCCTTGGCTTCGGGCAGGCCGCAGGGGCACAGGTATTGGGTGTCGTCGCGGTTGTACTTGGCTTCGTAGTCGTACCACTCGGTCGCCGGCTCGATCTTGATGATCGGCAGCACCTCGTCGCCGACAATCCCGACCGTGTATTCGCCGCCCATCACGCCCTTTTCGGCGATCACCAGCGGATCGTGGCGGGCCGCTTCGACATAGGCGGCCTTCAGTTCGCCCGGCGCCTTGACCTTGGTCACGCCGATCGACGACCCCTCACGCGCCGGCTTGACGAACAGCGGCAGGCCGAGTTCTTCCTCGATGTCGGCGAAATCGGAATCGGCGGTCAGCAGCGCGTATTCCGGGATCGGCAGCCCGGCTGCCTGCCACATCAGTTTGGTGCGGAACTTGTCCATGGCCAGCGCCGAGGCAAGCACGCCTGAGCCGGTATAGGGGATGTGCATGACCTCGAGCGCGCCCTGGATCGTGCCGTCTTCACCGTGGCGGCCGTGCAGCGCGATGAAGGCACGGTCGTAGCCTTTCAACGCATCGAGCGGCTGCTCGGCCGGATCGAAGGCGTGGGCATCGATACCCTGGCCCTGCAATGCGGCCAGCACGCGCGAACCGCTGTTCAGGGAAACCTCGCGCTCGGCGGAAGTTCCGCCGAAGAGGACTGCGACCTTGCCGAAACCGCTCATTTGCCTTCCACCAGTTTGCCGGGCACCGCACCGATAGAACCGGCGCCCATGGTCAGTACCACGTCGCCATCGCGGGCGACATCCATGATCGTTTGCGGCATTGCCGCGATATCTTCAACAAACACCGGCTCGACCTTGCCACCGACGCGCAAGGCGCGGGCCAGAGAACGGCCGTCTGCGGCGACGATGGGCGCTTCGCCGGCGGCGTAGATTTCGGCCAGGCACAAGGCATCGACCGTCGACAACACTTTGACGAAATCCTCGAAGCAGTCGCGGGTGCGCGTGTAGCGGTGCGGCTGGAAGGCCAGCAGCAGGCGGCGACCGGGGAAGGCGCCGCGAGCGGCGGCCAGCGTCGCCGCCATTTCGACCGGGTGGTGACCGTAGTCGTCGACCAGCGTGAAGCTGCCGCCCGCCGGCAGGGCGACTTCGCCGTAACGCTGGAAACGGCGGCCGACACCCTTGAACTCGGCCAGCGCCTTGACGATGGCCGCGTCGGCGACACCGACTTCGGTGGCGACGGCAATCGCCGCCAGCGCATTGAGCACGTTGTGCATGCCCGGCGTGTTCAGCGTGATCTCGAGACGCGAGGTCGTGCCATTGACGCGGACGCAGGTGAAGCGCATCTGGCCGCCGTCGGCGACGACGTTCTCGGCGTAGAAATTGGATTCCGGGCTCAGCCCGTAGGTGACGATCTGCTTGGCCACCTGCGGCATGATCGCGCGCACGTTGGCGTCGTCAGCGCAGAGCACGGCGACGCCGTAGAACGGCAGGCGATTCAGGAAATCGACGAAGGCGCCCTTGAGCCGCTCGAAATCGTGACCGTAGGTCTCCATGTGGTCGGCGTCGATGTTGGTAACCACCGAGATCACCGGCGACAGGAACAGGAAGGATGCATCCGACTCGTCGGCCTCGGCCACCAGGAAATCGCCGCTGCCCAGGCGGGCGTTGGCGCCGGCGGCATTCAGGCGGCCACCGATGACGAAAGTCGGATCGATGCCGCCTTCGGCCAGAATGCTGGTGACCAGGCTGGTCGTCGTCGTCTTGCCGTGGGTGCCGGCGATGGCGATACCGCGCTTCAGACGCATCAGTTCGGCCAGCATCTGGGCGCGCGGGACGACCGGAATCTTTTTCTCACGGGCGGCAACGACTTCCGGATTGTCTTCCTTGACCGCCGTCGACACGACGACGGCATCGGCACCGGCAATGTTCTCTTCGGCATGGCCGATGGTCACGCGCACGCCCTCGCCTTCGAGGCGGCGCGTCGTCGCGCTGGCGGCGATATCCGAACCGCTGACCGTGTAGTCGAGGTGAGCGAGCACCTCGGCGATGCCGCTCATGCCCGAACCGCCGACGCCGACGAAGTGGATGTGTTTGACCTTGTGCTTCATTTGGCAATTTCCGTACAGAGATTGACCACGTCCAGCGTGGCCTCCGGCTTGGCCAGGCTGCGGGCCTTTTCCGCCATTTCCTGCAGCTGGCCGCGCGAGTAGTTGCGGATCAGGGCGATGGCTTCCGGCGTCAGTTCGCTTTGCGGCAGCAGGAAGGCGCCGCCGACATTGACCAGGAAACGGGCATTGCCGGTCTGGTGGTCATCCACGGCATGCGGGAAGGGCACCAGGATGCTGGCCACGCCGACCGCCGCCAGTTCTGCCACGGTCAACGCCCCGGCGCGGCAGATGACCAGATCGGCCCATTCGTAGGCGCCGGCCATGTCCTCGATGAACGGCACGCAGTGCGCCTGCACCCCGGCCGCCGCGTAGGCCGCCTTGAGCGCGTCGATATGCTTCTCGCCGGCCTGGTGGACGATCTGCGGCAACTGGTCGGCCGCCAGCAGGGCCATGCCCCTGGGCACCGCTTCGTTGAGCGCCTGCGCGCCCAGACTGCCGCCGATGATCAGTACGCGCAGTGCGCCCTCGCGCCCGGCAAAGCGCTCGGCCGGCGGCGCCACGGCGGAGATTTCCGGACGCACCGGATTGCCCAGCCAGATGCCCTTCTTCAGCACGTCCGGAAAACCGGTGGCGATGCGCTCGGCAACGCCGGCGAGTACCTTGTTGGCCAACCCGGCGACCGAGTTCTGTTCGTGCAGTACCAGCGGCACGCCCGCGAGCGCCGCCATCATGCCACCCGGGAACGTGATGTAGCCGCCCATGCCCAGCACCACATCCGGCCTGACCTGGCGGATCGCCTGCCAGCCCTGCCAGAAGCCGCGCAACAGGTTGACCGGCAGCAGCAGCTTGCGCAGCAGGCCCTTGCCGCGCAGGGCGGAGAATTTGACCCAGACCATTTCGAAACCGTGCTGCGGCACCAGGCGGGCCTCCATGCCCTCCGGGTTGCCCAGCCAGACGACCCGCCAGCCGGCTTCGCGCATCTTGTGGGCGACGGCCAGCGCCGGGAAGATGTGGCCGCCGGTACCGCCGGCCATGATCATGATGGTTTTGCTCATAACTTCCCTCCGCGCATCAATTGCCTATTCTCCCAATCCACCCGCAGGAGAATGGCCAGTGCCACGCAGTTGGCGAGGATGCCCGAGCCGCCGAAGCTCATCAGCGGCAGGGTGAGGCCCTTGGTCGGCAGCAGGCCGACGTTCACGCCCATGTTGATGAAGGACTGCACGCCCAGCCAGATGCCGATGCCCATGGCGACCAATGCCGGGTACAGGCGGTCGAGTTGCACGCACTGGCGACCGATGGCGAAGGCGCGCTGGACCAGCACGGCGAACAGTGCGATCACGGTCAGTACGCCGACGAAGCCCAGTTCCTCGCCGATCACGGCAAGCAGGAAATCGGTATGTGCTTCCGGCAGGTAGAACAGTTTTTCGACGCTGGCGCCGAGTCCGACGCCGAACAGTTCGCCGCGACCGAAAGCGATCAGCGAATGGGAGAGTTGATAGCCACGGCCGAAGGCATCGGCCCACGGGTCCATGAAGCCGAAGATGCGGTCACGCCGGTAGGGCGAGACGATGATCATGATCGCGAAGGCGATCAGCAGCCCGACGATCAGCAGCGCGAACATGCGTGCCTTCAACCCGCCGAGGAAGAGGATGCCCATGGCGATCGAGATGATCACGACGAAGGCACCGAAATCCGGCTCCTTGAGCAGCAGGATGCCGACCAGCGCCATCGCGCCGAACATCGGCAGGAAAGCCTGCTTCAGGTCGTGCATGACGTTGATCTTGCGGATCGTGTAGTCGGCCGCGTAGAGCACGGCGAACAGTTTCATCAACTCGGACGGTTGCAGGTTGGCGAAGCCGAGCGGCAGCCAGCGGCGGGCGCCATTGACGTCCTTGCCGATGCCGGGAATGAGCACGATGGCCAGCAGCAGGACGCCGATCATGAACAGCACCGGCGCATATTTCTGCCACACCGTCAGCGGCAGCTGGAAGGCGACCGCGCCGGCGACCAGGCCGATGCACAGGAAAATCGTGTGCCGGATCAGGTAGTAGGCCGGCTGGTTGTTGGTGAAGCGGCCGGCCTCGGCAATCGCGATCGACGCCGAATAGACCATCACCAGCCCGCCGAGCAGGAGCAGCAGCGCCGACCACAGCAGGGCGTGGTCGATTTCGGCCAGTTGCTGGCGCGGCGAGTCGAGCGCGGACAGCATCATGGCTTCAGCCCTCCGACCGCGTCGATGAAGGCTTGCGCGCGGTGCGCGTAATTGCGGTACATGTCGAGGCTGGCACAGGCCGGCGACAGCAGCACACAGTCGCCCGGCTCGGCGCGGGCGGTCAGCCAGCGCACGGCGGCTTCCATGTCGCCGACGATGCAGGTCGGCACGCCACTACCTTCGATGGCCATGCCGATCGTCGCGGCGTCGCGGCCGATCAGCGCGACCGCACGGCCGTGCTCGGCCAGTGCCGCCTTGAGCGGAGAAAAGTCCTGGCCTTTACCGTCGCCGCCCAGGACGATGGCGACCTTGCGCCCCATGCCCTCGATCGCCGCCAGCGTGGCACCGACGTTGGTGCCCTTGGAATCGTCGACATACAGCACGCCGCCGATCTCGGCGACGGTTTCGACCCGATGCGGCAGGCCGCGAAATGCCTTCAGCGGTTCAATCAGGCGCTGCGGCGCAACACCGACGGCCTCGCACAAGGCCAGTGCGGCCATCGCGTTGGCGGCGTTGTGCAGGCCGCTCAGTTGCAGATCGGTGAGCGCGACCAGCGCCTCGCCGCCGCGCACGATGGCGCCGCCGACCAATCCGTAATCGGTCCCGCGCGGCGCCGCATTGAGGCCGAAAGTGACCATCTTGCGACCGCAGCGGCCGTTGGCCATCGACCAATCGTCGTCGCGGTTGAGGATCATCGCGCCTTTGCCCTGGAAGACGCGCGACTTGGCCGCCGCGTATTCGGCCAGGCTACCATCGTAGCGGTCGAGATGGTCTTCCGAGAGGTTGAGCACGGTCGCCGCCGCGGCATTCAGGTGATGCGTGGTTTCCAGCTGGAAGCTCGACAGTTCGAGTACCCAGACTGCAGGCAGATTGCCGGCATCCTGCGCATCCATCAGCGCATCGAGCGCCGACGGCGAGATGTTGCCGCAGGCGATGGCCGGCACACCGGCGCCGTTGAGCAGGTGGGCGGTCAGCGCGGTGGTCGTGGTCTTGCCGTTGCTGCCGGTGATGGCGACGATCTGCGAGCCCGCCACCTGCTCGCGCACGCCGACGGCGAACAATTCGATTTCCGAGATCAGCGGCAGGCCACAGCCGGCAATCGCCGGCGTCGCCTTGGCCACGCCCGGCGACAGGGCGACGACTTCGCAGCCGGCGAAGGTGGCGGCCGAGAAGGCGCCAGCGAGCAGCTCGGCGCCCGGGGCGACGGCCTGCAGCGCATCGACGTTGGGCGGGTTGTCGCGCGAATCGGCGACACGGACGCACGCGCCCTGGCGATGCAGCCATTTGGCCATCGCCAGTCCGGACTCGCCGAGCCCGATCACCAGAACGCGTTTGCCCTTGAGTTCCATTTAACGCAGCTTCAAGGTTGCCAGCCCGATCAGGACCAGCATGATGGTGATGATCCAGAAGCGGACGACAACCTGCGTCTCCTTCCAGCCCGTTTGTTCAAAGTGGTGGTGCAGCGGCGCCATGCGCAGTATTCGCCGGCCCTCGCCGAAACGTTTCTTGGTGTACTTGAACCACGACACCTGCAGCATCACCGACAGCGTCTCGACGACGAAGACACCGCCCATGATCAGCAGCACGATTTCCTGGCGGACGATGACGGCAACGGTACCGAGTGCGGCGCCGAGCGCCAGCGCGCCGACGTCGCCCATGAAGACTTCGGCCGGGTAGGCGTTGAACCACAGGAAACCGAGGCCGGCGCCGGCAATCGCGCCGAGCAGGATGCATAGTTCGCCAGCGCCCGGCACATAGGGAATCAGCAGGTACTTGGCATACACCGCGTTACCGGTGACATAGGCGAAGATCGCCAGCGCGGCGGCGATCATCACCGTCGGCATGATCGCCAGACCGTCCAGCCCGTCGGTCAGGTTGACCGCGTTGCTGGTACCGACGATGACGAAATAGGTCAGGGTGATGAAGCCGACGATGCCGAGCGGATAGGCGATGCTCTTGAAGAAGGGCACGATCAGTTCGGTCTGCGCCGTCGACGTCGCCGAGAAGGCCAGGAACAGGGCCGCGCCGGCGCCGAGCACCGACTGCCAGAAAAACTTCCAGCGGCTGGCCAGACCGTTCGGATCACGGTAAACGACCTTCTTCCAGTCGTCGTACCAGCCGATGATGCCGAAGCCGAGCGTGACGACCAGCACGGTCCACACATACTTGTTGGACAGGTCGCCCCACAGCAGCGTGGTGATGCCGATGGCGATCAGGATCAGCACGCCGCCCATGGTCGGCGTCCCCGACTTGACCAGATGCGTCTGCGGACCGTCGGTGCGCACCGCCTGACCGATCTTCTTGGCGGCCAGCCAGCGGATCACGCGCGGGCCGGCGGCGAATGAGATGAGCAAGGCAGTCATCGTCGCCAGCACGGTACGCAGCGTGATGTAGTTGAAGACATTGAAAAAGCGAATGTCCTGCGCGAGCCATTGGGCTAAGGCCAGAAGCATCAGAGGTTCTCCCCGGAAGCAACGGCCAGCGCGTCGGCCACCCGTTCCATTTTCATGAAGCGCGAGCCCTTCACCAGTACGGTGGTGTCCGGACCCAGTTCCTTGTCGACCGCGCCGATCAGCTTGTCGACATTGCAGAAGTGACGGGCGCCGTCGCCGAAGTTGCGCACGGCCTGCTGGCTGGCGTCGCCGAGCGCGAACAGACGGTCGATGCCCTGGCTCTTGGCGTAGCCGCCGATCTCGTCGTGGTACTGGCCGCTGGCTTCGCCGATCTCGCCCATGTCGCCGAGCACCAGCACCTTGCGGCCGATGGTCGCGGCGAGCACGTCGATACCGGCGCGCACCGAATCCGGATTGGCGTTGTAGGTGTCGTCGAGGATCTGCGCACCGTTACGGCCCTGGCGCAGTTGCAGCCGCCCCTTGACGCCACCGAAGGTGGCCAGGCCCTCGGCCACCGCCGACAGCGGCAGACCGGCGGCGAGGCAGGCGGCAGCCGCGGCAAGCGCGTTGCAGGCATTGTGACGACCGGGAATGGCCAGCGTGAATTCGACTTCGCCTTCCGCCGCAGTCAGCGTCACCAAGGTTTCCAGGCCATGCTGGCGCAAGTTCGCGCGGACGTCGGCCGACTGGTCGATGCCGAAGCTGCGCACCGGCTGCGCACCGACCTGCTCGCGCCAGAAACCGGCGTAGGCGTCGTCGGCGTTGATCACGGCAACACCGTCGGCCGGCAGGCCGGCGAAGATCGTACCCTTCTCGCGGGCCACCTCGTCAAGGCCGCCCATGCCTTCGAGGTGGGCACGCTGGGCGTTGGTCACCAACGCCACCGTCGGCGCACCGATGCGCGTCAGGTAGCCGATCTCGCCGGGATGGTTCATGCCCATCTCGATCACCGCGGCGCGATGCGTGGCGTCCAGACCAAGCAAGGTCAGCGGCAAACCGATGTCGTTGTTGAAATTGCCGCGCGTGGCCAGCACCGCCTCACCGAATGCCACTTTGAGGACGGCGGCGATCATTTCCTTGGTCGTCGTCTTGCCGTTGGAACCGGTGACTGCGATCACCGGCAGCGAGAACTGGCGGCGCCAGGCAGCCGCCAGGCGACCGAGCGCCAGCCGGGTGTCGTCGACAAGCACGGCCGATGCGCCGGCAGGAACACGGGCTGCGTCGGCCACGAGCAGCGCGGCGGCGCCCGCAGTCACAGCTGTCTCCAGAAAATCGTGGGCGTCGAAACGCTCGCCGCGCAAAGCGATGAACAGCTGACCGGCTGTCACCGCCCGGGTGTCGGTAGAGACGCCGGCGATCCGGCAATCGGCACCGAGCAGACGGCCGCCGACGGCAGCGGCGACTTGCGAGAGTTGCCAGGCGATCATGCGGCCACCTCAGTTCCTTGGCGACGCAGGTTCAATGCCGCCTGCGCTTCGGCCATGTCGGAGAATGGCAGGCGCTGACCGCCAACCTCCTGGTAGTCCTCGTGCCCTTTACCGGCCAGCAGGATCACGTCGGCATCGGCAGCTTCGCCGATGGCGCGGCGGATCGCCTGCGCGCGGTCGGGCTCGACCTCGGCGTGTACCATGCCGCCCAGGATGGCTTCGATGATTTCTGCCGGCGATTCGCTGCGCGGGTTGTCGCTGGTGACCATGACGCGGTCGGCGCCGGCTTCGGCGACACCGCCCATCTGCGGGCGCTTGCCCTTGTCGCGGTCGCCACCGCAACCGAAAACCACCGCCAGCTTGCCACCGCGCACGTCAGCCAGCGGCCGCAGTGCGCCCAGCGCGTTGGCCAGGGCGTCCGGCGTGTGCGCGTAATCGACGACCACCAACGGCTCACCGACACCGCCCAGACGCTCCATGCGCCCCGGCGGCGGCGTCAGTTCGGACAGGCGGCGGCCGATTTCCGCCGGCATCACGCCGGCGTCGTGCAGCACGGCGGCGCAGGCGAGCAGGTTGGAGACGTTGTAGCGACCGACCAGCGCCGTATCGACCATGGCCCGACCGTTTGGCAGCACGATCTCGAAACGCTGACCGAAAGGCGTATCGACCAGGTTTTCAGCCCGCACCAGCGCCGGGAAATCGCGCCGCGGCGGTTGCGCCGAATAACCGATGGCGCGCATGGCCGTCGTCTCGCGCATCAGGTGCACACCGAAATCGTCGTCCAGGTTGATCACAGCAGTACGCAGACGCGGCCACAGGAAGAGCTTTTCCTTGGCGGCGGCGTAGGCTTCCATGCTGCCGTGGTAATCGAGGTGATCGCGGGTCAGGTTGGTGAACACCGCGACATCGACACGCAGGCCGTTCATCCGCCCTTCCTCGATGCCGATCGAACTCGCCTCGAGCGCACAAGCTGCGGCTTTGCGGGCGCGGAAATCGGCCAGGTAACGCATCAGCGTCGTCGCTTCCGGGGTGGTGAAACCGGTCGTCGTCAATTCGTCCGGGAAACCCGCACCCAGCGTACCGATGACCGCGCAGGGACGCGGATAAACCCGGCCAATGCACTGGCTGACGGTGGTCTTGCCATTGGTGCCGGTGATTGCGATCAACGACATGCCCTCGCTCGGATGCGCGTAGATCGCGTGCGCCAGCGGACCGGCCAGCGGCCGCAGGGCATCGGCGGCGAAGTTGGGCACCGCCCACGCCGGATTCCAGACGAAGTCGCCGCCCGGCTGCCAGACCACGGCCCGCGCTCCGCGCGCCAGCGCGTCGGCGATATAGGCACGACCGTCGGCCAGATCGCCGGGATAGGCCAGAAACACGTCGCCCGGACGCACTTGCCGGCTGTCGTCGGCGATACCGCTCGGCTCGATGCCGAGACTTTCGAGACGATCGAGAATTTCACGCGGCGTCATCACATCCGCCCCTTGTCTTCATTCAATGCAGCCACCTGAACCGGCGCGTCGGGGGGTACGCCGAGCGTGCGCAGCGCCCCACCCATCACGCCGGAAAACACCGGACCGGCAATCTGGCCGCCGTAGTACTGCCCCGCCGACGGCTCGTCGATCATCACGGCGACCACCAGGCGGGGATTGGATATCGGCGCGATGCCGACAAACGAGGCGATGTACTTGTTGGCGTACACGCCACCTTCGAGCTTGTGTGCGGTGCCGGTCTTGCCGCCGACCCGGTAACCCGGCACGGCCGCCTTCAGGGCGGTACCGCCGGGCATCACGACCAGTTCCAGCATGGCCCGCAGTTCGCGTGCGGTCTGCGCGGAAAACACCGGCTGACCGCGAACCGCCGGCGCATCGACGCGCAGCAGCGAAGCCGGCACGATGTCGCCGTCGCGCGCAAACACGGTGTAGGCACGCGCCAACTGGATCAGGCTCATCGAGATACCGTGACCGTAGGACATGGTCGCCTGCTCGATCGGCCGCCAGTTCTTCCACGCCCGCAGCCGGCCGCCAACCTCGCCCGGAAAACCCAGTTGCGGCGACTTGCCGAAGCCAAGATTGTCGAACATCTCCCACATCGCCTCGGGCGGCATGCTCAGGGCCATCTTGGTGGTGCCGACGTTCGATGACTTCTGGACGATCTGCGCCACCGTCAGTTCCTTGTGCGGATGCACGTCGCTGATCACGGCACGACCGATGTTGATCCGTCCCGGCGAGACGTCGACCACGGTGTCGTAGCGGTATTTGCCCTTTTCCAGGCCGAGGGCCACGGTGAACGGCTTCAGCGTCGACCCCGGCTCGAAAGTATCGGTCACCGCGCGGTTGCGCAGTTGCTCGCCGGACAGGCGGGCACGGTTGTTCGGGTTGTAGGTCGGCCAATTGACCAGCGCCAGGATTTCGCCGGTGCGGGTATCGAGCACCACGACCCCGCCGCCCTTGGCCTTGCTCTCGGTCACCGTCGCCTTCAGGTGGCTGTAGGCCAGATACTGGATCTTGGAATCGATGGCCAGCACGACATCGCTGCCGTCGCGCGGCGGGCGGGTCGCGCCGACATCCTCGATGATGTTGCCGCGCCGGTCGCGAATCACCGTGCGCGCCCCGGCACGGCCCAGCAAGGCCTGCTGGAAGGCCAGTTCGACGCCTTCCAGACCCTTGTCGTCTACGCCGGTAAAGCCGACCAGATGGGCGGTCATCTCGCCGGCCGGATAGAAGCGGCGGTATTCCTTTTCCTGGTGGATGCCGGGCAACTTCAGCGCCGCGATCTGCTCGGCGACCTGCGGCGGCACCTGGCGTTTGACGAAGACGAAATTCTTTTCCGAAGCCAGGCGCGCATCGAGTTCGCGCGGTTTCAGTTCGACCAGTTCGGCCAACTGGCGCTTCTGCTCGCCGCTCATGGTCCGCGCGTCAGACGGAATCGCCCAGATCGAACGCATCGGCGTAGACACCGCGAGCATGTCGCCATTGCGGTCGGTCACCTTGCCGCGCGAAGCGGAAATCTCGATGTCGCGCAGATAACGGGAATCACCCTTTTCCTGAAGGAAATCGTTATTGATCACCTGCAGATAGAAGGCGCGCATCAGCAGCACCAGGAAGGCCGCCATCAGCAACAGGCCGACCATGCGCGAACGCCAGCCCTGCAGGGCCAGCTCCAGGATCGGGCTTTCCGTGTAGCGATGCCCGCGCTGCGGACGACGGCGCACGACCATCAGCGCACCTCCCCGACCGGCACCGGCCGCGACACCTGCTGCAGCGGGGGCACCACCATGCGCAGCCGCTCGCGGGCGATCTTCTCGACCCGCGGATGCGTCGCCCAGGTCGACATCTCGATCTGCAGCTGGCCAAACTCGATATCGAGCTGGCGCACCTTCTCCTGCTCCGCCTCGAGAGCCTGGAACAGCTTGCGACCGCGATGCTGCGAGGTGACCACGGCCAGCGCACAGAACACGACGATCAACAGGAGAAAGAGATTGAGACGGAACATCAGACCTTCTCCGCGACCCGCATCACCGCGCTGCGCGCGCGCGGGTTTGCCGCGACCTCGGCGGCACCCGGCTTGATCGCCTTGCCGATCAGGCGCAGCTTGGGCTGCGGCAACTGGTCGGCGCGCAACGGCAAACCCTTGGGCAGGGAATCTGCGGTCGACTGGGCGCGCATGAAGTTCTTCACGATGCGGTCTTCGAGCGAGTGGAAGGAAATGACGACCAGCCGGCCACCGGGCTTGAGCAGCTCAAGCGCCTGCGGCAGGACTACCTCCAGCTGGCGGAGCTCTTGATTGATATGAATCCGTAGAGCTTGAAAGCTGCGCGTCGCCGGGTCCTGCCCTGGCTCACGGGTGCGCACGGCCTCGCGTACGAGGGCCGCGAACTGAGCTGTTGTGACAATTGGTTGTTCGACCCGAGCAGCCACAACCTTCTTTGCAATCTGGAAAGCAAACCGTTCTTCGCCATAATTTTTGATGACCTCCGTAATTTCCCTCAATTCGGCCCGCGCCAGCCATTCGGCCGCCGTCTCGCCCTGCGTCGTATCCATACGCATGTCGAGCGGCGCGTCATAGCGGAAGCTGAAGCCGCGCTCCCCGTCGTCGATTTGCGGCGACGACACCCCTACGTCAAACAGAATTCCGTCGACCGACGCCACGCCGGCCTCGGCCGCCGCCTCGGCCAATTCGCCGAAGGCCCGGTGCACCAGTTGAAAGCGCCGATCAGCCACGGCCGCCCCGGCAGCAATCGCCTGCGGATCGCGATCGAGCGCAACCAGACGACCGCTATCGCCAAGCGCCGACAGAATGCGCCGGCTGTGGCCGCCCCGCCCGAAGGTGGCGTCCACGTAAACACCGTCTTGTTTGATTGCCAGGGAATCCACCGCCTCGTCGAGCAGCACCGTGACATGGGCGCCGCCGGAACTCACAGCACAAGATCCCCGAGACCGGCCGGCAGGTCGCCCGTAAGCGCCTCGGCCGCAAGGTCGTTCTGCTGCTGCCAGCCCGCCTCGCTCCAGATTTCGAAATGGCTGCCCATACCGACCAGATAAACGGTCTTCTCGAACTGGGCATAGGTGCGCAACTCCGGCGCAATCAGCAGGCGGCCGGCCGAATCGGGCGCTTCGGTACGGGCATTGCCGACCATCACGCGCTTGATCGCCGCTGCCCGCGGATCGAGGCTGGATGCCTTCAGGATTTGGTCGCGGATCGGCTGCCAGGCGGGCGCCGGGTAAAGCAACAGGCAGCGATGCGGATGCGCGGTGAGCACCAGCGAGCCCTCACCGGCCGCGAGCAGGACGTCACGATGCCTTGCCGGTATGGCAAGCCGTCCTTTCGCATCCAGATTGAGTGCCGCAGCCCCCTCGAACATCCCCGTTTACCCACTTTTCAACACGTTTACCCACTTTAGAACAACAAAGCAGGCGCGTCAATAGAAAAACAGGGAATTTTTTCTTACGCAACAATGACTTAGCGGGCTTTGCAGAGAAATTTTTAGAGGCAAAAAACCCTTAAAAATCAATACAAGGAAAACACTAGTTAAAGTGAAACATCAGGAGTTTTGCGCGCACAAACACAACCCGCATGACATGCCGGCCAGTGGTTTTTTGTGGGGAAAAAGAAACGGCATGCGCCGTTCTCGAGGAACGGACACATGCCGCCGACGCGACCCCCGAAGGGTCGGAAAAAACTTACTTCTGCTGCTTCAGCTTCTGCTCCAGCACATTGAGCGGCACCGCGCCGGGTACCCGCTCGCCGTCGGCGAAGAACAGGGTCGGCGTACCGGTGATGTTCAGACGCCGTGCGTACTCCTGGTTACGCGTGATCGCCGTGGTATCGCAATTATCCCGGCCGCCCGGCGTCTTACCGTCAAGAATCCAGTCATTCCAGGCCTTGAGGCGATCGGCGGAACACCAGATCTGACGCGACTTCTTCAGCGAATCCTCGGACAGGATGGGCAGCAGGAAGGTGTAAATGGTCACGTTATCAAGCTTCTGCAGATCCTTGGCCAGACGCTTGCAGTAACCGCAGTTCGGGTCCTCGAAGGTGGCCAGCACGCGTTTGCCGTCGCCCTTGACCTGCTTGATCGCCTGCTCCAGCGGCAGATCGGAGAACTTGATCGCGGTCAGTTGACGTAAACGCTCATCGGTCACATTGCGATTGTTCTTCAGATCGATCAGGTTCATCGCATGCGGCGAACGGATCACGTCTCCGCCGACCAGCATCGCCGTCACCTTGTCGTCGGTATAGAACAGGTTACCGTCGGCGTAGATCTCGTACAGGCCGAAATAGCCGGAACGGGTCACGCTGTCGACCTTGATTCCCAGTTTGGCCTCCACCGTCTTGCGGATTTCGGCTTCGTTGGCATTCGCCGAGCAGCCGATGGCCAGCAACGACAAGAGGAAGGCAGACAGGGTTTTGACCAGCATTCGATTCTCCTAAATGGCCCCAAGGGCATAACGGACCAGAAAACTCTTGACCACGGGCAGACGGTCGGTCAATCCCAGGCCCAGGTTGCGCAAGGGGCGCAGCAACGGCGACGGACTGGCAAACAGCCGGCGCAAAGTGTCGGTTGTCGTCTGCAACAGATGGATTTCCTCGCGCCGGGCGCGCTGATATCCCTGCAGGAAACGCAACTGACCGATATCTTCCCAGGGCCCCGCAGCCAGCAACCGATCAGCCAGTTCGCGGGCATCCTGGAAGCCCAGGTTGATGCCGTGGCCGGACAAGGGGTGAATTCCGTGCCCGGCGTCGCCGACCAGGGCCAGCCTCGGCGCGACGATTTCCGGAACCCGCATCAGGCGTAACGGGAAAGCTGCCGGCGGCGTGATCAGTTCCAGCGCCCCGAGCACATGACCGCCGGCCTCGGCAACACGCTGCGCAAAAGCTTCGGCAGGCAGGGCGCACAAGGCATCCGCCGCTGTGTCCGGGGTAGACCAGACAATGGAAATACGGTTCCCGGGCAGGGGCAGCCAGGCCAGCACGCCGTCGTCCCGGAACCACTGCCAGGCGATGTTCCGGTGATTTTTTTCGGTCGAAAAATTGGCGACCACGCCTTTTTCGCCGTAATGACTGTTGATCGCCGACAACCCGGCGCTTTCACGCACCCAGGAATCGCGACCATCGGCGCCGACGAGCAGCGGCGCGGCGAGAACCTGGCCGTCTTCAAGGCGCAGCAGCGCCGCTTCCTCGCGAAATTCGAGCGCCGCCGGACGCTGCCCGACGAACAATTGCAGATTGGCCTGGCGCTTGAGGTTCTCCCACAGCTCGCAGGCCATCAGCGAAGACTCGAGGATGGTGCCGAGATCGGGAACCCCGGTCTGGAATGCCGAAAACTCGAGCGAGCCACCGGCATCCCCGCGTACCTGCATGGCGCTGATCGGCGCCACGCGCGCCGGATCGAGGTGTTTCCAGACGCCGATTCCATCCAGGAATTCGGCATTGGCCGGGCTGATTGCATAAATCCGTGCATCCCAGCCTTCCGGACGCTGCGGCGGCCGCGTCTCGACCAGGGCAATGCGCAGGTGGCTGTTGCGCAAGGCGACGGCGAGGCTGGCACCGGCCAGACCACCACCGACGATGATCAGATCAAAGTGTTGCATGCCGTACCCGGCCGAGGCGTTTTCGCGGCTCAGGCCGCTTCGCCGGCACCGCCGCCAGGCTTGCCACCCTGACGCGGACGACGATTGTTCTTGGTCCGCGGACGATGTTTCTTCTGTTGCGCACCGGCTGCCGGACCGGCATTGCCGCCACCCGGATGGCCGCCGCCGGGCTTGTTGCCATGCCGGGGCTGGTTGTGACGCTGCTGACCGCCGCCGGACGGCGATTCACCGCCGGAAATGCGGTTCCCCGGAGCCAGCTGGATTTCCAGCTCGATGATTTCGTCCCACACTTCGTCGCTGCGGTCCCGTTCCGGAACCGACAGCAGTTCGCGGAGCCGGCGGCGCATGTCGAGCGGCTGGAATTCCGGCTGCTGGACCTCGACGGTCGGGTTTTCGGTCGATTCGGCCTCAGCCGGCGTGTCTTCGATCTGGATGTCGCTGTTCGGATTGTTCATTGCAAAGTAAAAAGCGGAGCCCGTCGATGACGGCCCCCGCATTGGTTGAAACCACGATTATTTCTTCTTGGCAGCGCTTTTCTTGGGTGCAACAGCAGCCTTGAATGCCGTCCCCGCCGTAAACTTCGGCACCGTCGTGGCCGGAATCTTCAACGTTGCGCCCGTCTTCGGATTCTTGCCGGTACGTGCAGCGCGCGGCGCGGACTTGAAAGTACCGAAACCGACGAGCGTCACCGACTCGCCCTTGGACACGGCTTTAACGACCGCGCCGATGATGGCCGACAGCGCCTTGTCTGCGGCGGCCTTGGTAATACCAGCTTCTTGTGCAGCAACTTCGACCAGCTCGGATTTATTCATCTAAGTGCCTCCTGTTACTTCAATCAAGTTAAGAAAACTGGCCGTTCTAACGGCAGCGGGATAAAAGTAGCACACCTTTCCCGGTTCGTGTTACCCCTTCTGCCCCTATCCGCGCCATTCAGCGGGTTTTTTTGCATCCCCGGCACCGGGTGGATGCCATAACGATTGACAAAAATAGCGCTCAGCTATGTACCATATTTAAGCAATCAATTGGATCAATAAGGTTCGCCATCCTAATATTGCTTCCGTTGCAAAACCCAACCCACACAGGAGAAACCCAATGTCCCTCATCAATACCCAGGTTCAACCGTTCAAGGCCCAGGCTTTCCACAACGGCAAGTTTGTCGAAATCACCGAAGCCAACCTGCAGGGCAAGTGGTCCGTCTTGATCTTCATGCCGGCTGCGTTCACCTTCAACTGCCCGACCGAAATCGAAGACGCCGCCAACAACTACGCCGAGTTCCAGAAGGCCGGCGCCGAAGTTTACATCGTCACCACCGACACCCATTTCTCGCACAAGGTCTGGCACGAAACCTCGCCGGCCGTCGGCAAGGCCCAGTTCCCGCTGATCGGCGATCCGACGCACCAACTGACCAACGCTTTCGGCGTACATATTCCGGAAGCCGGCCTGGCGCTGCGCGGCACCTTCGTGATCAACCCGGAAGGCGTGATCAAGACCATGGAAGTGCACGACAACGCTATCGCCCGCGACGTTTCCGAGACCCTGCGCAAGCTGAAGGCTGCCCAGTACGTCGCCGCCCATCCGGCTGAAGTCTGCCCGGCCAAGTGGAAGGAAGGCGAGAAGACCCTGGCTCCGTCCCTGGACCTGGTCGGCAAGATCTAAGCCAAACCCCACGAAAGCCCGCCGCGCTTTCGGGCGCGGCGCGGATTTCACCGCAAAGCGGCCGCCCGGCCGCTTTCCAGTGCAGTCCAATAAAATCAATCAGGGAGAACACCATGCTCGACGCCGCCATCAAGGGCCAGTTGAAGGCCTATCTCGAACGCCTGCAACGTCCGGTCGAACTGGTCGCCACACTCGACGGCAGCGCCAAGAGCGCGGAAATGCGCGCCCTGCTCAACGACATTCTCGACTGCTCGGACAAGGTCAGCCTGCGCGAAGACAACGGCAACCCGTTGTGCCCGTCCTTCGCCGTCGGCATTTCCGGCGAAGCGCCGCGCATCCGCTTTGCCGGCCTGCCGATGGGCCACGAATTCACCTCGCTGGTGCTGGCCCTGCTGCAGACCGGCGGCCATCCGCCCAAGGTCGAGCAGGTTGTCATCGACCAGATCAAGGGCCTGGAAGGCCGTTTCAATTTCGAAACCTTCATCTCGCTGTCCTGCCACAACTGCCCCGACGTGGTGCAGGCGCTGAACCTGATGGCCATGCTCAACCCGAACGTGACCAGCACGATGATCGACGGCGCGCTGTTCCAGGACCGGGTCAACGAACTGCAGATCATGGCCGTGCCGACGACCTACCTGAACGGTGAGGAATTCGGCGCCGGGCGCATGCTGATCGAGGAAATTCTGGCCAAGGTCGATACCGGTGCCGCCGCCCGCGCCGCCGAGGAACTGGCCGCCAAGGCCGCCTTCGACGTGCTCGTCGTCGGCGGTGGGCCGGCCGGTGCCGCCGCCGCCATCTACGCGGCGCGTAAAGGCATCCGCACCGGCGTGCTGGCCGAGCGTTTCGGCGGTCAGGTGATGGATACGCTGGGCATCGAGAACTTCATCTCGGTCAAGGAGACCGAAGGGCCGAAGCTGGTCGCCGCACTCGAACAGCACGTCAAGGCCTACGAGGTCGACGTGATGAATTTGCAGCGCGCGGCCAAGCTGATCCCGGCGGCTGAAGAAGGCGGTCTGGTCGAGGTGCAACTGGAGAACGGCGCTTCGCTCAAGTCGAAGTCGGTGATCCTGGCCACCGGCGCCCGCTGGCGCGAGATGAACGTGCCCGGCGAGAAGGAGTACAAGGCCAAGGGCGTGTGCTTCTGCCCGCACTGCGACGGCCCGCTGTTCAAGGGCAAGCGGGTGGCGGTGATCGGCGGCGGCAACTCCGGCGTTGAAGCGGCCATCGATTTGGCCGGCATCGTCGGTCACGTGACCCTGCTGGAATTCGCCGACACGCTGCGCGCCGACGCGGTGCTGCAGAAGAAGCTGTTCAGCCTGCCCAACGTTACCGTGATCAAGTCGGCGCAGACCACTGAAGTCACCGGCGACGGCCAGAAGGTCAACGGGCTGGTCTACAAGGATCGCGTCAGTGGCGAGGAAAAGCGCGTCGAGCTCGAAGGCATCTTCGTCCAGATCGGCCTGTTGCCGAATACCGACTGGTTGAAGGGCACGGTCGAACTGTCGAAGTTCGGCGAGATCGTCATCGACGCCAAGGGCCACACCTCGGTGCCGGGTGTCTTCGCCGCCGGCGACTGCACGACGGTGCCGTACAAGCAGATCATCATCGCCATGGGCGCCGGCGCGACGGCTTCGCTGAGTGCTTTCGATCACCTGATCCGCAGCTGATCGGCTGCTTGCCCGAAGCGAACGGCCGACTGCTCAGTCGGCCGTTTTTCATTGTGCGGCGAGCCGCCACAGGGAAGTGATTTCCTGCGTCCGCGCGACATGCAGCGGATCGCTGCGATCCTGCGCCTTGCCGTGCGTCGGTCGGGTATCGATGCGGCCGAGCACGCGCAGGCCGGCATTCTCGACCCATTGCAGCAAGTCGGCGCGACTGCGCAGTCCGAGGTGTTCGGCAAGATCCGACATGATCAGCCAGCCCTCACCCCCCGGCGCCAGGTGCGCCACCAGGCCGTCGAGGAAGCCGCGCAGCATGCGCGAATCGGGATCGTAGACCGCATATTCGACCGGCGAAGTCGGCTGTGCCGGCAGCCACGGCGGATTGCAGACGACCAGCGGCGCCCGGCCATCGGGAAAGAGATCAACTTCGACGACGCTGACTTTCTCAGCCAGGCCGAGTCTTTCGATATTTTCCGTGGCACAGGCCAGCGCCCGCGGCGCCATGTCGGTGGCGACGACATTCAGGCCACGACGGGCAAGCACGGCGGCGAGGACGCCGGAACCCGTGCCGATGTCAAAAGCCAGATCGCAACCCGGCGGCAGCGGCGCCTGCGCGACCAAATCGACATACTCGCCGCGCACCGGCGAGAAAACGCCGTAATGCGGGTGAATTCTACCGCCGACGGCGGCCACCGGCACACCTTTCTTGCGCCATTCATGGGCGCTGATCACCGCCAGCAGTTCGCGCAGCGCAAGCACGCTGTTGCTGCCATCGGGCTTGCCCCAGGCTTCGCGACACGCCGTGCGGACATCCTGGGCACGACGCAGCGACAGCTTGTAGTCGGGGCCGAGCGGCACCAGCAGGCGCGACAGCAAGGCGGCACGCTGCCCCTGGCGCTGGCGGTGCGCAGCAAAACTGCGCTCCTCACCCGCCTTGAAAGCGAAATGGCGGTCGGCGCGGCGGGTCAGTTCCTGCATCAGTCGCCGGCCATTCATCCAGTCGCCGCGCCAGAGCAAGGCACAACCGTCGCGCAGGGCAGCAAACGCCGCATCGGCGGTCAGGCTGTCGTCGACGACTTCCAGCGACTGCGGCGCCGCCAGGCCGGCTTCGGAGCGCCAACGGGCGCGGCGGGTCTGGCCGTTCTCCGACCATTCGATGAAGGGACTCATGGATAGCATTGTAAGTGGTGGAAAGCCGGCCGATAAGCCGGGTTCTGTTCCCCTCTCGCGAGGTTCGGCAATCATTCCTCTAGGCCTGCCGTCACCGACAGGCTCAAGCAACCTACCCGGAAGCAGCGCGGGCCACGCCTAATGCTTCCCTATTTGGTCTTGCTCCGGATGGGGTTTACCAAGCCGTCCGCCGTTACCGTGGACGCGGTGAGCTCTTACCTCGCCGTTTCACCCTTACCTGTGCGTCTTGCGACGCCATCGGCGGTCTACTCTCTGTTGCACTTTCCGTTGCCTTCGTCTTGCGACTTATAGCACCCAGCCGTTAGCTGGCATCCTGCCCAATGGAGCCCGGACTTTCCTCCCGACACTTGCGTGTCCAGCGATTGCCTGGCCGACTTTCCGTCGCGGATTATACGCGCCGCCGGGCACTCAATACGGCAGCAGGCGATAAAGACGCAATTCGATGCATTGCGGCGGATTGCCGTCGGCCTCGCGCCGGGTTTCCAGACGGCGCTCCGAATGCGCGAGATCGATGGCGAAGCGGGCGCGGTACAACTGAGTGATCTCGCCGGAGATTTCGGGAAAGCGGTCGTCGGTTTCGCCTTCTTCCGGGTCTTCTGCGGTCAGCAGGAAAACCGGGCAATTTTCCGGCGTCAGCCGGCGCAGGTGTTCGACATAGCCGCTGCGCGCGCTTTCCGGCAGTGCAGTCAGCGCGGCGCGGTCATAGACGGCGGCGATGGTGCCGAGATGTTCCGGCGTCAGCGCAAAGAAATCGCCGCAATAGATGCGGATCGCACCGTGCTGCCACAGCGTCAGCGGCCCCAGCGCGGTGCGTTTCGGCGTCAGGCGCTGCCGGCGGAAAAAATCGCGGACGGCGACCGGGCTCAGTTCGCAACCGACTACCTGGTGCCCCTGTTCGGCCAGCCAAACGAGATCGAGACTGCGCCCGCACAGGGGCACAAAGACCGTACCCCCTGGCGGCAGGCCGAGGCTGGACCAGTAATGCGCGAGCAGCGGATTGACTTCCGCCTGGTGGAAGGCCATCCGGCCATCGCGCCAGGATTGCTGCCAGAGTTCGTTGTCGGGGCTGCTCATGGCGGTTCCTTGGCGGCAAACCCTCAGCCTAACACCGTTTCGCCAGCTGCTCCGGGCGCATCAGGCGAAGTCGAGCGGCAGCGCGGTGCGGTCGACCACCTTGCGCAAGACGAAACTGGTGTGCACGCCGGTGACGCCCTGGATGCGCGTGATCTTGTTGAGCAGCAGGTCCTGGTAGGCGTCCATGTCGCGGACAACGACCTTGAGCTGGTAGTCCGACTGCTGGCCGGTGATCAGCAGACATTCGAGCACCTCGGGAATGTCCGAAATGGTCGCTTCGAGGTTGGCGAAGCGCTCCGGCGTGTGCTGGTCCATCGAGATGCCGATCAGCGCCATCAGCGTCAGGCCGAGCTTCTTTGCGTCGAGCAGCGCGCGATAGCCGGCGATCAACCCGGCCTCTTCCAGCGTGCGCACCCGGCGCAGGCAAGGCGACGGCGACAGGCCGATGCGGTCGGCCAGTTCCTGGTTGCTGATCCGACCATCCTGCTGCAGAACGCCGAGAATTTGCCGATCGTAGCGATCTATCGTTAATGAATTGCTCATGATTTTATATACACGCAATTTTCTGCCAAATTAGCTGCAAATCATGCCACAAAACGCAAGCACCTGCCGGGCGCTTTTGCTTAATATTTCGCCATCGCAACAGTTTTCCGGAGCCGTTCCATGTCGCAGCAAAAATCGTCCAAGTACACCGCCTTCCCGCCGGTCGGACTCACCGACCGCCAGTGGCCGAACCGCGTCATCGACAAGGCGCCGGTGTGGATGAGCACCGACCTGCGCGACGGCAACCAGGCCTTGTTCGAGCCGATGAACGCCGACAAGAAGATGCAGATGTTCAAGACGCTCTGCCGGATCGGCTTCAAGCAGATCGAGATCGCCTTCCCGTCGGCCTCCGAGACCGAATTCGGCTTCGTCCGCCGGCTCATCGAGGAAAAGCACATCCCCGACGATGTCACCATCGAAATCCTCACCCAGGCGCGCGAGCACCTCATCCGCCGCACTTTCGAATCCTTGAAGGGGGCCAAGCAGGCCATCGTCCATGTCTACAACGCCACCTGCCCGAGCTTCCGCGACTTCGTCTTCGGCATGAGCAAGGCCGAAGTGGTGACCATGGCGGTCGATGCGGTCAAGTTGATCAAGTCGCTCGCTGCCGAGATGCCAGAAACGAAGATCACCCTCGAATACAGCCCGGAATTGTTCACCGCCACCGAACTCGACTTCGCCAAGGAAGTCTGCGACGCGGTCACCGCCGCCTGGGGCGCGACACCGGACAACAAGGTCATCCTCAATCTCCCGACCACGGTCGAAATCGCCACGCCCAACATCTACGCCGACCAGATCGAGTGGATGCACCGCAACCTCGAACGCCGCGACAGCGTGATCATCAGCCTGCATCCGCACAACGACCGCGGCACCGCCGTCGCCGCCGCCGAATTGGGGCTCATGGCCGGCGCCGACCGCGTCGAGGGCTGCCTCTTCGGCAACGGCGAGCGCACCGGCAACGTCGATCTCGTGACGCTCGCGCTCAACATGCACACCCAGGGCGTCGATCCGCAGCTCGACTTTTCCGACATCAACGCCGTCGCCCGCACTTACGAACACTGCACCCAGCTCCCGATCCATCCGCGCCACCCATACGTCGGGGATCTCGTTTTCACGGCCTTCTCCGGCTCCCACCAGGATGCCATCAAGAAGGGGTTTGCCGCTCAAAAGGCGGATGAGACCTGGTCAGTGCCCTATCTCCCGATCGACCCGGCCGACGTCGGCCGTTCCTACGACTCGGTCATCCGCGTCAACAGCCAGTCGGGCAAGGGCGGCATCGCCTACCTGATGGAAACCGAGCACGGCATCGTCATGCCGCGCCGCCTCCAGGTCGAATTCTCCGGCGTCGTCCAGAAGCACACCGACACGCATGGCGGCGAAGTGAGCGCCGACGACATCTGGAATCTTTTCAGCCAGACCTACCTCGACGCCGGCGACAGCATCCGCTACCGCGAGCACCACCTGTTCGAGCACGGCCCGCAACAGGGCATCCGCCTCACTGTCGACATCGGCGGCACCACGCACGTGCTCAGCGGCGAGGGCAACGGCCCGATCAACGCGGCGATGCACGCCCTGGCAAGCGCTGGCATCCAGGCCCAGGTGCGCAGCTACGAGGAGCGCTCGATGGTGCCGATGGGCGAGGACGGCAACGCCCGCGCCTGCGCCTTCATCGAAATGGCTGCCAGCGGCCGCGGTGAATGCTACGGCGCTGGCATCGACGGCAACATCGTCACCGCCTCGATCAAGGCCCTGATCAGCGGCATCAACCGGCTCGGCATCAACGCCCTCGACGCCGCCGCCTGATCGCCCGGGCGCTTGCCGGATTTTCGGCAAGCGCCTGAATTTCCGGGTTTTTCTTGCCAACACCCGGTTCACGGCGTAAGATGCAGCCTCTTATCGACGCCATCCAGGCGTCACCGCCATCGTTCTGCCGCGCCAGATGCCGTCCCCCATGCCGCCCTCGCCCACCGCGATCCCGGCAAGCCGAACCGCACATTTCTCCGTTGCATAGCGCCGTCCCACCGCCCGTTTCCGTAGCCTGACCCGGCCTGCGCGACGCGCCGCTCACCCTGGAATTGCATGGTTCGCATACAGTTTGCGATCGACCTCAACTACGCACTGAACTCCCCCGGCGCCGATTTCGTTTTCAACATCCACGCCGCCCAGACCGCCAGTCAGCACATCGTCAGCGAAACCCTGCAGATCAATCCGCAGATCATCCCGGCGATCCAGACCGAGCCGCAGACCTGCGCGCGCTTCATGCGCCTCAACGTGGCCGCCGGCCCGCTGCACGTCGCCTACCGGGCCATCCTCGACATCGACCAGCACATCGGCAATCCGGACGAAATTCCCGAAACGCCCATCGACCGCCTGCCGCTGTCGGCCCTGACCTACATCTACCCCAGCCGCTATTGCCAGTCGGATCGACTGGCAACGCTGGCCATGACCGAATTCGGCCACCTGCCCAAAGGTTATCGCCGGGTCGAGGCCATCTGCAACTGGGTCAATCGCCATGTCGCCTTCCGCTCGGCCACCAGCAGTTCGACGACCTCGGCTGTCGACACCCTGGTAGACCGCGTCGGCGTCTGCCGCGACTTCGCCCATCTGATGATCGCGATCTGCCGGGCGCTGAGCATTCCGGCACGGTTCACCACCGGCATCGACTACGGTGCCGACCCGGCGCTTGGGCCGACCGACTTCCACGCCTACGTCGAGGTCTTCCTCGACAACCGCTGGTACATCTTCGATCCGTCAGGGACCGCGATTCCGATGGGTTTCGTCCGCATCGGCACCGGCCGCGATGCCGCCGACGTGTCCTACGCCACCATTTTCGGCAGCGTCAGCTCGCCGCCACCGCTGATCTCGGTCAGCGCCATCACCGAAAACGGACGCCCGTGGGAAATGCCGCGCCGCCGTTCCGACGCCCTGTCCACCGATGCCACGGTCGACCGGCAAGCAAATTCCCCGATCAATCACTGAAGGAGCAGCACATATGGCCAAGGAAGAACTACTCGAAATGATGGGCGTCGTCGAAGACGTCCTGCCCGACGGGCGCTATCGCGTGCTGCTGGATAACGGCCACAAGATGGTCGCCTACACCGCCGGCAAGATGAAGAAGCACCACATCCGCATTCTGCTCGGCGACAAGGTCAGCCTGGAGCTGTCACCCTACGACCTGACCAAGGGCCGGATCACCTTCCGTCACCTGGAAACGCGCAGCGGCAGCACGCCGCCGCCCCCGCGCCGCCGTCACTGAGCGGGATTACTCGTCGTTGCCGGCCGACGCCTCGGGCGTTTCGGCAGCAAAGACGAGTTCGCCGTTGCGCACACGGAAAACACCGCGCAACTCGCCCATCCCCTCCGCCGGCTCCTCGTCGAGTCGCGCCCAGGCCGTACAGGTCTGCGACTCGGTCGCATACATGCGCTTGCCGACCTTGGCGATGAAAGCCCCCGACGGCACCTGCCAGATTTCCACGCGCGTGTTCTCGGTCCCGGCCCCCAGGCTGTGCCGGCGCAGGCAGGCCGGCATGCGCGAGACGACCAGCCAGAGATTGACCTTCTTGTCCCAGAACAGCGGCTGCTCGCGAACCAGCGCCAGGTAATGCTCGCGCGTGCCGTCGATGTCCATCGCCGCGCGGTCATCCACACAGGCACTCAGCAGGGGGATGGCCAGCAGCAGGGTGAGCAGGGCACGCAGACGCATGATCTTTTTCCTCAGCGCATTTTCCAGGTCAGCGACTCACCCGCACGCAGCGGGACGATGTCGTCGGTCGAGACATAAGGATAGCTCGCCGGCACCGTCCATGTCTCCTTCATCAAGGTGACGGTGTCGGTATTGCGCGGCAGGCCGTACCAGTCCGGACCGTTGAAGCTGGCAAAAGCTTCCAGCTTGTCGAGCGCCCCGGCATTCTCGAAGGCCTCGGCATACAGTTCGATGGCGGCGTAGGCCGTGTAGCAGCCGGCACAGCCGCAGGCGGCTTCCTTGGCACCCTTGGCGTGCGGCGCCGAATCGGTACCGAGGAAGAATTTCGGATTGCCGGAAATCGCCGCCGCCACCAGTGCCTCGCGATGCGTCTCGCGCTTGAGTACCGGCAGGCAGTACCAGTGCGGGCGCACGCCGCCCTGGAAGATGGCGTTGCGGTTGTAGAGCAGGTGGTGGGCGGTGATCGTCGCCGCGACGTTGGCCGCGGACGAGGCCACGAATTCGGCGGCGTCCTTGGTGGTGATGTGCTCCATCACCACCTTCAGCTTCGGGAAACGCTGCGTCAGCGGCAACAGCACGGTGTCGATGAAGACCTTCTCGCGGTCGAACAGGTCGACCGCCGGATCGGTGACTTCGCCATGCACCAGTAGCGGCAGACCGACGCGCTCCATTTCGGCGAGCGTCGCATCGGCCTTGCGGATGTCGGTCAGACCGGCATCGGAATTGGTCGTCGCACCGGCCGGATACAGCTTGACCGCCTTGACGAAACCGGACGCCGCCGCCTTGGCGATTTCCGCCGGCTGCATGTTGTCGGTGAGGTAAAGCGTCATCAGCGGCTCGAAAGCCATGCCGGCCGGCAGTGCGGCCAGGATGCGGTCACGGTAGGCGGCGGCCTGCTCGACCGTGGTCACCGGCGGCTTGAGGTTGGGCATGACGATGGCCCGGCCGAACTGGCGGGCGGTATGGGGCAGCACGGCGGCCAGCGCTTCGCCGTCGCGCAGGTGGAGGTGCCAGTCGTCGGGGCGGGTGATGGTGATTTGCATGGGGTCTCTCTCGTGAATTTCCGCAATTCTAGCTTTTCAGCGCCAGGGCGCGCTCGTACAGCGCATTCTTCGCCTCACCGCTGATCGCTGCCGCCAGCTTGGCCGCCTGCTTGGTGCCCAGGCCTTCGTCGAGCAGCAGCTTGAGTACGCGCTCGCCCTCGCCGCTGGCGGCATCGGCGGGCGCGCCGGAAACGATCAGGACGAACTCGCCGCGCTGGCGGTTGGGGTCAGCCTTGAACCATTCGAGCGCGCCGTTCAGCGGCAGGGCATCGATGTTTTCAAACAGCTTGGTCAGTTCGCGGGCGACCACCAGCGTGCGTTCGCCAAATACTTCCGCCATCTCGGCGACGGTGTCGAGCACGCGGTGCGGCGCCTCGTAAAACACCAACGCGTAGGGATGCCCCGCCAGCGCTTCAAGCGCCTGCCGGCGCTGCCCGGCCTTGCTCGGCAGGAAGCCGTAGAACAGGAAGTGCTCGTCGGTCAGGCCGGCAGCGGACAGCGCAGTGGTTGCCGCGCAGGCGCCGGGCAAAGGCACGACCTGGCAACCGGCAGCACGGACGGCGGCGACGATGCGCGCGCCGGGGTCGGAGATGCCCGGCGTACCGGCGTCGGAGATCAGCGCAACGGCTTCGCCGGCCTGCAGCTTGTCGACGATGCGGGCGGCCGCTTCGTGTTCGTTGTGCTGGTGCGCCGGCAGGGTTCTGGCGCGGGCGCCGAGCTGCTTGAGCAGCGGTGCACTATGCCGGGTGTCCTCGCAGGCGACCCAGGGCACGGCGCGCAGGACGTCCTCGGCCCGGCGGGTCAGGTCGGCGAGATTTCCCAGCGGCGTCGGCACGACGTACAATGCCGCAATCAATTCATTTGTCATTTTCAGCGATGCAGACAAAAAACAACGATACCACCGTGGCGCGCGGTCGCGAAGCCGAAACGCAGGCCGCGACGTATCTCGAAGGCTGCGGCCTGCGCCTGGTCGCGCGCAATTTCCGGGTGCGCGGCGGCGAGATCGACCTGATCATGCGCGACCGCGCAACCCTGGTCTTCGTCGAAGTCCGCCAGCGCAGCCGCAGCGATTTCGGCGGCGCCGGCGCCAGCATCACCGCCGCCAAGCAGCGCCGCATCGTGCTCGCCGCCCGCCACTGGCTGGCCTGGCGGGGCGATTGCGCCTGCCGCTTCGACTGCGTGCTGATCGACGGCGAACGTCTGGAATGGCTACGCGATGCGTTTACTGGCGACGCTTAGTCTCGCACTCTGGCTGGTCAGCGCCGAAGCACAGTCCATCCGCCTGCTGATTCAGGCCTCGCCGCTGGCCGGCAGTCAGTACTACGCGCTCGGCGCCTTCTGGTCGCAGATCCGCGTCGGCGACGAACTGGACCTGGTCCGCGAAGCCGACAACCGCCACGATGCCCGCGCCATCCGCGTCGACTGGCAGGGCCACCAGCTTGGCTATCTCCCCCGGGTCCAGAACCGGGCGCTGTCGGCAGCGATGGACAAGGGCGAGCGCCTGCGCGGGCGCGTCGCGGGCCTGACCGAACACCCCGACCCATGGCGGCGCGTCATCGTCGAGGTCTATCTCGAGCTGTGATGTAGAATCATGCACTCCCCTCCACGAAGACCCCGTTCCATGGATTTGATTGCCCGCGTCGCCCAGCATTTCGAAGACAGCGCCCAGACCAAGCTCAATGCCGTCGATGCGATGTCGGCACCGATTGCCGCCGCCATCGAAACGATGACCGGCTGCCTGCTCAACGGCAGCAAGATCCTGGCGTGCGGCAATGGCGGCTCGGCCGCCGACGCCCAGCATTTTGCCGCCGAACTGGTCGGCCGTTTCGAGGCCGAGCGCCAGGAACTGGCGGCCATCGCCCTGACCACAGACTCGTCCATCCTGACCGCGGTCGGCAACGATTACGGCTTCGCCCACGTCTTTTCCCGCCAGGTCCGCGCCCTCGGCCACGCCGGCGACGTGCTGCTGGCCATCTCGACCTCCGGCAATTCCGGCAACGTCATCGAAGCGATCAAGGCCGCCCACGAACACGACATGCGCATCATCGCGCTGACCGGCAAGGGCGGCGGCGAGATCGGCGACATGCTGCGCGACGACGACATCCATCTGTGCGTCCCCGCCGACCGCACCGCGCGCATCCAGGAAACGCATCTTCTGATCATCCACTGCCTGTGCGACGGTATCGACGCACTGCTACTTGGAGTCGAATGACATGAAAAACCGCCTCAGCCTTTCCCTGATCCTCCTTGCCCTGGCCGTCCCGACCCTGCAGGGCTGCTTCCCGGCCGTCGTCGCCGGCGCCGCCGTGGGCGTGATGAGCATCCACGACCGGCGCACCACCGGCACCCAGGCCGACGACGAAACCACCGAATGGCGGGCTCGTGGCCGCATTCCCGAACAGTACAAGGCACAGTCGCGGGTCAATTTCACGTCGTACAACCGTCGCCTGCTGATCACCGGCGAAGTCCCCAACGAGGATGCGAAGTCGGCCATCGAAGCGGAAGCCCGCAAGCTCGACGGCGTCCGCGAGGTGTACAACGAACTGGTGATCGCCCCGGCATCGACGCTGCCCCAGCGCAGCAATGATTCCTTCATCGACTCCAAGGTCAAGGCCCGCCTGGTCGACAGCAACCAGGTTTCGGCCAACCACATCAAGGTCGTCACCGAACGTGGTGCCACCTACCTGATGGGCGTGGTCAACGAGCGCGAGGCCAAGGTGGCGATTTCGGTCGCCCGCACCACGGCCGGCGTGCGCAAGGTGGTCAACATCCTGGAAGTGCTCGCCGACGACGAAATCCGCCGCCTCGACGCCCAGGCCCTGGGCGCCCGCCAGGCGCCGCCGAACCAGGCGGCACCGGTCGAAAAACGCTGATTCTTTCGCCGCCGACGACAAGGGAAGGTCAAAATGAATCTGGAAAAGGTCGTTTTCGGTTTTTTCATCGTCCTCGCGGCGACCCTGAACTTCGGTTTTTTCCTCGGCGACATCGACCGCCCGGAACTGCATCACGTCTATGAACTGGCGGCCGCACTGGTCGTCAGCCTGATCGCCACCGCGCTCAAGTTCGGCGATCGCACGCAGATCGGCGCCATCCACCTGGCCACCAGCCTGGTCGCCGACCTGCAACTGATCGCCGCCGCCGTCACTTGGGCGGTTGCCGTGCATGTCACCGGCGAGGGCATGACCGCCTCGGTCACGTCCAGCGTCGTCTCGCTGTCCGGCGGCGCGCTGTTCGCCAACGTCGTGTCGGTCATCCTGCTGATTGTCGAAACCGTGATGCTGCGCCGCTGACGCGGAGCCGACGGTGGTCAACAGCACCTTCTTCCTGGTCCTGCGGCGCATGCGTGCGCCGATCATCCTGCTGATCGTTCTCTACGCGATCTCGGTCTTCGGCCTGACGCTGGTCCCCGGCGTCGACGGCGACGGCAACCCGGCGCCACCGCTGTCCTTCTTCCACGCCTTCTACTTCATCAGCTACACGGCGACGACCATCGGTTTCGGTGAAATCCCGAATGCCTTCTCCGACGCCCAGCGACTGTGGGTCATCGTTTGCATCTACCTGTCGGTGGTCGGCTGGTCGTATGCGCTGATCACACTGATCGCCCTGCTTCAGGACAAGGGCTTCCAGAACACGCTGACCGCCAGCCGCTTCCAGCGCCGCGTCCGCCGGCTCAAGGAACCCTTCTACCTGGTCTGCGGTTGCGGCGAGACCGGCGGGCTGATCTGCCGCAACTTCGACCGCCTCGGCCAGGCCTTCGTGGTGCTGGAAAAGGACGAACTGCGCGTCGAGGAGCTCGACCTGCTCGATTTCAAGACCGACACCCCGGCGCTGGCCGCCGACGCCAGTCTGCCCGACAACCTGTTGCTGGCCGGCCTGCAGCACCCGAAATGCCGTGGCGTGCTGGCGGTCACCAACGACGAACAGGCCAACCTGGCCATTGCCATCGCCGTCCACCTGCTCGCGCCCAAACTGCCGATCATCGCCCGCGCGCGCAGCCCGTCGGTGACCGCCAACATGGCGTCATTCAACACCGACCACATCATCAATCCCTTCGAGCGCTTCGCCGATCACCTAGCACTGGCGGTCGCCGCGCCGGAACGCTTCCGCCTGATCGAACTGCTGACCAGCCTGCCGGACTCGCCGATCCCGGCCCCGCACCGTCCACCACGCGGTCACTGGATCCTGTGCGGCTACGGCCGCTTCGGCCAGGCCGTCGCCCAACGCCTGCAGGCCGCCGGCATCCGCCTGAGCATCATCGACCCGACCGCGCCCGGCGGCGACGAACGCATCGTCGGCGACGGCACCGAAGCCGGAACGCTGATCGCCGCCGGCATTGCCGACGCCTCCGGCATCATCGCCGGCAGCGACAACGACGTGAATAACCTGTCGATCGCCGTCACCGCGACCGAACTCAAGCCCGATCTGTTCGTCGTCACCCGCCAGAACCAGGTGGCCAACAGCGCGCTGTTCCAGGCCTACGGCCCGGAGTTCGCGATGGTGCCGAGCCACATCGTCGCCCACGAGTGCATCGCCATCCTGACCACGCCCCTGCTCGCCCGCTTCCTCGACGAACTGGGCAGGCGCGACGAAAGCTGGTGCCACGCCCTGGTCGAACGCCTGCAAACCCTGTGCAACGGCTTGACCCCGACCGTCTGGAGCATCCGCCTGAACGCCTCGGAAGCCCCAGCCGCCCGATTGTCGCTGATGCGCGGCCGGGCCTTTACCCTGGCCGAAATCCTGCGCGACGACAGCGACCGCAGCCGGCAATTGCCCGCCATCCCGCTGCTGGTCGAGCGCAGCGACCGGATTCACCTGCTGCCGGACGGCGATTTCGAGCTGGCCGCCGGCGACCAGTTGCTGTTCGCCAGTTCGCTGACCACCCTCAACCGCCTGAAACTGACGCTGCAGAACGCCAACGAGATCGACTACGTACTCGACGGCAAGACCCATTCGGGCAGCTGGTTGTGGGAAAAGATCGCCGGCATCCGATAACTTTCGCCACCAGCACGCCCCGCCATGAACGACACCTTGTCACAAGCCCGCGAGCACTTCCTGCACGGCATTGCCGAGTTTGAAGCCGGCCGGGACATAAGCGCCCGCAACGCCTTTCTCGCTGCGCTTGAACTCGCACCGGGCAGGCTTTCCGTCATGGTCAATCTGGCCGCCACCCATTTCCGCCTGGGCGAATTCGCCGCCGCCCGCGAACTGTTGCAGGCCATCGTCGGCCAGGAGCCCGAAAACCTTGAGGCACTCGTTCAACTCGGCATTTGCGAGGAGGCCCTGGGGCACTGGGACGCTGCCGCCAGGGCTCTGGAAAAAGGGCTGGCGACCGGACAGCCCCCCGATCTGTGGTTGCTGTGCAGCCAGTGTTTCGGGCGCTCCGGGAATCATGCCGGCGCTCTGACCGCCGTAGACAAGTGTCTGGCCGCCGCCCCCGGACACGCCGAAGCCTGGAGTACGCGCGGAAGTTTGTTGCGGGAAATCGGCCGTTACGAGGAAGCGGCCGAAGCATTTCGCAAGGCCATCGCCCATGGCGGCGACAACGAACTCAACCGCTACTACCTGGCTTCGGTCAGCACGGCAGCGCAACCGACAACACCACCGGCAAGCTATGTACAGGCGCTGTTCGACGACTACGCCGACGATTTCCAGCAACATCTGCTGGGCAGCCTGCGTTACCAGGGCCACCGCACGCTGACCGAGCCGCTGCTGCGCGCCGGCAAGCGCTACCCGGTGGCCGTAGATCTCGGCTGCGGCACCGGCCTGTGCGGCGAACAACTGCTGCCGCTGGTCGATCACATCGACGGCGTGGACCTGTCCGGCGCCATGCTCGAACAGGCGCGTGCCCGCAACATCTACCGCCGACTCGAGCAAAGTGAACTGAACGCATTTCTCGCTGCCAGGCAGGAAGCGGCCGACCTGTTCATCGCGGCCGATGTCTTCAGTTACGTGGGCGACCTCGACGGCAGCTTCGCGGCCATCCGCCGGCTGCTCAAGCCGGGCGGCTGTTTTGCCTTCACCGTCGAGCAACTGGCCGCGGCCGACGGTTTCGCCTTGCAACCCTGTCTGCGCTATCACCATAGCGAGACCTACATCCGCCGGCTGGCCGAAAAACACGGCTTCCGCGTCCAGGACCTGAGCATCCACCCCTTGCGCTACGACCAGGAGCGCCCCATTCCCGCGCTCTACGTTTATCTGGCCTGAAACCCGAGCACGAGTTCCGGCAGCAGCGTGCTCAGGAAAGGCAACAGCGAGATGGTCAGCACGCCGAGAAAGATCGCCAGCGCCGCCGGCAGCACCGACACCGCCACCTCGCGCAGCGACTTGCCGAACATCGCCGACGAGAAGTAGAGGTTCATGCCCGACGGCGGCGTCAGGTAGGCGAGTTCCAGGTTGGCCAGGAAGATGATGCCGAAATGCACCGGGTCGATGCCGTAGGCCAGCGCGATCGGCAGCAGCAGTGGCACCAGAACGACGATGGCGGCGTAGATTTCCATCAGCGCACCGGCCAGCAGCAGGAACAGGTTGAGCGCGATCAGGAAGGTCCATTTGTTGGGCAGCACCGACTGCACCCAGTCGATGGCGCGGTCCGGGATGCCGGCATCGACCAGGAAATTGGTCAGCCCCAGCGCCATGCCGAGGATCAGCATGATGCCGCCGATCACCTGCGCGCAATCGACCAGCGCGCGCAGCACGCCGCGAAAATCGATCTCGCGGTGCAGCAGCGATTGCGTCAGCAAGGCATAGGCCGCCGTCAGTGCTGCGCTCTCGGTCGGCGTGGCAAAACCGCCGACCAGCGAACCGACCGCCACCACCGGCGCCAGGATTTCCCACTTGGCCGCCCAGGCGGCGCGGCGGGCGGCAGCGAAGTCGGGGCGCGACGGCGGCGCCACCACCGTCTGTTCGCCACGGCGCAGGAAGCCGCCAACGACCAGCAGGAAGAAGATCATCACCAGCGCCGGCAGGATGCCGGCCAGGAACATGGTATTGATCGGCACGCGGGCGATGATCGCGTACATGATCAGCGGCACCGACGGCGCCAGCAGCACGCCCAGCGCGCTGGCACTGGTCACCAGACCGATGCCGCGGCGCTCCGGAAAACCGGCTTTCATCAGCAACGGCAGCAACAGGCCGCCGAGCGCCAGGATGGTCACACCGCTACCGCCGGTCAACGCGGTGAAGCAGGAACAGAGCACGGCGGCGGCCAGCGCCGTGCCGAGCACACCACCGCCGAACAGCGCGGTGAACAGCGCACCGAGGCGGGCCGCGGCGCCGGTACGGGCGAACACCAGGCCGGCCAGGGTAAACAGCGGCAAGGCCGGCAGCGAGGGATTCACCGTGATCTGGTAATGGCTGAGCGGCACCGCCGCCAGCGGCTGACCCTCGCTCCAGAACAGGGCCAGCGCCAGCCCACCGAGCACGGTGAACACCGGCGCCCCGCACAACAACAGGAGCAGCAGGCCAATGGCGAAGGGCCACAGGGCGAGCATCTCGCCGTCGTACTGCTGGGCAAACAACCAGCCGAGGGCCGGCAGCGCAAATAGCGCGGCGATCCGCCATGGCAGGCCAGCCTCCAGGCGCCAGCCGAAACGGGCGCCGAGCAGCAGGAAACCCAGCGGCATGGCGAGCATGAACCACCAGCCGGCAATGCCGTGGGCGATGTCGCGCGGCATTTCCATCTCGGCCAGGACAAAGGTTGCGCTGGCCTGCGCCAGCATGCCGCAGAGCACGGCCGAGCCGGCCCGGGCGTAACGCCCGGCCCAGCGGCGCAGGCGGGCATCGCGGGCGGCGGCGAAACCGGCGCCGAGCGAAGTCAGGTGATTGCCACGTTCGGCGACCAGGGCGCCGAACATGGCCAGCACCAGCCCGGCGTGCTGGACAAAGGACGGCGCGTTGGCGATGCCGACGCCGAACAACGGCCGCAGGACGATCTCGATCAGCGGCAGGAGCAGCATCAGCGCCAGCGCGACCGCCGCGAGCACGGCGTCAAACGACGCCAGACGAACCAGCGCCTTCATCGCTCAGCGCTTGCCAGCACGAAAATCCTTGAGATGCCCGACGACTTCATCGAAGGTCGCCGCCGGCACCAGGCGACCGCGAATCTGTGGGTAGAGGCGTTCGGCCAGTGCGTTCCAGGCCTGCATCTGGGCGGCGTCGGGGGTATTCACGGTCAGCCCGCGTT
>Ga0209207_1000242_pt1 | contig 38823 bp, 26 predicted proteins | sample SaghotsprinmetaG_FD_184140 | JGI IMG/M metagenome (GOLD analysis project Ga0209207, IMG submission 184140) | Hot spring microbial communities from South Africa to study Microbial Dark Matter (Phase II) - Sagole hot spring metaG (SPAdes) (version 3) | ecosystem: Environmental > Aquatic > Thermal...
ATTACCTCACCAACTAGCTAATCCGACCTAGGCTCATCTAATGGCGCGAGGTCCGAAGATCCCCCGCTTTCTCCCGTAGGACGTATGCGGTATTAGCGTCCGTTTCCGAACGTTATCCCCCACCACCAGGCAGATTCCTAGGCATTACTCACCCGTCCGCCGCTAAATCAGGGAGCAAGCTCCCTTCATCCGCTCGACTTGCATGTGTTAGGCCTGCCGCCAGCGTTCAATCTGAGCCATGATCAAACTCTTCAGTTCAATACTGCATTGGGTTTTGAGAAAACCCTAAACTTGGCTCAGCAATCGACAAAAAACTCTCAAATTAACGAGTGTTACTTGTGATGCTGATAATCTTGCGACTAGCAGTCTTACCTCACAAGCACCCACACGAATTGCTTGATTCAGTTGTTAAAGAACAGTTGGTCAAGTCTTTCGTCTCAACCGAGGCGCGCATTCTACAGCACCTCTTGTTTCCGTCAAGCTGTTTTTCGAAATTATTTTCAGAAGAAAACCTTTCTACTCAACCACTTGCGCTTCCGATCAGACTCTAGCTTCTCGTTAACGGGAGGCGAATTCTACAGCGTTTCAAACCGCTGTCAACCACCTCTTTAACCGCCTCCGATCAACCCGACCGAAGCACCGACAGGATCAAACCACCACCCTACCAGCCCGGCGCATTCTACACAGCTTTCGCTGCCTTGCAACCCCTCTTTTTAATCTAACTTCTTGATTTACAAGGAGTTTAAGAGAAGGCCTGCGCCGTAAGAGGTGCGCATTATAGGCCGGCTAATTTTCCCGTCAAGGCTTATTTGCAACCCTACCAAGCACTCTACGCCACCAGCGCCACCCGGCAAGATCCAAGCAGCGCGCTCACAATAGAAGCGCAACCACAGACGCCGAAAAACAAAAAAGCCTGGTCATTACTGACCAGGCTTTTTTGTTGGAGTTTTTTGGTCGGGACGGAGTGATTCGAACACTCGACCCCTTGCACCCCATACTGGTAAAAGCTCTTCCGGCACCAACCAAGGACAACCATCAAAAAACATAACCTATTGATTTTGATAGAAACTGCCTTACTATAGCTTCCACTGTCAGCTTGTAGACTGCGCCCGAATCCACGCACAAACGGTCACCAAACGGTCACCAGAAATTGCATAGATACGGACGCTAAAATGACAGACATTACAGATCGACAGATGAGCATTAAGCCCGGTCCTCGGGACATTTGGCTCAACGAGTCCGCCCCCAAAGGGCACGGCCGCTTCATGGCCCGCATCAGGTCCAACGGCGAACGCCTCTTCTACTACCGCTACACCGACTCATCCGGTGCCAGGGTACGCCTTCCAATTGGCTCTTATGACAGAGATGGCACCTCAGGCCTGACGCTCAAGTCTGCCCGTCAACGCGCCCGCGAACTGACAGAACTGTACCTGAGCGGAGTCACCGACCTTCGTGAGCATATCGAGGCTGAAGAAACTGCCCGCAGAGCTGCAAGAGATGCCGAAATTGCCAGACTCGAAGCAGAAAAAGCAGCTTTCGATGCTGCATTAGCCCGCCAAGCGGCCCGCAAAACGGTTAGTGAGCTTTTCGATCACTGGGCCCGAGTCGACCTGATCAATCGGAAGGACGGCGGTGCCGAGGTTCGACGCATGTTCAACAAAGACGTGCTGCCTATGATTGGTCACCTGGCTGTCGAGGACGTGCGCAAAGGCCATATCACCGAGGTGACTGACAAGCTACTTGCCCGCGGTGTCAATCGCATGGCGAAGCAGATCTTCTCACTGATGCGTCAGATGTTCCGTTTTGCCGTAGACCGTGACCTGATCGAACACGATCCAACCGCAAGCATCCGTAAAGCCAAAATCGGTGGAAAAGATGTCGAACGGGATCGCGTACTCAGCGAGGACGAGATACGGGCCCTGGCGAAGCAAGTGCCGGATGCCGGTCTTCTGGCCACTTCTCAAGCCGCAATCTGGATTGCCCTTTCGACATGCTGTCGTATTGGAGAACTGCTGGCTGCTCGATGGGAGCACATCGACCTGAATAAGCGCATCTGGCTGATCCCACCTGAAAACAGCAAGAACAAGAAGGCTCACCTGATAACGCTTTCGGAATTCACCGCGCAGCAGTTCGAGCGGCTTCGTGAGATCACCGGAACCTCTCCTTGGTGTTATCCGAACACCGACGGTAGCGGACCAGTCTGCCCTAAGACTGTGACCAAACAGATCGGTGACAGACAGAGGGCGCCAGGCCAGAAAATCATGAGTAATCGCAGTGCGATGGCTCAAGCGCTCCTCCTGCCTGGCGGCAAATGGACACCACACGACCTGCGCCGAACCGGCGCCACGCTAATGACGATGATGGGTGTTCTTCCTGAAGTAGCCGAGCGATGCCTGAATCACACAGAGGAAAATAAGGTGAAGCGAATCTATCAGCGGCATAGCTACACGGCAGAGATGGCTGCTGCCTGGCAGATGTTAGGTAACCACCTTGAACAAATTACCAACGGGCGGCACAACAGATGACCCGCGACTTACCAAAAACCGAGTGGCTTACGCCAAAGCAGGCACTCGGGCTGCTCCGGGAGCAGTATAAAGATCTAACCATGGCGGACTTGGCCAGCTATTGCGTAGAGCTGCGGTCGTTCTCTGCTTACGTCCGTCTCAAGATGGCAAGAGGCGAGATCACAGACGACCAGACAAATGTCTATGGACACGGCGACTATGCGGTGCTGAATCCAGATGACCTGTTTCATGGAGTGGGAAGAGTCACTGTTTATCTGCAGGGTGACGTATTCGATGCACCAGATCCCCAAGCGTCAAAGCTCCAAAACGTAGAGTGGGAATACACCACTGAGAAGAACAACTTTCGGATCCTGTTCAAGAGATCTGAACTGGAGCAACTGATGGGGTCATCTAGCAGAGGCGAGATGACAAAAAACGAGGAGAGCCAGCCCCCCCTGAATCACTTGCTCATAATCGCCAAGATGCTCGAGATGCTGAAAGACCCGTCACGACCAAGTCATAATCAAGAGAGCATTGCGGCAGCTATAGCAAAAGAGTACGACCACCTCCTTGGCCTTGGGGAGACAAGCCTGCGAACGCTGTTTTCCACAGCAAACAAGGTCAAAGACTCCGTCCCCCCAAAGCCCATCGAGAGGGAGCCAAAAATCCGATTGGATAAACTAGAAATCCAATTGGACTGACACCCCCCGCGAACCAGGGTGTACTTGCCGAGAAACTAACAAGCGCAAATGCGCTAAGGATCTTGCAATGACACCCTCTCGCACTGCCCGCAATGTTCAGTCAGCAGTTAGTTACCCCCGCCGCTTTCTTCGCCTCCATCAGGTCGAAGAGCTCACTGGCTTCAAACGATCCCACATCTACAACCTCATCAAGGCCGGGAAATTCCCTGCCCAGATAAAACTGGGTGCGCGCGCCGTGGCATGGGACTCGGTATCAATCGATATGTGGCAAAACGAGATGCTTGGCATCACAGCACAATCCGATCACTGATCCCTTTCAAAACGCACACTTTGTACCATCCATGAAAAAAACACATCGATCCAGAAAGCGTCGAAGCCCAGCAAATACGGGGCTTCTGATTGATCTTTACCTACGCGCCAAGCAGCTCGACGTAGTTATGAATAACTATCTATCTAGATACTCTCTAACCAATAAAGAGAAAGAAGAAAAAGAAGAGCTTCATATAGAAATTCTAACAACCCAGATCACCGCCGGAGAAATGTTCCAAAAATTCAAACTACCTAGATGGGGCTCACTACCAGAGGAGCTGAAACAAGTCTTCAAAATTGCAGCTGTCGGTGCCGACGACGATGCTGTTGCTGTGTCCTGTAATTTAGATACTCATGTAGCTATGGCTGCTTACGATGCGAGCCGTGGCGAAGCTGACTATGTTGGCCGAAAATTTAGGAAAATTCAGAAAGCCCTGAAAGCCCCAGATCTGATCGCTGCTGTCCTTGAAGATGCCGGCAACCGCCAGGGATGCAATCCTGGCCTTCACTTTCATGCAGCCGCCAGGATACCGGCTGCAGACCTTCCTCTCCTGAAATCGGAACTGAAGAGAGTCTTCGCTGCGGGTTACCGGGAGATTGCAGGAAACAAGGCTGTTGTGATCAAGAAGATCCACCAACCAGGCCTGTGGGCCAGCTACTGCTGCAAATCTCTCGGCAAGGGAAAGACTGGCATCGAGAAACCACTGTTCTCAACCACAGCGGCAAGCCAGGCCGGAGAACTACTCTTCCAGCAAGTCATGCACTGGCATCGGCAAACTCCGAGCGCCAGAGACAGCAGATCGAGGCTGAACGGCCTAATAAGGCCTCACATCAAGTGCAACCCCAGCCCGGAACTCGTGTCATTGATCGCCAAGCATCAGGAGCAGCAAACGGCCTTCAAGCAGCTAAGACGCCAGCAAACCCGAAGCTACAAAGAACTGGCGATCAACAACCCGGACTCTTTCAGAGCAGAGCTGTTTGACTCGCTTCACTCTGCTGCCCAAGAGCTACATGAAATGCAGCTTAAAACCCTCTGTGAGCGGACTGAAGAAGCGTTTATCGCTGACAGCAAGCTCTATACCCACCCGGGTCTAAACGCGCTTAGAACGCGCTATGAAGCGCTTCCATGGGTCGGTAGATGGGCTTCATCTGGCGAAGACGAAGAGCCCCTGTTTGGCCACCCCCCCGATCCGGAGGACTGAACTGGATAGAGAAGCTGCCGGGTTTTTCCAGGGCCCGGCAGCTCAAAACAGAACATCGTTATGTCGCAAAAAATCCATTTCAAGAACACGTTTGCTGAACGTGTCGTCGCCAGCGACACGAGAATAAAACATGTCGCTGAAATCCAAAAACAGCGACACGTCATGCACGCATGTCTACACTGGCAATACGAAACGGGCGCCCTGATGAGCGCCAGCGCCTTCAGATGGATTCCCCAGCATGACTGTATCTACGCTCCCCTGGAAGGCCGACAGAGCCTATAACGATCTGCCCCCCCTGCCGCCTGCAGCCGAACTGGAAACCCGGGCCGTGCTCAAGCGCTGCATCGAGGCCCGCACAGCCCTGGCCGAGTTGAAACAGGCAGCCGAGCTGATCCCAAACCAGACGATGCTGATCAACACCATCCCGTTGCTGGAAGCCAAGGACAGCTCCGAGATCGAAAGCATCGTTACCACCACGGACCTGCTCTTTCAGCACGCCCAGGATGGCGACAACCATGCTGACCCGGCGACCAAGGAAGCTCTGCGCTACCGCAAGGCCCTGCACCACGGCTACCAGTCGCTAGCCGAGCGCCCACTCTCCACCGGCACGGCTGTCGAGATATGTCGCACGCTCAAGGGCGTGAACATGGACATCCGCCGAGTACCCGGAACCCAGCTGGCCAATGACCGCACGGGAGAGATCATCTATACCCCGCCGGAAGGTGAAGACCGCCTGCGCGACCTGCTCGCCAACTGGGAACGCTTCCTGCACAACGAAACGGAACTGGACCCGCTGGTACGCATGGCTGTAGGTCACTATCAGTTCGAAGCCATTCATCCATTCACCGATGGCAATGGTCGTACCGGGCGCGTGCTCAACACCCTGTTCCTGATCCAGGAAGGCCTACTGAATCTGCCGATCCTCTACCTCAGCCGCTACATCATCGCTCATCGAGCCGACTACTACCGTCTGCTGCTCGATGTCACCCGTGAACAGGCCTGGGAACCCTGGCTGCTGTACATGCTCAGCGCCGTGGAAGAAACCGCTCGCTGGACCAGCGCCAAGATTGCCGCCATCCGGAGCCTGTCCGAGCACACCACCCAGTTCGTTCTTGACCAGCTTCCGAAGACCTATTCCCATGAGCTGGTGGACGTGATCTTCGAGCAACCCTACTGCCGGATCAGCAACGTCGTCGACAAGCAGATTGCCCAGCGCCAAGCAGCCTCTCGCTATCTCAAGGAACTTGTCACCATAGGCGTTCTGCAGGAAGTACAGGTCGGCAAGGAGAAGCTCTTCATCCACCCCAAGCTGATGCAGCTGCTGATTCGCGACAGCAACGAATTCAGGCCCTACTCCTGAGGGCATAGAGAAGCAATCTTCGGTATGTGTAGCCCTCAGTGCTCGCAGCTCGTTGCCAGCACAAGTCCCGGACCGAGTGATGGGCTACTGCCGGAGATGACGACCAGCGCCATGGGCACAGACAGTGTCGCCTTCAATCGTCAAAGTCTTAGAACCGACGAACCTGCTTCACCCTATTCAACTTCATGTGCGCCACGTCCCTGGCAACTCCCCTTACACAGGCGTCCGGATACAGAAGTTAAATTTTGTTCGGTTTAAGTTCATGTTTTCCAAGCGTAAGGAACATATGTAAGGAAGCACTCGAAATCTGCATTGGCTTCTACCTACCAGCTTGGCCGGCAGAAACAACCTTACAGAAAGAGCTCCTCCCGGTCCCTCAATCAGCCGAAAACTCCAACAGCGAAGCCGGGGCAACACCAAGTGCACGCGCTCGATGTTGTAGATGGTCACGTTCTTTTCACCGCGCTCCACATTCCCAAGGAGGCGCGATGCTCTAAGGCGCTCTCAGCGAGGTGCCTGCGCAATACCGCCGATCACTTTCTAGCAGCACCTTGCCGCAGGTTACTTCAGCCATTGACGCCCTCGACCACAGGTATAGGCTGCCCCTTATAACAAAAACCAATATGACAGCCTTAACACGCAAGAAAAGCATACCAACCGAATTTAACTGTAGACTCAAATCCCCCTCCAGCACTTATAGAAAAATCAATTACATAGCCTAAAATTACATCAACATCAACCTCCACAAACCATAATCAATCCAAACACAGAACAACTAACTAACAACTTAGTTAGTTGAAAAACACTAAAACAGTCATTATTTCAAATAAATATTTAACAAAAACAAAAATCAAGACAACCATATCCCTACCAACTAAAACCACGTAGGGATATCCAATGACCAAGCAGCTTCACTCAAATAAACCGCATGCAAAAACACAAAAGCACGGAACACGAAAAACAAATCTAATCATAGAAAACAGCAACCTATGCCTTAACGATTACTATCACTCTGGAAACTTCACCACCCCATATCAAGTACTTAGGACCAGAGCAATATCCTTGCAAAAAAGGGGGCTGCTCAGCAGTGAGTCAATTTTCCACGCAGCAACTCTTGATAACAACCAGTGGACATCCCTTTATGGCGGAGGTAGGCGCCGCAAATTTACTTATACCGGTACGGCTTACCCAGAATTAGCTGGAGCCTCGTTTACCAGCATTTCACAGTTTCTATATAAAATAGGGCGTCTCAGTGACAGGTCTATAATTTGGAGCAGACTTAAGCAGTCCTGGAAACTTGATGACGCACTTACCATTCCATACAGCAAGGATCGAAGCTGCTGCGGCGCGATCTATGCCGCAATAAGATTAAAAACCTGTGAAATCTATGTAGGCCTTACGACCACGTCTGTTAGGCAGCGCTGGAGCTTCCATATTAATAATGCAAAGAATGGGATCGGCAAACTCGCAAAAGCTATTCAAGAAGACGGGAGCGAGGGCTTCAAAGTAATAACGCTCGAATCTGGAATTAAAGACACCGAATCACTTTCATCAAGAGAAATATACTGGGCTAATAAACTCAGAGCACACGGACCTCTTGGGCTCAACTCAGCAAAAGCCGGTGGTCTTGGCACACCGAGAGGAATACCTAAAAGCTATAACGGTAGAGACTTTTCTTCGCAATCTGAAGCAGAGCGAATTCTCAGCAAAGAAACTTCGCTACCTACTTACGTGATAAGAAATCGAATCAAAGAAAATAAACCCATCCCACTCCATGTTCGGAAACACTCTAAGCACCGATTAGCCGGATCAAATATTTTTAGACGCTGGCTTGCACTTATTAAGCGCCACCCTGACATGATTTTCCTCCAATGGGAATGCAGTTTCGACAGCTTTCTGCATGACGTCTCACCTGTACCACCAAAAAAACAGCTAACAAGAATCGACCCTACTCAACCATGGGGTCCGAACAACTTTTCGTGGCTCACAAAAAAAGAAGCTATAGAACTTACTCATGGGAAATCAATTATAGTATTTGGAAAGCTTTATAGATCTCATACCGCCCTAGCCAACGCATTCAAAATTAGCGTTAGCACACTAAAAAATCGTGTATTCAAACAGCGCATGAGCTATGAAGAGGCTGTCACACGTAAAATTCGCGGATCCTAAGTTCTCCCACAACATTTCCAATAAAGCGAATACCCACAGGTATTGATTACTAGCGCCTATCACGCGACAATCTTAGCCTAACCAAATCGCGACAAATCACAATCATCCTATGCAAACCAAACACCAAAACCTACTTCTAGATATATGGTCATTTGATAAAAACGGAGCAAAAGTATTTCCTTGCAAAGTACTACATGGACCTAATGCTGGCCTATTCAGCGTTTGCTTCACAGGAAACTTGAATAAGTATGTACATGTCACTGAAGAGGAATTAATCAAGGCTATAAAAACTGGGAAATTTAAAAATCGCGGTCGCATTCGCATGCTACCAATCATTACAAAACCTGGGGCACACAGAAACGGATACGCTCCACTATTCTATTTAGGTGAAAAAGTAAAATCTTTCGCCGAAGAATAACAATGACCAGAACTTGATCAGCCTCGATTTAAAATTCTCCTGAACGCCTAGAAGAACACAAACCTGACACCGGCCAAGCGCCGGTGTTTTTTTCCAAAGGATCATTTTAAAATCATTGATATTGAATGACTGACCGGTAAATGGATACCGTGCGGGCCTGCCTTTGGGAGTGTCACCTTAAGCCCCGGAATACCCCAAGATACAAGCCACTATCCTCTCCTCCCAGGTCTGCCGCGTTGCAATTCCCGCAATACGATCCAACAGCGCCTGAGAGTGCAAAGGATTATCCAACAAACTTTTTTGGATATCCCTCAGCCTGGTGATAGAAGACTTACGGCCACCACTATCCAGATAGCGTGACCATGTCGGCCTAACCAGATCGAGCCAGGCATCAGCAAGCTGCGCCCAGTCAGGACAATCACTACGCCCGTCAGGACTCAGAATGTCCATTAGCAGCTTGATCTGATCCGCCTGTTCGGAAGACTGAATCCAACCAGGCTGTTTAGCCCAATTGGGTAGCACAGCAGCCATCTGTTCCAGCGCTCGCTGCTTTTTACGAGGTAAAAGCTGCCGTTCCATCTTGCTCAATCTACCTAGTAAACGATCAAGCTCTCGGCCAGCAGCATGACTGGGCTGCAGGTCCTGAACCTCGTCGAGCAAACGCTCGCGCAGAGCAGCAACAACATCTCGCAGGTTGATCAATGGCGCGTCGTGCTCGTCTGATAGGAACACCCACCTTGGAGCCTGATTTGCTTCACCGGCTAAACAGACGAACAACCAGGGACGATGCGCCCGCACCAAGCTCACTCGTGAAAGTACGGCTGTTGGGTCAGCTTTTGCCTGGTGATAGTCCTCAAGCCTGACCAGAGCAGCGCCCCCCTCAACAATCCCCCTCACCGGTGAAAAGGCATCCTCAATGCCGTCCCAAGGCTGGGCCGAGCGAGCCTGCATTTCGGTCAGAAAATCCTCGGGACTCACAACCCGGCTGACCACCTCCTCTCCCAACATCTCTTGCGGGAGCTGCAGGTTACCGCCCAGCAGCGACTCAACCTCTTCTATACGGGCAAAAAATTTCTCGTCAGCCTTCAGCGCAAACGCCGGCGCATCCAGCGGCCACCAGCACTCAATCGTGTCATGCGGACTGTCCATACGGTCGATACGCCCAACACGCTGCTCGGCATAACGCACCACGCTGGGCATATCCAGGTGAACCATGCTCGAAGCACGCTGCAAGTTCACTCCTTCAGACATAGCGTCGCTGCACATGGCAATGATGCGGCCACTACCTTTCAAAGGGTCCAGACGTTTCTGCAGTTGCTCGTTCTGTACCTTGTTACCACCTACACCGAGCAATACTTCGATTTTTTGTGCTTTGGCATCTCCGGCGATCATGTGCTGCAGATAACGCAACGTCAGCGGGAAATGGTCGAAAGCAATCACTTGATCGTGGCGCCCTGCCAATTCCAGCAGCAGGCTGCACTTTCGCCTTTCACGACCATCAGTAATTCGCTCAAGGAGCCGAAGGATCAATCGGTAGATGCCGATCTCAGCCTCGCAAGCCTCTTGGTGAGCCTTTGGGTCCGATAGCCATTCAGGCAGATCGATGCCCAACTGATTTTCGGGGACCCGTCCTTTCAAGCGCTCAAGGCGCTGCAGCATATTGCCGCTGTCCTGATCAGTCTTACTGCTGCCGAGTCCTTCCAGCCCCAAATGTTCCAACGCCTCTTCCTCGCCAAGAATGTGGCGAAACAGCGCCAGACGAGATGACCGCAAGCTCGCCATGACATGATGACGCGCCAGTGAGCCAGCCGAGTGCAAACGCATTCGCAGGTAGCTGTCAGCTGAGTACCCTTGCTTGGCTAGGCTACCTGGCAAGTACAAGGCTTTTTCAAAGTGCCCAACACCTTTGAGTTTTTGGCCAAAACCGCGATCTGTTCAGCCAGACGGATATCCTCTGCCGATTCTTGCAGTGAATAACTGCAGGCTGAATGCTTCGGGTAACGACACACCCGCCCGGCGGGAGTTCGGTAGGAATCTGGCTCTTGATCAACCATCGCATTGAGTTGGGCTTTGGTTCGGCGAACCGTAAAACTCGCAACGGCAAGTTGCAGCTCGCGCAGCTCTTCAGGGTGGGCATCACGCACACTGCCCTTGGCCCGATTTAAGCGCTCAAAAATGGCCAACACGGCATCATCGAAGTTGTCCGCACCCAGAATATCAACCAGGCGCAGGAGGTCCGACGCTGAGCGATTGATCGGGGTGGCAGTGAATAGCACCGTCTGGTCGGCAAGGTTATGTAGCAGCTGACGGGTGCGATTAGAGTTTTGGTTCAGAAAGTTATGCGCCTCATCGACAGCCAGGGTCTGTGCTTTGGCGAGTAACTGGCCAATCATCGAATCCTCATCAGGTTTGAGGCGACTTAATGACCCGTGAGAAATCACCTCGACCGACAACTGGCAGTGGGTGCGCTCACGATCCCAATTCGGCGTGACCAAAGGTGGACACACCATAGTCATCATTCCCTTGTGCCCGCGCGACGTCGACCAAATCCGGTCATACATGGCGCGTAGCAGGTGCACTCCCATGCGCGTTTTTCCTGAACCCGTTGCGTCAGCAACCAGGACTCCGCCGGCTGTTTCCAGAAGATAAAGCGCCTGCCCAATGCCCTTTCGCTGCGAGGGCCACAAGCGTGTCCCCTCGTGACTACTCAGTGATTGCAGGTAACGATCTGCCCACTCACCTTCAAGCAGTTCAACACAGGCACGCGCCATTGCCTCTCGCCAACTCACGAAACGCAGAAGTTTTTCCAGCAGGTCGATGAGATCCTGATCGGCATCTAGCCCCTGAGCCCAGAAGCTTTCAGCCAGTTGCCATACCTCACGAAAGCGTCGCCCTTCTTGTGACTCGGTAAAGCGAACATTCGCCTCCTGCTGGTAGTGCAAGCCTGGCTCTGTGAAATTGCTGGAACCCAGTGTTACCACAGACCCGGCGCAATAAAGCTTGGCATGCAAACGAGGCCCGGGCCCTGGATAACGCACTCGCACATAGCCCTGACGAATCAGCTCAATGCAGTGAATCAGCTGTCCGCTTAAACGAAGCGATACTCCGCGCTTGAGCCAGTAATTTTTAACCTCTTGATCAAAGCCATGGCGGGCCAAGGAAAATTCCTGGCGCCTACTGGGTGAAGGTTCAGAACCCAGCATCAACCTTAAAAGCCCAGACTTATCACCGCGCTGGCTGATCAGCGTCAGCAGCTGATCCAATGCGCTGTAGCCAGTGATCACCAAAGCCTCAGACGGCTCACATAAATCGGCCAGCAGCGTATCGTAAACTTTACGGCCTCGCGCATTGAGGGGCATACGCGATGCGACAGGCAGATCACCGCTGGCTTGAGGCGCTTGGTCAAACAGCGATCCTTGCTTGTTCTCCATTGTTACATCCACGCCTCACAGAGTGTCTCAGCCTGCATCAGCACCAGCTGGGCAGCCTCCTCCTGCTGATCCGGTGGGTATTTGTATTTACGCAGAATGCGTTTAACCATCAGCCGCAGCTTGGCGCGCACGCTGTCACGGTTGCTCCAATCCACCGTTACGTTCTGCCGGAGGCTGTCGGTGAGCTCGTGGGCAATCTTGGCGAGGATTTCATCACCCAGCTCGCGCACCGAAGCTTCGTTATTAGCCAGGGCATCGTAGAAGGCCAACTCGTCGTTGTTCAGACCTAGCTCATCACCGCGCTTGCTGGCAGCAGCGAACTTCTTGGCCATCTCGATCAGCTCTTCGATGACCTGGGCGGTTTCGATGGAGCGGTTCTGGTAGCGCTTGATCACGCTGTCGAGCAGTTCAGAGAACTTCTTCTCCTGGGCCAAGTTACTGGCGAACTTGCTCTTGATCTCACCTTCCAGCAGGCGCTCCAGTAGCTCAACGGCTAGGTTCTTCTCGGGCAGATTGCGAACCTCGGCGAGGAACTCGGCATCCAGCAGGCCGATATTGGGTTTGTCCAACCCCACGGCCTCGAACACATCCACCACCTCGCCCGAGACCACGGCGTTGCCGATGATCTGGCGGATGGCCAGCTCGCGCTCTTCATCCGTTTTCTTTTTTGCGCTGATGTCGCGTTTGGTCAGCAACACCTTGATGGCTTGTAGGAAGGCGACCTCCTCACGGACTGCCTTGGCTTCATCCAGCGTGCAGCACAGGGTGAAGGCTTTGCTCATGGCCAGCGCATTGTCAGCAAAGCGCTTCTTACCATCTTCCAGGCCCAACACATGGTTGGCCGCACCGGCCAGCAGCTTGTGCCCGCCGGTCAGGTAGTCGCTGTAATCAAAGCCATGCAGCAGGCTACGCAGCACATCGAGCCTTTCCTCAAGCACCGAGTAGGCTTCGTGGGCGTCCACCGTGGGTCGCCCCCTCCCCTTGCTTGCTGTGTACTCCTTGAGCGCCGCCTTCAGCTCGTTGGCGATGCCGATGTAATCCACAACTAAGCCGCCCTGTTTGTCCTTGAACACCCGATTCACCCGTGCGATGGCCTGCATCAGGTTGTGGCCTTTCATGGGCTTGTCGACATACAGGGTATGCACACAAGGCGCATCGAACCCTGTCAGCCACATGTCGCGCACGATCACCAACTGCAGCGGGTCTTTCGGATCTTTAAAGCGTTTCTCCAGGCGTTTTTTCACCTGGTTGGGATAGATGTGCGGGCGCAACAACGCCTTGTCCGAAGCGCTGCCGGTCATGACGATCTTGATTGCGCCCTTCTCCGGGTCTTCGTCATGCCAATCCGGGCGCAGGGCAATGATCGCGTCGTACAGATGCACGCAAATCTCGCGACTCATCGCGACGACCATGGCCTTGCCACTTTGTGCCTGGTTACGTTCCTCGAAGTGCGCTACTAAATCCGCCGCTACGCTCTGAATCCGTGGCTCAGCCCCTACGACTTTCTCCAGCGCCGCCCAGCGCGACTTTAGGCGCGACTGCTGATCTTCTTCCTCATCCTCGGCAAGCTCATCGACCTCATCATCGATATGCGCCAGCTCCGAGTCTTTCAGCGACAGCTTGGCCAGCCGTGACTCGTAATAGATAGCCACGGTGGCGCCATCTTCCTTGGCCTGCTGCATGTCGTAGACGTGGATGTAGTCACCGAACACCGCACGGGTATCACGGTCTTCGCTGGAGACTGGCGTACCGGTAAAGGCAACAAAAGTGGCATTGGGCAGAGCGTCACGCAGGTGCTGGGCATAACCAACCTGGTAGCGCGCACTGGCCTCAGCGGCCTGAAGGCCTGGTGCTTTGAGCGAAGCGCTGAAACCATACTGCGTGCGGTGCGCCTCATCAGCGACAACCACGATATTCGAGCGGTCGGACAACACCGGGAAGGTGTCTTCATCTTCTCCCGGCATAAACTTCTGAATGGTGGCGAAGACGATGCCGCCACTAGGGCGATTAGCCAGTTTCTCGCGCAAGTCGCCGCGCGTAGCCACCTGCACCGGCTGCTCGCGCAGTAAATCTTGCGACAGCGAGAACACGCCAAACAACTGCCCATCCAGGTCATTGCGGTCGGTGATCACCACAATGGTCGGGTTCTCCATCGCTGCTTCCTGCATCACCCGTGCGGCGAAGCAGGTCATGGTGATGCTCTTACCCGAGCCCTGGGTGTGCCACACCACCCCGCCCTTGTGCGAGCCACCTGGGCGCGAGGCGCTGACAACCTGCTGGATGGCTGCACGCACGGCATGAAACTGGTGATAGCCGGCAATCTTCTTCACCAACCGGCCGTCATCCTCGAACAGCACGAAGTAACGCAGGTAATCAAGCAGCATGACGGGTTGCAGCACGCCACGCACCAGGGTCTCCAGTTCGTTGAACTCACCCAGCGGATCAACAGTTACGCCATCAATGGTGCGCCAGCGGGCAAAGCGCTCAATGTCCGCCGACAACGAGCCCATGCGCGCCTCGCTGCCATCGCTGATGACCAGGATCTCGTTGTAGTGAAAAACGTCCGGGATCTGCTCTTTGTAGGTCTGGATCTGGTCGAACGCTTTCACCAGATCCGCATTTACATCCGCCGGGTTCTTCAACTCCAGCAGCACCAGCGGCAGGCCGTTGACGAACAGAATGATGTCCGGCCGGCGCGTGTGCTTCGGCCCCTGAATGCTGAACTGATTGATGGCCAGCCACTCGTTGGCTCGCACATCCGCCCAGTCGATCAAGCGAACAAAGTCGCCGCGCGTTTCGCCGTCCTTCTGGTACTGCACCGGTACGCCGCTTACTAGCAAGCGATGAAACAGCCGGTTCGCAGAAAGCTGAATTGGCACCCCGAGATCCACAACCTGCTTGAGTGCATCCTCACGCGCTGCCAAGGGCACAGACGGGTTTAGCCGCGCGATGGCACCACGTAAATGCTCAACCAGCAGCACCTGGCGATAGTTCTCACGCTCGGGGCTATCACCGTCATGAGCGATATCGGGGCCGTACAGATGGGTATAGCCAACCTCCGCCAGCCAGCCGAGGGTTTCTTGTTCCAGTTGGTCTTCAGTCATGTTCGTCCTTACTTAACCCTACCTGACGGCCTCAAAGTTCAAGAGCGGCCCCCTTAATCGATAAGCCATCATCTAAACCTGAACTCGCGTGCAACTAGGTCTGCATGGACTTTAAACCGATCCAAAATTTCCAAGCAGTCGGCCTGGGTCGTCCCAAATAGTCGGCTATTCAAGATTTTTTCTTTCCCGGTGCCATTTAGCGCATCCGTGAGGTGTGTAAGAGCCTTATCCCTATTTTTAACGCGATACCCAAAAGCACCTGCCGGATGCCAGTCTTGGAAACGGCTTTTTTCTGTGTGATCTATAAAGCCAAGCGCAATCAGAATTTCAACCTGGTCAAAACAGTAAGTGAAATCTTCAGCAGAAGGAAAATGACCGCTGAACTCTGCCTGTAGCGTGTTGTGCAACCAGTCATTAACTGGCACGTGACGGCGTTCCATACCATCAAGCAACTGCCCCCACTGACGCTGGCTTAGCCAAATGTCTGGTGGGAGTAGTTCAACTGCTGATTCAGTATCGTGATGCTTAAGCTTCAGCTCACCAGTCAGTAGCGGCGTGATAAAGCTCAGATTCTCTGATAACACGGCACCTATGCAGGCCGCGTAGGTTATAAGCGAAACAGGATAACGCTGAAACTCCAACAGAATTTGATAGCCATTACTTTCACTCCGCGAATAGATCTTCTGCTGTATCCGCTGCCAGACCTTTGCCACCTCAGGGCTGCCCCATTGCCCACACGTGAAGGCCATGTGCACCAGGCTTTTACAGATAGTTTCGTACTGACGCACTCGGGCAGTCAGGCTCGCGCTCGTAACTTCACCAACCTGCGCTACTGCCATCTGTGGCGAAAATAACTGAGCAACCGCGCGCTCTGCCTCTTCTTCCAGCAAATCATGCAGCCGAATGCGATAACGATCCTCTGCCAAATAGCGCTTTAGGCTTGCAACCGCAGCCTTGGTTGAGAGTGGGTGCGGCTCATTGAACTGCGCCAGTGCAGCAATACGCTCTTGCAAGGTGGTGAAGAACTGATCGGCATCTTTAATGGGAATCTGCACACCCGCTCGATGATCAAGAAGCTGCCGAGCTGTCGCGCTTATTGCTCCGCGTGCCGCCCAATAGGTGGTGAAACGTCGCGACGGCGCACGCTCGATTGCGGCGCGCAACGCTACATCCCAATCCGCCGACCAGCCACAGGTCACCAGGCCAAACTGGTCGAATACTTGATCAAGCAGGCTGTTCAACCGTGGGTCATAGCCCGCTAATTCATCAGGAATATTTTTCAGCCGAGTATCCACGTAATCACCGTGCACCTTGATCACGCAGCAACGCTGATGCACCAGAGGCATTGCCCCTTCGATCTGATCCGGCGTGCTCAGCACTGCGGGAGCTACGCCGACTTCCTCCAGTGCCCGCTCCATCAGCCGATCAAAATTGGTGGTCACAATAACCCGCACATAACCGTCCACTACCAACTGGGCAATGGCGCGGTGAGCCTGCGTGGGTTGCTTTGCTCCCTCCTCTAACTCCTGCGCTGTGGGCTCAAAATACCCGCGTAATAGCAACTGCCGTTCGCTGGCAGTCTTGCCAAGCATTTCCAACAGTTCGGCATAGTCAGGGGCTTTGCCATATTTGCGCTCGTACCACTGCTCCGGCGCTGGTTCGCAGTCTTCGCTTTGCAGATGTGCACATTTGCGAATCAGTTCCAGCACAATGTCCCAGCCAGTAGGGATACGCGCCGCACGCGAGATGCCAGAGCCAAGCAATACGGCATACACACCTTTATTGGTCTGCATGGAGAAGGCCAGCGAGAGTAGTGGATCCATCACAGAGCGTCCTTAAGCAAAGCTTCAACATTCGACAGGCGCAGCTGGCCGGATATTAGGCGGGCAACACAAGCTTGCGCAGTGGCATGAGAGGTAGGCACTGATGCAGCGAAAAACCCTGCAACCATGCTGTCCATATCAAGCCTCTCAACGGTCACGCAGACACATCGCGTCATGCACGCCGGCCAGCGCTTGCTGGGTCTTTAGCGCGAGTTGAACGATGCGCTTAACCAAGCCCTGCCCGCTGTCATCCTGCATGCGCAGCCATGGCTCGGCAGCTGTCGCCCAGTTGCGTTCGTTGTCGTGCAATACGCTGTCGCGAGGGCCAGTGCCGGGGTACCAGGGCCAATTGGCGCCACGCTGGCCAACACCAAAGTGGCTATCCATGGCATCTGCAATCAGTTCGATATGGGCGGCATGCAGCTTGATCTTGGCGTCGTCACGGCATATCCCCCACTCCAGTCCATTCAACTTTGCAGCCACAAATTCGAACCGCAGATGCAATTGATGCGCTGGGTGCAACTTCACACCAAATCCTGCGCTGGCTCGTCCGCTCAGCAACGCCTGTTCTTCCCACACCAGGGCCAGGTCTTCAGCCTTTAGGGCTTGATTCAAGGCGTTTTTGAACTCAGCCAACACCTGGCTTTTCACCTGTTCGATGGACTGCGCCACTTTAAGTGCGGCTTCCAGGTGTTCCGGTTTTTGCAGGATCACCGCCTTGATTTGCTCGGCCTCGCTCACGTCACTTTCTCCATTAACCTGCTGGCGCACGTAGGCGCTGAGGGCATCTACAAACAGCCGTACTTTCGGTGCGCGGGTGTGGCAGGCGCTGTCATCTAGCCATTCGGCAATCCGTAAAAAATCCAGGCGCAAGAAATTGCCGGATTGCTCCAACGCCTCGCGCTGTTCTGGGTTCAAACTGGCTTCGGAAGGTTCCCAGTTGCAGGCATACACCAGCAGCCACTGCCCGCCTCGGGCCGACAGCTGCAGAAAGCGCGCGTAGTCTTCCATTTGCTTGTCCTGGTCGACGGCCCACGGCTTGTTTTCGATGCCAATCACACCACCGCGAAACTCAAGGTAAATATCGAGGAAGCGGCCGCTGTGGGTGCGTTGTTCCAGCTCTACGCGCAGCAGATCCTGCGGCTGAAAGCCAGGTTGCCCCAAGCGTTGCAGTAAGCCGCGCAGAAAAAGTTCGCCCTGACCGTGCACGCCTTTTGTATCCAGCAACAGGCCGAGGTAGCGCGACAGCGCCACCTCGTTATTGCGCAGGTGATCGACCAGGTTAAAGTCCGGGGCCAGCTCAGCGGAGTAGCGCTGTTTGGCTTCGGCCAGGGAGGCTGCGCGAATACGCACGGCATCCAGCAAATCGATAATGGTGGCTGGGGGGCTCATGCCAGCGCCTCAGACACGGCTTGCTCCGCGTCGGGCAGACGCAGTTGGCCGGATATTAGGCGGGGTAAGAGGGTGTCGCGGAGTTGGGTGAGGATTATGGCTTGTTTTTGATTCTCAACAATCTTTCTGATCAAAGAAAAAACAATATCCCCAAATACAAGTTTCACATCAATTGGCGGAGAAATAACCTTCAAACCTTTGGCATCCCCCAACGATATGAACTGCTGCGTCGAGCCTCTCGCTGGAAAATCAACATTTCGAAGCAATAGGTGAATATACGATGACTCCTCATCGCTATCACACTGAGCAGTAAGTGTGTTCTTAATTGCCGTCCAATCCTCAAACGCCAAGTGTACATTTCCTACCGTACCAATAGCCGATATTACTGACCCAATCCCTGATCGCTCAGCTTTCTCAACAAAACCATCCTGCCCCGCAGCGCTATATGCCTTAGCACCATTAGCAACATAAGACTTCTTTGTAATGGTCGTATTACCCCAGGCTAACGAGCACTGGCTGCCCAGAGAGGTTATTTCCCATCCTTTTGGTATCAAGCCCAGCTCGGTTTTTTCAAAACTATCTGGGAAGAGCGCAGCTGTATCTCCACCCATACCTTCAGGCTGGCGGCCTTCAGCCTTAGCGCGCACGGGGTTGAAATCGACGAACCAGGATTTAAACAGCGCCTGGGCGATGGCTTCCAGGGTGAAGTTGGTTTCGCGTAGCAAGGTGATGCGGTCGTCGAGCGACTTTAAAATCTCAGAAATGCGTACTTGAACTTCTCTGGGAGGAAAAGAAATTTCCAACCGCCCGATCATCTCGTTATTCAGACTGGCTCTAGTCGACATTGTCGACATTGCCGAGACCGCCTGCCTAAATACAGGACTTCGCAGGTAATACCCTACATATTCCGGTAACAACTCGCTGCTTGGCTTGGGTCGGAGACGCTTACAAAACCCGTTGAAGGTAGCGTCTTTATAGCTTCGTAAAGCTACGCAACTCATTCCGAGCTCATGCATCGTTTCACTTGTACGGGTCAGGAAAACATCCCCCCTCAAGATGGAGCAGCCCTCCCTCTCTTTTTCTGTGGATTGAACAAAATCACCCAAGTGTTCAGGTGTGAAGTAGTTGTAAAAAACATCTTTGAACGTCAGAAACGGGTAGCCCGAGCCAAAATCCTTTGCTGGTTTAGATAGCCCAGATCGAACCTCATAATGGTCGAGCAAACTTGCAGTTCGCCACTCAGAGCTCATACCCCAGCCCTCCCAGCTTCTGCCGGATCAACTGATCGAGTTCCGCGCCCTTGTGCATCTGCTCGCCAAGCTGTTTGGTCAGCCGCTGCATCTTCTCGGCAAAGGCTTCGTCGTCGTCCTCTACCTCTTCGGCACCCACATAGCGACCCGGTGTAAGCACATGGCCATGCTCGGCGATTTCCGCCAGTTTGACGCTGCGGCAGAAGCCGGCGATGTCCTGGTATTTGGCTATCTCACCGCCGACATCCAGCGGTTCGCCGCGCCAATTGGCGACGGTTTGCGCGATGCGTTCAATATCGGCGTCAGTCAGCTCGATCTGCACGCGGCTGACCATGGTGCCGAGCTTGCGCGCGTCGATAAACAGCACTTCGCCGGGGCGGGCGGTTTTCTGTTTGGCGAGGAACCACAGGCAAGCGGGAATCTGGGTGTTGAAGAACAGCTGGCCGGGCAGCGCGACCATCACTTCCACCACGTCGGCCTCGACCATGGCTTTGCGGATATCGCCTTCGCTGTTCTGGCTGGAAGCCATTGAGCCATTGGCCAGCACGATACCGGCGCGGCCGTTGGGCTTGAGGTGGTAAAGCATATGTTGCAGCCAGGCGTAGTTGGCGTTGCCTTGCGGCGGAGTGCCATACACCCAGCGCGGGTCGCCTTCCAGGCTGCCGTGCCACCAGTCGCTGATATTGAACGGCGGGTTGGCCAGCACAAAGTCCGCACGCAGGTCGGAATGCTGGTTGCGCACAAAGGTGTCGGCCGGCTCTTTGCCCAGGTTGAAGTCGATGCCGCGAATCGCCAGGTTCATCGCCGCCAAGCGCCAGGTGGTGGGGTTGGCCTCCTGGCCGTAGATGGACACATCACCCAGCTTGCCGCCGTGAGCTTCGATAAATTTCTCGGACTGCACAAACATGCCGCCCGAGCCGCAGCACGGGTCGTACACCTTGCCATGGTGCGGGTTAAGCACGGCCACCAGGCTTTTAACGATGCTGGCCGGCGTATAGAACTGCCCGCCGCGCTTGCCTTCGGCGCTGGCAAACTGGCCGAGGAAGTATTCATACACCTGGCCGAGCAAGTCGCGGGCTTTGCCGGTGTCGTCACCAAAGCCGATGGTGGAGATCAAATCCACCAGTTCACCGAGCTTGCCGTCCGGCAACTGGGCACGGGCGTAGCGTTTGTCGAGGATGTTTTTCAGCCGGGGGTTTTCTGCCTCGATGGCGGCCAGGGCATCGTCGATGCGCTTGCCGATATCCACCTGTTTGGCCGCAGCACGAATCGACTCCCAGCGCGCCACTTCCGGCACCCAGAACACATTCACTTCGCGGTAGTAGTCGCGGTCTTCCAGCTCGGCGTTGAGCGCCTCGGGGTCACTGCCGTCAAGGGCGTGAGCGCCCAGGTAGTAGTCGTCGTTTTCATCCAGCAGCTTGTGCGTAAGCTCCTCGCGGCGGCCGGCAAAGCTGTCGGAGATGTACTTGAGGAAGATCAGCCCGAGCACGATGTGCTTGTACTCGGCGGCGTCCATATTGGCGCGCAGCTTGTCGGCGGTAGCCCAGAGGGTTTTCTCCATGGCCTCAATGCTGGTGGCTTGCTGCTTGGGCGCTTTGCCCTTTTTCACCGCTGCGGCGGCTTGCACCACATAACCGGCGGAGGCTTCTTCAGTGTTCACCGGAGCCATACGTTCACGGGCCCTGTTCAACACCTGATCCGCCAGGCTGCTGCCCGACGCTTGCGCACGCAATACCGAACCACCCCGGCCACGGCCTTTGACTAGAACGCCCTGCTCGATCAGCGCATCGCGGGCCGCCCAGAGCTGCTCCTCACTGATCTCCGGCAACTGCGCCTTTAGCCGCTCAAACAATGTTTGATTGCCAATGCTGCTGCCGTCTACCGGCACTGCAGCCAGCAGGGCTTCGCCAAGTTGGGCCAAACCACTCATACAACACTCCTCAGGTCACCGCAGCAGTGCGGCGATCAATACTCTGCTTGCGGCGCATCACCCTGAACAGGTGAGCTGCGACCGCTTTAAATCCAAAATTCAGCGGCCGAACCGGCCAGGTAATTTGCCGGTGGTTTTGTCATGCACCAGGGCATGGATCACCGGGATCATAAACAGCGTCCAGAAAATCGATTTACGCCTGGCGCGGCCCGTTTTGGCGGTGAAGGACTCCAACAGGTTGAAGGAGAAAAACAGCGCCGTCGGGATTTTCACATAGAGGGCCAGCAAGGCTTTGAGCGGGTTTAAGTTATCCCGCACGCTGCGCACCAGGATAAACAGCAGCAGCAAGCCCTCCAGCACCAGCATCACGATAAAGAGGCCTGCCGTCAGCTCGTTCACCGCCTCTTTGCCGCCGCCCAGCAGGATAAACACGGGCGTCATCAGCACGGGCAAGATGTAGAGCCCAGCGACGAGGATAACGTCGTAGTAGTTGCGATAAACCACCACCTTGCCCTTGGCGCCCAGCCAAAGACCAAGTGCGTAGACCAGCAGCAAAGCGAGCAGAATCCAGACCCAGGCATGTTCCATTTGCGGCCACTGCATTGTGTTTTCTCCTAGGCGGTGACGGCTTTCAGCTCGGCATCACGCCAGCCCCACAGCAGGGCAAATACGCGCTTTAAGCCATAGAGGAAAAGCAGCGGCAATAGGATGGTTTTGAGGATAAAGACGGCCATCAGGTCGACCATATTGGGAACCGCGTTATCCAGCTCATCTTTGGCTGCGCTGGCGTCGAGTTGCGACATCATGCCTTGGGTCTTTTCTGCCAGTGCACTGAAGCCATTTTTAAACGAATCAAAGAACCCCTGCTGCCCTTCTTCGGCAGGTTTACTGGCTGTGGGGGTTTCGGCCACGCGTGCAGAAACTGCCTCGGAAACACTGCCCACAGCCTCTGCGCGCTGATCGATGCCTTCACGCAGGAAAACAATATCAACCCAGCTATTGGCCAGGATGGCCAGCACGATGGCAAAACGCAGAAAAACCAAGGTTAAGACCGTACGAAACAACGGCCCGACTGCAGGGGTGATATTCAGCAGCGCAACAAGGGCAAAAGCCGCCACGCTGGCCGTTAGCAGAATGTTGAAGAACGCGCTTGAGGTGATGGCAATCAGCAGCTTCTGGATCAGCAGTGAGCCTATAGAAAGCTCCATGATGGCGGCAAAGCGTTCAACTAAGTCGTTGATCGGATCAAGCGCCTCTCCTGGCGACGCAGAGACTGACAGGCCAACACCACCCTGGATCTCCACGCTTTGCAAGACCGATACCGCTGCGTTGATAAAACGGGCGACGGCATAGGTTGAAAAGGCTTGCACCAGTGCCTCATCAACATACTTACCGGAAGACCGGTCAAGCACCCCGGCCCAGGAAATAACCACCGCCAACAGCATGGCCGCTAAGGCCGGCACAAATTTGCGTGTGCCGAATTCGATCTTGTTCATTTTTAACCTCTATCCACTCAATACTGCAGCGCTTCAGCTGGGCAATCCTGTAGCTGAAGCGCCGAAAAATGCTGGGTTCGAAGGACTGGGGAGCGAGGCGACTGGAGACAAGTCCATTTGCAGCTGGCGTACCATCCCTGAATCGTTTTGCGACGCCGGTCACCTTATCCATTGGCCGCGCATGGGTAAAGCCATGCGCGGCGTTTTCGTCTATCAAGCGTCTGGAACGCAGTTCTGCGACATGGGAGTTTTGGCGATATCGCCACCGCCGGTGCAGATCAGGCTGATGCGCATACCGCGCTGCAACGTGGCGGCATAGTTGGCATGCGACTTTTTCAGCTCAAACTGCGGCTCCATAAACTGATTTACCCCACCGCGCAGGGTGATGTAGGGGTTACCGAACATATCGGTATTGATCGAGTCCACGGTGCCAGTGACTTTGAAGCGTTTGCCTTTGAACTGCTGGTCAGCCGCGACGGTGTTGCGGTCGTAGGCCTGGGCTAATTGCTGTGCACTGACTTCATGTAGCGGCGCAGCGGCTTTGGCCGACTGACTTTGACTGCTGGAGACAGCCACTGATTCGGTGCTTACGCCCTCACTCCCTGCCACACCGATTAGAAACAAGGCTAGCCAGGCAAAACCGATGACCCTGCTAGCCACGCTGTGCCCTTCACGCAGTAGAAACCAAGCAAACACCAGCGGTACCAGGAAAATACCCAGACCCAGCCCGAATCCAACAGTGCGGATCGCCGGTTGGGGTGACGTTTGACTTGCTGGCAATAATTGCTCGGCAATAGGCGCGCCGCAGTGCGGACAGGCCGCTGCCTGGTCGCTGGCCATACGGTCGCATTCGCCACAATTGATCAGTGCCATGGTGTTTCTCCTTGATTGCTTGTCCTGCTCCGGCCAATACCGGCTTGCTTGTGGCAATCAAGATATGTAGCTTAAAGCGACGCATCTAGAGTGTTTACCTGTACAGGTAAAGTTTTCGAGCAGGTGGAGAGCCCATGAAACGCAAACAAGAAATCGAATCGGTGCGCTGGGATCTGGCACTGCGCTATCGCCTGATCGAGACAGTGGCCTGGTGGGAAGGCCGCCTGACCACCAATCACCTAATGCAGAGCTTCGGCATCAGCCGCCAGCAAGCCTCGAAAGACATCAACACCTATATCAACGAGCATGCGCCCCTTAACCTGACATATGACAAACATCTGAAGGGATATGTGCCGAGCAAGCAATTTGCCCCGCTGTTTATCGATGACAGCGCCAGCGCCTATCTGCACCTACTCAACCAGAACCATGACCGGGCCCCGCATATCGAGGGCCTGGCCTTGGCCTATGCGCATACCGAGGTACTCCAGGTGCCAGATCGCAGCGTACGCCCGGAACTGCTGCGCCCTCTTCTGCGCGCCTGTCGCGAAGGCTTGCGCCTGGAGTGTGAGTACGTGTCTTTCACCACGCCAGATGCCGAAACCCGGCTGATCGCCCCGCACACGCTGATCTACACCGGCATGCGTTGGCATGTGCGTGCGTATTGCGAGAAGAACAGGGATTACCGCGACTTCGTGCTTAGCCGCTTTCGTGGCAAGCCCGAGTTGATGGATGACGAAACCGAAAACACCCGCGATCAAGATCCGGGCTGGAACAGCCAGGTGCAGGTCATCATCGCACCGGACTCACGCCTTAAACCCGAGCAGCAAGCCATCATCGAGACTGACTACGGCATGCAGGATGGGCGACTGGTGATCGATACGCGTGGCGCGCTGGTGCAGTACGTGCTGCAGCGCTATCAGATTGATCCGACCAAGGTGCATGCCAAAGCGACGGCGCAGCAGATTGTGGTGGTGAACCTGGATGAGCTGCAGGAGTGGCTTTACCACTGAACCTGCGCTGTTATCCGCTTCGCATATGGAATCAGGATCACGGCTACCGCCAACCGTTTATTAAGGAAGACTTGCATGTACGACCTCATTGGGGACATTCACGGCTAGAACTGGAACCACTTATGCCAGGTACTACCGACTGCGACGATTCTGAATAACCGACCGAAATCGGCCAAAAGCAGTCGTTTAAGAGAGTCATGAAACGACCCAAAGCGGTTATCAGTACAATATTTGTGAGATCCTAAATTTTCAGATGGACCCGCACGTATGCCAACGATCGACTTCACCAATATTCGCAGCGCTCCAAAAAGCAAGAATGACAGTTTTGAAGCCTTATCTGTGCAGCTTTTCCGCTTTAGTTGCGATGCTCCCGAGGGCTCAAGCTTCTACAGCCTCCGGGGTGATGGTGGAGATGGTGGTGTTGAGGCGTATTTCCGTGCACCAAATGGGAACGTTCTTGGAGTACAGGCAAAGTACTTTTTCCAGCTTGGCGCCAAAGAGCTTGGGCAAATAACAAAATCGGTCATAGCAGCCCGCCTGAACCATCCAACCCTTTCAGAATACTGGATTTACATTCCATTCGATCTAACCGGGCGGGTCGCGGGAGGCGTGCGCGGGCAAGGAGAGGTCGAGCGATTTGAGGCTTGGAAAGATGAGCTAGAACATCGAACCAATGCTGAAGGTCAGCGCGTCAAAATTACTTTATGTGGCGCTACAGTGATGCGTGAACAGCTCCAGCGTTTGGATACGCATGGAGGGATCCGTCGTTACTGGTTTGATGATTCTGTACTTACCCCAGTTCAGGTTCAGCAATGCCTGGACCAAGCTCGTGAGTTTGCTGGCCCCCGGTATATGGGCCAATTAGACGTTGTGACCGATGCCCATGACATTCTGGATTTCTTCGGTGGCACCGCTGATTTTTCAAACTGGCGACGCCAGTCATTTTCCCCGGTCGTTCGCGAGTTGAGATCACTGCGCGGACGCACGGACGACATTTTCGATCTGTTCAACGACGACCAAAAAGCAGAAGCCGCACGCTTGCTTGAACAATTGTTGTCGCAATTGACTGAGGTTCGGGAGGCCGATAAGCCGGAGCAGGCCGTCACCCAGGCGTTGAAAACGGTTACTCAGCTACAACCCATTTTGCTCGCTGCAAAGGAGGGGCAAGAGGCCGCGTTTGCTCAGCAACATGGCGTCGAGAGTGATACCCCGAGTTTTAGGCAATTCAATGCTGAGTACATGTGCGCTTTTCCCGCCGGGGCTATGGACTCGGCAAGAGAGCTTTTCCTCCTTAATCAATCTGTGGAAAAGATTCTGACCTGTCCCCAAATGGGCGTTACAGAGGGCAATTCGTTGCTTCTCGTTGGACCGGCAGGTGTCGGAAAAACCCACGCAATAGTCAGCGCAGCCTATCGGCGTTTCGCCGAAGGTGGTCTGTCTCTTGTGGTGTTTGGCGACGATTTCGAGGGTGGCGAGCCGTGGGAAACCATTCGAAGCAAGCTTGGTTTTGGTGCCCAAATTGGGCGTGATGATTTGTTCCAGTGTTTGAGCGCGTCCGCCGAGCACGCAGACTTACCGTTTGTGATTTACATCGATGCACTGAACGAAAGTCGGGCTGCTGCCCGTTGGAAAGCAAAGCTTCCCGAACTGATTCAACAGTGTAAGCCATACACTGGAGTAAAAATCTGCGTATCTGCTCGTGATACCTATAAAGACTTGGTAACTGATTCCAGATTTCCAGGTTATGCATTTGAGCACCGAGGGCTTAGCGGACAAGGAGTTGAAGCTCTCCAAGCGTTTGCTGATTTTTATGGACTTGATTCGGAAATCACTCCTCTTTTTTCGGAGGAATTAAGCAACCCGTTATTCCTCCATTTGGCATGCAAAACCTTGCAGGAAGATGGGAGTAAAACCCTTGATGTATCCTTGCCAGGCTTTTCTGCTTTGCTCGAACGGCACCTCAAATATAGCAACGCCGCGGTAAAAGAACGACTTGGCTATTCAAGTCCAAAAAATTTGGTTCGCCAGTCGATGCTGATTCTGGCGCAAAGGCTTACGAGTGCATCAGCAAGTGATCGACTTTGGGAATCCTGCGCTGCCGGTCTTCGTGACGTAGTGGGGCCGGAACTCACGCCTGAAGTATTCATTCGAGAGCTTCAGCGTGAAGGCCTAGTCATACTCACTGAAGGAGTCGATGACACTTGGACGGTTAGGCTTGGATACGAGCGATATGGCGACGTCCTTCGAGCCATTGCACTGGTAGATGGTCACACACATGAGTCTGGTGAACTAGATGTGAAAAGATTAGGCGCCAGCTTGGTCTCGCTTCCACCTGAGGACAGAGGCTTGTTGGAAGTACTTGCGGCGGTACTTCCCGAGAAAACGGGAATTGAAATTGTAAATCCCGGTATTGGATTGGAGACGGAGCTTGCAAACAGGTTGTTTGTTCACGGATTAGCGTGGCGCTCTAGCAAGAGCTTCGAAAATAATGGCCTGGAAGATGAAATCTTTGCTGCACTGAAGGTGCCGGGACTTTGGGAGGACTTATACGAAGTCTTTGTAAAAGTCAGCTTGGTGCCTAACCACCGTCTTAACGCAGAGCTATGGCTGGACAACTTCTTAACTCGCCAGCCTTTGGTCAATAGGGATGTTTACCTGTCACGTGCAGCGTTCAAGTCATACGACAACAATGGTGCGGTCAAGTCCCTGCTGAATGCCTCTCTGACCGCTAACATTATGCGATGGCCAAGTGAAAGCCGACGATTAGCTGCCATTGTTCTTGGGTGGCTGACGTCTTGCGCGGACCGTCGCGTTCGTGATCAAGCATCTAAAGGACTAGTGCGTTTAATAGTGGCTGATCCTCTGCTCTCAGTTGGACTAGCTGGAAATTTTCTGGCGTCCGATGATGATTACATTCTTGAGAGTGTGACTGAGGCCATATACAGCGCATGTTTGATCGCACGCGAGCAGCGCCCCTCATTCATTCCAACCCTCCGGGTACTGGTCTCTCAAGGATACGACCGAGCCAATGTGATCATTCGTGATTCCATACGGATGCTCGCGGAGTTACTCAAAGATCACGGTTTCGATGAGCCGCTAAGAGAGCGATTGGGGCGTTTCCCTAGTAAAAGTCCAGCCATACAAGCATGGCCGACGCTAGTTGATGCCAAACCGCTTCTCGATCTGGAGCATCTTCCCTCAGATATGAAGCTTTGGGGCTCAACCATTGGGCCTGATTTTTGGCGATATCAGGTGGAGGGAAAGGTCTCCGCGTTTGATCTGAAGGCTGCTTCGGTAACGAAGGAAAACATTGCCTGCTGGATTATGGTCGAGACCTTGAGGCTCGGCTTTCCTGGCTACCGTGAAGGAGCACTGAATTACGATCGGGCTTTGAATAGTGAATTCGGCTCTGGCCGTGCTCGAGCGGGCTATGCCGAACGGCTAGGTAAAAAATACTACTGGATCTCACTCCATCGACTGCTCGGGATCCTTTCAGATCACACTCCTCCGCGTGTGTCATATCAGGGCTCTGTGCCTAGGCCAGATCAATACTGGTCAGTGGATGTGCGAAAGCGTGATTTAACCGACATGAGAGATGTGATCTCTGAGAGAACCTATCCCGACAGCATCCTGCGCCAGAGCGAATACGCTTTTCCTTCTCATGAAAGCGATGTCAAAAAATGGGTTAAGACTGATGATTTCGCGACGCACGAAACCCGCTTATCTTGCACAGATGCTAGTGGTGTAGTGTGGATTGCTCTACAGCGTAATGAAACCGCCAACGATTTGGGTGAGGATGATGCGTGGACAACACCGTATCTTTCATTTGATGTTTTCTACACGTCAGTATTAGCTGATGACGAAGTTTTCGGTACGAGATCTTACGATGTAATCGACCGTGCTTTCTCTGATAATGCGTGCTGTTACAGGAGCTTTCTTGGGGAGTACCCGGACGGCGCTGCTTTTAATCAACTTCTAGAGAAAGGCTCGATCAACACACATATTGATGGGCTGGTACGCACAATGGTGACCTTGAGCAGGGGTGGTGAATGGGAGTATGAGTTTACATCTGAAATTGATCGACCAAGCCTAGATGTGCCATGCCAAGCCCTTGTTAAGGAACTGGGCCTCATATGGGATCAGCAGCGCGGGTGGTTGGATGACGCAGGTAGTCTCGTCGCATTCACATCAGGCCCCTATCGTAATAATGCGTTGTTTATACGAAAATCGGCGCTGGATTCATTTTTGGAGGTAACGGGGAAGAGCCTGCTTTACAGACGTTTTGCGAATCGCGGATTTATTGACCAGAGAGGGGATACTGGCTCGCAAATCGACCTCCGCACCTACCTTAAATACACTCCACAGGATGGCTTAATGGTGGTGCATGAGGAGTCAGAAATTTTTGAGTGATGGCTAACTTTTTTGCGCTTTCTGAGTTGCTCTTGGTTTCCAAGCATATTGAAGGTCTGCGATTGCCGATTGCCACCTTTCGCAATCAGCGGTTTACCAAAGACGATTCAATTGAAAAGTCGGCTTTGTGTTGATGGCTAGTTGACTTGCGCTTCTATCTGTGGGACTATTTTATCATTCTGTCATAGCAATGAATATTGCGTTGACTCCAGAGCAGGAAGCTGCGGCTTCTGGGGAGGCGGGTTGTTGATGCTGGGAGCGCTAGCAATCTTTATGTGGTTTCTGCAAGCACTCATCGATACACCAATAGCAACTAGACAACCTGGACAAGAAGGAGAAGGGCGTATGAAGACAGTAATTTTTAAAACGTTGGTAAGTTTCATGGCAAACGCATCAACAGCCTTCTACGTCAACAACCTGCCTGCCTTGACCATCCGAGTATCTCGGCCTTAATCGAGAATATTTAACGGGATTAAAAGTGTTGCTTGTCCTGCACACCCAACAAAAAGCCCAGCGTTAGCTGGGCTTTTCTTCTTTGATTCTCCGCTTGAAACCTGCCTTGCGCAGGCTTCGTTGTATCAGGCGCGCCATGGTGTCCGAAGGTTTCGATACTGGGCGATGGTCGTTGCCTGGCTCATCCAGCGCATGCTCGTTTCGATTTCTCGCCTTCTACTGACAGGCACAGACCCATTATGAAAGTCTGCTTTTGGCCGGGAGTTGCCAGTAGCATCGGGCTGGAGTTGGCCGCTTTCGCCTTTAGATACCGTGCGCTTCTGCACCAGTTGATCCTCCTCACCGCAACACGGACAATCCTGTACAAGAATACAGTGAATATTTCGATGTCCGCCCCGCTAGCACCTGAACTCTACTACCTCAGCAATTTCCGCACGGCACTCGCCTGGGTAGGTGAGCGCTATGCCGATCTGTTGTCGGATGAAGAGCGCGCCTTTCTCGACACCTTCAACACCCTGGCCTGGCCCTCCCAGGCCTTGCTGGTGCGTATGATCATGCGCAAGGGCTGCCATTTCCGCCTGAGCAAGCTCGTCTACCCGCAAATCGGCGACTGCCTGACTGCCGCCGCTCCACTGCTTGAGCTGGGCTGGATTACCGAGCAGGCGCTGCTGACCGTGGATGAGATTGCCGAGTTGCTGCGCAAGGATGAGGTGCTGACTCATCTGCCGCTCACCGACCGCCGCCCGGCGCAGAAGAAGGCCGAGCTGCTCGAACAACTGCGCGCCATGGAATTACCTTCCCAGACCTTCAGGGACTGGTGCCCTGGGCTGGATGATCAATTGCTGAGCCTGATGGTGGGTGAGTTGTGTGACCGCCTGCGCCTGATGTTCTTCGGCAATCTGGCCCAGGACTGGTCCGAGTTCGTGCTGGCGGATCTGGGTATCTACCGCTATGAATCGGTGGACATAGGCCCGAAGTCACGGGGCTTTCAGTGCCGTCAGGACCTTGAGGATTACCTTCACCTGCGCCAGTTACGCGTCAGCGTTGAGCACGGCGCAGATCTGGCGGACATAGTTCCGCCGTTGCTGGCGTTCAGCTCAAGCAACCCTTATCTGTGCAGCCGCCAGTCGCGCCTGCTGTTTCAGATCGCGCAGCAATTGGAGAAAGGCGGCGAGTTGGAGCAGGCCCTGGCGCTCTATCAGCACAGCGCCCATGGCGAAGCCCGCTGGCGGCAGATTCGCGTGCTGGAACAGCTGGGACGGGATACCGAGGCCCATGATCAGGCCCTGGCCTTTAGCCAAGCCCCAGGCAGTGATGAAGAAAGTCAGCGCCTGGAACGGGCCCTCACCCGCCTGCGGCGCAAGCTCGGCCTACCGATAGTGAAAAGGCCCAAGGCAGCAGGCGAAAGCCGTATCGACCTAGTGTTGCCGATGCCGGCACATGGCTGTGTGGAAATCGCCGTGCGTGATCATCTGCAGCAGGATGATGCTCCCGTGCATTACGTGGAAAACACCCTGCTCTGCAGCCTGTTCGGCTTGCTGTGCTGGGAGGCGATCTTCGCGCCGCTGCCGGGGGCGTTTTTTCACCCGTTCCACAGCGGCCCGGTGGACCTGCACAGTGCGGATTTCTACCCGCGCCGCCAGCACCTGTTTGACAGCTGCCTGCAGCAGCTTGAACAACCCGGCTATGAGCAATTGATCAAGGCTCGTTATCAGGAAAAGTTCGGCCTGCAGTCACCCTTCGTCTTTTGGGGCATGCTCGATGAGGCGCGTCTGGAACTGGCCCTGCAGTGCATTCCTGCTGCACACCTGCACGCCTGCTTTACCCGCCTGCTGCGCGACCTGAAAGCCAACCGCGCCGGCATGCCGGATCTGATCCAGTTTTACCCGCAGGAACGGCGCTACCGGATGATCGAGGTTAAAGGCCCCGGCGACCGCCTACAGGACAACCAGAAGCGCTGGCTAAGTTTCGCAGCTGAGTACGGTATTACCGTTGAAGTCTGCTACGTGCGCTGGACCGAAGCATGAGTTACCGAGTTGCGGTACGGGCACTGTGCGAGTTCACCGCCAAGGAGGGTGACCTGGATCTGCGCTTCACCCCTTCCCCCACCGCGCAGGAAGGCATGGCCGGCCATCAGACTGTGGTCGGTCGACGGGGTGAGGGCTATGTCGCCGAGTTGCCCCTGAGTGGCAGCTACCCGGGCCTGCTGGTCAGCGGCCGAGCCGACGGCTACGACCCGCAGGAGCGCCGCCTGGAGGAGATCAAAACCCACCGCGGCGATATCAGCCGCATCCCGGCCAATCACCGGCTGCTGCATTGGGCGCAGGTCAAGGTCTATGGCTGGCTGCTCTGCCAGCAGCTTGAACTGGAAGAGCTGGAATTGGCCGTGGTGTATTTCGATGTGATGAGTCACGCCGAGCACGCCTTCAGCGAGCACTTCACAGCCGCTGAACTGGAAGACTTCTTCAATCAGCAGTGCCAACTGTTTCTGCGTTGGGCCGAGCAGGAGGAAGCGCACCGCATCAAGCGTGACGAGCATCTGCAGAGCATCCGCTTCCCCTTCCCAACCTTTCGCCATGGCCAACGCCAACTGGCCGAGGCGGTTTATCGCAGTGCCCGTGATGGGCATACGCTGATGGCCCAGGCCACCACCGGCATTGGCAAAACCCTGGGCACCCTGTTCCCGCAGCTCAAGGCCATGCCAGGTCAGCAACTGGATCGCCTGTTCTTTCTCACCGCGAAAACCCCAGGGCGGCGCCTGGCTCTGGATGCCCTACACAGCCTGCGTGAAGCCGATCAACAGATTCCGCTGCGGGTACTGGAGCATGTGGCCCGCGACAAAGCGTGCGAGCACCCGGATAAAAGCTGCCACGGCCAATCCTGCCCCCTGGCCAAAGGCTTCTATGACCGCCTGCCGGCGGCCCGGTTGGCAGCGCTGGAACAGGCCTGGCTGCCGCAGGCGCAGGTGCGGCGCATTGCCTTGGAACATCAGGTATGCCCCTACTACCTGAGCCAGGAACTGTGCCGCTGGGCCGATGTGGTGGTGAGTGACTATAACTACTACTTCGACATGAATGCCCTGCTCTACGGCCTGACCCTGCTCAACGAGTGGCGCATCGCAGTGCTGGTGGATGAGGCACACAACCTGGTCGACCGCGCGCGCAGCATGTACACCGCCGAACTGGATCAGGGGCTGTTTCATGCCCTGTGTAACAGCGCCCCGGCGAGCATTCGCAGCGCCTTGCAACGGGTGGGGCGGCACTGGGAGCAGCTTAATCGGGTGCAGGAGCAGGACTACCAGATCTACCCCAGCGTGCCGGATCTGTTTGTCGCCGCGCTGCAGAAAGCCGTCACCGCCATCACCGATCACCTCAGCGAACAGCCCGATGGCCATGAGCGCAGCCTGCTGCAGTTCTATCTCGATGCCATGCTGTTCTGCCGCTTGAGCGAGGTGTACGGGCCACACTCGCTGTTCGATATCACCCGCCAGCAGGACAACATGCTCAGCCTGGATACCACCCTGTGCCTGCGCAATGTGGTGCCGGCACCCTTCCTGGCCGACCGATTTAGTGATGCGCACACCACCACGCTGTTCTCTGCCACCCTGCGGCCGGCCAACTATTACCGTGATCTGCTGGGTTTGCCGGAAGAAGCCCAATGGATCGATGTAGCCTCCCCCTTTGCCGCCGAGCAACTGAGCGTACGGGTACTGCGCAACCTCTCCACTCGCTACCAGCACCGCGAATCCAGCCTGGCACCGATCTGCCGCTTGATGGCCGAGCAATACCGCCGCGAGCCCGGCAACTACCTGGCGTTTTTCAGCAGCTATGCGTATCTGCAGCAGGTGCAGGACTTGTTCACGTCGCTGCACCCGGATATTCCCACCAGCGTGCAGACCCGCAGCATGAGCGAAGGTGAGCGCCAGAGTTTTCTCGACAATTTCACCCTGCATTCCGAGGGCATCGGCTTTGCCGTGCTGGGCGGTGCATTTGGTGAGGGGATCGACCTGCCGGGCAAGCGCCTAATCGGCGCCTTTATCGCTACCCTGGGACTGCCCCAGGTCAACGAGGTCAATGAAGAAGTCAAATCGCGTATGCAGCATATGTTCGGCGAGGCCAACGGCTATGACTACGCCTACCTCTACCCCGGCCTGCAGAAAGTGGTGCAGGCCGCTGGCCGAGTGATCCGCACGGTCGATGACCGGGGTGTGGTGTATCTGCTAGATGACCGCTTCGGCCAGGCCAAGATCAGGGACTTGCTACCCACATGGTGGAAGGTCGACACCTACCGCCTGTGAGCCCTGGCGATCCAGGCGAGATCAAATCGATCAGACTGCACGGCCGCCGTAGGCCAACCTTGCCAACCCGACCATAACCAGCCCTGTGGCCAGCACGGTCAAATACTCACTCATCGAACTCAGCATGATCATCATGGTGAACGCTCCTCGGTTGTGATGTGTCGACCATAGGCCGGATCGCCAGACGAGGCGACGCGTAAACTTTTCGCCTGTAAAGAATTCGGGCATATCCAGCGCTGTCCCGACAGACGCTGCTTGTTCGATCCAGCCCTCGCATATTACTGTATATAAATACAGTAATCTGGTTACTCCTCATGAGCAATGCCCTGATCCTTTTTCCCCTTCAACCAAGCGCCATTTGCCTACCGTACTTTGACGCGCGTATTCCGGCAGGCTTCCCTAGCCCAGCGCTGGATCACATGGAGCACAAGCTCTCTCTAGACGAGCTGCTCGACATCAACGCACCCCACACTTACGTGGTTCAAGTCTGTGGCGACAGCATGACCGGGGCCGGAATTTTCGATGGCGACTATCTGATCGTCAGCCGAGCACTTGAAGCCAAGCCAGGCGATATCGTGGTGGCTTGTCTAAACGGTGAAGTGTTCGTCAAGCGCTTGAGCAAAGCCCATGGTGGGTATGTGCTGCAATCCGAGCATGCTGACTATCCACCCCGCTATGTCCTGGAGAATGACGAATTGATGATCTGGGGCGTTGTGACCCATAGCCTTCGAGATCATCGCGCCCATGCCTGATCCCATCTTTGCCCTGATCGACTGCAACAGCTTCTACGCAAGCTGTGAGCGTGTGTTTAGGCCTGACTTGCAGCGCACACCCATCGTGGTGCTAAGCAACAACGACGGGTGCGTGATTGCCCGCTCTGCCGATGCCAAACCATTCGTAAAAATGGGCGCCCTCTTCCATGAGATCAGAGGCGACCTCAAGCGCCATGGCATCGTGGCTTTCAGCAGCAACTATGCCCTCTATGGTGATATGAGCGAGCGCGTCATGAGCATCATCGAAGCGCGTTTGCCTGCAGTGGAGGTGTACAGCATCGATGAAGCCTTTGCCGAGCTGAGTGGTATGCCGAAACCACTGGAGTCATTGGCCCGTTCACTGCAATACGAGGTCAAACTGAAGACCGGTATTCCGGTCGGTATTGGCATCGCCCACACAAAAACCTTGAGCAAGCTGGCTAACCATGCGGCCAAGCGATGGCAGAAACAAACCGGTGGCGTAGTCGACCTACGTGACCCTGTGCGCCGCGACAAGCTGCTTAAGGTCATGCCCGTAGAGGAGGTCTGGGGCGTTGGCAGACGCATGCAGGTTCACCTCAATGCCCTGGGCATCAAAACCGCCTGGGATCTGGCGACTCACGACGCGTGGGAACTGCGCAAGCGCTTCAACGTGGTCATCGAGAAAACGGCGCGCGAACTACGCGGCACTGCCTGTTTAGCGTTGGAAGAAACAGCACCAGCTAAACAGGAAATCTGCTGCAGCCGCTCTTTTGGCAAGCGCTTAAAAACCATCGAACCGATTCAGGAAGCAGTAACCGCTTACGCCACCCGAGCAGCTGAAAAACTGCGCATTCAGGGCTCTCTATGCCGGCAGATTCGCGTCAGCCTGCGCACCGGTATGTTCAACCCGAGTGAAGCCAAATATGCCAACGGCCTGCTTTGCCAACTGCCCTACCCGACCGATGACAGCCGATTGATCATCAAGGCTGTTCAGGCTGGGCTGAAGCAGCTGTACCGCGAAGGCTTCAGCTACGCCAAGGCTCAGGTGATGCTGTTAGATCTGTGTCGCAAAAACGAGTACACGCCGGATCTGTTCGCCCCCGAGCAGCCCGTGAAAACCGAGCGACTGATGAGCACCCTGGATGCGATCAACAATCGTTGGGGACGTGGAACGCTTCAGCCAGGAAGAACGACCAAGCCCGCGGAGTGGTCAATGCGCAGAGAGTTCCTGTCACCCGCCTATACCACACGGTGGACAGATCTACTGGTAGCTAAAGCTCTGTAAGCACGCATAAAGCCACCGCTTGCTTTGAAGGACAGGATACGGCCATAGGAAATCAGACAGTGGCCTGCTGAGCTGAAGCAACCAGCCATATATGAGCTGGTGAGCATTATCAAAATGTCTCTGCAGGAAACAAGGCGAATACAGTCCCCAGTACGGACAAGATCAGTGCAAGCTCCGCACAAACGGTCACCAAACGGTCACCACAAGTGGTCTTAAGGAGTTAGGTTGAAAAAACCGCACCCATAAAAAAATCCAGTCACCGCTAAGTGACTGGATTTCTAGGGTATTTTTGGTCGGGACGGAGTGATTCGAACACTCGACCCCTTGCACCCCATGCAAGTGCGCTACCGGGCTGCGCTACGCCCCGAGGGTTACAGCTGCTTCCAGCACTGCTGAAAGCGGTGAGGACTATACATTAAGCTTTTGAAATAAGGCAACTTTTTCTTTTGCCTTATTTCCGCAGAACCTGCAGGACGTCTTCCAGCTCGGCAATCATCTGCTTGATCAGCTGACGATACTGGGTGGTGTCGTCCTTGGCCTCGTCCCCGGAGAGGCGCTGGCGCGCCCCGCCGATGGTGAAACCCTGATCATAGAGCAACGCACGAATCTGCCGAATCATCAGCACATCCTGGCGCTGATAGTAGCGGCGGTTGCCCCGCCGCTTGACCGGATTGAGCTGAGGAAACTCCTGCTCCCAGTAGCGCAGCACATGCGGCTTGACCGCACAGAGCTCGCTGACTTCACCAATGGTGAAGTAGCGCTTGCCTGGAATCGCCGGTAGTTCGTCGTTATGACTTGGTTCCAGCATATGCCTCAACCCTGGCTTTAAGTTTTTGGCCTGGACGGAAAGTCACCACACGGCGCGCCGTGATGGGAATTTCCTCTCCCGTTTTTGGATTACGACCGGGGCGCTGACGCTTATCGCGCAGATCAAAGTTACCGAACCCCGAGAGCTTGACCTGTTCGTTGAGCTCCAGCGCTTGGCGGATCTCCTCAAAGAACAGCTCCACCAACTCCTTGGCTTCCCGTTTATTCAGGCCCAGCTCTTCATACAGACGTTCGGCCATCTCAGCTTTCGTCAGAGCCCCCATACGCTACTTCCTTAACGTGGCGTTGAACCTTTGTTCCAGGGAGGTGAGGATATTTTGCGTTGTGGTACTCACCTCATCGTCATTAAGAGTGCGCGATGGATGCTGCCAGGTCAAGCCGACCGCCAGGCTTTTTCTATGCGGATCAATGCCTTTACCGTGATAGACGTCAAAGAGCTTGAGGTCGGTCAACCACTCGCCTGCGCTTTCGCGGATAGCATCCAGCAAGGCTGCGGCCGGAACCTCCTGATCCACCAGCAAGGCGAAGTCACGACGCACCTCGGGAAAGCGCGAAAGCTCCTTGAAACTCGGCATGCGCCCCTGGATAACCTCAGCCAGAACCAGCTCGAACAGATAGACGGGTTGATCCAGCCCAAGCGCCCTGCTCAGCTCCGGGTGAATCGCCCCCAGGAAGCCAACCAGTCGACCTTCGCGCTCGATACGAGCAGTCTGCCCGGGATGCAGGGCCGCATGCTCGCCCGGCACGAAACTGAAGGCATCGCCCGCCCCTGCTGCTGCCAGCAGCGCCTCGACATCGGCCTTGGCATCATAGAAGTCCACGGTCTCGCGACCATGGGCCCAGCTCTCTGGCAAGCGCGCACCAGTGATCACACCCGCCAGCATCGGCTCCTGCTTGAGCGTATCCAGTTGACCAACGAAGCGCAGGCCGCTTTCGAACAGGCGCACCCGGGATTGCTGGCGATTGAGGTTGTGCTGCATCGCCTTGATCAGGCCCGGCCAGAGCGAAGCCCGCATGGCCGCCATATCGGCAGAAATGGGATTGGCCAGCAGCAGCGGTTCGACACCGGGGCTGAACAGCTCGAACAGCTTGGGATCGATAAAGCTGTAGGTAATGGCCTCCTGATAACCGCGCGCCACCAGCAGGCGACGCAGCGCCGGCAGTTCGACTGCGGCTTCGGCCTTGGCCTGGGGCGCCAGACGCGCCTGCGGGTAACGTACTGGCAGACGGTTGTAGCCGTACAGACGCCCCAGCTCCTCGATCAGGTCGACTTCGATGCTGATATCGAAACGGTGACTGGGCACTGCAACCTGCCATTGCCCGGCGCCATCGGCACTCACACCCAGCTCCAGGCCGGCCAGCAAACGAACGACCTCGGCATCGTCCAGCTTCAGGCCCAGCATTTGCTCGATACGCTCGGCACGCAGGGTAATCGGCAACACTGCTGGCAGTTGCGCTTGATCGACCACCTCAATGACCGGCCCGGCCTCACCCCCGACGATCTGCAGCAGCAGTTCGGTGGCACGCTCCATGGCTTCGCGGGCCAGCTGCCAGTCTACGCCGCGCTCGAAACGATGTGAGGAATCGGTGTGCAGGCCATAAGAGCGAGCCTTGCCGGCAATGGCGATGGTGTCAAAGAAGGCGCTTTCCAGGAACAGATCACAGGTCTTGGCGCTGACGCCGCTGTGCTCGCCACCCATAACGCCAGCAATCGCCAGGGCGCGATTGTGATCGGCGATCACCAGGGTATCGGGACGCAGGGTGACTTCCTGACCGTCCAGCAGGACAAGCTTCTCGCCCTCCTCGGCCATGCGCACGCGGATGCCGCCGTTGATTTCGGCGAG
>Ga0209207_1000244_pt1 | contig 38733 bp, 28 predicted proteins | sample SaghotsprinmetaG_FD_184140 | JGI IMG/M metagenome (GOLD analysis project Ga0209207, IMG submission 184140) | Hot spring microbial communities from South Africa to study Microbial Dark Matter (Phase II) - Sagole hot spring metaG (SPAdes) (version 3) | ecosystem: Environmental > Aquatic > Thermal...
CGATTCGGATGTTAGAAGTTAGCGCCGCCAAACCCGAATCCCCACAACCTGATCAAAAAATTGCTCAATATCTGACCGTCCTCAGCCAGGAATGCGAACGGGAAATGAACCTGATTAATGATCTTTTGGATCTTCAGCGGCTAGAGGCTGGCCGACACCAAGGTGAGATCCAAAAAATCCTTATTTCCAACTGGTTAGCGGGATTTGTTCGCCCATTCCAAGAACGAGCCGTAGCGCGTCAGCAAGCCCTAAATTTAGAGGGCCTTGAGTTAGCGGATGATTCCACCATTCTCTGCGAATTAGATGCCCTAGAACGCATTACAAGTGAACTTTTAAATAATGCCTGTAAGTACACACCGCCCCACCATGCGATCGTGATTAAGAGCGAGATGACCGATGATCACTGGCACCTAAGCGTCACCAACTTTGGGGTTGAAATCCCGCCAGCAGAACTGCCCAAAATCTTCGATCGCTTCTACCGAGTTCCCAGCACCGATCCTTGGAAACAGGGGGGAACAGGCCTTGGTTTAGCCCTGGTTAAACAACTCGTGGCATATTTAGGCGGCACAATCCAGGTTGAATCTGGGGCCAATCAGGTTTGCTTCCGGGTCACCCTGCCCAAGGTCCCCACCCCGGCGATCGCGGCTTCCTTTGCCCCAACCCCCACGTTCCCAGATAGCAAGAATTAGGCTAGGCTTGAGCCGTCTGAATGCATCCTCGACCGCAAACGACCTCAAACACCCACAGTGACTTCCGGCAATTCTTCCCTGGCCCCGCCCGATCCCCTGCGTCAGCAGGTGCTAACTGTCCTGAGACAAGAACTCGACGATCGTCTCAGCTATACCTTGCATCATGGGGTTTGGCGGGAAGCGATTCGGGGTCCCTGCCCGGAGTTACCCACACGGCTCTGGGATATTGAAGTGAAACTGCGCCAATCCCCCCGTTTCCCCCTCACCCAAGACGGGGAACTCTTAGGCGTATTGGCCCAAGCCGATGGCAAACTGATGGTCCTTGGCGGGGCCGGAATGGGCAAAACCAGCACCCTCATCGATTTGGCACACCAGTTGTGGACGATCGCCCAAACCTCCCAAACAGCACCCCTTCCCGTCTACCTGTCGTTGCTGACCTGGCAAGCCCCCACCGCGATCGCCCCCTGGTTGGTGGCCCAACTCCACCATCGCTACCGAATTCCCAGCGCAATGGCCGAATCCTGGCTCCACCAGCGCCAAGTTTTGCCCCTGCTCGATGACCTCGATCGCCTCAGTTTGGTCCAACAGGAACGCTGTCTGCAAGCCCTCAACCAATTCCTGACCACCTACCCCCGGCTGATCCTGGCCACCTCTCTGGAAGCCTATACCCGCTGCCAAACCCGCCTCACCCTGAACGGGGGAATGCTCCTGCGTTCCCTCACGAATGCGCAAATTGAGAGCTACCTGAACCAAACCGAAAGCCTGGAGTTACACCGAAGTCTGGACTTTGATCCTACTCTCCTCAGCTTGGCGAAAAATGCCCTGCTGCTGAATCTCATGATTCTGGCCACCGATGAACTCCTGATCCGCGCCTGGCGAGGCTTGACCACCTTCGACGATCGTCGCCACTACCTCATTAGTGCCTACGTGCGCAGCCGCCTGCGGCGCAATCCCCGCGATCCCTGGTATCCCCGCAACCGAGAACCCCTCTCGGAACAAACAAAACACTGGCTCCACTGGCTGGCCCACTACCTGCAAACCCGCGCGATCGCCGACTTTCGGATTGAGGATCTCCAACCTAGCATCCTGGTGAAATCCCCTAGCCGCTGGGCCTATGCGATCGGCGTAGGTCTTGTCGAAGGCATCATCCTGGGGGGCAGCTTTGGCCTCCTGTCGGGGCAACCCCTCCTGATGGGCTGGGGCCTTGCGATCGGCTTGGCCAGTACCCCCCTCCACTTCTGGCAGCAAGCCGACATTCAGATCCAACCCCAAGCCTCCATCTTCAACCTGATCGGCCCGCAATGGGCCAGCCATACGGGCATGGTCACCGCGACGATCGTCCTCGTCAGTGCGATCGTGGGTGGGCTACTGCGCACCGTGGAACAGGGCAACCTTCCAGGCCTCGCCACTGGGCTGATTCTGCTCCTCAGCTTAGGGTTAATTTGTCTCACCCCGTGGGGCCTCAAGTCCCTCTCCCAGCATGGGCAACCCGTCCGCCTTCCCCTCCTCCCCACCGCCGTGCAAGCGGCTCAGAACGCGAGTCTCCTAGCCTGCTTGGGGATCATGCTCTCCGCTGGCATTTGGTTGGGCATGGGCCTGCCCCTAACCCAATACGCTATCTTGAGTACTTGCTTAGGCTTATTGTTGGGCCTCGCTGGCGGCGGGGAAGCCTGTATCCAGCACGGGGTCCTGCGCTTCCTGCTCTGGGGCCAGGGTCACATTCCTTGGAACTACCGCCGTTTCCTCAACTACGCCAGCGATCGCCTGTTACTCCAGCGCCATCAACATCGGTATCAATTCGTACACAGTTTGTTACAAAGCTATTTTTCCCAAATCCGATAACCCGCTACAATAAGAGGTTTGTTGGCTACGGCTTGATCGAGCGGGGGCGATACCATTGGGTTACGCCCACCGCATTTGGATTTGACTACTCAGCATCGTGTAGCCCGTTCTGAGTCTCACGACCATGTTTCACCTGCCCAACTATCTATCGCGCCTTGTGGAGCGCAAAAGTCGGCGTATCCACTACTCACTCGTCAAAAAATATCGGGTGATCAGTTCGGCTTCTGTGGACGATCTATGGCAAACGATCGCCAACCTAGCAGATGTCTCCTGGCATCCCCTGCTCTGGCGCACCAGCCTGCCCCAGGGACTCATGGCCAAACCCGGTCTCTTCTATCGAGCCGTTACCCGCCTGTTCCCCGTCCCCGTGCGTATTTTTGTCGAGCGCGTTCGTCCGGGCGAATTGCTGAGTCTACGGGTTTTGGGGGCCTGGGGCATCGAAGAACAAGCCACCTATCAAGTCGAACCCAGTCAGGAAGGGAATTACGTCTCCTATCGGGTAACCCTACGCGGTTGGCTGTCCCCCCTGATCTGGTCCCTGATTCGTCCCCACGCGGCACGGGTTGCCGCCCGCCTTGCCCAAGCCGCCGAGCAAGCCACGATTGGCGCTGTCGGTCCCTCCCCCCATCCCCCTGAACGCAACTGCTTTGACTTCTAATTTCGTGCTAGGGGTCGGTTACGCCAATATTCTGTCGGGCCAGCGATCGTGATTTCTAATTTTGCGGTAGGGGCGGGTTGCGCCAATATTCTGTTGGGCCAACGAATCGCCTCCATAAACCCGCCCATCTAGAATTTTGAATTTTGAATTAATACCTGCCATGTCCAACCAACCCTTAACAACCGCATGGGTCACCGTCCCAAATGGGGATTTGGCGATCCAAGCCTACCTGGCCTATCCCCAAGCGCATGGCCCGTTCCCGGCGGTCATTGTTCTCCAGGAAGTGTTTGGGGTCAACGCCCACATCCAACAGGTGACCGAATGTATTGCCCAGGCAGGCTATGCCGCGATCGCACCGGCCTTGTTTCAACGCACCGCCCCAGGGTTTGCCGTAGGGTACAGCGATGCGGAATTAGCGGAAGGACGATACCACAAAAACCAAACGCGAGCCTCCCAGTTGTTGAGCGATATCCAGGCGACGATCGCCTACCTACAAACCCAGCCCTGGGTGAAACCGGGGGGAATGGGGTGTATCGGCTTTTGTTTTGGGGGCCATGTTGCCTATCTGGCGGCAACGCTACCGGCCATCCAGGCCACGGCCTCCTGCTATGGGGCCGGAATTGCCACGATGACCCCTGGTGGGGAAGGACCCCCAACCCTCAGCCGCACGCCGGACATCCAGGGCACGATTTATGGTTTCTTTGGCATGGATGATCCGTTAATTCCCGCAGCAGAGGTGGATGCGATCGCCGCTGCCCTGGAAAACCACCAGATTGACCATCGGATCTTCCGGTTTGCCGGAGCCGGACATGGCTTTTGCTGCGATCAGCGCCCTGACTACCGACCGGAGATTGCCGCCCAAACCTGGGAGGCGGTCCTCGCCCTATTCGCCGAAAAACTGCGCTAGGGGTTTATCAAGCTTAAGATTATTGCTCTCGACTAGCTCAACCCGCTCGCGCAGCGTCTCCCTCGGAGAAACGGATTATTTGCCCGACCACCCTGAGAGCTTCTGTTAAGGGACCCCAAAGGGCGGGTTTTATTCAAATTCATGGTGTTAATTGCAAGATGGTTTCTAAATCCGCCCCTACCAATTGGGCTAATGATTAGATGATAGGACACCGTACCCTACGGGCGTGGGAACCGCTATAGTAATGACTTCAGTCGTTGTCGGCTAGAGCCAGCACTACGAGTGTTGCAGAATTTTTTTGTCGATCTAGTCGATCTAGTCGATCTAGTCGATCTATTAGTGATCTATCAAGCTTGATTTTGTAGGTCAGGTCAAACGCAGCGTGCCCCAACAAAAGTGTGCCCCAATAAAATAGAGAGTGTCTTGGACCTCGCAGACTCGACACCAACCGACAGGTCCCCCTTTTCGACACGACATGCCTCGTAGCCATGCGTCGCCAGCCGTATGCTAGGCTGAGCAGCAACTTTCCTGGTGCAGATTGCTCCCTATGGATGTGTCCTCCCCCGATACCACCCCTAGCTTCGTTTCCCCGCCCCTGGTGCCCCTGAGCCATGCCACCTCGGCCCGGCAGACCCCCGCTCGCTTGGGGGTGATGGCCTCTGGCAGTGGCACTAACTTTGAGGCCATCATGGCGGCGATCGCGGCCCAAGAATTGCACGCAGAAGTGCCCGTCCTGGTGTATAACAACCCCACTGCCACCGTCACGGAACGGGCCAAGCGTTGGGGGGTGCCCGCTGTGTTATTAAATCATCGTGAATTTCCCGATCGGGCAAGCCTAGACGAGGCGATCGTCCACACCTTCCAGGCAGCGGGGGTGGAGTGGGTGATTATGGCCGGATGGATGCGGATTATCACCCAGGTGCTCCTGGACGCTTTTCCCGATCGCGTGCTCAATATTCACCCCAGTCTGTTGCCTAGTTTCCCCGGTGTGCGGGCGGTAGAGCAAGCCTTGGCGGCGGGGGTGAAGGTGACGGGGTGTACGGTCCATCGCGCCTGCTTAGCCGTGGACAGTGGTCCCATCCTAATTCAGGCAGCGGTGCCCATCTGGCCCGACGATACCCCCGATCGCCTCCATGCCCGCATCCAGATCCAGGAACATCGCATCCTGCCCCAAGCGATCGCCCTTGTCACTGGCCAGATTCGCCCTTAAAGTGCAGGTCAAGTTCCGGGGCGAGTCCCCAATCCCTATCCCACTAATCCCTACCACACTGACAACGGATCGTCTAAGCTATCAACAGAATGGCGCTCTTTATTCTGTTTTCCCTTCTTTATATCGGATAACCCTTGAGCCGTGTCTAAGCGAACCTCTTTACTCTCATTGCTATTAGCCTGGGACCTCTGGGGGGTAGCCCAACCCGCCCTAGCGCAGGCCCTCCTGCCCGTTACCCCCACCCTCGATACGGCCCAACTAGAGCAGCATGGGCTTGGCTTGGCGCGAGAAGCGGCCCAACTAGCCCAGTTTCAACAAATTGAGCTAGCCCTGCCCCGTGCCCAATTGGCGGCCCAACTGTTGCCCCAAAATGCCCAGGTTTTGGCCCTGCTGGGGAGTTTATATATCCAATCGCAGGAATTGGATAAAGGAATTGCGGCCCTCTATCAGGCGCAGAAATTAGAGCCAACGGAAACCTCCGTCCTCTTTGCCCTAGGGTCCGCCTATTTTCAAAAAGGGGATTACCAAAATTCAGTGAAATACCTGCGCCAGGGCCTGAATCTACGTCCGAACTTGGCCGGGGCCTGGTTTGATCTGGGCAATGCCTATTACAAGCTCAACCGGTTTGCTGATGCGGTTAAGCAATACGAAACAGCGGTCCAGCACGATGAGAAATTCTGGCCAGCGATTAACAACATTGGCCTCGTTCTCTATGAACAAGATGACGTAGAGGCGGCGATCGCCAAGTGGCAGGCGGCGATCGCCCTCGACAGCAAGGCAGCAGAACCCCGCTTGGCCCTAGCCGTAGCCTTCTATGCCAAGGGCGATCGGGAAAAAGGCATTGCCCTAGGGGAATCGGCCCTCAAAATGGATGGTCGCTATGCTGATCCCGATTTCTTGATCGAGAACCTGTGGGGCGATCGGCTGATGGAGGATACCCGGAAGTTTTTCGCCAGCCCCCGAATTCAAGCAACGATCGCCCAAAGTGAACTGATTGAAATGCACGCGCCCTAGCTCTCTCCCTCGCCCTCTCTATGTTGCTTCCCCATCAGATTTACCCGGTTATCTGGCAGGATCAGCACGTCTTGCTGGTTGATCAAACCCGATTACCGGCAGAGTATGCCGTCGTTGAAGTGCGTCGTCTGGAGGATATGGCCCAGGCGATTAAGACCATGATTGTGCGGGGTGCCCCGGCGATCGGGGTGGCGGCAGCCTACGGGATGTACCTAGGAGCACAGGAGATCGAGACATCCGATCGGGAGCAATTTCTGACCGCCCTAGAGCAGGTTGCCCGCACCCTGGAGAGGACTCGCCCCACGGCGGTGAATTTGTTTTGGGCGATTGCCCGGATGCTGAAAACGGCACGGCAAACCGTGGGATCGGTGGACTACCTGAAACAGGTCTTGTTGGAAACGGCCCAAGCGATCCAGGCTGAGGATCTCCAAACTTGTCAGGCGATCGGAGCAGCAGGCTTACAGGCATTACCCAAAACACCCGACCAATTGCGGTTGCTAACCCACTGCAATGCGGGGGCACTGGCGACGGCAGGCTATGGTACGGCCCTGGGGGTGGTGCGATCGGCATGGCAGGCGGGGCGCTTAGCGCGAGTCTACGCCGACGAAACCCGCCCACGCTTGCAAGGGGCACGGCTCACCACATGGGAATGTGTCCATGAGGGTATCCCCGTCACCCTGATTACAGACAACATGGCGGCCCACTGTATGCAGAAGGGCCTGATTGATGCAGTGGTGGTGGGGGCCGATCGCATTGCCGCCAATGGGGATACAGCCAATAAGATTGGCACCTATGCGGTTGCCCTCGCTGCCAGAGCGCATAACATCCCATTTTTTGTGGCTGCCCCCGTCGCCACGATCGACTTTGACTTGGCCGATGGCAGCCAGATCCCGATCGAGGAACGGGACAGTGAGGAAGTCTGCCAGATTGGCGAGACCCGCATCTGTCCCCCAGGGGTAGCCTTTTACAATCCCGCCTTTGATGTCACCCCTGCTGCCCTGATCACCGCGATCGTGACTGAACACGGGGCCTTCAACCCGGCTGAACTGGAAGCGCAATTACATGATTTGCACGTGGCTAACGCCTGACCAGCTTCCCGACGATCGACTGCTGATGGTCTACTGCTGACTCAAGTGACTGCCGACTCAAGTGACGTGAGTTCGATAGCCGTGAATTGCCCTCACCCCCTAGCCCCCTCTCCCAAAAGGGCGAGGGGGAGTACAGCATCATCAAGGTTTAGGCTCCGCTCCCTAGGGGTGAGGGGATGGGGTTAGGGTCATCGAACTGATGTTAAAATGACTGCCCAGGAACGTCACTGCCCACGAACGATCAGTACCAACTTCAGTACCTACTAAAGAACTTGTGCCCGAAGCAGGGCGATCGGGACGTAGAGCAACTTACTCGTGTCGGGAACATAGGCCCGTTTGTGGAAAACATCGTAGTGATTACGCTCGATCGCATTCAAGATGCGGCGATAGAGCATCAGGGCTGTCCACACGGGCCAGCGGGCATCAGGGCTGAGGTAACGCACGCCGCCTTCGGCTTCGGCAAAATACTTGCGTGCCCGTTGAATCTGGAAGCGCATCAGTGCCCGCCAGCGATCGTCCACCACGCCGTTGAACAAGTCCTGCTCGGTGTAGTCGAATAGGGCCAAGTCCTCTAAGGGCAGGTAAATCCGGCCCCGGCGGGCATCTTCGCCCACATCGCGTAGGATATTCGTCAGTTGGTTGGCAATGCCTAGGGTGACGGCTTCTTCAATCGGCTGGTAGGGCACCTTATGGGCATCCCAGGGGGCATTATGGGCATGGGGATCGGCCCCCATCACCGCCACCGACATCAGGCCCACCGTGCCCGCCACCCGATAACAGTAGAGATAGAGATCCTCGAAGGTCTCGTAGCGGTTGCGCACCAGATCCATGCGCTGACCAGCGATCATGTCCCGGAAGGGCTGGATATCCAGGTTAAACCGCTCCAGGGTATCCACCAAGGCCAGGTCCAAGTCATCCCAGGGGCGACCGGCAAAGGCCGATTCCAGTTGCCGCTCCCAGCGATCGAGGGTGTCCGATGTCGTCAGGCGGGCACGGGGACCATCCACCAGTTCATCGGTGCGGCGGCACCAGGTATAGATCGCCCAGATCGCCCGTCGTTTCGGTGGCGACATCAGCAGGGTTCCCAGGTAGAAGGTTTTGGCATAGGTTGCCGTCGTTTGCCGACACAACTCGTAGGCCTCATCGAGGGAAAGCGTGGGTTTGGGAGGGGAAGGCGATTGCAGCATTCGGGTGCGATTCGCTATCAGCAGTCTAGCCATTAGCCTTAATTGTCAGTCCTGAGGGGCCATTTTGGCGGAATTCCGCTCGAATTCGTGGGGATTTTTTCGGGCCTGGGTGGCGATCATCCCCCAGATGGGGCGATCGCCACCGTAGGTACTGAGGTTGCCGACTGTCCCGCGATCGCTTGTGCTGTCAGCTTTCCAGACAACACGGCCCCCTCCATACTGGCGAGGTAGCGCTGCTGGGTGTAGTCCCCGGTGAGGTAGAAGTTGGGGATGGGCGTGATCTGGCTGGGACGATGCTTCTGCCGACCGGGGGTGGCTTTGTAAACCGATCGCGGCGTTTTCACCACATGGGCCTTGCGCAACCGGGCCGGATTATCCCCCGTAAAGTGTTGCGGGAAGAATTTTTGCAGTTCCGCCATTGTGGCCGCGATGATGTCGTCATCAGACTTGTTGATCCACAGTTTGGCCGGGGCCAGGACCAGTTCCAACATGGAGCGATCGGGGTCGGCATAGCCGCGACAGGTGTTGCTCATGTCGGCGTAGACGCTGAGCAGGGGCGATCGCGAAAACAGCAAGTGGTCAATATCCGTGAGCTTGCGATCGAACCAGAGGTGTAGGTTAATCACGGGCACCCCCTCCAGACCGTTGAGTTGTTGGAAATAGGGCAGATCCTTCCAGGGGTGGGGCAGCATCAACTTGAGGGGATCAACCGGCATGGCGGACACGTAGGCATCGGCGGTCAGGATTTCGTCGGGTTGGCCGTCCAGACCCCGCACCAGAAAACCTCGCACCGTGTGATCGTCGTTCAGGAGAAATTCTTTAATCGGCGCCTTGACACGCACTTCCCCGCCCCGCGCCGTGATGTAGTCCACGATCGGTTGGCAGAGGCGCTCCGTCGGTGATCCATCCAAAAAGGCCATCTTGGAGCCGTAGCGTTCCTGGAGAAAGCGGTTGAGGGCAGTCAGGATCACCGTGGCAGAGATTTCATCCGGGTTAATGAAGTTCAGCGCCTTGGACATGGCAATGAACACTTCCGTTTCCACCCGGGGGGGCACCTTGTGGTTTTTCAGCCATTGGGAAAAGGAGTATTGATCCATCGCCTCCACGTAGGACTGGCCCTGGATCATCGCCGGAATCAACCCGATGCCAAACCGGATCTTTTCGTTCCAGGTGAGCATGTCGTTATTGCGCAGGATGGCGGCGATCCCATTCCAGGGGGCCGGGATATCGGGAAAGTCGAAGCGCGAGTAGGTGCCTGGTTGCTCTGGCTGGTTGAAGATCATCGTGTGTTCCTTCCACTGCAAGCGATCCTCAATGCCCAGTTCCTTGAACAGTTGCAGCATATTGGGGTAGGCCCCAAAGAAGATGTGCAACCCGGTTTCGTACCAGTCGCCTTCCTCATCCTGCCAAGCCGCCACCTTGCCCCCCAGCACCTCCCGCCGCTCCAGCACGATCGGGGTGTGACCGCGATCGACGAGGTACTTGGCACAACTCAACCCGGCTAACCCGGCTCCAGCGATCGCAACGCGCATTAAACGGTTCGCCCTTCCACTTTTCTTAAGCTTTCGTTCTCATTATACGTTACATTCCTTGACACTTCCCGCCCTGATCCGGTCCCCCGCGCCCGCTCAACGCCCCCTAGGCAACCCATAAGCGACTCATAAGTCTAGCTCAGTCCTGCGATTAGCAAATCTAACGAAATTCTAAAGTCAGGGTGATCCCCAGAGGAAAACTAATGGTACTGTTATTGAAATGGGTCAATGATTTTTCAAATTTACATAGTCTTGTCACTATTAAGGTGCTTGCTTAGGTTGCTCCACCATGCAAATCTTTAATCTCATCGATACGAAAAACCTGCGGGGGGATATCTTTGGCGGGGTGACCGCCGCGATCGTCTCCCTGCCCCTGGCTCTGGCCTTCGGGGTTGCCTCCGGGGCTGGCCCGATCGCGGGTCTTTATGGGGCGGTCTGTGTGGGCTTTTTCGCCGCCCTGTTTGGGGGCACACCCACCCTGATCTCGGAACCTACGGGGCCAATGACGGTGGTGATGACCGCGATCGTGGCCAGTTTGACCGCCGCCGATCCCAATAACGGCATGGCAATGGCCTTCACCGTGGTCATGCTAGCCGGGATTTTTCAGATTGTTTTTGGGCTGTTCAAGCTGGGTAAGTACATTACCCTGATGCCCTACAGCGTCATCTCCGGCTTTATGTCTGGGATTGGGGTGATTCTGATCATTTTACAAATTGGCCCCTTTCTGGGACATCCGGTGCCCAAGGGCGGCGTTCTGGGTACCCTACGGGCACTGCCTGACCTCCTGGGCCAGATCAATCCGCCGGAAGCGATTCTAGGGTTTATGACCCTGGCCATTATCTATCTGATGCCGAGGCAGGCTAAACGGATTGTGCCGCCCCAACTGGTGGCCCTAGTCTTGGGCACAGTCCTATCCCTGGTGTTGTTCCAGGATGTCGATATTCGCCGCATTAGCAGTATCGGTGAAATCCCCACGGGCTTACCCACGTTCCAAATGCCGACCTTCACGGCAGGACAACTGACCCGCATGTTTGTCGATGCGGTCATGTTAGGGATGCTGGGGTGTATTGACACCTTACTCACCGCTGTAATTGCCGATAGTTTGACCCGGACTGAGCATAAATCGGATAAGGAACTGATCGGCCAGGGGATTGGGAATCTGGTATCGGGTCTCTGCGGCGGCCTGCCGGGTGCGGGGGCCACGATGGGGACAGTGGTCAATATCCAAACCGGGGCGCAATCGGCGGTGTCGGGCCTGACCCGTGCCCTGATCCTGTTGGTGGTCGTCCTGGGGGCCGCTAACCTGACGAAACCGATCCCGATGGCGGTGTTGGCCGGGATTGCCCTCAAGGTGGGGATTGATATCCTGGACTGGAGCTTCCTGAAGCGGTCCCACAAGGTCTCGCTTAAGGGATCGCTGATTATGTACGGGGTGTTATTCCTGACAGTTTTTGTGGATCTGATTGTGGCGGTTGGTGTGGGCGTCTTTATTGCCAATATCCTGACGATCGAGCGCCTCAGTAGTCTGCAATCCCAGGAAGTGAAGCTGATCACCGACACGGATGACGATGCCCGCCTCACGAGTGAAGAAAAGCAAATCCTCGATCAGGCTAAGGGCCGCATCCTGTTATTCTACCTGAGTGGGCCGATGATCTTTGGGGTCTCCAAGGCGATCGCCCGTGAGCACAATGCCATGAAGGAAGCCGATGTCCTCGTCATGGATTTGAGCGATGTCCCCTTGTTGGGGGTGACGGCTTCGCTAGCGATCGAAAATGCCCTCCAGGAAGCCTTTGACAAGGGTAGCCAAGTCTTCATCGTTGGGGCAGCCGGTAAGATCAAGCGGCGGCTAGAAAAGTTCGGCATCCTGGACCAACTGCCACCGGAAAACTTGCTCATGGATCGGACGGTAGCCCTGCGGCAAGCCCTCGCCCATCTGAGGCATGACGGGGCGACTGCGGTCGTAACGCCTGCGATCGACCGCAATAGTCCCGAAGTCACGACGAGCGAAGCCGGGTACTCGTCCACCGACAGGCCCCTGGCAGACTGTTAGGTCCCCTGGGTTGGCCGTTGGTCTTCTGCTCGGTTTAAGTGGCGGTTCAACTGGGGGCCTGCAAGCAGCCCCTAATCGGGGCTGGCTCCGGGCGACGATGGTTCCGATCGCTCCCCAAACCCGAATTTCTGTTATCCCCGGTACCGGATTGTGGGCTTCTGCTAAGGTAGAACCCAATTTTGTCACCTGGGTTGCATTTGTTTGTCTTGTTTGTCATCAAGTTAACGATTCCAACGCAAATCTAGATACCCTTTGCTCATGAACTCAGTTTTGCCCATGAATTCAGTCATTACTCCCTTGGCCAGTCTTTCACCCTTGCCGTTACCCCTGCCTGATCTGAGCGGACCGTTACTCGCAACTGAACTTCCGGCGGACGGTGGCCCGATCGTCCTTGCCGGGGTTTTGCTTAGCCTGGTGGTGATTTACCTCGCCAGCAAAGTGGGGGGAGAAATCGCTAAATCCTTGGACCTGCCCCCCGTCTTGGGCGAACTGATCGGCGGTGTGGTCATTGGGGTATCCGCCCTGCGGTTAGTCGTCTTCCCGGAAACGGGGGCAACGGCAGCAGACTCCCAGATTATGACCGTTTTGCAATGGGTTGGGGGGCTATCCCCGGCAGATATCCCGACTATCTTTGCCAGCCAGAGTGAGGTGCTGTCGGTGTTGGCGGAACTGGGGGTGATTATCCTCCTGTTTGAAATTGGCTTAGAGTCGGATCTACGGGAATTACAAAAGGTCGGTTACCAGGCCACGATCGTGGCGGTTGTGGGGGTTGCGGCTCCCTTCGGGATTGGGACAGCGGGCGCGATGGTGCTGTTCCATGTCCCGGCAATTCCGGCCATTTTCGCTGGGGCAGCCCTGACGGCAACCAGCATTGGGATTACCTCCAAGGTATTGTCGGAACTAGGACAGTTGAAGTCCCGCGAAGGGCAGATCATCGTCGGCGCCGCAGTGATTGATGATGTGTTGGGGATTATTGTGCTGGCGGTGGTGGCCAGTTTGGCCAAAACCGGTGAAATTGACGTTCTCAACGTTATTTACCTCATTGTCAGTGCCACTGTCTTCCTGTTGGGAGCAATTTTCTTCGGTAAGTTTTTCAATACCAGTTTTGTCAAGATTGCCACTAGCTTACAAACCCGTGGCAATTTGGTTATCCCCGCTTTGATCTTTGCCTTTTTGATGGCTTTTCTGGGTAATGTGATTCATCTGGAAGCCATTTTGGGGGCCTTTGCGGCTGGCTTAGTCCTGGATGAAACCGATACGCGTAAGGAACTGGATGATCAGATCAAACCGATCGCCGATATCCTGGTTCCAATCTTCTTTGTTACCGTCGGAGCGAAGGCCGATCTGGGCGTGTTGAATCCTGCTATCCCCACCAATCGCGAAGGCTTACTGATTGCCAGTTTCCTGATCTTGATCGCGATCGTGGGCAAAATTGTCACCGGTTGGGTTGTCTGGGGTAATTGGCCCGTTAACCGGCTGGCGATCGGCATTGGCATGATCCCACGGGGTGAGGTAGGGCTGGTCTTTGCCGGGATTGGTTCCGCCAGCGGTGTCCTGAGTAAACCCCTGGAAGCCGCGATTATTATGATGGTGATCCTGACCACCTTCCTGGCACCCCCTGGCTTGCGGCTGGCCTTTAAGGGACAACCCCAGGATGCGGGCATGGCTGACGCGATTGCCCAAGGCAGCGATGGTCCCGGCTAGCGATCGCCCCGGCATCTCCGGTTAAGGTTGCGACAATTCTGAACATCCCTACAATAGGGCCAGTGGGGCTGGTGCTTTGAGCCAATCTAGCACTGGCCCCTTCTTGTTGGGATTTTGGCCTCAGGTGAGATGACCTCGACACAGCTACGGTTCCCTTGTGCCGAAATACACCCCTGACTCTACCCCTAACTCCACCCCTGCCTCCACCCAAAGTTTGCCTAGAGCCGATATCCTAGGAAGGGGCAGGTGACCCGCCACCCCGTAGATCAGGTTTCCGGATCGCAGTATGAAGATTCTCCTCGTATGTTCGGAAGGTGAGCCGTTTGAAGCGCTGTACGAACTCAAGGCATTTTGGGGAAAGTACCACCACCTCTGGGTTACCAGCGGGTCTGCGGCCAGCGAAGCCCAGCTTGCCAATGAAACCGTGGTCTGGCTCAATCATCGCCCTGGCCTCTCCCACATCTATCGCCACTATCCGCAGAATCTCTACTGGCGGGTGCGCTTTTGGTTATGGGTGTTCCAATTGCTTTTGAGTGAACGACCCCAGCTCATCCTGTCCACAGGTACCGATCTTGCCGTCCCCTTTTTGATCCTAGGCAAGCTACTGGGGAGCCGTACTATCTTTGTTGAATCGGTTACTCAGGTTACTTACCTCAGTCCGGCAGCGCGGCGGGTTGTTCCTTTCCTGGATATGCTGTATGTTCACTGGGTACAGCTTCAGCAGCGGTATCCCCAGGCAGTGCTGATTAGTGGGCATACCTCTCTATGATCCTGGTAACAGTTGGCACAGAACAATATCCCTTTAATCGCTTGATGGATTGGCTCACCGTCTTGCGAGAGTCCCAACTAATCCCGGACTCCCTTTTCATCCAGTCGGGGACCTGTTCCCAACTGCCCCCGGATGTGCCAGCAGTTCCCTTTCTAGCACCAGCCGAACTCCGGCAGCGGGCAGCGGAAGCCACGTTAATTATTAGCCACTGTGGTGAAGGGAGTGCCAGCTTGCTACGATCGGCGCGACGGCCTTATATTCTGGTGCCCCGGTGTCAACGGTTGGGGGAGCGTCCCGACAACCAGCAGGTGATGTTGGCTGCGGCCCTCTATCAACGGGGGGTACCGATCGCGTGGTCTCCAGGGGATCTGGTTCGTTTTCTCCAAGATCCCTGTTATGTGGCGTTGCCGATGCTGACGGGCGGGGCCGCTGCCTGGTTGTGTGAACATCTAGACACCCACTTTGGCGATCGTTGCTTGGCCCCAACGGCCTCACACCTGATGTCTGACTGAACCATATTGCATCCTGAACGGTGTAGCCTGCGCTCCGATCTTGCCTGTGATTCCCCACTTCCCACGCCAACCCCATGCAACCTTTTGCGTCTAATTGCCATCTCCCGGTGATTGTTATTGACGGTGTGTATCTGGTGCAAACCCCGCCCCGGCTAACGGTGGAGGTGGTCACCGCCTTTAAGCACTGTTGGGAAACCCTCTGCCGTCAAGACCCCTTGCCCCGGCGGATCATTGTGGATATGGGGCGGACCGTGTTTATGGACAGTAGCGGTGTGGGGGTGTTGGTACGCAGTATTAGTCTCTCCCAGGTGCAGAATAATATTGAAACAATTTTGTGGAGTGTGAACCCGCAACCGCAAACAGTTTTAGAAGTCAGTGGGCTATCCCAGTTTTTCAAAGTTGATAATCGCACAACCGCGATCATCGCTGCCGATTTGCAAGCGCAAGCGAATGTCAGCGCGGTCACCCACCCTTCGGTGCGATCGCGGTGGAAGCGGCTCATAGACATTGTGGGCGCGATCGTGGGTCTAGCCATTACGGCCCTCTTGCTACCGGCGATCGCCCTGGCCATTCGGTTGGAAAGTCCTGGCCCCATTTTCTTTGGTCAAATGCGCTTGGGACTGACTGGGCATCCCTTTCGGATGTGGAAATTTCGATCGATGGTGGTCAATGCCGAAAGCCTTAAAGATCAGATTCCCAACCAAGCTTCTGGGGCCATTTTCAAAAATGAGAATGATCCCCGCATTACTCGTGTTGGTCGTTTTCTGCGGCGCACGAGCCTCGATGAACTGCCCCAATTTTGGAATGTGTTACGGGGGGAAATGAGCCTAGTGGGAACCCGTCCGCCAACTCCCCAAGAGGTAGGGATTTATGAAGTGCCCCAGTGGCAACGCTTAGACGTTAAACCGGGTATGACTGGGGAGTGGCAAGTCAATGGCCGATCTAAGGTGCGTAATTTTGAGGATATTATTGCCTTAGATCTCCGCTACCAAGAAAATTGGAGCCTTTGGTACGACTGTCAACTCATTGCAAAAACGATCTGGATTATATTCAACAAAAACTCCGGCGCTGTCTAATCAGAGTTGGCTAGTCCAGAGACCGATCGTTTGGACGACTAAAGTCGCTACTACCAACTCAAAAACCACCCAGACTAACCCAACACCAACGTTTGGAGCGTAAATATTCAGGTACCTAAAACCAGATCCCTAAAACATTTAGGGACCTACAGCAGCTCCCACGCCCGTAAGGTACAGTGTCTTGTCCTCGGCTAGATTTCGTAGGGGCGGGTTGAGCAACCCAATCCCTTTGAGAAGAGAGAAGAGAGAAGAGAGAAAAGAGAAGAGAGCCGATCTCCTCAACCGGATTCTGTAGGGGCGGGTTTAGCCACCCGCTGACCATTAACAAAATAAATTGAATATAAACCCGCCCTGTTTGGCCCCGTACCTGAACTCTAGCGGCCCCCGCGTGCGGGGGTTGGGGGGCCTGCCCCCGCGTGCGGGGGTTGGGGGGCAAGTTCCCCTTGCCGATAAACCCGCCCCTAACCCTAATTTCCAGACTGGCAAGGTCCTGTCATCTCGTCATTCACCCGACTATAGCAATCCCAAGTCATTTATGAGAATGGGAAGGGACATAGTGAATCTCTATCAGTAGATATAGGATTGGCTTCTCTCATGAATCATCTGGGATTGCTATATTAATGATTTGACTGTATCTCATCAGCACGGGAAAGGCTGTAAAACCCTGTTCTCTCTCCTCTCTCCTCTCTCCTCTCTCCTAACCTCCCCCCACGATCGTCACAATTTCCAGGCGATCGCCCATCTGCATCACCGTTGTCGGCCAGAATTGGCGGTGCAGAATTTCCCCGTTATATTCCACCGCAATCAAACGGGGATTCAGGCCCAATTGGGTGAGGAAATCCGGGAGTAAGGTTTGGGGCGCACAAGCCTTAGGCTCACCATTAACTTGCAGCGTGATTAAAGATTCAGCAGACATTGAAGACATATTTACCTACCCCTTTGCCGCCTCCAGCGATCGCAATTTCCGCGCCTGAGTTAACTGGGAGAGGAAATACTGGGTGAGCAGGGTGGGCTGATCGGCTTCCATGATTGCACGAACCACGGCAACCCGCTCGGCACGGGCCATGAGCACATCCCCCAGGGTTTCCGCGTCAATACCCCCGATCGCGAACCAGGGAATCGGCGCATTTTCCACCGCATAGCGAACATATTCTAAACCTGCCGGGGTCTTGTTGGGTTTTGTGGGTGTGGCAAACACGGGACCAACGCCGATGTAGTCAGCCCCCTCCTGTACCGCCCGTTCCATTTCCTGGGGACTACTGGTCGATCGCCCAATGATGCGATTCGGTCCTAGGATTTGGCGGGCAAAGGCGATCGGCACATCCCGTTGGCCTAGGTGAACCCCATCCGCATTGACCGCTAAGGCGAGATCAATGCGATCGTTCATGATAAACAGGGCACCGTAGTGGTGGCAGAGTTGGCGTAAACGTTGCGCCCGTTCCAGCCGTGTCAGATCATCCGCTTCCTTATCCCGGTACTGGAGCAGGGTCACCCCCCCTCGCAGGGCAGCTTCGACGATCGCAAACAAATTATCCGAGGCTGCGGTAATGAAGTAGAGGAAGGCACTTTCTAGCTTTTGGCGACGATCGTAGGTGAGTAAGGTACTCTCCAGGGTGTAAACCCGATAGCGGATCTGCTTACAGGCATCGCTCATCTTGGGGTCATAGAGCTTGCTATACTCCTCCAACACCCGCAGGGCTTCCTGCACCCGTGCCAGGTTGGCCGATAACACCTGAGGAATGTCCGATCGCTCTCGCTCGTTGGCATGGGTCAACTCCGTACCAGGATCATCGGGTGTATTGCGCGAGGCCCGCATTTCCGGACTGTGCCATTGGCCGAGTTCCTGCCGCAATTGCTTGCACTCTTCCGTTAACTGGGATTGGTTAAGACCCAAGCGACACCACTCTTCAATAATGCGCAAACCCTCCCGCGCCCGATCCAGGTTGGCATCGAGAATGCGGTAGGTCGCAGGTTGCATTAACTGGCTCAGGCTACGTCCTGCGTTCATGAACAACGCCCCTAATTATGACTCTCGTATCAGTCTATGCTGCCAATTCTATGCTGCCAATTGGAGCTTGCCCAGTCCTCCCGATCGCGCCGGAGGAGACAAGCGGGACAGCGATCCCACCAGTCCGCAACAGCCGGGACGGCGATCCCACCAGCCAGCAACGATCGTAGGGTTGGTATCCTGCCTCAACTGGATGCCAAGGGTAATACACCTACCCCATAACGATTTTGCGATCGACGGAGGCTTGAGAGGCTTGATGATTGGTGCATGGTTACCTAGCGTTGGCGTTCCCCACTGCGGCCCATTTTGACATCCTGGAAGGAACTGCCAATCCCTTGCAATATGCCGCGTCCGATCAAACCGATACCCCGCCCAATTACCTGGGTGAGCAGATAAACCACACCGCTGCCCACAAAGGCCACCAGCGATCGCAGCCGGGGGGAGACCGCATCGCGGGTTTCCAGAACCAACGTGACCGCCAATTGTAAGCCCGTCAAGGTTTCCAACTCATCCCGCCGGGGGGCGTAAATGGTGATGCGTTTGATCCCCCGTTCACTGAGGGTCAATAAGCGATAATGACTTTCAAAAATGGCTGTCGGTTCGCCCACCCAGAGGTCCATGCGGTAGCGCCAGGTGAGTTCATTGCGAAAGCGCTCAATTTCACGACTCGACAAGAGACGCCGATCGTAAAATCCCTGTTTAATCACCTCAACATCAGCAAAATGGTTGAGTAAGGGGTAAATCACCGCATTGGCGATCGCAATCACCCAGTTTTCGAGTAGGGCTTCCATGCGGGACATGGCATCGGGTGTCCCCGCGGCATAGGTGAGATTATCGACCGTGATTGGAATGCGAAATAGCAAATGGGCTAAGGCATCGCTAACCCCAGGAATTTTACTGAGAATCGCCGCCTCAACCTGATCAGCTTCCTGCAAGAGAATCGGGACAACGGGAATTTCTCGCCCCGCGATCGTCAGGGAATAATAGCGACCAAAAAAATCACTGGTGGCAAACGTCCAGAGATCTCGCAGGATAATCGGACATTTTTCAATTAACTGTTCGGGTTGGACCTGCGAAAACCGCAGTTCATCCAGAATGGCTTCCAGTTTGCGCAAAATAATTAATAATAATTCCCGGCGTTTTTCCACGCGCAGAATGTCAATTTCTAAAGGTGCATCCGTGAGGTTTTGTAAATTGGTTTGCAGCTTGCGAAACATGGCATCAAACAAGGCCGTCTGTACCAGTCGCAAATCGGCAGGAGTCGTGCTGGTTTCTGAGAAGTCCAGGGCCAGCCATGCGGGCGGAATGTCGGGAGAAGCTGGCGGTGGGGTTGGTCGTAACAATTTTCCTGTGGAGAATCGGGACGGCGAGGCCGACCCCACACTGGGATCTAACTGGGTGTCCGGGGGCAGCGGCACCGGGGGCAGGAGCCAATTGACCAGCGATCGGGCCGTGCGTAGTTCCCGTTGGCGGCCCCGCAACCACCAGCGTTCCCACTGGGTCAGCGTCGGGCTATTAAACTGCGGGTTGAGATCAGCTAGGGCTGCGTCGATTTGTTGGAGGCCCATCTGTCGCCAGGAGAGTCGCACCTGTTCGAGCCAGGTTAAGGAAGGGGGCAATGCCGGGGGAGCGCCCAGGGGTGGAAAACTGGGGATACTCTCCCCAGCCGAGGATTCGGGCCACACGGCGGTCCCGGCTGCCACTTGCCGGATCATGGCGACCAGTTCCCGTTCAGCCAATCCCTTCAGACAATACCCCTGGGCACCGGCGGCGCGGGCGATCGCCGGACGGGCGGGATCAGCATCGGCACTGAGCAGCAACACGGGAAGCGCGGGAAATTGCTGATGTAGGTATTGGCACAGTTGGACGCCCAACCCTGGCTCGGTACGGCTTCCCCCCAAGTCAAAATCAGCGATCACCAGATCCAACGGCTGGGCCATCGGTGGGGCGTTCTCTGGGGAAAGTGGGACGGCTTCCGACGGCGGGGCGGGTGTTGTGGGCTGGGCCATTGGGTGGGTGATCGTGGCGAGGGCCGTGGCCACACTGTCCGCCTCCACCCGAATCTCCAAATCGTCAAACTGACTAAGCCAGGTCCGCAACCCCAACCGAAAAATCGGGTCCGGTTCAACCAAAGCAAGTTTCAGGGGCGCGTCGGTCATAGGGAAGGGGCAACCGATGGGGTGGAATATCTTCCCAACACGATAGCAGGCTAGCTTAGTTGGGAGTAGCCTCATCCGCTGCGATCGCGGGCAACGTAAACCAGAAGGTTGTCCCAGCGGGCTGGGCCTGCACCCCAATCTCCCCCCCGTGCGCCCGGACAATTTGGCGGCATAGGTAGAGGCCAATCCCCAATCCCTGGGTGCGGTGGGCATTTTTCCCCCGTTTATAAAGTTCAAACAGATCGGCGGCCTGATCGGGCGGAATCCCCGTGCCGTTATCCGATACCTGGCAGGTGACCCAGGTGGGTGTGCCTGCTGCCGGGGCCTGCATTGGTCCATTCGCGCCGATGGGGGCCGGTTGACTGTTGCTGCCGATATGCGGTGTTTGACGGCTGACCCCTGCTCCTAGCCGCAGGGTTAGCCCAGGGGGATTGTGCTTCAAGGCATTGGCCATTAGGTTTTCAAACACGCGCCAGATCTGATCGGGATCGGCCTGGACCCGGGGCAAGCCGACGGGAACGTCATTAATCAAGGTGGCCTTTTCCTGGGTGACTAAGGGTTCCCAGTCTTCCGCTAACCGCTGCACAAAGGAATGCAGCGCGAGGGGTTGGGGGTGCAGAACCAGACCAGTGAGATCATTGGCTTGGGTTTCGACCAGGGAATTAATCAGCTTGAGTTGGCGATCGCAGCCCTGGGTGAGGCGATCGATCACCAGGCTGGGGACACTGACCTGGGCCTGTTCCCCGGCCTGTTGGCGGAGGCGATTGAGGATCAGGAGGGTGCCAGTGACGGGGTTGCGCAAATCATGGGATACGGCATGGAGGAAAAAGCGTAGGGCTTGCTCGGCCTGCTGTCGCTCCGCGATTTCCCGTTGGAGTTGTTGGTTTTGGCTTTGCAATTGTTGTTGCAATTGCCGCAGGGCAACATGGGTTTTGACACGGGCCAGCACCTCGTCCGGTTGAAAGGGTTTCGTGACATAATCCACAGCCCCTAACCCTAGCCCCTTTACCTTATCGATCGTTTCGGAAAGGGCGGTCATGAAGATGATCGGAATGGCCTGGGTGTCGGCATCGGCCTTGAGGCGTTGGCAGGTGGCAAAACCATCCAGCCCCGGCATCATCACGTCAAGCAAAATCATATCGGGCTGGGCGTAGTGGGCCAATTCGATCGCGCTTTCGCCATCTTCCGCAATGAGCAGCTTAAAGCCAGAGTCACTCAAGGCGTTGAAGAGGACCTCTAGATTGGTCGGATTATCATCGACAAGGAGGATACAACCGCTCGTCTGCGCCGTCATGCCTGCCCATCCTCGATCGTGTACTGGCGAAGAAACTGCTGAATTTTTTTGATCTGAAAGTTTTTCGCAAGTTTTTCCAAAGCACTTAAAAATGGTAGCAGGTGGGGATCGGTTTGTTTCAGGTGCTCCAGCGTCTCCCGCAGGCTTTTAATGTCACCAAGTTTGGCCAGGTGTTGCAGGTGGGTGAGAAGTTGCGGTGATGGGATCACCCAAGGGGGGGAGGCGGTCGTTTCGGGACCCCTGATCGCCTCGGTGTGGTAAATCCACTCTAAACCAAGGTGGTACTCCAAACAGGCCAATAGTTCCGGCTCCTGGATTGGCTTGGGGATAAAGTCATTACAACCCGCATCCAGGCTGGCTTGCCGATCGTTCTCGAAGGCACTGGCGGAGGTGGCAATGATGATTGTGGTCCGCAGGGTGTCGATCTGGCGGAGCCGTTGGGCCGCCTCAATCCCCGTCAGGTTGGGCATCACCAGATCTAAAAGAATTGCGTCGGGGTGGAACTCAGCCGCCTTAGCCAGACAATCGGCCCCATCGATCGCCGCCTGGACCGCAAAGCCAAGGGGGGTCAAAAGACTGATGAGTAAGGTCCGATTTTCCAGGCGATCGTCCACCACCAAAATGCGGCGGGTGGGTCCCTGAAAGCCGATGATTTTGAGATCCAGCAGCGGCTGGTTAGCGGTATGGGCTTCCGCCACGATCGGCAGTTCAATATCGAACCAAAACTGACTACCTTGGCCCAGTTGGCTGGTCACCTGCAACTGCCCGCCCATTAACTGTACTAGATGTTGGCTAATGGCTAAGCCTAACCCTGTCCCTTCGGAGCGATGGGCCGGGTCCCCCACCTGGCGAAAGGGTTGAAAGATTTCCTCTAGATAAACGGGATCAATCCCTTGGCCCGTATCCTCGACCTGGAAGCGAATTGTGGAACCTGCCCGAACACCGACCTTCAGGAATACCCCTCCCTGTTGCGTAAATTTAACCGCATTACCCAGCAGGTTAATGAGCACCTGACGCAGGCGTTTTTCGTCGCCCAAGACCCTTTCTGGGAGGGGAGACAGACGTTCATAAAGGAAAAATAGTCCTTGTTGCTCGACCCGCAGATAGAACAGATCCGCAATACTTTCGAGAAATTCGGGCAGTTGAAATTCTTCCAGATGCAATTCCAGCTTTTGCGCCTCGACCTTGGACAGGTCTAAGACATCATTGATCAGGGTTAAGAGATGCTTGCCGCATTGTTGAATGGTTTGCAGTCCCTTCTTTTGGGAGTCAGACAGGCTGGGATCGCGTTGCAACAGTTGGGCATAGCCTAAAATACCATTCAACGGGGTGCGCAGTTCATGACTCATATTGGCAAGAAACTTGCTTTTGGCGCGATTAGCAGCTTCGGCGATCTCTTTGGCTTGGTGTAGTTCCAATTCCGTCTGTTTTCGGGCGCTAATATCAATGGCGATCGTCAGCAAACAATCCTGGCCATTTAGGTTAATTACCTCTGCCGATAGAAGACTGGTGCGAATGGTACCTTGTTTAGTCCGGAGCCGAAATTCGTAGTTATGGACAGCCCCCCGTTCGGCCACGGCTTGTAACAGGCGATCGCGATCGTCCAGGTTTTCCCACAGGTTTAATTCCGTCGGGGTTCGCCCGATCACCTCATCAATCTGATAACCCGTCATCGTCAGAAAGACCCCATTGACTTCAATCAGTGCCCCATCACCCATCTGGGTAATCGCGATCGCGCTGGGGCCAGAGCGAAAGGCTTTTGCAAATTTCTCCTCCGACTGACGCAGTTCTTGGGTGCGTTCCTCAACGCGGATTTCCAGTTCTTCCTTGGCATGGGCCAAAGCTTGAAACGTGTCCTGGAGTTGGTGGGCCATGTGTTGAAAGGCTCTGGCCAGGGTGCGAAATTCCTTAATCGTTTCCTGGGTGAGCCGGGGGTCAAAGGGCAGCTTGGCGAGATTCCCGATCGCGGCTTGCTGACTTAATCCAGTTGAGGCGGCGACTAGGCGCTGAATCGGCTGATTAATCCAGTTGGCCGCTAGAATGCCCGCAATGATGGCTGCGATCAGGGACAGCAGGCAGTAAAAAATCGTGAGGCGTGTATTGTCATGAACCTGAGCGAGAAAATTAGCTTCCGGTGTCACTACGACAACTAACCAATCTAATTGATCATTAAATCTTAGATTTTTAACGTAGAGAAATTGATGCTCTCGATCCAGTGTGAAATCCAATTGATATTGCCGATAAATTTGATGAAAATCTTGAAAATAAGCCCGTAGATAATGACTTGCTAAACGAATTGTCGGATTAGGACTTTCAAGGCTAGAAATGCGGGTAGCCTCTTGAGTTTTTGTATTAACCGTAAACGGAAGTTCGCCACTAGAGGCTGCGATTAACTCACCCGCCCGATCCATGATAAAAACCAGACCCTCAATTTTTAGACTTTGGAGAAAATGGTTGATTTGGGCGAGGGAAAAATCCGAACTAATCACCCCCACTGGATTGCCCATTTCATCAAACAAGGGATGATCGGCAGAAATAATTAATTCCTTAGTTTGGAAGGTTGCATAGGGCGGATTCCAAGTGGGTTTACCCAGCGCCAAGCTATCGTAGTACCAGGAACGCTGGCGGTGATCGTAGTCGCTGCGGATCTCGGATGAGAGCAGTTGGCCTTGGGCATTAAAAATGCGGATTGTAATTCCCCCGCTTCCCGGATTCCAGGTTGCGATCGAGAATTCACCTGGGGTTTCCCGGCGTCGAATCCCAATATAATCGGGTTTCTCGGTGCCAATGGTGATGGCTGTGAGGGTGGCATATTTGTGTAGCTGGGTTTCCAGATAGGGCTGTAGGGCTTGCAGTTGATTAATGTTGATGACATCTGAGGTGATCGTATCCGCAATAAACTGATTAACGAGGATCGGATCTTCTAAGTAGTCAATGACCTTTTCTTCAATGTAATCAGCCTGTTGTTGCTGTAATTGCAGCGCAACATTGTTGATCGCCCGTTGGCCATTGCGAATGGATAACCAACCCGTAACCCCCACCGCCACAATGATTTGCAGGATAAACGGCACCACTAAGATCAACTTGAGTGGTACATTCCCTAGCCATTGTCGGTGAACTTTGCATGGTGGCGGCATTGATATCCTCCCCTTGGCCCGCCGGGTCCTACGGGTGATCTGCCGGATCGACCCCCGTTCGCGTAGTGTCTCCCCAGGAGAATCGTAGCTGATCACAAAAGAATAGGGTGCCGCCGGCCACACACAAGGGAATGGTCACCAAGTTCACCAGGGGAATGCTGACCAAACCTAAGCACACCAGCCCAAAGAGCAGGGTGCCGGGGAAGCCCCGTAGGATCACGCCCAATTTACCTCGAAATCGCAGGTAACGCCGTTCGAGGGGCGGGTCTAAAAAGTCGAGGCAGAGCATAACCACGGTCAACCCCAGCCAGCCGGTGCCCGTTACCAGTGGCCCCACGCCGGGGACCAGTCCCAAGCCCAACAGGAGCGCCCCGATCGCGATCGCCAGCAGGAGTTTCTTCACTTCAAAGAGCAATGCCCGCCAGATGTCGCGCACAATCCGCAGGGGATGCTCCCCCGGTGTCGGCAGTTGACCCAGGCGTAGGCGTTCTAACTTCTCCGAAAGGACCCCATACCACGGGGCACCCAAAATCGTGCCAAACTGGACCAGCAAAAACCCCAGGATGATCAGCAGGATAACGATCAGCAGCCCCCGCAGCAGGGTCACGACGATCGTCAGCAGCCAAGCTGGTAGGCCCCCAATCCACAGGTCGATTGCCTGGAGGCCCTGTCCCAGCAACCAGGCATAGAGGACTCCCCCCAGGATCAGGTTAATTCCCAGGGGGACCAGCACATAAACCCACAGTTGCCGATGCTGCCCAAGGACCGCGATCGCCCGGAAGGGATAGAGCGGACCGGCAAAGCGATTGGGGCGGCGCGCGGGGTGTGTGGGCACGGGGGTGGAACTGGCGATCGGTGATGGTTCAGCAGACGGGGGATCTGACATAGTATGGGTAGCCCCAAAAGAACATTCTGCAACGTTTTTAGTGCTGGCTCTAGCCTGCAACTGAAGTATGGGCAGGTTTATTTAGGTTGTTTGTCAACACGATCAATAAGGGTGAACCTGCCCCTACGCAACTGAACATTACGAACCGGGTTAGAGCGCGTCGAAATAGTAGGTGACGGCTCCGGTGACGGGATCATTGCCAATGTGGGCATACCCCGATCGCACCATTTGCATGAGCAGGTTTTCCACTTGGGCAAAGTTTAACCCAGATGCAAGCACGCCCTGGGTGACGGTCAGTTTGCCGCCGCGTTTTGCCGCCGCCTTCACTAACACGACCATTTGTTGCTCACTGGTGAGGGCGGGCGATACCGGTGGAGGGGCCGGATCAAGGGGAGGCGTTGGCAACAAGTCTGAAACACCATAGGCCCTATAGGCCAATTGTCGTTGCTGTTTGCGTTCGTGGCTGCGCACCAGATCGGGCATTAAGAACAGATCGACAATCTGCCCAATCCCGCAGAGGCCAACGGTACACAACCACAGGATACCCGTAATCATCTTGCCGTTGTATAGCCGATGCAAGCCACAAATCCCGACGAAGAACCCCCCCCAGAAAACGTAGGAAAGGATAATCCGTTTCAGATTCGGGCGAGGGCGAGCCAGGCTCATAGTGACGATTCTCCTGGGAAGACGCGGCGCGATCGGGGGCTGGTGTTGGGGGACTCTTTCTATTGTGCCGTTGCGATCGGCGATCGTGTCCATACTCGACGGGGACATGGGGCACTCAAGCCGGTCGCGAGGTTGCCTGATGTCCAGAGTCGCCCCAGACGTGCAAGTGGGCACAGGCAGGCTAAATTAAAGGCATTCTGAACTAGGGGCGTTCCCCTGGGCCAAACAAATAAGAAGCTGGCATGATCTCGAAAATTCAGCGGCAATTCACCACCTCCTGGGCTGAGCAGTATCTTCCCCCCTGGCTGGGACAACGGCTGGAAGGGGCACTGCAACAAGTCTTAACCTGGGTCAACCTCCGGCCCGACGAGGCAGGGCGAACATTTCTCATGTTTGCCTTCTATACCTGCTCCTCGGTGGGGTTGCTGTGGTTGGAAGCCTGTGCCGTTGCCCTCTTCCTCGATCGCTACGGGGCCAACTCCCTCGCCTGGATTTATATCGCCAGTTCCGGGATTGGGTCGGGGCTAGGGTTTCTCTATGCCTGGTTGCAGACGGTATTGCCCCTGCGGCGCGTGGTCGTCTTCATCGCCTTGCTGCTGGCGGTGCCCCTATTACTTTTCCGGATCGGGTTGGGGGTGGCCGCTTGGGTGGTGGTGACGGTCCCCTTAATGCGGCTCTGGGTGGAGGCGATCTATGTCCTCAGTGATTTGAATACGTCAATTACCGCCAACCAACTGTTCAATATTCGCGAGATCAAACGCTCCTATCCCCTGATTAGCAGTGGTCTGTTGGTGGCCGATGTGGTCAGTGGGTTTTCCCTACCGTTCCTATTGCGCTGGATCGATCTGCCCAATGTGATTCTGGCCGCTTTTATCGTGATGACGATCGGGGTCATCATTCTATTCTATGTCAGCCGTGCCTATCGCCAATCCTTTCCCGATACGGTGCGCAGGCAACCCAAGCGATCGGACTTTAATCGCCGCGTTCAGGGACCTCTGCGCCGCTACATGGTCTTGATCCTCACGTTTTTTGTCTTGGCCCAGGTCTTGTTGGTGCTGATTGATTTTCAATATCTCACCCAAATTGAGCAGCGGTTTAGTGGGGCGGAGATTGCCAGCTTCCTAGGGCTATTTGGGGGCATTCTTGGCCTATTTGAATTGGGGGCACAGTTATTTCTGGCCAGTCGGACGATCGAATGGTTGGGGGTGTTCCTGACCCTCATGCTGTTGCCCGTGGTGATTATCGTGATCGGCATGGCCTCTTTTTTCAACCTCTTTGTGGGGCTATTGGGGCTGAAGTTCTTTGATGAATTGCTGCGCTATACTGTCGTCGCCAGTGTGGGACCCGTCCTCTTTCAGCCCATCCCCGGTGCCCTGAGTGCACGGGTGCAGTCAGCCGCGCGGGGCATTGCCGAACCGCTTTCCAACGGGTTTACCGGGGTGGCGATTCTGCTGCTGATCTGGGTGACAGGCAGGGCCTTTCCAGCACAATCTGCTGCGTTCCTGCAATTGCTGCAAAGTCGGTTGTTTCTCTCCGTAATTATTATTCTGGCCGCCATCTGGCTATTGGTCATTACCCTACTCCAGCGCAACTATGTCAACCTGCTCGTCCTCAGTGCCGAACGGGGACAACTCAGCCTGCCCGACTCGGAATCTGGGCTAAAGCAATACAAAACTGCCTTTGTCAAAACCTTAGAACGGCCCGGTCCCGATGCCGAAAAGTTATCCTGCATTGAACTCTTGCTCCAAATCGATCCCAAAAATGTTGGCGAGGTGTTAGCCCCCCTGCTGCCGAGTTTCTCGCCCACCCTTCAGCACAAAAGCCTGGAGGCCATGCTTACCTACCCCAATCCCGCCTATTTACCCCAAGTACAGGCGCTCATTAGCCGATCGCTACCACCGGAAGTGTTAGCGGTGGCCCTGCGCTATGTTTGGCTAACAGACCCGGAACCCGATCTCAACCTGAACAAGCTGCGCCCTTACCTGCGCCCGGAGGTAGACCCAATCGTGCGGGGAACGGCAGCCGCCCTGATGTTGCGCCGGGGCAATCGGGATCAAAAGGCTGAAGCCACCTACTGTTTGCGCCAAATGGTGACCCACAAGCGGGAACGGGAACGGGTGATGGGGTGCCGCGCCCTGGGGGAGGCGGATTATATGCAAGCCCTACGGTTATACATTCCCAGCCTGCTTCAGGATGAGTCGTTGCGGGTGCGGTGTGCCCTGCTAGAGGCGATCGCGGCCACCCGGTTGGAGGAATACTACCCGTCCCTGCTCCGAGCCTTACACTACAAATCTACCCGCAAAGCAGCCATGCAGGCCCTCGTGCGTCTGGAAAATGCAGCCTTGCCGATGCTGCTCGCCGTCGCTGCCGATCCCACCTGTCCTCCCCGAATGCAGGCCGATGCCTGGGACGTGATTGGCCAAATTGGGACCCTGGAAGCCCTGGATGCGCTGGTTACCCACCTGGAAACGGCCTGGGGTGCCCCCCGTCGGAATTTACTCCGCATTCTGTTGAAACTACCCTATGAAGCCGGGATTGAGGCCGTCCTTGATCGCCTGGGCCGTAGTGGGGTGGAGCAGCTGATCAACCAGGAAATTATGTTTGTCGGTCAACTCTATGCCGCTCTGTTGGATCTGGAGCCGGAGCGCCTACCGGGACCCGAAGCTGACCTGTTGCGGCGATCGCTGCGGGATATGATCACCGATGCGGAAGAGCGGCTATACCTGTTGATGCGTTTCCTCTACCCAACCGATGCCATTCAAGCGGCCCGGTTTAACCTGCGCGATGCTTCCCATGCCAGCAAGGCGCGGGGGTTGGAAATTCTCGACAATACCCTGGATATTCGCAGCAAACGCACATTACTGGTGTTGCTCGATCGCCGCTCGGACCAGGAAAAGCTCCAAAGCCTAGCCACGGATTTTCCCTACCAAATGCTGTCCCCCAGCGATCGGCTGCGTCATCTGGTGGATCTGCGTCATTTCCTGGCGGAGTGGCCCTTGGCCTGCTGTTTCCACTTGGCTCGCCGGGAGCGCTGGAGCCTTGACCCCGAAGCCATTCTGTCTTGCCTGCACCATCCCGCCGGGGTGGTCCGGGAAGCGGTGTTATCCTATCTGCACATGGCCTCTCCCCGCACCTTACGCGAACTTCTCCCCCAACTGAGTCATGATCCCAACCCGATCGTCCTCGGCCTAGTGCAACAAATGCTAGCGGAACTCAGCTAAGCGAGGGGGGCATCGCCGCAGGGGATAACAGGGGGCAGGGAACCGGGAACTGGCGCACCGCTCTTCCCTGTAACCTCTTCCTTCTTCCCAATTTGCTGAAGATAGGCCCCCACCAAATACAGCGAACCACACAGCACCAAGGGAGCTGTGAATTGCAGGTCCTCTCGCTTTAGCCCGTGTTCGGCAAGAAATTGCTGTCTGGCCTGACCTGCCAGCGCCAGGGCCGTCGCCAGATCGGGACAGGTTTGGCAAGCCCGCAGATCGGGACAGAGGGTACGGGCCAAGGTCGCTAATTGGGCTGGGTCGGCACTGTTATGGCCAGGAACTGGCACCAGGTAGAGCGCATCCCCCGATCGCAGCAACGTTGCCAAAATCTGGTCGTGTTCCTTCGTCGCCAGCATCCCCAGGGTCCAGAAGTGGGGGGGGGAATTGGGGCTTGTACCCGTCTCGCGGGCATCGCAATAGGCCCGCAGGACGATCGCCGCCGCTGGATTGTGGGCACCATCCAACAACAGGGGGTGCCCCTGCCACGTTGTCCACTGGATGCGCCCCGGCCAACGGGTTTGGGCCATTCCCACCTGGATCGCCCGATCATCAATCTGCCAGCCCTGTTGTCGCAATTGTTGGACCACCGCGATCGCGATCGCCGAATTCACTAACTGAAACGCCCCCGCCAACGGCAACGGATACTCAATCCCTGCCGACCGCGCCCAGCCATGCTCCCCCCCTATACCCCTCTTAGGCTCGCCGATCGCCTCGCCCTGCTCGCTGCTCGCTTCCTGCTTCTGCCCGATCGCCTCAGCCGCCGTCACCCACGTTACCGGACACTCCAGCGCCGCCACCTTTGCCTGCACGACTGCCATTGCCGCATCCGGCAGGGGACCGATCACCGCTGGGCGACCCGCCTTGAGAATGCCCGCCTTTTCCCGGGCGATGTCCGCCAAGGTTGGCCCCAACACCTGCCAGTGTTCGCGACTGAGGGACGTAATCACACTGACGAGGGGACGATCGCAGACATTGGTGGCATCCAGCCGTCCCCCTAGGCCAACCTCAATCACGGCAATATCGACCGCCTGCTGGGCAAAGTAGATCCAGGCTGCCGTCGTCACGACTTCAAATAGGGTGGGTAGGGTAGCGGCCACGGCGGGATTCTCGCTGCGGGCAAGGCGCGGTTGCAGTTTGGCGATAATGTCCTTCAGAATGGCGCTGAGATCGGCGGGGGCGATCGGGGTTTCGTTCAGGCAAATGCGTTCGGTCCAATCCACTAGGTGGGGCGAGGTATAGCGGCCTGTGCGATAACCTGCTGCCGTTAGGATTGATGACAGGTAGGCACAGACGGAACCTTTGCCATTGGTCCCGGCCACATGGACGATCGGGACGCGGTGATGGGGGTTGCCACACTGGGCCAGGAGTTGCTCAACCCGTTCCAGGTCGAGGCGCACGCCAAAACGTTGGAAGGGACTCAGGAGGGCGGTAATGGGATCATCGGCAGGGGGATCGATCACTGCCGTCGGGTGAAAGGCCACAGGCTTTAGGCTCCGGAAGCATATAACGTCAACGCATATTTTTCACATTTTGCCCGTTCGCGCAGCGTCTTTGCCGGGGAATTGCTTGCCTTCGCCATAGCAGGGCTTCAGCCCCCCCGCACCCTAGCCACATGCCTTTAGTCATACCCGCACCTTAGCCAAGCTCACGATCGCGCCAAGGCGATGCCGTCGTCATCCAGAGAGCGATCAAGGGTATTGGATGGGGGGTAAGAATGCCAGGAGCGAGACTTGAACTCGCGACACGAGGATTTTCAGTCCTCTGCTCTACCAACTGAGCTATCCCGGCAACTGAGCTATCCCGGCAACTGAGCCTATCTCGATAACTGGGTTCCCGATAACTGTCCCGGCAAGAAAACCTAGGCAGATAGTGGCGTTTCAGTCCGTGCTGTTTCAGTGCTTTACTAACTTAGCAAGACAAGGGGCACCTTGGCAAGCAAGATTTTTGGGGAGATTGGGGGTATCCCCACATCCCCCAGTCCATGCTCCGATCGCGGTTTGCTACAGGCCATTCAGCCTTTGCAGAAACTGGCAGAACTGGGCCACATCAGCCTCAACTTGGGCCAAACAGTCGGGTAGATCATGGGCAAGGGCAATCACGCGTTCGGGGATTAGCTCAAAGGTATAGACATGGCGCACCACATGGCGAAAGGCACAGAGTTCATGCAAGGACTTGAGGGTGGTCTCCCGGAGCAGGGCGGGACGCAGATCCGGCACTTCCGTGGCCATTTGCTGCAAGAGGCGGCGATGCCAGTCGGCTCCGTTGGGTAAGCTGCCATCCATCACTAGGGCTACCTCCCGCAACAACCGTTCTACCCCTGAATAAAAACTATGCAGATTCAAGGCCACAGTCCCCAGGTAGTCTGGATCACCAGTGGTTTGGACCTTCATCATCAACGCTTGGGTATTGGTCACCAACTGGGTTAACTCCCGTAGATGACGTTGCAACTGGCCCATCAGGACGGCATAACGGCTCATAGCTCAACTCCCTGGGTTTGAATATCCGCCAGGAGGTTGGGACGGGCATATTCCACCTGCACTAAATCGATCGCAAGGGATGACAGGTCCCACAAGCGGACCACTGCCTCCAGGTAGCGCCGATCGTCCAGCCCCGCCACGGCCAAGTCCACATCCGACGCTTCGTGCAAGCGATCGACCTGCACCATTGAGCCAAACAGCCAGACCTGGGTTGCGCCAAACTCCTGTTTGAGGATCTGGGCAGCTTGTTGGGCCACCTGCCAGCCTTGGTGTTGCCGAGCTAACTGCTGTTGTTGGCGGACGGCGGCTTGGCGTTGGGCCGTTGCGCGGTAGCGAGCCACTTGTTCCGGTGACAGATCCGGCATGGGAAACCTTCACAAAACCAATTGCCTGAACGAAAATCCTAACGACCGCCCGAACGATCGCCCGAACGAAACCCTTGTTGCTGGGGGGACCAGTGCTGTAAGCGGTAACCGGCCTGGGCTGCTGGGGACGATGTGCCCCGATCGCTAATGAGCAAATAAGCCGGTTCCTGGGGGCTGAGGTGGACGATCGCGGTTAACCGCTGGTTGGGCGTTGCGGTAAATTCACTATAGATCAGATGCCCAGCGCTGGAGAGGATCACCGTGCGGCGGGGTTGGGGCTGGCTGGGTTCCGGGGGGGTGCGGGTTGCCAAGGATTTGAGCAAGGTTAATTCGTCCGGTCCCAGGTTCAGCACCCGATCGGGCTTCTCCCGTTGCGTCAGCGGCACGGTTTGCACGGGCCAGGCACCGATCCAGGGCAACCAGTCAGCCAGGTTTGGGTTAACGTCAGCGGGGACTTTACCCGCTTGTTGGAGATCGCGCCAGAGGGCCATGAAGAACCGCTCAGTTGCTTGGGGATCATCACGATGCAAGGTGGCCAAGCTCACGGTCGGGGGTGGGCGCAGCAGGCGGGCAGCGGTTCCCGTTAAGGCAAAGGGAGGTGGGGTCGGCATTTCGGGGTCTGATGCCGGTAGGGCGGGTCCCTGTGCCAGCAATTCCAAGACCCCATTCTCAAAACGAACGGCCCTGACCTGGGTGAGGGTTACCTGCTGACGATCGTCCAAGGGATCGGGATGGGCATCGTCCGCCTGCCAGGTGACCACCTGCACTTGAGCATCCGTATTGAGGCCGAGTAAGCGCCACAGTTGTTGGCCCCCCGTAGTGGGTGACAGATTGAGTTGGGGGAAGGGCGGCTGTTGCCACTGTTGACCATCGTGGAACCCCAACACCTGGATGCGATACCACCCGTGATCAGCCGTTGTGTCGAGATTGGATACGTCATCGGGTCGCAGCCAATCGGCAGGGTTGGGAGCCGCGATCGGAGTGACCGATCCCAGGATTTGGCTGAAATGGCTGGGGAGGGCCTGTGCCGCTTCCGCGGCCTGGAGGCGATCGAGCCGCTGGCGGATCAGGGCTTCACGGGTGGTATCCATTGGGCGTTGCTGCTGCAACCAGGCGATCGCGCCCTCGTACCCGCGCTGGGCCTGCATGAACAGAGCACCCCAGGTTTGGAGGGCAACCGAATCCGGGGTAACCGCCAAGGCCGTTTCCAGCCGTCGCCACAGCCGTCCCGGATCGGTTTGCAAGAGGGTTGCCACCTCTAAGCGTTTCGCGGCACTTTGGTCAAAGATCGCCAATGCCGCCTCCCAGCGGCCATCGAGCAAATGGGTGAGCACCTGTTCACTGGCACTGACCCAGGTTTGATCGGCTTGAAGGGCTGTAATCCGAGCATGGAACTTGATCAGGTCCCACTGGGCTTGGGCCAGGTCTGACCACGGGGCACCCTTGGCTTTGATCGGCTCTAGCTGCTGGAGGGCGGGGGACCAAAGACCCACCTGGGCGAGCTTAATCCCCTGCTGATAGGTCGCATCATTGAGGGCGGGGGGGGTGAGGGTGAGGGGGGTTAGTTCCCACGGGCTGAGCAGAAAGTTGCGGGGGTGCAGTTGGTAAATGACTAATTTGGGTTCCAGATCGATCGTTTGATTCACCACCAATTCTGGCTGGCCGCCGCCCGTCACCTCCTGCCAGGTGGGGAGCTGGTTCGCGGGACTCACCCACGGAGCCAACAAACTGAGGTGAAACTGGTCGGGATGGTAGTGCAGGATTTGGCCATAGAGGAGGGTCTGGGTCTCGTGGACCCGTTCGCCACTGAGGCTAAACCAGAGGCCCGGTAGGATGCCCTCAAAGCGCCGCAGGTCCGTCAATGGCAAGGGTTGGTTAGAACCGGGGGGGATGGCATCGGGGGGGCTGTTGGGCGGCAGCAGCGAGGCCAGGACAAAGGATTCCGCCGGTCCCGCCACCATAAGTTGGTGCATCCGACGATAGCAGGGTTCCCCATTGGCGGGGGGGGAGTCGGTCACAGTCTGATATACCCGTAGTTCCACCAGGACATCACAACTAGCACGGGTCGCCGCTCGGCTCTGGGGACAGGGACTCGGTGAGGAAATGGGTAATAACCAGGCAGTAACTGGTGTGGGATGGGCTGCCGATTGTTGGGGGGTGAGGGGAATCAGGTCGCCCGGAATCAGGCCAACTTGGCGAATTTCAGCCTGAACCTCGGCGATCGTCTGTGGTGGATAGGCTTGATCAATGGGAATCCGGGTCCATTCTGGGAGCCAGCGATTTAACCAGGTCACCTGATTCGGGTGCAAGATCAGGCGCGTCCCCAACCAAATCCCACCTCCAATTAACCCGATCGCGGCGGTCAGGCTGGCGATCGTCAGGCCCGCTTTTAAGCACATCCCCCAACGAGAGGGCTGGGGTGGACGCACGATCCGTCGCGACTGAACGGGTTGCGACTTACGGGGCCGATGCACGGGTCGATTGACCGGCTGGCGAGGGAGGGAGCGAAGCTGACCGGAATGCGGGGCGAGGTTCTGGGTTGAGGCCCGTCGCATTGGGGGGGTATTTTCGGGGGGGGACAATTTGCGGCGGATGGCACCCACTTCCAGCCTGGGTAGGGGCGTTCCCGGTGGGATCGTTGTCCCGCCTTCGGAGCGGGCAGCATCCGGCAGCGTGGTATCCGGTAGTGCGGGATCAGAGGTCTCCTGACTGATATCTGGGCAGGCCACGGTAGCCGATTCACCCGCCTCCGGTGACGGCATTAGCGTTGGGTCAATAGCCTCACGATCGCGATCGCTCATCGCAAACCACAGCGGACAATGGCTTTTTCACTCTAGTCGATTTTGACGGTAATAGCTGTTGCTGAGGGCAACGATCGCGGCAAAAAACATGTTGACTAGTTGACTAGCTTTGTTGGGTCGCACTGTGTTTGACCTAACCTACTAAATTGTGATTGACAGGCTGCTAGCGGGAACGGCTTTCTTGCCCAGGGAGCGGTTGACTCAGGGTTTGGGCACACTTTTGCAGCCGGTTCTCGATGAAGGTGGTGAAGGCGGCGGGGGGATTGCCCTGGCGCTGAATGTTCTGGCTAATGTCTATAAAGGCATTCAGGGTATATTCGGCCTGAATTTCGTCCACCAAACACATACAGGCGGCCAGAATGACCACCTCTGGCAGTTCGTCCGGGGGATCAGCCGTCTTGCAGTCCAGCACCATTTGCGCCTGGATGGGGTAGGGATAGGCCCGGTTCGCGCCGGTCTGGGCGATCGCGCTGACCCCAGTGAACAGGAAGGTAAGACTGCCCAAGAGCAGTGATCTCGGCCAACAGGAAAGGTGCATGAAGGATTCCGATGGAAAGTAGGGAGACAGGCCCCGTTTGGGGTTGTCTTGCCCAGCATACACGATCCCTGCTAGGACGAAACGCTGAGGACTGACGTGGTCATGGTTGGGATCATCGGTTGACCACTGAGACTGAAGGCGCGGGCTTCGGTAATCTGAACCGGCACAATTTGCCCCCGCAGGCTATTAATATCCCCCGTGAAAAAGGTAAGCCGATTGCGACGACTGCGCCCCATGACTTGGCTGGGATCTTTGGGATTAGTATCTTCCACTAGGACTTCGACGACCTGGCCCTGATACCGCTGCGATCGCTCCGCCGCTTTGATCGCCACCAGATGGTTCAACCGTTGCAGGCGATCGGCCTTGACCGCATCGGGGATTTGGTCTGGCCACTGGGCAGCGGGGGTACCGGGGCGGGGGGAGTAGGCAGCGGTGTTGAGTTGGTCAAAGCCAATGTCGTCCACCAGCTTGAGGGTATTTTCAAATTGGGCTTCGGTTTCGCCAGGGAAGCCGACGATCGCGTCAGCACTGATGGCGGCATCGGGTAGATAGTCCCGAATCAGGTCAATAATGCGGCGATATTTCTCCTGGGTGTAGCCCCGCCCCATCGCCTTGAGGATGTCGTTATCCCCCGACTGGAAGGGAATGTGGAAATGCTCACACACCTTGGGCAGTTCGGCACAGGCCCGGATCAGGCGCTCGGTGAAGTAGCGGGGATGGCTGGTGGCAAAGCGGATGCGCTCAATCCCTGGCACATCGTGGACGTAGTAGAGCAGATCCGTGAGGGTATGTTGGTGGCGACCTTCGGGCATTACCCCGGGCAGATCGCGACCGTAGGCATCGATATTTTGGCCCAATAGCGTGACTTCCTTGTAGCCCTGCTGACCAAGCAATTCCATCTCTGCCCGGATCGCCTCTGGGGTTCGCGATTGTTCCACACCCCGCACCCCTGGGACCACACAATAGGTGCAGCGTTCATTACAGCCATAGATCACATTCACCCAGGCGGTTACGGTACTATCCCGTCGTGGCTTGGTGATGTCCTCCATGATGGCGATCGGCTCGGTGGCCACGACTTGATTACCCTGGGCTACCTGTTCCAGGAGTTCGCGTAACCGATTGGCGTATTGGGGACCCATGACCAGATCCACCTCCGGCACGCGCCGCAGCAAGGCTTCCCCTTCCTGTTGGGCGACACAGCCTGCCACTACCAGGGTTAAATCCGGTTCAGCTTGTTTGCGCTTGGCCTGCCGTCCCAGGTAGGAGTAAACCTTTTGCTCGGCGTTGTCCCGAATCGTGCAGGTGTTGTAGAGGATGAGGTTGGCCTCATCGGGGGTTTCGGTCCAGGCGTAGCCCATGTCTTCCAGAATGCCGGCCATGCGTTCCGAGTCGGCCTTATTCATCTGACAGCCGAAGGTGGTGATGTGGTAACGACGGGAAGGCACGATCATAGGATCTTAGCGATCTTGGTGAGCAGATAGATCCCCATTATGGCGGATTTTCTGACTGGGGGATGGATTCGTTGCTTGAACCACCAAGACACCAAGAGCACTAAGCTTCACCAAAATCTTCGTGCGCCTTTGTGTCCTTTGCGCCTTGGTGGTGAATCAGTCAATCCCCTAACCTTCAGCCCCCCGATATCGGATCTGCCGCTTCTGCACCTGCGATCGCGCAAACTGGGGAATATCCCCCCGATGCCCCAAAGCGACGATCGTATCCCCCGCCAACACCCGCACCCCCGGTTTGGGATGGGTCAACAGCGTCCCATCCTGCCGCCGGATCGCGACCACAATAAACATTCCCCGCCCCCGCACCTCCAGATCGGCGATCGGGCTGTTCACGAGGGGCGAATCTCCTGGCACGGTGAACTCGTCCATCTGGATATCCACCTGGGCCAGGAGGGCGTTAATCCGATTTCGCTCTTCCCCCCGTTCTAGAAAGTCCAGGGTGGTTGGGTGAGTGATCAGGTGTAGCATCCGTTGGGCACCGATCGCAAAGGGGGACACGACATGGTTAGCCCCCGCCAACAGCAATTTTTTCTCCGTCGAGGGATATTCCCCCCGCGCCAGGATGGTCAGGTTGGGATTCAGCCCCCGTGCCGTCAGGGTAATAAACACATTGGCGGCATCATCGGGGAGTACCGAGGCCAGCACCTTGGCCCGTTCAATCCCACTGGCCAGCAAGATAGCATCATCGGTGGCATTACCGTTAATCACCCGCAGCCCCATCTCACGAGCTTTTTCGGCACGATCGGGGTCGCTATCAATCACCACAAATGCCTGCCGTGCCTGCATCAGTTCCCGGGCCAGAATTTGCCCCATGCGCCCAAAGCCACACAGGACCACATGCTGCTGGAGGGTTTCAATGTCCTTCATCATTCGCCGCACCCCCAGTGCCCGGTTAATTTCACCTTCAGTCACCAGTTGCACAACCCCACTCACAATGTAGACAACGGAGGTGTAGCCCGCAATGATGACCAGGATCGTGAATACGCGCAGGGCGGGTGACTGCACGGGCCGGACTTCCCCATAGCCCACGCCAAAGACGGTGATTACTGACATATAGACGGCATCCAACACGGTCCACCCGGCAATCACGTAACCCACTACGGCAATGACCAAGGTTAAGGCAAAGCAAATGGTCCCGGTAATGATGTTGCGGAACGATCGCTTCATGCGGCCCTCCCCGGCCCCAGCGGTGTTACCCAGTTTGATGTCGGAATGTTACGCAGCGATCGCGGCAGGAAAAGGGAAAGACGATGAAGTCGGTGAAGTCGGTTTCGAGAATGTCTTTCCAGGGCTGATTGACTGACAAAACCCTGAGGGGGCGAAACCCAGTCTAGGAGGGAAGCCTAGCTTAGTTTATGCTAGCAGTTATCACCCTCTAGGCAAAAACGAT
>Ga0209207_1000245_pt1 | contig 38667 bp, 38 predicted proteins | sample SaghotsprinmetaG_FD_184140 | JGI IMG/M metagenome (GOLD analysis project Ga0209207, IMG submission 184140) | Hot spring microbial communities from South Africa to study Microbial Dark Matter (Phase II) - Sagole hot spring metaG (SPAdes) (version 3) | ecosystem: Environmental > Aquatic > Thermal...
TTTACTTCGATTGGGTAGCCCGTGTTTCAGGCGAACCATGGCCACAAGGCAAAGGCTAACAACTGGTTCAAACCGTTCGCTCCGCTCACTGGGACGGGCTAAAGCCCGCCCCTTAACCAAACGTTAGCAACCATGCCTATAAAAATCAGCAGCCCTACAAATATCCTAGTTTTATTCACGCTCGCACTGGCAGCATTAGGCGGTGTTTTCTTTGGTCTATATTCATGCGGCGGTTACTACTGGCACATCCAGGCTTACTGGATTTCTGCGTTGCTATTTGTTGTTGGCTCCATCACGTTCAAAAACCAAGTGCTAAACACCTTAAGATCCAAGCTTCTATTTCCAATAATTTACTTGGCCCTCTTCTTGGCTTCACAGTCAGTCGCTGCGACGTTCTATCCATCAGCCCCTGAAAGCTTCTCAGAGTTCATGCGCAATTTTCTTATAACCGTTGAGTACGGCCCATGCGCTTAGCAAGCGTGCTCGCATCGCTGCTAACAATGCGCTCAAATCGCTCGCTTCGCTCACTGGGACCGGCTAAAGCCGGCCCCTTAGCTTAATCGTTAGCGGTATATATGAATTTCCACGTATCAGAAAAATACAAACGTAGCGGCAAGCGAAAAGCAATATTCGCCGCACTACTGGTGGTTGGCATAGTTTCAGGTGCTGCCTGGATGTTCATTGTCAGTGAGAGCATGTATTACAAAATACTATCTGTGGTTACGGCCTTACTGCTGATAAAGCATTTACCCGGCGCATATAAAAAAATAAAAAATCACGACTCATCCTATCCAACTGTAGCCATAATTGAGTCTGAAAACAAAATCGATATATCTCACAAGGGCGCGGTTGTGAGCATGCCGTTATCGGATATAGAAAGCCTTAGAATTCAGAGCATAAAAGGCAATGTTAAATCCCTGCTGCTAACCACTAAATCTTTCAGCAATCTACGTTTTGAAGGATACGAGAATTTAGCAGAAATGGCTGAGCTTCTTAAAAAATATACGCCGGCAAGCAAAATCAAAAATGCCACGTGGTATCACCGCTAACAAAAGGTTCAAACCGCTCGCTTCGCTCACTGGGACGGGCTAAAGCCCGCCCCTTAACCAAACGTTAGGCAGATATGAATAGAGAAAAAGCGATACAACTAATAACCTACGAAGCATTTAACAAGAATGGCGTAGTTGAACTACTGGCATCAGCCCAACCCCCTGACATAGAACGATTCGGGTTAATTGGCGATGCTATTGAGTTTCTATCCAATACAATAACCACACCACAAATAGATAGAACACTATGTGGGGCATTGCTACGCATAATTACCGAATCATCTCTTGCATTCAGTCGCTGGGATGAAGAGATGATGGATAACAACTACTACTTAACAACAGAATGGGAGGTCATTTATCAAAAAGCCCATGAATTCCTAACACCTGACATACCATTCGACACATAATAAATACTTAAACCATTCGAGTCTAACTCGAAACCAAACACCAATGTCACGCCTAACAATAGGTTCAAATCGTTCGCTTCGCTCACTGGGACGGGCTAAAGCCCGCCCCTTAACCAAACGTTAGAGGCAATGCGTGAAAAATAAGTGGCTAACCCTACCGATAATCGCAGCCATAGTAGCCGTGGTTAGTCTATATACCTTTGCACACACGCTACCGAGCCTTACCTTCCCCCTAAAATCAATAAATGCATTTGCATTTACTGATGGTGGATCACTGACAATTGAGTTAGAAGATGCAGAAGGAAGTCAGTTTTACTTCGGAATCAAAGGTGATTTAAATACACCTCGTGAAAAGTTTCCATCATTCTATATGCGCACCTTCTTAGGCATACCTCTAATGGTCACCCCAAATATTGGCAGTCTTGAAGAGCGCGAACTCGCAAATTTCGCAAAAAATCTAGCAGAGGCAAATCTAACCGCAGACATATTGCGCAAGGTTAAAAATAACGACCTTGACGGGCTTTCAAAAAATGAGTTCAAGTACGCCGTCATCTACTCTATATACAGCAGCATCACCGAGCGCCATGCCTCTAACTAGTGGTTCAAGTCGTTCGCTTCGCTCACTCGGGACGGGCTAAAGCCCGCCCCTTAACCAAACGTTATACACCTAGAGTCGGAGAACTGTGTTGACTGAAATTGAAATGAAATACGGGTTTCCACTTTTCTCAAAGCCATCATCATTGGTAAGCCTTGGAAAAAACGAAAAAATTGTAATATCCGACATCTGGGCTTTCTGGGATTACGTCATAAAGAAAGCTAGCAGCGACCGCAAAGGAGAGGACTTTTTAAGATCTCTTCTTGAACAAGCAAAACATTTCTATTTAACCGCTGAAACAAGTCCAGTAAAAAGCCAGCCCCTTCTCTACTATTACTCTTTCCTAAATATTTCGAAAATCATAATAAATCTTTCTGGCACACATGGCCCCAGAAAGATGTATATGCATGGCATGCATGAAAACCATAACAACAAGTTCATACACTCAACAATAACAAAACAAAATCAGAAACATCAAATCGTACAGGTTGCTCATGAAATAGTTTCTATTTTTGACCCCAGTATAACAGTCGCCGACATAACTATAAATGTTCGAGAAATTTTGAACCATTGCGTAGGCGTCCACAGAGCCTACTCAGAGATATACAATCAGACGGAAGTTTTTTACAAGCTGATAAGCCATAAGCTATATAAAAATGGAAAAGAGCTCATTTTCAAAGCGGAAATTCAATGTGCGGCCGCCGACATTGCAAATCTAGCAGCTCGCGGATACTCAGTAACTCAAGAAGAAACAGGAATTTATTACACTGTAAAAATTAACATGCCAACTTACACGCCAACCCGTAAAGACTATGCAGCCTTAAGCAAAGAAATACAAAACAAAGGAATTTGGTATTTCATAGGTAGCAGCGGCTACACGATGTACCTTTCAAATTCATCTGTAGGTCGCTACAGCCAAGAATCCATAATTTACATGGTAATGTTCTACCTTGGTTCCATAACACGTTACCACCCATACATGTTTGATGAGATATTTTCTGATAAAGAACAATGGCTAATGAGCGAGTTCTTAAATACTCAGCCAAAGCAATTCTTATACTTAGCTACTGCAAGAGTTCTCGGGCAAAGTGTTCTTAAGGCCTATGCTAGCTTCTAGGCGTATAACAACTGGTTCAAACCGTTCGCTGCGCTCACTGGGACGGGCTAAAGCCCGCCCCTTAACCAAACGTTAGGCCTCACAATGGATCCGCGAGCCTTAGTTGTTTACTTAGAGTCACCATACAGCGAACAACGCTGCGATCAGCCTCCGGCACACGAAATTGTTCTTGCGGGTTTACAAGCACCATCAGAATATTGGGTCAGTCTTGCTGTTGGCTGGCTAGAGCAAGGCGCACCAATCAACAAAGAGATAATTCAAGAGTTAAATTCAATCGCAACAGATAAGTATTTTTCGCAGCGGGTACGGCATAATTCATTTGCTCTTATTAAAAAGTGGCATAGGGATAACGGTGCAGCCTAACAACTGGTTCAAGCCACTCGCTTCGCTCGTTCGGGACCGCGTTCCGCGGCCCCTTAACCAAACGTTATGTAGCAAAGACAAATAGCTAAGCACTCGAACTCCAGGCCCAAACACATCACCGCTTAATCGATTTCCACACGATTTCGGCCACTTGCCTTGGCTCGATAAAGCGCCAGATCCGCGCGCTGGTAGAGACTGGCAGTTGTGTCGCTGGGCTTGCTGAAGCTCGCACCGAGGCTGGCGGTCATGACCTGCGCAGGGTTCTTCAGGTGCTCAATCGCCAGTTCTTCGCAGATTTTACGGCGGATGCTTTCGCAGGTACTGGCCAGGTAGGCGCTGTCAGGGTTGCGCAGCACCAGGGCGAATTCCTCACCGCCCAGGCGGGCGGCGAAGTCCAGATCGCGGCGCGGATAGCTGGCCAGCACGCCGGCAATACGCTGCAAGACTATGTCGCCAGCTGGATGGCCATAGCAATCGTTGTAGGCCTTGAAATGGTCAAGATCGAGCATGACCAGCGCGATGCGCGTTTGCTCACGCTGGGCTTCCTGCAGGGCGCGCTGTAACAACAGATCAAAGCTGCGGCGGTTGTAGAGCTGGGTCAGGCCGTCGGTATCGGCCATGCTTCGCAGGTCGCGTTTGGTTAGAAACAGCACGCGCATTGAGTGCTCCTGGCAATAACCGGCCGTAGCAGCGGCAAGGGTCGCTACCGTAAGGTAGGCCAGGGACGTCAGGTATTGGATGGACGAATCGCTTGAGCTAGTCAGCTGTAATGCCAGACCGGTGCCCACCAACGTGGCGATGCCCAAACAGAGGCTATTGCGGTAGCTGTAACCGATGGGCACGAAGATCACTATCTGGATCAGCATCATGCCCTCCAGACCATAGGGCAGCTGCATCTGCTCGAGTGCCTGGTGATACATCAGCGTCACCAGCAACATGCCCAGGCTAAGGCAACCAAGCCCGATAGGTATCCAGCGATAGCCCGTGGCAACGTCCGGATACGTCAGCACCCGGTAAGCGCCAAAAGCAATAATCAGCAGCGCACACAACCGCACCAACATGACCGGCAGGGTTATCGGGTTTGCACCAACGCTGTAGAGCAACAGCAGATCAAACGTGAAAAAGGCCAAGAAGCTAATCAGCAGTAAGCAGATGGCCACGCGCCGGGTTTGCTGGTAGCTGCGATAAGCGAAATCACGGTATTCGGCCTCAAGCTCAGGCGCGAAGCGGCGCAAGGCAAAACCAACGGGCAGCCGTTCCACAGCAGCGATGTGTGGATTGGCAACGGCTGATTCAACTTGAGAGGGCATAACTGACCTCGCAGCGAGCTTTCTGGGCTGGCCTATGGCGAAGATTTAAGGGGTTTCACTAACCCTGACAATAGCCGACCAGCACGAGGGATAGTGCAATTCATCTTTGCGCTTGTATCGCCGAGCATCTACACCCGGCGTGTCTCACTCGCTCAGCCGCACCCGAAAACTTGCGCCGCCCAGGACGGAATCCTCAAGCAGCAATTCACCGCCGTAGCTTTCGATAATGTCCTTAACCACTGCGGTGCCAATGCCCTGCCCCGGGTGCTGGGCATCCAGCCGTTCGCCACGGCGCAGGATGCGTTCGCGCTGATCGGCCGGCACACCAGGGCCGTCGTCTTCCACACAAAGCTCAAGCACACCGCTTTGCTGACGCACGCTCACACATACCTGACCGAGGCACAGGCGGTAGGCGTTTTCCAGCAGGTTGCCGAGCAACTCCAGCAGCGCGCCGCGCTCCATCGGCAGGTGCTGTTCAGCGGCAAAGTCGCGCAGCACTTGCACCTGTTTGTCGCGGTAGACCTTGTCCAGCGCGCCGCAGAGGGTGTCGAGCAAGGGCGCCAGAGGCGCGCTATGGCGGATCAGGCCGCTTTTGCGCAGGCTGGCGCGCTGCAGTTGGTAGCCGATCTGCTGACTCATACGCTCGATCTGCTGTTGCAACACCTGCGACTGCTCGCGGCTCTGCGGCTGCTTGTCGATCACTTCCGCCACGCTTTGCAGTACGGCCAAGGGAGTTTTCAGGCTGTGCGCCAGGTCGTCCAGCGAATGCCGGTAGCGTTCGCGTTGCTGACGTTCACTTTCCAGCAGGCGGTTGAGCGAGCCGGTCAGGCGCAACAGCTCGCGCGGGTGTTCTTCGCTCAGGCCTTCAAGAGTGCCCGCCTCGACCTGATCAAGCTCGGCGCTAAGCCCGCGCAGGCTGCGAAAGCCCCAGGTCAGGCCAAACCACAGCAACCCGAGCAGCACCAACAGCGCGCCACCGAGCCAGAGGTAGAGCTGGCCCATAAAGCCGTCGTACATGGCCTGGTAATCACTGGCCGGCTGCATGGTGACCACGCTGAAGGCGGCGCTCTGCCCACGCAGCAGGTCGATTTCCACGTCGTAGACAAAGAACTCGCGGCCCTGGGCATCGCTGATGCGTACAAACTCATGGCCACGGCCGTCGTAGCGCGGGCGGTAGCTGACGCTTTCATCCAGCGACGAGCGCGACTGCCAGACCAGTGTGCCCTGGCGGTCGTAGATAAAGCCCAGCAGCTTGGCTTCCAGCGTGTCGAACTCTTCTGCCGGCAGTTTGTCCGGCATGCTCAATCGGCCCTGCTCGTTACGCGCGGCAGAAACCAGCCCGGCGGCATCCGAAGCCAGGCGTTTTTCGATGGATTGCTCCAGGGCAATCACAAAGGCGCCGCGCAAGGCCGGCAGCAACGCCAACATAAACAGCACGGCCAGCACCGCCGTGCCGAGCATTAGGCGCACGCGCAAGGACTCATCGCGACGGCGGACTGCCGGTTTGCTCAGCTCGGCCTCGCTCATCGGCAACGCTCGGTAAACAGGTAACCCTGGCCACGCACGGTTTCGATCGGTTTGAAATCCTGCTGGCCTTCAAGCTTGCGACGCAGGCGGCCGACCAACACTTCGATCACGTTGGGGTCGCGCTCTTCGTCATCCGGGTAAAGCTGCTCAATCAGCCGTTCCTTGGCCACCACCTGCTGCTGGTGACGCATCAGGTATTCAAGAATGCGGTACTCGTAGGCGGTCAGTTGCAGGGCTTCGCCATCGAGCAGCGCCTGTTTGCGGTTGAGGTCGAGTACGAGCGGGCCGGCAGCAATACTCGCCTGGGTAAAGCCCGAGGCGCGGCGCAGCAAGGCGTTCAGGCGCGCTTCCAGCTCTTCGAATTGAAAGGGTTTGACCACGTAATCATCGGCACCGGCGGCCAGGCCTTCGACCTTGTCCTGCCAGTTGCCACGGGCGGTAAGAATAAGAATGGGGAAGCTCTTGTCCTGACTGCGCAGCTGGCGAATCAGATCCAGCCCGCTCATGCCTGGCAGACCGAGGTCGATCACCGCCAGGTCATGGTTGTATTCGGCAGCGCGGTACAGCGCTTCTTCGGCATTGGCCACGGCATCGACCACATGGCCCTGCTCGCCAAGCCGGCTATAGAGGTGGTGACGCAGCAGCGCTTCATCTTCCACGACCAACAGTTTCATCCTGCACATTCCTCCAATAAAGCGGCCGGGCATTGTGCCCGGCCCTTTTGGCCTGCCCGCTAATTAGAACTTGTAGTTGGCACCCAGATACAACTGGCCGCTGCTGTGCAGGTCCAGCGAGCCGACCTTGCCTGCGCCGTGTGGCGCCATTTCCGTGCTGGCATTGGTGCGCAGGTAGCGGTAACCCGCCTCAATCGAGGCATTCTGGTTGATGTCTTGCAGAATGCCAGCCTGCAGGCCGAGGGCATAGCCGATATCGCTGTCACGCTTGAAGCCTTTGCTCTCCTGCTCCAGCTTAACCAGGCCGGCGGTAGCGCCGCCGAACAGCTTGGTGTTGTAGTCGCCAATGGGCAGAAACACATCGTAGCTACCGAGCAGGTTCTGCTGACGCAGCTTGTTGCCGCTGTCGGTGTCCGAGACATTCTCGTAGGTCATGTAGTAACGGTTTGTCTCGCTGACTTGACCGGCACGCACGCCCCAGGTGCCCGTGTCGTTGATCACCTTGTCGAGCTTGGGGTTGTTCAGGTTGCTGTTGAGCGCGCTGGACTTCTGAATGTTGTTATCGGTCTGCCCCCAGGTCAGGCCGACAAAGTTGTCGCCGGCATTGGCCGCAGCCGCAGCGAAGGTCAGGGAAGTAGCCAGGGCCAGTTTGCTAAGAGTGCGGTTCATGGTGTGTCCTCAGTGGTTAGTCGGTGTTGCTTAACTCGAGGTCCATGTTGCCTACCCCTAGCTGAACGCCCACTGAACCCTTGCTGAACAGATGCTGAACGACCTCTCCTTTGGAAGCTTTTTACGATCTCGCGAGTTAGAGCCATGCAGGCCAGTAACCAAGCGCAGAGTTCAGCGACCGCAAGCGTAACTCCCGCTACACCGGCAATCGCGTGCTCATCCGCGACCTGTTCAAAACGCTAAAAAATGATCTGGACCACAGCATCATTGCTACCCGCGACTCGATACCTGGCAGCAGACGTTTAAGCCTGGTGGGTAAACAGTGCAGCAACGGCCGGTAAGGTGATCGCCTTGAATAGCAGGCAAAAAAAACGGGAGCCCAAACGGGCTCCCGTACTCATTCTCAGAGAAATGCAGGTACACGCCTCACGCATGCACTTGCTACAACCTCACCTGCGCCTCCAAAGAAACGCATGCCGCAGTGTGGCAAAAAAGCCTGGGCAACTCCGTTTAGCTTTGTTGCCGCTTTGCAAAGAAATGTAAACGCCCATAGCAGCTGGCCGTGCAAAGCCCCGCGCGGCAGAATAGGCCGATGAATACAACCTACTTGCCCCCCTGCTGCAGCCCGCTGAATGACCACTGGCCGTTGCCGCACAAACTGCCGTCAGTGCGATTGATCAGCACCACTTTTAAGCCAGAGTTGCTTGATCCAGCAGATTTCAGTCGTTGCGCCATCGAACCGGTGCGTGGCGTAGCCAAACGTCAGGCCGAATACCTGGCCGGCCGCCTGTGTGCGCGTGAGGCCTTGCTGCGTTTGACCGGCACAGCGGCCGCTCCAGCCTGTGGTGAGGATCGCGCGCCGCAGTGGCCGTTAGGTATGGTCGGCTCCATCACCCACGGCAGCGGCTGGGCCGGCGCCGTAGTGGGCAACAACGCGGATTGGCGCGGCCTGGGCCTGGATATCGAGCAGATCATGCCGGCCAGCCGCGCCGAGCGCTTGGCCGGGGAAATCCTCACGCCCGCCGAACTGTTGCGCCTGCAAGAGCTGCCGAGCGAACAGCGCGCGCAACGCATCAGCCTGACCTTTTCGCTCAAGGAAAGCCTGTTCAAGGCGCTCTACCCGCAGGTATTGCAGCACTTCTACTTTCAGGATGCCGAGCTGCTCAGCGTCGATGCTGACAATAAAGTGCGCATGCGCCTGCTGGTTGATCTGCATGCCGACTGGCCCGCTGGCAGCGAGCTGGAAGGTCAGTTCGCCGAGTTCGGCGGTTACCTGCTGAGCCTGGTCAGCATCCCGCGCTGAGCGATGGCCTACCTGCCATGCGGGTAGGTAATCGCAGTTCTGAAAGATCGCCGCTAAAGCGCCTCCCACAGCATCAGGCTGCAGCTCATATGAGCTGCCTTAAGCACTACTGCGGGGGGCTTGAGCTGCGACAAACACCTCGCGCCCATGCGTTTGGCCTGACAAGCCGCGTTGCGGCACAACAGCGCCTCTAGCAAATCCGCTAAACTCGGCCGATTGCCGTCTGGAGTGCCCTATGCGCGAAGATTTGAATCAAGGCCTGATCGAGTTCCTCAAGGCCTCGCCCACCCCTTTCCATGCCACGGCCAGCCTGGCACTGCGCCTTGAAGCGGCCGGTTTTCAGCGTCTGGATGAGCGCGCCAGCTGGCACACCGAAGCCGGTGGCCGCTATTACGTAACGCGCAACGATTCCTCGATCATCGCCTTCAAACTGGGCAAGCGTTCACCGCTGGAGGGTGGAATCCGCCTGGTTGGCGCACACACCGACAGCCCATGCCTGCGCGTCAAACCGCAACCTGAGCTGCAACGCCAGGGCTTTTTTCAGCTCGGTGTCGAGGTGTACGGCGGCGCGCTGCTCGCTCCCTGGTTCGACCGCGACCTGTCACTGGCTGGGCGTGTCACCTACCGCCGCGATGGCAAAGTGGAAAGCCAGCTGATCGACTTTCAAAACCCGATTGCGGTGATCCCCAACCTGGCCATCCACCTCAACCGTGAGGCCAATCAGGGCTGGGCGATCAATGCACAGAACGAACTGCCGCCAATCCTCGCCCAGCTCGCGGGCAGTGAAGCAGCAGACTTCCGTGCGCTGATCACCGACCAACTGGCTCGTGAACATGACTTCAGTGCCGATGCGGTGCTCGATTACGAGCTGAGCTTCTACGATACCCAGAGCGCAGCAGTGATTGGCCTGAACAACGACTTTATCGCCGGTGCACGGCTGGACAACCTGCTGTCCTGCTACGCCGGGCTGCAGGCGCTACTGGCAGCGCCGGATGAAGAAAGCTGCGTGCTGGTGTGCACCGACCATGAGGAAGTCGGCTCCTGCTCGGCCTGCGGCGCCGACGGCCCGATGCTCGAACAGGTGCTGCGTCGCGTGCTGCCAGATGGAGACGCCTTCGTGCGCATCATCCAGCGCTCGCTACTGGTTTCGGCCGACAATGCCCACGGCGTACACCCCAATTACCCCGACAAGCATGACGCCAACCACGGCCCCAAGCTCAACGCCGGTCCAGTGATCAAGATCAACAGCAACCAGCGCTACGCCACCAACAGCGAAACCGCCGGATTCTTCCGCCACCTGTGCCTGGAAAACGAAGTGCCGGTGCAGAGCTTCGTCACCCGCAGCGACATGGGTTGCGGCTCGACCATCGGCCCGATCACCGCCAGCCAATTGGGCGTGCGCACCGTGGATATCGGCCTGCCAACCTTCGCCATGCACTCGATCCGCGAACTGGCCGGCAGCCATGACCTGGCGCATCTGGTGAAAGTGCTGACTGCGTTCTATGCCAGCGCTGAGCTGCCCTGACATCGATCCCTTGTAGCCCGGATGTAATCCGGGACGGTTTATACGACAGTAGATCGCCCCGGATTTCATCCGGGCTACGGGCTTAGATAGCCATCACTCCGGCACCTCGACGCTCACATGCAGGGCGTCGTGGCGCCAGAACTCCAGATCGCAATCAATCAGTCGTCCATGCTGGTCACGGTTGATCCGCACAATGCGCAGCGCCGGGCTGCCCACCGCTACTTTCAATGCCGACGCGGCTTCGCTGTGCAACGCTGTGGGCACCATGTCGAAACGCACCCGGCCGTAATGAATGTCGTATTCGCTGGCATACAGTTCGGTCAGCGAACGGGTCAGATCGAAATCCAGAATGCCGGCAAAGTAATTCGGGTTGAGGTAGTGCTCGACATACAGCACCAGACGGCCGTCGATGCGCCGTGCGCGGCGGATCTGATACACGCTGGACAATGCCGGCAGTGCCAGCAATTGGCAGATTTCTGCACTAGCCGGAATCAGTTTGGCGCTCAACACTTCGGTAGCTGGCACCCGGCCCTGCTCACCGACCATGGCATGGAAGTGGCTGCGCACCAACGGGTTGTAAGCCACGCGCGGAGGTGAAACAAACCAGCCACGACGTTCCTCACGGTAGATCAGCCCCTGGGCCTCAAGCTGCCCTAAAGCCTCACGCAGGGTAATGCGCGTGGTATCGAACACTTCGCTGAGCTTGCGCTCGGCCGGCAACTGGCTACCCGATGGCAACAAGCCATGCTCGATCTGTTCTTCCAATGCCCGACATATAGCAGTGACTGCCCGCGGCGCTTCATCGCGCATCAAGACCTCCCAAATTGGACTAGTCCAGCCCCATTTGAGGGCATAAACCTGTTGGTACCGCGCTAAAAATCATGTTTCAAGTTTAAGCAGTCTTGATGACCATGCCATGACAACTTTCTTCCGGCATCACCATAGTCCGGTAAATCTTGCTTCGCAGGCAGTCGGCAAGCGGAATTATTCATGGTCTACGCTTGTGGTGCTCGCGCTAAGACGCAGTGGATTGAAGCTTTTAATGAGCAGCGTACATAAAACTGTCATTTAACAAGCATAAATTGGCCTGGGTCTTGCTGATCTAGACCAGACCTTTACCGCACGCACCTCACTCGCAAAGGAGTTTCCAATGAAACAACTGCTGCTGGCTTCACTGATGGGCTCAGCCATCGCCCTGGCGACTTCCGCTATGGCCGCCGGGACGGACTTGAAAGCACTGGAACAGGCCGCGCGCGCTGAAGGCGCGGTAAACAGTGTGGGCATGCCTGACAGCTGGGCCAACTGGAAGGACACCTGGGCCGATTTGAACACGCTCTATGGCCTCAAGCACATGGACACCGACATGAGCTCGGCCCAGGAAATCGCCAAGTTCGCCGCTGAAAAAGACAATGCCACCGCCGACATCGGTGACGTGGGCGCGGCTTTTGGCCCCATCGCCGTGCAGCAAGGTGTTACCCAAGCCTACAAGCCGAGCACCTGGGAACAGATTCCAAGCTGGGCCAAGGACGCCGACGGCCACTGGATGCTGGCCTACACCGGCTCCATCGCCTTTATTGTCAACAAACAACTGGTCAAGGACGTACCGCGTTCCTGGGCCGATCTGAAACAGGGCACTTACAAGGTTGCCATCGGTGACGTCAGCGCTGCTGCTCAGGCCGTTAACGGGGTTCTGGCGGCCTCCATCGCCAATGGCGGTGATGAGACAAACATCCAGCCGGGCCTGGATTTCTTCGCTGAAATCGCCAAGCAGGGCCGCCTGGGCCTGTCCAACCCGACCATCCAGACTCTGGAAAAAGGTGAAGTGGAAGTCGGTATTGTCTGGGACTTCAACGGCCTGTCCTACCGCGATCAGATCGACCCGAGCCGCTTCGAGGTGCTGATCCCGTCCGACGGTTCGGTGATCTCCGGCTACAGCACCATCATCAACAAGTACGCCAAGAACCCCAACGCCGCCAAACTGGCGCGTGAGTACATCTTGAGCGATGCCGGGCAGATCAACCTGGCCAAGGGTAACGCGCGTCCGATTCGCGCCGAGCACCTGACCCTGCCAGCCGAGGTACAGGCCAAACTGCTGCCGAACGAGCAGTACGCCAAGGTTCAGCCGATCAAGGATCCGGCGGCCTGGGAAGCCACCTCCAAAGCACTGCCGCAGCTGTGGCAGGAAAATGTGATCATCGAAATGCAGTAATGGCGGGTCCGCAGCCCGACACTCGCCGGGCTGCGTTTTTGTTCAAGGAAATCGTTCGATGAAACACAACGTCATCCTGGTCGTACTGGATGGCCTGAATTACGAGGTGGCCCGCCATGCGCTGGGCCATCTGCAGGCCTACTGCGGTGCCGGCCGCGCTGCACTGTACAAGCTCGAATGCGAGCTGCCCTCGCTGTCTCGTCCACTCTACGAATGCATCATGACCGGCGTCGCACCTATCGACAGCGGCATCGTGCACAACGATGTGGTGCGTTTGTCCAACCAGCGCAGCATTTTCCACTATGCCCGCGCCGCCGGTCTGTCCACTGCGGCAGCGGCCTATCACTGGATCAGTGAGCTGTATAACCGCGCGCCCTTCGATGCCGCTCGTGACCGCCACACCAGTGACTCTGACCTGCCCATTCAGCAGGGCCATTTCTACTACGCCGACCACTATCCGGATTCGCACCTGTTTGCCGACGCCGAGCACTTGCGGGTGCAGCACCGGCCCAATTTTCTCCTGGTGCACCCGATGAATATTGATGACGCCGGCCACAAGCATGGCCTGGATTCGCCGCAGTACCGCAACAGCGCGCGGGTCGCCGACCTGTTGCTGGCCGAGTACCTGCAACGCTGGCTGGATGCCGGTTATCAGGTGCTGGTAACGGCAGACCACGGCATGAATAACGACCGCTCGCACAACGGCCTGTTGCCGGAAGAGCGTGAAGTGCCGCTGTTCGTCGCCGGCAGTGCGTTCAGCCTGGACGGCCACGCCCAACCGCGACAGACCGAGTTGTGCGGCACCATCTGCACCCTGCTCGGCGCGGCCCATGACAAACCCTGGTGCAAGGAGCTGCTCAAGTGACAGCAGACAAACCCCGTGGCAATCGTGGCCGGTGGTTGGCCCTGCTGTGCCTGCTGCCCTTCGCGGTATTTTTTATCGCCTTCCAGATCGCTCCACTGGTGTGGGTGGCGGTGCACAGCCTGAGCGTCGGTGACAGCTGGGGCCTTGGCAACTACGAGAAGATCTTCAGCTCCAAGTTCTACCTGCAGGCGATCAAGCACAGCCTGCAGATCGCCTTCTGGTCGAGCCTGTTTGGCATCGTCATCGCCGTGCTCGGCAGCTATTCGCTGCGCCAGGTTGACTCCAAGCTGCGCGACTTCGTCATGGCCTTCTCCAACATGACCAGCAACTTCGCCGGCGTGCCACTGGCCTTCGCCTTTATCATCATCCTCGGCTTCAACGGTGCGCTGACCCTGCTGCTGATCAAGATCGGCCTGATCGAGAGCTTCAACCTCTACTCGAAAAATGGACTGATCGTGCTCTACACCTATTTCCAGATTCCCCTTGGCGTGCTGTTGCTCTACCCCGCCTTCGACGCCCTGCGCGAGGACTGGCGCGAGTCCGCTGCCCTGCTCGGTGCCGGTACCTGGGACTTCTGGCGGCATATTGGCTTGCCGGTGCTGACCCCGGCGCTGCTCGGCACCTTCGTCATCCTGCTGGCCAACGCCCTGGGCGCCTACGCCACGGTGTATGCGCTGACCACCGGCAATTTCAACGTGCTGCCGATCCGCATTGCCGCGATGGTCGCTGGTGATATCAGCCTCAACCCGGACATGGCCAGCGCTCTGGCGATGGTGCTGGTGGGCCTGATGGTGGTGATCACTGCTGCGCACCAATGGCTGCTGAAGAGGAGCTACCATGTCGCTCGCTGAAAACAAACCCGCTGCCCTGTATCACCGCGTGGTGGTCTGGCTGCTGTTCCTGATTCTGTTGCTGCCGCTGGCCGGCACCCTGCTCTATTCACTGTCCACCAGCTGGTCGGCGAGCATCCTGCCATCCGGGCTGACCTTTAAATGGTATGTGGCGCTGTGGAGCGACCCACGCTTTCTCGCCGCCTTTGCTCAATCGCTGCTGGTGTGTTTCGCCGCACTGTTGCTCTCGGTGCTGCTGATTCTGCCGCTGCTGTTCGTGGTGCATTACCACTTCCCGAAACTCGACGGACTGATGAACATCCTCATCCTGCTGCCCTTCGCCGTGCCGCCCGTGGTGTCGTCGGTGGGGCTGCTGCAGGTCTATGGTTCCGGGCCACTGGCAATGGTCGGCACCCCGTGGATTCTGATTGGCTGCTACTTCACCGTGGCGTTGCCGTTTATGTACCGGGCAATCACCAACAATCTGCAGGCGATCAATCTGCGCGACCTGATGGACGCCGCGCAGCTGCTCGGCGCCAGCACCTGGCAGGCCGCCTTCCTGGTGGTGTTGCCCAACCTGCGCAAGGGCCTGATGGTCTCGCTGTTTCTCTCCTTCAGCTTCCTGTTTGGCGAGTTTGTGTTTGCCAACCTGCTGGTCGGCACCCGCTATGAAACCCTGCAGGTGTACCTGAACAACATGAAAAACAGCAGCGGCCACTTCAACAGTGCGCTGGTGATCTCCTATTTCTTCTTCGTGCTGATCTTCACCTGGGCAGCCAATCGCCTGAACAAGGACAGACCATGAGTTACCTGAGCATCCGCGGCCTGCATAAAAGCTACGGCAGCACCCCCATCTTCAGCGAAATCGATTGTGAAATCGGCAAAGGTGAATTCATCACCCTGCTCGGCCCCTCCGGTTGCGGCAAGTCCACCCTGCTGCGCTGCATTGCCGGCCTGACCGGAGTCAATGGTGGCCAGATCATCCTCGACGGCCAGGATCTGGTACCACTGACGCCGCAGAAACGCGGCATCGGCATGGTGTTCCAGAGCTACGCACTGTTTCCCAACATGAACGTGGCGCAGAACGTAGCCTTCGGCCTGCGCATGCAGAAGATCAAAGGCAGTGAGGCCGAACAGCGGGTCAAACAGGTGCTGGAACTGGTCGAACTCAACGACTTCGCCGAACGCTACCCGCACCAGCTCTCCGGCGGCCAGTGCCAGCGCGTAGCCCTGGCCCGCTCCCTGGTCACCCGCCCGCGTTTGCTGCTGCTCGATGAACCACTGTCGGCGCTGGATGCGCGGATTCGCAAACACCTGCGCGAACAGATCCGCAGCATCCAGCAAGAGCTGGGCCTGACCACCATTTTCGTCACCCACGACCAGGAAGAAGCCCTGGTCATGAGCGACCGCATCGTGCTGATGAATGCCGGCAAGATCGTCCAGAGCGGCGACGCGGAAAGCCTCTACAGCGCGCCAGTGGACGCCTTCGCCGCCGGGTTTATCGGCAACTACAACCTGCTGGATGCCGACGCCGCCAGCCGCCTGTTGCTGCGCCCGATCAACAGCCGTGTGGCGATCCGCCCGGAAGCCATCCAGCTCGGGGTACAGGGTGCAATCGAAGGGCAGATTCACAGCCATCGCCTGCTCGGCAACGTGATCCGTTACCGCATCGAAGCCCGTGGCGTCGAACTGCTGGTGGATGTGCTCAACCGCTCCCCCGCCGATCTGCTGGCCAGCGGCCAACGCATCAACCTGAACATTGAAGACAACGCAATCTGTGAGGTGGCCTGATGGCCCTGGCAATTTTCGACCTGGATGAAACCCTGATCGGCGGTGACTGCGCCAGCCTGTGGACCCAGGAAATGGTCAAGCTCGGCTGGGCCGATGCGGACAGTTTTATCGCCCATGAACAGGAACTGATGCGGCAGTACGCCGCCGGCAGCCTGGCCATGGAAGACTACATGGCCTTCACCCTGTCGCCGCTGGTCGGGCGCACGGCCGAGGAAGTGGCCCATGTGGTCGAACCCTTTGTGGAAGATGTCATCGAACCGATCTTCTACACCGATGCCACCCGTTGCCTGGCGCAGCACCGCGCCGCCGGCGACCGCATTCTGGTCATTTCTGCCTCGGCGCATTTTCTGGTCAGCGCGGTGGCCGCGCGCCTGAATATCGAGGAAGTACTGGCTATCGACCTGGAACAGCAACACGGCCACTACAGCGGTCGCACCCAGGGCGTGATGACCTACCGCGAAGGCAAGGTGATTCGCCTGCAAGCATGGCTGCTGGAACAGGGCGAAAGCCTGGAGGGCGCCTACTTCTATTCCGACTCACGCAACGACCTGCCGCTGCTGCAGGTGGTCGACAAGCCGCACGTGGTCAATCCTGACCCCACCTTGTTGCGACACGCTCAGGAAGCTGGCTGGCCAATCCTCAACTGGCGCTGATTGCGGTGAGAGGTGGCGCGTAGGCCTGCCAACAGGCTATAACGCGCCACCTCACTGCCACACGCCTGTATTCATGCCCAGCCATTCACCCCTCAGCGCCTATCAGCAGGCCATCGACCGAGACGGTTTTAAATCCGACCCGGCGCAGTGGCACGCCGCCCAAGCCTTGCATGATTGCTATCAGGCGCTGCATCACAGCGAAGGCGTGCTCTCGATCAACGGCGTGTATCTGTGGGGGCCGGTTGGCCGTGGCAAAACCTGGCTGATGGACAGCTTCTACAAAGGCCTGAAAGTCCCGGCGCGGCGTCAGCACTTTCACCACTTTATGCGCTGGGTGCATAGGCGCCTGTTTCAGCTCACCGGTACGCCTGACCCATTGCAGGCGCTGGCCGTGGAGCTGAGCCGCGAGGTGCGCGTGCTGTGCTTCGATGAGCTGTTTGTCAGCGATATCGGCGATGCGATTATTCTCGGCCGCCTGTTTCAGGTGATGTTCGAACAGGGCGTGGTGCTGGTCGCCACCTCCAATCAGCCGCCCGAACTGTTGTATGCCGAAGGTTTCAACCGCGAGCGTTTTCTGCCGGCGGTGGCGGCCCTGCAACAGCATATGCAGGTGGTGAGCATCAACGGCGAGCAAGACCATCGCCTGCATCCAGGCGCCGCGCATAGCCGTTACTGGGTTGCCACGCCAGGACTGCCCAGCGTACTGCGCCGGACCTTTAGCCAGCTGGCCGCAGGCAAGCCCAGCAGTGATCAACCGCTCACGCTCGACCACCGCTGCGTGCAGCCCCTGCGTCACTGCGACGACGTACTCTGGTGCCGCTTTGCCGATCTGTGCGAGCAGCCACTGGCCGCGCCGGACTTTATCGCCCTGTGCGACCGCTACCAGGCCATTCTGCTTAGCGAAGTGCCGAACCTGAGCAGCCCGCAACGCGCGGCGAAAATCGCCCGTGGCACCGAAGATGGCGTCGAGCGGGTACAGGCCGGTGATCGGCAGCTGCCGGCGCTGTCGGTCAAGGATGACAGCGTGCGACGCTTTATCGCCCTGGTGGATGAGTGCTACGACCGCAAGGTGCCGCTGTATCTGGAAGCCCAGGTGCCGCTGGCCGAACTCTACACCGAAGGCTACCTGAGCTTCGCCTTTCGCCGCACCCTCAGCCGCTTGCAGGAGATGCAGTTGCAGCGCTTTGGCGCTTAAGCCTGCATGGCCCAGCCATGCACATTCATCGCCGCCTGGCGTAAAGCCTCGGAACGGGTCGGATGCGGGTGGCAGATCAGCGCGATATCTTCGGCCGAAGCGCTGAACTCCAGCGCCACGCAGTACTCGCCGATCAGCTCGCCAGCACTGGGGCCGATGATATGCACGCCGAGGATCTGGTCGGTGCGCTCATCGGCCAGCACTTTGACGAAGCCTTCGGCCTCGTGGTTGATCTTCGCCCGGCTGTTGGCGGTGAAGGGAAACTTGCCGACCTTGTAAGCCCGCCCTTCGGCCTTCAGCTGCTCCTCGGTTTTGCCCACGGTGGCAACTTCCGGCTTGGTGTAGATCACCACGGGAATCGCCTCGTAGTTGACCTCGGCGGCATGCCCGGCAATCCGCTCGATACAGGCGATGGCTTCATCTTCGGCCTTGTGCGCGAGCATCGGCCCGGAGGTGACGTCGCCGATAATCCAGATACCCGGTACGCCGCTTTTGTGCTGCTGATTTTCCAGCATGCCGCGCTTGTCGGTAGCGAGGCCTACAGTTTCCAAGCCCAAGCCGGCGGTATAGGGGCGGCGGCCAATCGCAACCAGCACATAGTCCGCCTGTAATGGCTCAACAGCGCCACCTGCAGCCGGCTGCAGGTCAAGGGTTACCCCTTTGGCCGTGGCCTTGGCGGCACTGACCTTGGTCGCCAGTTTGAAATTCATGCCCTGCTTGCTCAGGGTGCGCTGCAGGGTTTTCGCGGTTTCGTTGTCCAGGCCTGGGCAAATGCGGTCGAGATACTCCACCACCGTCACTTCGCTGCCCAAGCGCCGCCACACCGAACCCAGCTCCAGGCCAATCACTCCGGCACCGATCACCACCAGGTGCTTGGGCACCTCGGGCAGAGCCAGCGCACCGGTGGAGTCAAGAATGCGCTGATTATCAATGGTCACTCCCGGCAGTGGCGTCGGCTCCGAGCCGGTGGCGATCACGATGTCCTTGGCCGTAAGCTCACGCACACTGCCATCGGCGAGGGTTACCGTGACCTTGCCCGGCCCGTTCAAGCGACCCCAGCCCTTGATCCACTCGACCTTGTTCTTGCGAAACAGAAACTCGATGCCCTTGGTCAGGGCCGTTACGCTCTCATCCTTCTGCTTCATCATCTGCGCCAGATTGAGCGTCGGTTTGACCTCGATACCGAGGTTATTCAGCTCGCCACTGGTCGCCGCTTCATACAGCTCCGAGGCATGCAGCAAGGCCTTCGACGGCATGCAGCCGACATTCAGGCAGGTGCCACCGAGGGTCTCGCGGCCCTCAATGCAGGCGACCTTGAGGCCCAGTTGTCCGGCGCGGATGGCTGCGTTGTAGCCGCCGGGGCCGCCACCGATGATCAGCACGTCATAGTTGCTCATGGAATTGCTCCTGGGGTTAGCCAACCAGCGCCGCGTTCGCTGCCGGCCGTGGGCGCAGCAGGTGGAAGGCGCAGAACGCCGCTATGGCAAATAAACTGTTCAGCAACACCATAGGCCACGCCGAGCCATCCGCCAGCAGGCTGAGCAGGACGCCGCTGCAGGTAGCACCGGCCATTTGCGCAAAGCCCATAAAGCCTGCGGCCAGCCCAGCGCGGTGAGCATTGGGAATCACCGCACCAGCCACCGATGCCGGCAGCAACATGCCGCCACCCTAGGTAACCAATACCTGAGGTATCGACAGGCCGAGCAGCGACAAACCAAACAGCAGATAAATCGCCAAGGTGGCCAGTGCGCCGCTCGCCACCAGCGCCGCGCCTATGCCGACGATCTTCTGCGGGCCCAGTTGCAGGATGCGCCGCTGGGTGAACAGCGCGCCGGCAATCAGCGCCGAAACAATTGCCGCGAAGGTGATACCAAATTGCGCCGTGCTCAACCCCAGCAGGCCGATGTATACGGCCGATGAACCGGCGATCACGGCGAACATCGCGCCATAGGTGCAGGCCAGCGTCAGAGCCAGCGCGCGGAACGAAGCGGCGCGCAGCAGATCGGCATAGTTGCCGGCCAAGCGGCTGAGCTGCCCCGCCTGCGGGTCAAGCTGCGGATTGCTTTCGCGGTACAAGCCCAACACTGCGCAAACAATGCCGACGCCGATCAGCAGCGCCAGGGCAATCGGTACGCGCCAGCCGCCATACAGCGTCAGCACACCACCGAGCATGGGTGAAAGGACGATGGCGCAAAGCATACCGATCACCGTCAGCGCCAATGCAGGCCCAGCCTGGGTCTGCCACACATCGCGCACGATGGCCCGCGCCAACACCAGCGCCGTACAGGCACCAATGCCCTGCAACACGCGGGCAGCGATAAATTCACTCATGCTGCCGGCCAGCAGCATCCACAGGGTCGCCAGCAGGTAGACCAGCAACCCGGCAATCAGCACCGGGCGCCGGCCGATTCGGTCCGACAAGGGGCCAAGCCATAACTGGCCCAAGCCAAAAGCTGCGACGAAAGCCGACAACGCCAACAGGCTGCTACCCGGTTGTGCGGCCATGATCAGCTCGATAGCGCCAAGGCTTGGAATGATCAGTTGCGTAGAGATTTCGCCGAGAGCTGTCAACGCCACCAGCATCAACAACAGGCGGCGCGACGGTAGTGGATGAGCGTGCATGGCGTGTCCCTTAATTTTCAGCGGTAGTGGCTTGCCATTTATTAATATTTCGGTCGTAATGTAAACAATAAAATTACACTCGAAATATAAAACACCGACCCAAGCAGAGGCCCCCATGAGCATTCCATCACGCGAAGAAAAACTGGCCGAATGGCTCGCCGCCGAACAGGCCATGCGCGCCAGCCTTGGTGCACCCGGCAGCATGAGCCTGGCGCAGGTCAGCGAACTGTTACCACAGGAGTTCTTTGACGGTATCGGCCGCGGCGAACTGCCCTCGCCGCCCATCGGTCACCTGCTGGATTTCATTCCACTGGAGTGGTCACCCGGTCGTTTTCTCTTCCAGGGCACGCCCGATGAACGTCACTACAACCCCCTGGGCAGCGTACACGGTGGTTATGCCGCCACCCTGCTCGACTCCTGTATGGGCTGCGCTATCCACACCCAGCTGCAACGCGGCCAGGGTTACACCACCACCGACCTGCGCATCAGCTATATCCGGGCCCTGAGCAAGAAAATCGGCCCGGTTCGCGCCGAGGGGCGCATCGTCCATCTCGGCCGCACCACCGCACTGGCCGAGGGGCGTATCTATGACGTCGACGACCGCCTGTATGCCGTGGGCTCAACCACCTGCCTGATTCTCAACATGCCCGGCTGAGCCCGGCTTTGCCATCGCGTTAATCACCATGAGGAACTCCACCATGTCATCCATCGTCATCGCCGGTTTTGCTCGCTCGCCATTTCACTTCGCCAAGAAAGGCTCCCTGATCAACCTCCGCCCAGACGACCTCGCCGCCCAGACGCTGCGCGGCCTGGTGGGCAAGCTCGACCTCAATCCAGCAGAGATCGAAGACGTGATCATGGGCTGCGCCTACCCGGAAGCCGAACAGGGCATGAATATCGCCCGCATTGCCAGCTTCCGCGCCGGGTTCCCGGAAACCCTCGGTGGGGCAACAGTCAACCGCTTCTGTGGCTCGTCAATGACTGCCGTGCATTTCGCGGCTGGGCAGATCATGCTCGGCGCAGGCGAGGCCTTTATCTGTGCGGGAGTCGAATCGATGACGCGCGTGCCCATGGGCGGCTTCAATATCTCCCCCAACCCCGCCCTGCTTGAGAACTTTGCGCAGGTTTACATGAGCATGGGGCATACGGCAGAGGAAGTGGCCAAGCGTTTCAACGTCAGTCGCAGTGATCAGGACGCCATGGCTGTCGAGTCGCATGCCAAAGCCACTGCGGCCCGTGAGAGCGGCCTGTTTCGCGATGAACTCGTTGCCATCAGCACGCCAGAAGGCCTGGTCGAAGCCGATGGCTGCATCCGCCCTGGCACTCACCTCGAGGCTCTGGCCCAGCTCAAGCCGGCCTTTGGCGGCAGCGTGACTGCGGGCACGGCGTCACCACTTACCGACGGCAGCGCCGCCGTGCTGGTGTGCAGTGAACACTTTGCCCGTCGCCATCGTCTGAATATCTTCGCGCGCATCAAGGCAGTGGCTGTGGGTGGTTGCGCGCCAGAAATCATGGGCATGGGCCCGGTGGTGGCGACACGCAAGGTGCTGCAGCGCGCCGGTTTGCGTATCGAGGACATCGATCTGGTGGAAATCAACGAAGCCTTTTCCAGCCAGTCACTGGCCTGCGTGCGCGAGCTGGGGCTGGACATGGCCAAGGTCAACCTCGACGGCGGTGCCCTGGCGCTTGGTCACCCACTGGGGGCGACCGGGGCGCGGATTACCGGCAAGGCCGCCAGCCTGCTGCAGCGCACGGGCGGTCGCTATGCCATTGCCACCCAATGCATTGCCGGCGGCCAGGGCGTTGCCACTCTGCTGGAAGCCGTCTGATCCTGTGCTGCCCCGTCCGGCGCGTCACTGCGCCGGACGCTGAAACAGCCAGACGAAGCGGGTAAGATGGCAGCCAACATCTAAAAACCAGCGGCCAGGTACTCCATGCGTTACTCCGAAGACCATAAAGCCCAGACCCACCAGCGCATCATCGAAGAAGCCGCACGTCTGTTCCGCCGCGATGGCGTTGGTGCAACCGGCCTGCAACCGTTGATGAAGACCCTGGGTCTGACCCATGGCGGCTTTTACGCCCACTTCAAGTCGAAAGACGAACTGGTGGAAACCGCACTGCGCCACAGCGCCGAACAGCTGGCCGCCGCCAGCAGCGAACTGTCATTAGCGGGTCTGATCAAGGGCTATCTGTCCTCTGCACACCGTGCCAATCCGGGCGAAGGCTGCCCGCTGCCGACCATTTCCGCCGAACTGGGCCAGCGCGGCGCCCCCAGCATGACCACTGATGAACTGATTCGCGACCGCCTGAGTACCATCGAAGCAGGCCTGCACGGCGAACGGGCCGATGAACAGAGCGTACTGATTCTCAGCGCCATGGTCGGTGCCCTGCTGCTGTCACGCAGCGTCAGCGACCCGGAACTGTCCGACCGCCTGCTGAAAACCACACGCCGCCTGTTGATCGAGCAGAACACCAGCCCGAACACAGCCTGACATTCCCGCACACCTGCAAACGTAAAAGCCCCGGCTGTTGCCAGTCGGGGCTTGGCTTGACGCTCAGATTTACTTGTAACGTGCAGCCGCACTGCTGTGAGAAAGATTAGGCCCAAGCTTGCCACGGGCGGCGGTGAAGGCCTGCCAGTCGGCGACATCGGGCAGCGATGGAATGGTCACCAGCTCGCCCTGATCAAACCCTGCCAGTGCCGCGTCCACCATCTCCCCCACTTCCATGATCATGCTAGGCGGCAACGCCGAGTCATCCATGCCGCTGCGCTCCCAGATCTCGGTACGGGTGATCCCGGGCAATACCGCCTGAACCTGCAAACCCTTGTCCTTGAGCTCACCATTGAGCGTCTGACTCAGGCTCAGCACGTAGGCCTTGGTGGCGCTGTACACGGCATTGAACATTTCCGGCGCCAGGGCCACCACCGACGCGATGTTGATGATTGCCCCACGCCCGGCAGCCGTGAAGTTTGCTGCCGCTGCGCTGGACAGGTGGGTGAGGGAAACCACATTGAGCAGGATCATGCGGTCTACGGTGTCGAGATCGGCCTCGGCCAGCTGGCCGTTCATGGCCATACCGGCGTTATTGACCAGCAGGCTGATGGACTTGTCGCTGCGCAGGCGCTGGGTGACGGCCTGCAGATCAGCCTTATCGGTCAGATCGGCCTTCAACGCTTCAACTTTTACCCCGTACTGCTCGGTCAAACGCGCCGACAGGGCCTGCAGGCGCGGCAGATCGCGGGCAACCAATAGCAGGTCGTAACCGCGCTGCGCCAGGCGCTCGGCGTAGGTTGCGCCAATGCCTGATGAAGCGCCGGTGATCAATGCAGTGCCTTGTGTATGGTGCGTGCTCATTGGGTGTCTCCTGGGCTGTGCGATGGTTTGCATGTCTGCAGGCATGGTGCGCCAATTAAGATTACAACCATAATATATTTATTATATTTCAACCATAATAGAATCTATCGACGAGCAACTGCCGGCACTCAGCGTGCTAAAACCAGCCATAAACAGCTGCATAGCCAGTGACGAGCGGGTAAACAACCCGCCGCAAAAACACCACGCAGAAAAAAGCGGACAGCCTTTGCAGGTTGTCCGCTCTATTCGACAGCGTTACCTGAGGCCGTCAACCGGCCTCAACAATTAGCTGCGGATCAGATGATCGAAAGCGCTCAGGGAAGCTTTGGCGCCCTCGCCAACAGCAATCACAATCTGCTTGTACGGCACGGTGGTCACGTCACCTGCCGCGAACACGCCCGGGATATTGGTCGCGCCCTTGGCATCGACGATGATTTCACCGAAACGGCTCAGTTCCACAGTGCCTTTGAGCCAATCGCTGTTGGGCAGCAGGCCGATCTGCACGAAGATGCCTTCCAGCTCGACGGTGTGCAGCTCCTCGGTGGTGCGATCCTTGTACACCAGGCCGTTGACCTTCTGACCGTCGCCCTTGACCTCGGTGGTCTGCGCGCTCTTGATCACAGTCACATTCGGCAGGCTGTAGAGCTTCTTCTGCAGCACGGCGTCGGCACGCAGGGTGTCAGCGAACTCCAGCAGAGTCACGTGAGCCACCAGGCCGGCCAGGTCGATGGCCGCTTCGACACCGGAGTTACCACCGCCGATCACCGCCACGCGCTTACCCTTGAACAGCGGGCCGTCGCAGTGCGGGCAGAAGCACACACCCTTGGCCTTGTATTCCTGCTCGCCGGGCACGCCCATCTCGCGCCAGCGTGCGCCGGTGGAGAGGATCACAGTCTTGGCCTTGAGCGAAGCGCCGTTGTCGAACTGCACCTCGTGCAGACCACCTTCGCTGCTGGCCGGAATCAGAGCCGAGGCACGCTGCAGGTTCATCACGTCGACTTCGTATTCCTTGACGTGTTCTTCGAGGGCGCGCACCAGTTTTGGCCCTTCGGTTTCCTTCACCGAAATAAAGTTCTCGATGGACATGGTATCCAGCACCTGGCCACCGAAACGCTCAGCGGCGATAGCCGTGCGAATGCCTTTGCGCGCGGCGTAAATGGCCGCTGCTGCGCCAGCTGGGCCACCACCGATGACCAGCACATCGAAGGCTTCCTTGGCGCTCATCTTCTCGGCATCGCGGCTACCGGCCTGGGTGTCGATCTTGGCGAGGATTTCCTTCACCTCCATGCGACCCGAAGCAAACACTTCACCGTTCAGGTAGATGCTCGGAACAGCCATGACCTGGCGGCGCTCAACTTCTTCCTGGAACAGCGCGCCGTCGATGGAAACGTTGCGGATATTCGGGTTGAGCACGGCCATGAGGTTCAGCGCCTGAACCACGTCCGGACAGTTCTGGCAGCTCAGCGAGAAGTAAGTCTCGAACTCGAACGTGCCTTCGATGCTCTTGATCTGCTCGATGGTTTCCGCGTCCAGCTTGGACGGGTGGCCGCCCACTTGCAGCAGCGCCAGTACCAGCGAGGTGAACTCGTGGCCCATGGGGATACCGGCGAAGGTCACACCGATGTCCGCACCTGGGCGGTTGAGCGAGAACGACGGACGACGGGCGTCGTTGCCATCGGTCTTGAGGGTGATCTTGTCGGTCAGGCCGACGATGTCCTGGAGCAGGCTCAGCAGCTCCTGGGATTTCGCGCTGTCATCGAGGGACGCGACGATCTCGAACGGCAGGGTGACCTTTTCCAGATAGGCCTTCAACTGGGTTTGCAGGTTGGCGTCCAACATGGCGAATAGTCCTCAATGACAAAAATTTTGGGCAATAAAATGCCCGGACGGATCGCGCCCGGGCATCGGGCACTCAAGAGGCTGGGTAGCAGCCCTAAAGCGCAGAACAGAGATCAACCGGCTCAGCACTGCCCGGCAACGCGAGGCAGTGCTGAACAGCGATTTAGATCTTGCCGACCAGGTCCAGCGAAGGAGCCAGGGTTTTCTCGCCTTCTTTCCACTTGGCCGGGCAAACTTGGCCTGGGTTGGCAGCGGTGTACTGAGCAGCTTTCAGCTTGCGCAGGGTCTCGGAAACGTCGCGAGCGATTTCGTTGGAGTGGATTTCCAGGGTCTTGATCACGCCTTCCGGGTTGATCACGAAGGTGCCACGCAGTGCCAAACCTTCTTCAGCGATGTGCACGCCGAAGGCGTTGGTCAGCTGGTGAGTCGGGTCGCCGATCAGCGGGAACTGAGCCTTGCCAACAGCCGGCGAAGTTTCGTGCCAGACCTTGTGCGAGAAGTGGGTGTCAGTGGTCACGATGTAGACCTCGGCACCAGCCTTCTGGAACTCGGCGTAGTTGTTGGCAGCGTCTTCGATTTCAGTCGGGCAGTTGAAGGTAAAGGCAGCCGGCATGAAGATCAGCACGGACCACTTGCCCTTCAGGCTCTGCTCGGTGACCTGGATGAACTCACCGTTGTGGAACGCGTTAGCCGAAAAAGGTTGAACTTGGGTGTTGATGAGGGACATCTCTGGTTCCTTCTGAGGGTTAGGAAATTTACAGGGCGCATTCTAGCCCCTTATTCGAAAAAAGCTTATTGATTGCCGCCATGATTCTGATTGAGTAAGCCAATCGACCCATAGCCTTATGCCAGGGTCGGATCAATCACCAACACCAGCTTGCCATTGACGCCATTGCCCGCCAGTTCGGCAAAAGCCAACTCGGCCTCTTTGACGGCAAAACTGCGCTCAAGTTGCGGTTTTAGACGCCCTTCGGCAAACAGCGGCCAGACATATTGCTGTAAGTCCTGTAGCAGCTGCGCTTTGAACAGCGCATCACGGTTGCGCAGGGTCGAGCCGATCAGCTGCACGCGCTTACCCAACAGCAACGCCAGATCCAACTCGGCCTTGCGTCCGCCGAGCAAACCGATGTTCACCCAACGGCCATCCTGGGCCAGCAACTCCAGATTGAGCGCCGCATAGTTGCCCCCAACAGGGTCGAGAATCACATCGAACGGCGCAAAGTCACGCAGCGCCTGCAGCTGTTCCTCACCACGCAACACGCCACCCTGAGCACCCAGGCTCTCGCAGTAGGCCAAACGCTCGGCTGAACCGACGCTGACCCAGCACGGGCTGCCAAAGGCTTTGCACAATTGAATGGCCGCCGAACCCACGCCACTGGCGCCGGCATGCAGTAATACTTTCTGCCCTGGCCTTAGCGCCGCCAGTTGGAACAGATTGAGCCAGGCCGTGGCGTACACCTCGGGCAAAGCGGCGGCTTCAACCAGCGTCATGCCTTCGGGCACTGGCAAGGCGTGCCGGGCATCGACTACCACCTCCTCGGCCATGCCTCCACCGCTCAGCAATGCGCAAACACGATCACCCACTTTCCAGTCGCAGCCCGCCCCAACCTCACTGACAATACCGGCGCACTCCAGCCCAAGCACCTCACTGGCGCCTGGCGGCGGCGGATAAAGCCCGGCTCGCTGCAACAGATCGGCCCGATTCAGTCCGGCGGCGGCCACACGGATGCGAATTTCCCCTACATCACAGGCCGGCGCGGGGTATTGCGCCCACTCCACACGGCCTTCAACGCCTTGCAATGCCTTCACGCTGCCTCCATAGTGCATTTGAACCGAGCCCGGCGCTGACCGCTGGGCTTTTGCATTGCGCCGATGGAACCTGGCGCCCTTAAAGATGGCCTAGGGTCTGTTCCCGTTTCGTCGCGAGCCGCGTTGCTGCGAAAAATTTCGCCAGGCTAGGCGGAGGAAGCAGGTAATGGTGTTCCCTTGCCAAGTCCTCCAACACCGCATGGCGAAATTTTTCGCGCAACCCGTAGGGACGGGCTTGTTTTAGCGCGATACTGCGTTTCTCGACACTCATTTGGAACAACCAAACTTCGTGTCTCGTGCCTTGCCTCGCGCTAAAACAGGCTCCGGCGCGGCCGCGAACGAAACGGGAACAGACCCTAATATGCGTTATCAACTGCCCACACGTCGAATCAGCATGAAGCGATCCCTACTCAGCGTCACCCTCGCCTTTTCGTTTGCCCTGAGCGCCCTACCGCTCGCGGCAAAAACCACCAGTGACGCGTCCTGGGAATACCTGCAGCCTGACCGCGAGCAGGTCATCGCCAGCCTCAACGTCGTGGAGTTGTTGAAGCGCCACCACTACAACAAACCACCGCTGAATGACGAACGTTCGGAAAAGATCTACCAGGGCTACCTGAAGATGCTCGACCCTTCGCGCAGCTACTTTATTGCTTCCGATATTGCCGAATTCGATCAATGGCGCACGCGCTTTGACGATTTGCTGAAGAACGGCGACCTGCAGCCGGGCTTTGCCATCTACAAACGCCACCTCGAACGCCTGCAGAGCCGTTTGCAGTTCACCCTGAACATGCTCGAACAAGGCGTCGACAAGATTGACCTCGACAGTGATGAGACATTGCTGATCGACCGTGAGAACGCCCCCTGGGTCAAGGACCTTGCCGAACTCGATGACCTGTGGCGCAAGCGCGTTAAAGACGAGGTACTGCGCCTGAAAATCGCCGGCAAAGAGCCCAAGGCGATTCAGGAGCTGCTGACCAAGCGCTACAACAACCAGCTCGCGCGCCTCAAGCAGACCCGCGGCGAAGACGTATTCCAGGCCTATATCAACGCCTTTGCCATGTCCTACGACCCACACACCACCTACCTGTCGCCGGACAACGCGGAAAACTTCGACATCAATATGAGCCTGTCGCTCGAAGGTATTGGTGCCGTGCTGCAAAGCGACAACGAACACGTCAAGGTCGTGCGCCTGGTGCCGGCAGGCCCGGCGGAAAAGAGCAAGCAGATCGCTCCTGCCGACAAGATCATCGGTGTCGCACAGGGCAGCAAGGAAATGGTCGACGTGATCGGCTGGCGTCTGGATGAAGTGGTCAAGCTGATCCGTGGCCCGAAAGGTTCGACTGTACGCCTGGAAGTGATTCCGGCGAGCAATGCGCCGAACGATCAGACCAGCAAGGTGGTATCCATCACCCGCGAAGCGGTCAAGCTGGAAGAACAGGCGGCGAAGAAATCCATCCTCAACCTCAAGCACGACAACCGCGACTACAAGCTCGGCGTTATCGAGATTCCGGCCTTCTACCTGGATTTCAAAGCCTTCCGTGCCGGCGATCCGAACTACAAAAGCACCACCCGCGACGTCAAACGCCTGCTCACCGAGCTGGAGACGGAAAAAGTCGATGGTGTGGTCATCGACCTGCGTAACAACGGTGGCGGCTCGCTGCAGGAAGCCACCGAACTGACCGGCCTGTTTATCGACCAGGGCCCGACTGTCCTGGTGCGCAACAGCGATGGCCGTGTCGATGTACTGGCCGATGAGAACACTGGTATCTACTACAAAGGCCCGCTCGCCGTGCTGGTCAATCGCCTGTCAGCCTCGGCTTCGGAGATTTTTGCCGGCGCCATGCAGGACTACCACCGCGCGCTGATCCTCGGCGGTCAGACCTTCGGCAAAGGCACCGTACAAACCATCCAACCGCTCAACCATGGTGAGCTGAAGCTGACTCTGGCCAAGTTTTACCGCGTCTCCGGGCAGAGCACCCAACATCAGGGCGTGATTCCGGATATTCAGTACCCAGACGTCATGGACACCAAGGAAATCGGCGAAAGCGCCCTGCCCGAGGCTTTGCCATGGGACAGCATCAAGCCAGCGATCAAACCAGAGCTGGACCCGATCAAGCCGTTCCTGGCAGAACTGCAGAGCCGCTTTGAAAGCCGCACCGCACAGAATCCGGACTTCACCTTCGCCCGCGAACGCCTGCAACTGGCGCAGAAGCTGATGGAAGAAAACACCGTCAGCCTCAATGAAAACAAACGTCGCGCCCAGCAGGCCGATATCGAAGCCCAGCAGCTGGCCATCGAAAACAGCCGCCGTCAGGCCAAGGGCGAAGCCCTGCTGAACAAGATCAAGGAAGAAGACGAAGATGCGCTGCCGGTGGAAGACGAAAAAACCAAACCGGAAGACGATGCCTACCTCGCCGAAAGCGGACGCATTCTGCTCGACTACCTGGGCCTGAATACACGCCTGGCCAAGCAGTAAACAGCGAGCGTCATCAAAGAGTCATCAAACTGTCGTGAAATGCGGGGACTGGTCATCAACCAGTCCCCGTTTTTTATGCCTATCGAGATCCCACATGATTGCCACCGAGCAGTTCAGCGCGCTGGACAACATCCTCGCCAAGAGCGATCTGCATAGCCTGTTTCAGCCGATCTTCTCGCTCTCCGAGCGGCGCATTCTCGGCTATGAAGCCCTTAGCCGTGGCCCGTCCAATAGCGCTCTGCACTCGCCGATCAACCTGTTTGCCGTGGCTCGTAGCGCCGGCCGCCTGAGCGAACTGGAGCTGCTGTGCCGCAAGAACGCCTGTCAGCGCTTCAACCAGCTGCAACTGGAAGGCAAGCTGTTTCTCAACGTCTCGCCAGACTCGCTGATGCAACCCAAACACCAGCCAGGGCGCACGCTACAACTTTTGCAGTCACTGGGCATTCCGCCCAGCCAAGTCGTGATTGAGCTCACTGAGCAATCGCCTACCGACGACTTCGCCCTGCTTGATACGGCTCTGCACCACTACCGCGCCATGGGCTTTTCCATCGCGCTGGACGACCTTGGCGCCGGCTATTCCAGCCTGCGCCTGTGGTCAGAGTTGCGCCCGGACTACGTGAAGATCGACCGTCACTTTATCGATGGCATCCACCAAGATGCAGTCAAACGCGAATTCGTCGGCTCCATCCTGAAAATGGCCAAGGCCTCGCGTGCGCAGGTCATCGCTGAAGGCATCGAACTGCCCGAAGAACTCGCCGTACTGGCCGAAATGGGCGTCGACCTGCTGCAAGGCTACCTGCTCTGCCGGCCGCAAGAGGTGCCACCGCGTGATGCCCTTAACCTGCTGCCAAACCCCACAACCAGCAGTCCACTGACTGAAGAAACCAGCGACCTGCGCGGCCTGCTCAACCCGCAACGCGCAGTGGCTACCGACACGCCCACCACTGAAGTGCTGGAGATGTTTCGCACCCAGGCCAACCTGAACTCACTGGCCGTTCTCGATGAAGCCCAGCAACCGGTCGGCATCGTGCATCGCCACTCCCTGGCCGAAGCCTTGCTCAAGCCCTTTGCCAACGAACTGTTCGCCCGCAAGCCGATCAGCCGCCTGATGAGTGATGACTACCTGGCGGTGGAAGTGAGCCAGTCGCTGCAACAGGTCAGCCGCTTGCTCACCAGCCGCGCCCGTCAGCGCATCGAAGAAGATTTCATCATCATTGAGGGCGGTCGCTACATTGGCCTGGGTCGGGTGATCGACGTGCTCAAGCTGATCACCGAACTGAAAATCCAACAGGCCCGCTATGCCAATCCACTGACCTTGTTACCAGGTAACGTACCGATTCAGCAGTGCCTGACCCGCCTGCTGCAGCAGGGCCGCGAGGCCGTGGTGTGTTATGTGGATATCGACAACTTCAAGCCGTTCAACGACATCTACGGCTACGCCAAAGGCGATGAAGTGCTTTTGAGCCTGGCACAGTGCCTGAACGATCGGATTGATCCCACTCGGGATTTTGTCGGGCATATCGGTGGCGATGACTTTCTCCTGGCCCTCGGCTCGCCAGACTGGCGGGCGCGACTCAACCGCCTGCTGGAGGATTTCCAGAGCCAGTGCCGACGTTTCTACCGGGAAGAAGACCTGCATGCCGGCTGTTTTGTCGCCCATGACCGCAGCGGCAAACGCCAGGAATACGCCCTGCTCTCGCTGTCACTGGGTGTGGTACATGTGCACCCCGAGCAGTGTGCACAGCTGGATGCCAGCCAACTTGCAGCCATGGCCTCAGAGGCCAAGCGGCATGCCAAGGCGGTGCCCGGTTACAGCCTGCATATCATCGACACCGCCAGCGATACGGCGGCCTAAGCCGCACTGCCAAATTAGATGTGAGCAGCAGCGGACAGCGCCGCAAAGTGCTCTGCCAGGGCCAGATCAACCGGGATGCCCGGAGCGCCAGCACGGTACAGTTCAGCCAGGCGGTACGCCGCTGCGGGGTGTCCGGCGTTGGCCGCCAGGGTCCACCAGTCGATGGTTTGCTGTGCATCAGCTGCATGCTGGGTATCGCCAGCCAGGCTCAATACGCCAAGTTGGTAGGCTGCCTTGGCATCTCCGGCCTTGGCTGCCAGAGCCAGCAGACGCCGACCTTCGCCACGCGCAGCCAGCCCCTGTCCGCGAAACAGCAGAATATGCCCATAGAAGCTTTGTGCCGGGCGATGCCCCAGGTTGGCCATACGCGCAAACTGCCCTTCCATCCATCGCCAGACCCTGGGCTGTTTGACCAGCCATGACCAGTGGAAGAGTCGACGGGCCAGCACATAGCCCAGGCAAGCCCGCAGGCTGATCAGCATCAGGCCTCTTCCGGGTAGCTGAATTCGAACACCCGGGCCACCTCAGCCGCATGCCAGGAAGCCGCAGCAATGCCATCAGAAGCACCGCTGAAGCGTCCCAGGCGATTGACGCACTCGAAGAAGCCCGTGCGAGGTAGGCGACTGGCGCCTTGACTGATCACCAGCGCGCTGCGCAAGGGACGTTCGGCACGGGCATCCAGTGCGGCCAAGTGCTCAAGAGCAGCGGCCAGGGTCTGCATCGCCGGGCTGGGCAAGGAAAGACGCTCAATCAGCGCACGATAGGTCAACAGGTGGCGCTGTCGTTGTGCATCTTCAAGCTCATCCAATAGCGCCTGCCAGTGCTGCCGGCTGATACGCACGCTCAAGGCTGTGACTCCCAGCCAGCCACCCCGAGGTGCCAGGCCAGTGCACGCTGAATCGCTGCATCCGGCTGGCGTTCGCCACTTTCGATCATGGCCATGTAGTGCGGGCTGATCCCGACCTGGCGTGCCAGCTGCTCCGCGCTCAGGCCCTTGGCCTCACGCAGACGCGTCAGCTGACTGAGTGCAGGGGTATCACTCTGCGCACTGGCAACCGCTGTGTCGGGAACATGTCCGGCCGCCTGTAACAGGGCTTGATATTGCGCCCAGGGCAGCACCGCATACTCCGGCTCGCCATCACGCTCGATCACTTGCACATTCATCTGTAAATCTCCATGCAGAGCACTTCCATCACTCTCGCAACTCCAGAACAGGCGGCCATCTTAACAGCCGGCACGGCAAAGAGCGTGATCTATACTGCCCCCAGGTTATCGAGCTGCATCTGGGGGCCGGCTTTGCGCGCACTGATAACAATACTAGTTGCTGCTTGCAGCCTGACGACCCATGCCGAGGAATTACGCTGGGGCTTCGCCAGCGCTGACGGCTTGCCTTATGTCGAAGTCAAAGATCAGCAACTGCGTGGCGGCGTCATCTATCAGCTTGGTCAACTGGCCAGCCAGAAACTGGGTTACAGCGCAGAATTTGTGGAAACCCCGAACAAGCGCATTGATGAATTCATGCAGCGCGGCCGCATCCATGTGATCTGCAACAGCAACCCGCAATGGATGGACAGACCGGAGCGCTATCACTGGTCTGAAGCGCTCTACAGCGAAGAAGATGTGTTGTTACTGCACAATCAACAGCCCCCCATCAACAACTTGCACCAGCTGTATGGCAAGACCATTGGCACCCAGCTGGGCTACGTGTACAGCAACGCGCTGATGGAGGCATTCGCCAAACAGCAGATCATTCGCCAGGACCTGCGCGATCACAGTGCAGGGCTCAACCTGCTTAGCAAGCAACGCCTGGACGCCATCATCGACATGCGCCGACCGCTGAACCTAGCCCTGCGCAAACAGCGTGGTGCTCCGTTACAGCTCAACCCCTGGGTCATCGAGCGCTACGGCATGCATTGCACTTACAGCCCCAAGCTGCCAGTCAGTGCCGAGCAGTTGGACAAAGTCCTGCTGGAGCTGCGCGATCAAGGCACCCTGGAACAGTTACTCAATGCCACCTGAGCGGATGCGCCGCGCTTATTGCGAAACACGCACCTGCTCCTCGATCAGAAGTTGCTCGCTGTCCGGCAAACGTTCCAGCACATCCAGCACTTCGGGGGCTTGAGCGGCACGCCACTGCTCAAAAGCGGCCAGCTCGTTGCGCCAGGTACGCATCACCCAAGCCAATACGGCCAGGTCATCAACCAGGCCAAGGCCGAACAGCCAGTCCGGTATTCCATCAATCGGCGTGACGAAGTAGAGCAAGGCCGCCATCACCGCCAGTAACGCCTGGGTATCAATGCTCCGGTATTCCCCACGCCACCAAGCCAGGCAAAGCGCCTGCAACAACTTGAGCTGAGCAGCCAGGTCAGCGAAGCCCTTACCCAGCTTTTCACGCTTACGAGCAGCTGAAAATAACAGCGCCGGTAACCGTCCTGCCTTGAGGAAACGCTTCGCCAAACGCTGGTAACGCGCGAAATTTTGCACTGTTTTCATCGCCCTCTCCCGGCAATCCCGCATGCGTACTGGGCTTGCCATGGTTATCCACTAAAGCTGTGGATAACCTTGTGAACAGATTCTCGATAAGCCTGGCAAACGCCCAGCCCACGCGGCCTCGCAACAGATCGGGCATTTTTTGCTCACACAACAAATACCCATACAAATCAACAACTTAAAAATGGCAAAGGGTTTCTTTACAAGAGTTACCGGGCATCGCCACAAACCATCCGCTAAATGTGCATAACCGTAACACCAGCGCTGCCCCGCACACCCTGTAAGACCAGCCAGTCAAGCAAAAAGTGCAGAATCTATAGCCCAGAAACAACAACGCCCCGTCGAGACGGGGCGTTGTCTGAAACAGCCTGGAATTACTCTTGAGCGGCGGCGTCTTTGATCGCGATCAGCTCCAGATCAAACACCAGTACCGAATTGGCCGGAATGGCCGGAGTCGGGCTCTGTTCGCCATAAGCCAGCTCGCTTGGAATATAGAGTTTGTACTTCTCGCCAACGTGCATCAGCTGCAGACCTTCAACCCAGCCTGGGATCACACCGTTAACCGGCAGGTCGATCGGGCTGCCACGCTCAACCGAGCTATCGAACACGCTGCCATCGGTCAGCTTGCCTTCATAGTGCACGGTCACCACGTCGGTGGCTTTCGGCTGGGCGCCGTCAGTCTTTTTCACCACTTCGTACTGCAGACCGGACTCAGTGGTCACCACGCCATCACGCTTGGCGTTGTCTTCAAGGAATTTCTTGCCGGCTTTGGCCGACTCGGCATTCAGCGCCACCATGCGCTCTTCGGCACGCTTTTGCAGGAAAGCAAAGGCTTCGATCAGCTCTTCGTCTTTCAGGCGCTGTTCTTTCTTGCCAATGGCGTCTTCGATGCCTTGTGCAACAGCGTTGGAGTCCAGGTCATCCATGCCTTCCTGAGCCAGGCTTTTGCCCATGTTCAGGCCGATGCCGTAGGACGCTTTCTGTGCTGGGGTTTCCAGGGTAATTTCGCTGGTTTGCGAATCACAGCCTGCGAGAACCAGACCAACCAGGGCGACCGCCGCTGCTAAACGATGCTGTTTCATGCTTGTTCCTTGTTCGGTGCGCCCTAGGGCAATGGTGTGAGAGCGCGAGCTTAGCAGGCCGCCGCGATCACTGGCTACCGTGATAGGAAACAGAAAATGCGTATAAGTTCAGATGTTTAGCTGAATTTATAGGGATATTTTTGGGAGAAAAGAAGATTGTCACAGAGGGGATGAAGCGAGGAGAAAAATGGCGCAGCGGACGGGACTCGAACCCGCGACCCCCGGCGTGACAGGCCGGTATTCTAACCGACTGAACTACCGCTGCGCGTAACCTCGAAAAGCGAGTTGGTGGGTGATGACGGGATCGAACCGCCGACCCTCTGCTTGTAAGGCAGATGCTCTCCCGGCTGAGCTAATCACCCTTCACTCTCGAAGTGGGGCGCATTCTAGAGAGCCAACTGCACCTTGGCAAGCCCTGTTTTGAAAATTTTTTATTGATGCAGCAAAGGCTTAGCGCAGACTTGGCCTTGAGCGTTACTCGGGGGAATAATGCGCCCCGAATGCAACGCATAGGTTCGCCAAGCGGTCATAGCGCAGCGGCCAACCTGAAACAGCATCTGCGCAAGGTGCTGACGACTTGTGATACCTGCTGCTGCCGGCAGGTCTGTTAATGGAGATTCACCCCCTTATGTGGTTTCGTAACCTGCTGGTTTATCGCCTCACCCAGGACATCCCGTTTGATGCCGAGGCCCTCGAAACGGCGCTTCTGGCCAAACCGGCCCGCTCGTGCGCCAGCCAGGAACTCAGTACCTATGGCTTTATTGCGCCTTTCGGCAAAGGCCCTGATGCGCCACTGGTGCACGCCAGCGGTGATTTCCTGCTGATTGCCGCCCGCAAGGAAGAACGCATCCTGCCCGGCAGCGTGGTACGCGATGCACTGAAGGACAAGGTCGACGAGATCGAAGCCGAGCAGATGCGCAAGGTCTACAAGAAGGAGCGTGATCAGCTCAAGGATGAAATCGTCCAGACATTCCTGCCACGGGCCTTTATCCGCAAGTCCGCCACCTTCGCGGCCATCGCTCCCAAGCAGGGCCTGATCCTGGTGGACTCGGCCAGCGCCAAGCGCGCCGAAGACCTGCTGTCGACCCTGCGCGAAGCCATCGGCTCGCTGCCGGTACGCCCGCTGACCGTGAAGATCGCACCCAGTGCCACCCTCACCGACTGGGTCAAGGTGCAGCAGGCGGCTCCGGACTTCCACGTACTGGACGAATGCGAACTGCGCGACACCCATGAAGACGGCGGTGTGGTGCGCTGCAAGCGTCAGGACCTGACCAGCGACGAGATCCAGCTGCACATGAGTTCGGGCAAGCAGGTCACGCAACTGTCCCTGGCCTGGCAGGACAAGCTGTCCTTTGTGCTCGATGACAAACTGGTGGTGAAGCGCCTGCGTTTCGAAGACCTGCTGCAGGATCAGGCCGAACAGGACGGTGGTGACGACGACCTCGGCCAGCAGGACGCCAGCTTCACCCTGATGATGCTGACCCTGGTGGACTTCCTCCCGGCACTATTCGAGGCCCTGGGCGGCGAAGAGATTCCGCAAGGCATCTAAACACCTGCGTGTAAGCGCAGAGGATGCGACCATTGATCCTCTGCGCTTGCCACAAACCAGCTAATGTGCAAAATACTGCACAGCGTGAGGACGACCTCACCACTCCACGAGTGACCATTTCGGGACGGCCCATCTGTACTGTTGATGGAGGTTTTTATGTCCTGGATTATTCTGCTGCTGGCTGGCCTGTTCGAAGTCGGCTGGGCCGTAGGCCTGAAGTACACCGACGGTTTTACCCGCCCGCTCCCCACCCTGCTCACCGTGACCGCCATGCTCATCAGCCTGGGACTCCTCGGCCTGGCCATGAAGGAATTGCCACTGGGCACCGCCTATGCCATCTGGACCGGAGTCGGCGCAGTCGGCACGGTTATCGCCGGCATTATTTTGTTTGGCGAGGCAGTGACACTCATGCGCCTGGCCAGTGTGGCGTTGATTGTTTTTGGCTTGCTCGGCCTGAAACTCAGCCACTGACAGCCACCAAACTAAAAAGCCGGTCAATCGACCGGCTTTTTAGTGCTTGAGAAGCTCTCAGCTCTTATCCGCCTGCCGCTGGCGACGCACCATATAACGCTCAACATAGGAGCACGAAGGAATCACCGTGTAGCCCAGGCGCTCGGCATATTGCAGCGCATGCTCGGTCAGGGCCGCGGCAATACCGCGTCCACGCAGCGAGTTGGGTACAAAGGTGCGGTAGATATCCAGGGTCTGCTTGCCCAAATCCATGTATGCCAGGTACGCCCGATCACCATCCACTGTGGTTTCGAATTGATGACCCGTCAGGTCATGGTGAATGGACAACGCCTCGCTCATCGCAACTCCTCTGTTAACTCGCGCAACCCGCTATTGACCCATGCCGCAACCAGGCTCAACACATTCTGCATCTATTAAGTTGTAGGCAATAATCAGGAGCTTATCAGGCCAAAACCGCTGAGGTCACGTGAATCAATGACTTAGACGGCATAAGTGCAACCTTGGACAAACATCCCCCACAGCGGATTGACCAAACCACTCCTGCAACGACCTCTGATCGTACATGGAGACATAGAGACGCCTGCTTGCCTTGAGCGTTCAACAATCAATTCAACAATTACAGCCGAAAAGGCTGCGCAAAGAACTGCCACACCCCATAGAACTGATTGTTTTTTAACCAAAATATGCCCAATAACCGGGCAATTTCGCAGTAAACAGAAAAAAACCTTTGCGCCTTGCCTTGCCTCCGTTTACTTACTACAAGTTACAGGTAGTATGTACGCCGGCTAATTTCCTACCATCAGGAAATTGCTTTTATGGAAAAACTCCACCTCAAGGGGAACACGATGAACAACGTTCTGAAATTCTCTGCTCTGGCATTGGCCGCAGTTCTGGCTACCGGTTGCAGCAGCATGTCCAAAGAAACTGAAGCTCGTCTGACTGCAACTGAAGATGCAGCTGCTCGCGCTCAAGCCCGTGCCGACGAAGCCTACCGCAAGGCTGATGACGCTCTGGCTGCTGCTCAGAAGGCTCAGCA
>Ga0209207_1000249_pt1 | contig 37989 bp, 41 predicted proteins | sample SaghotsprinmetaG_FD_184140 | JGI IMG/M metagenome (GOLD analysis project Ga0209207, IMG submission 184140) | Hot spring microbial communities from South Africa to study Microbial Dark Matter (Phase II) - Sagole hot spring metaG (SPAdes) (version 3) | ecosystem: Environmental > Aquatic > Thermal...
CACTCAGGATAGGATGCATCACTTTAGGTAAATTAGACTTCATTCGAGTCCCTTTACCAGCCGCCAAAACAATCGCAGTTCTCATCACGTAATCCTCCATTTATATTTTATCAAAAAAACCTTATAAACGACTTATAAGATTTTGGATTTATTCACAAACTTTTTAATATTATCACTATAATCTCTTAAAGAAATATTAACTAAGTTAACTTCATTGTTTGTTATTTCAATTATTATTCGATAATCCCCAACACGATAACTCCAGTATTGGTTTAAATCACCTACTAACGCTTTTCCATGTCTTCTAGGATTTTTACATTGATCTAAATTCTTTTGTATCCAGGACAACAAAATTATTCTTTGATTAGAATCTAGTTTGGTTAGTTTCTTTAATGCGTTTTTTTCGAACTTAACCTTATATCTCATCGTCTATTCCCAACAATTTCTTTACTTCATCCAATGTATAGAATTCAGTATCATGATTCTTCTTATTCTTCTCATATTCCTCAATCATCTTAAGATCATATTCATCTTCAATACTCTCAATGACACGAGTTTTAATAAACTCACTTAAAGAAACTCCAGTAAAATCAGCGTATCTCTGTAATACTTCTTTCTCTTCTTCACTGACTCTAAGTGTAATCATACTCATAGATATCCCCTCCTTATGTAATACAATTGTAATACATCTATAAGTTTATGTAAATTAAAAAACCTTATAAGCGACTTATAAGATTTTAGTTTTCCGCACAAATCGCGCTTGTTTTCTTAATGTCTTAATACAATTATCAATCACAACTTCACTCTGAGAAAAACCCATCACAACCGATCCACTTCCTGTCATCATACTTCGATCACAACCCAACTCTATAAGGAGTTCTTTTAAACGTTTGATTTCAGGAACTAAAGTGATTGCCTTAGCCTCTAAACTATTATCAATAGAATCAATAAACTGATTATACTTATTATTCATCAATGACTCTTTTATACGATCGATATTCGGATGAACTAAATTAGGAATATCCAATCCTTCAAATGCCTTCTTTGTCGAAACACCCTTACGAGGTTGAACTAAAACCATCCAGAACGAAGTTTTGTTTTCGAAGAACTCTAACTTCTCCCCAATACCTGTCACTAAAGCAGGTTTCTCAAACAAACAGAATGGCACATCAGCCCCTACTTGTACGGCTAAATCAATCTTCTCTTGAGGAGATAAACTCCATTTAAAAAAGTAATCAAGGTAATTCAACACTGCAGCCGCATCACTACTTCCTCCCCCAAGACCCGCTTGAGAAGGAATATGTTTAAACAAACGAATCGCGAAATTCTCTGTAAAATGATACTTTTCACGACATACTTCAATCATCTTAAGTAGTGTATTCTTCTCAGGATGAATTAAGAAATTTGGAACACATTCAAAACGCATTTCATGATGAACATTGATATCAATTAAATCATGAAGTTGAATTGGAACCATAATACTCTTAAGCTCATGATACCCATCTTCACGTTTAGATGCAACATCCAAGCCCAAGTTAACCTTAGCGTACGCTCGACATTTCATAGAGTTCTCTCCATTGAGCTAAGTTAAGCGCTTCACCACGTACCGATTCAGACAAATTCATTTTGATTAAAGAATCCTTTATATCATATGAATCTTTCATATTATTCACTAAAGTCTTGCGACGTTGTGTAAAACCCTTTTTCACAAACTCAAAGTAATCCTTCATATCATTGATATCAATATCTTTACGTCTGAGCTGCACAACCGCAGACTCTACATTAGGCGCTGGATGAAATACAGCAGGTGGTACTTTCATGACCATCTTAATATCACATAATGTCTGTAGGATAATCGTTAACGCATTATAATCCTTCGTATTTACACTCGCATTAAAACGAAATGCGACTTCTTTTTGAACCATAATAGTCACAACACGAATACTTGGTAAGTTCTCTAGGATATGAAAAAGAATCGGAGTCGTAATGTAATAGGGAAGATTGCCCACACAATGGGTTGCGCCAGTCTGTGCAATTTCATCCGCAGATGTCGTTAAGAAGTCCTTTTGAATGACGGTAAGATTCTCACGATCGCCTAAGCCTTCACTCAAGACCTGGACACAATCAGGATCAATTTCATACGCTATAACTTTGTCTGCTTTGTTAGAGAGTTGTTCTGTGAGAGCCCCTAAACCAGGACCTACTTCAATGACTGTCTTACCTTCCACATCCGCTAAACGTGCAATCTTCTCCACAACCGTTGGATCAATAATAAAATTCTGCCCAAAGTGTTTCTTCGCCTTGAGATGATGTTCGCGTAATATTTTAATCGTTTGTGCATGTGAACTTATTGGTTTTTGCATAGTTGTATGAGCTCTCTTAATTCTTCTTTAGTAATCTGTTTAAACTGACATTGTTTCAAGAATGACTTCGCATTCCCTTCCGCAATAAATAACTGATCTGCACAACACTTTCTGAGTGATTGACTCTCAGGATGACCACTCAAACCTAAATCAATTAAATCATTTAAGGTTAAATCTGAATGTTCATAACTTACGGTCATCACATTCTCTAATGCCTTGAGTAAGATTTCTGCAGAGGCATGTTCGACTCCAACTTTATGTTTATCTCTCGCATCCTTCTGCATCAAATGCGCATGTTTAACATCCGGAATTCGATCTTGTATCCTCTGTCGTATCTTCTTACCTGGAGTATCTGGATCCGTAAACACAATCACACCATTCTCTTTGTGTGCTTCTTCTATTACTTTAAGTGTTTTTTCACTTAAGTAAGATCCTTGTGTCACAAGTATATTTGCCTCAACAATCTTTAATAAGGCTTGTTTATCGTGATAGCCTTCTACCACAATGGTTTCTCTAATTTTCATCGTTGTTATTATATCATTCAAGTTACATATTGACGAATTGATAAAAAACTCATTAATCAAATGACTAATGAGTTAAAGTTTTATTTATTTTTTTCTTCCTAATAAGTAGAATGAACCAAGCAATGCGGCTAGTACACCAAGCCCCATATACAACTTAGTATTAACCGTATTCTTGTCTTGTTCAAACAACCAAGCATGCATTTCAGAATCATTTAATGTAGGAACCCATGCCCAGTGTAGCAATGGTCCATATAATTTGAGTTCATTTAATGCTTTAGTATCATAAATTGTTAATTTAGCTTTATCATTTCCAAGACGAACCAATTCATTGTAAATATCTTTACTAATTGAACTTACATTTACAACATCTTCTTCCCCATGAAACAACCAAATAGGATAATCTTTAAGAACTTCTAAATCAGCAAAATCCTTAATAGTTCCTCTTGAACTAATCACAACAGTCGCTGTAAATAACTCAGGATTATATGTTAAGAACTTTAATGCTAATCCACCACCCATAGATGCGCCTGTTAAATAAACACGATTCTTATCCATCTTGTGTGTATCAATCAATTGGACTAATAACTCTTCATACGCTACAAAGAAGTCATTCATTTGAGCCAATTCTTCATCCGTTAATTCAACAGAAAACTTTACAGGGTATTGAGCCGCAATCACGTTCGTATCATAGCCATTCTCAGCAAATGCAACACCACCTCTATTAGCAACAAGTGGTTTAACATTATCTGTTCCAACTTCACCCGCACCATGCATCCAAATGACTAGAGGTTGATTCTTTTTCTCACTAAGATATAAGCGATAAGGAATAGTAACCCCATTACTAGCTGTAAATGTTTCAGTTAAGAAATCATCAACCGTTTTAGTCACAACTTTAGTTACAGCAGTTGCACTAAAATTCATAACTGGATATGTTTCAGACTTAAACTCAAACAAACCAACTAAACTTGCATTATATTTAAAATCAGCTACATCAACAGTCAATACATTTCCTTCCCAAGATAGAACAATATCATCCTCTTCATAACTTGTAAAAATTGGAGCTCCTGTTGAATCAAGTGGATACCCATCATAATTATTAATAATATCCAAGTCTGCAGCAGTCATTGATTCTAAACCAGACTTACTATCAAATTCAATCACAAAACGGTCAACCATTTGACCTTGATCATCAACATACGTGTGAGCCTCAATCGATTTAATCACTTGACTTGCCTTTACTACCAAGATTGGATTCCAAAAACTTAATCCTATTATAGCAACCAATATACCCAATAAACTATTTTTAATCTTATTCTTCATTTTCCCTCCTATCGCAAATGCTTGATTTGCCTGGCATTTATATCATAAATAATGGCCAGTTTATGAGGTAGTTGAATAAATATCAACCCTTTGATAGCGTTTACAATAATTTTTAATAAATTTTCAAAAGTATATTATTGAGTATCGTATAATATTCACATGAAACTTCTCTCTAGATATCGTCTAAGCTTATCAACTTTAATGGTAATTATAAGCTGGATCATCGCATTATTTGGACTAATCGTATACATAAATGCACTCGATCAATACTACCTTGTTTCTCGATATCTTTTTGTATTACCTGATTCATTATGGAAACTAATTCAAGATTTGGGAATAAGCCCGGATATCGCAATACGATTTATGACATGGGGTACATCTGGTTTCTTAATCTCATCTTGTGATTTTACTTTGCATTATACTGGTAACAACTCACTTAAGAACATGAAATGGATCTATTCCTTCTTATTCCTATGGTTTTTAACCTTAGTAATTGTTTATGACCCTGTTATCTATACTAATTTTTATCAATCATTATTTAATCCATCCACTCCATATACTGATTTCATAAATTTCTATTCATTCCAAAGGTATTTTGACTTTATAACTAGTTTTATAAACCTTTCGCTATATGGATGGTGTATATTCTCACTAATTCGTTATTATATTCGAAACCGTAAATACGCATTCCTTGATAAATCATTAGGTCTTACAACATGGTCAATGATAATTATCTTTATGGTATATACTATGGTATTTTCATGGGCTCCCACACAATTAAAGACCGTTGCTGTCATATCACAAACCATTCGATATCAACGAATTGATTTAGGATTCTTTAATTTACTCTATGGGTTAATACCATATATTATGTTATCAAACCTCATCTTTGCTTTATATATTGTATACAATCAAAGACGTTTTCTTGTTGAACATGAAAATGAAAATATGAAGATTATTAGAGACATTGATGTCGCAAAATCAAGTTCTAGAATCTTCATGCATTCTGTTAAGAATCAACTTGTTTCTATACTAGGAGATACGGAACAACTCAGTGAATTAGTTGAAAAAGATTCAGACTCCTTTAAGTTGACTGAAACAATAAAAGATACTGTTCTACAGACAATTAAGCACATCAATGATTTACATCATGTGTTAGATAATGCACAGGTACAATTAGTTAATTGTGAACTTGATCAATTCATACTTTCTCTAAATCTAGAAGACTTATCCAATCAATCAAAATCAATAAACTTAAACCTTAACTCTAAGTCCTCATGTTTAATAGATGAAAATATGCTTAAAGAAGCTCTATTGGTTATTATTAAGAATGGACTTGAAGCCTTACCACTGCACGGTGGCCAACTTACCATTGAAACACAACGATTAGATCGTTACGCTATTATTAATATCAAGGACACTGGGAAAGGTATCCCAAAACATGAACTTGAACGTATCTTCGATCCTTTCTATAGTACAAAACCTAGTCGATACAACTGGGGAGTTGGATTAACATTTAGTAAAAAAATCATCCTTGCCCATCATGGAAAAATATCAGTTGAAAGTGAAGTTGGTAAAGGTACGACCTTTATGATATTCTTACCTTTAATTGATTAGGGTGTACAAAATTTCAACCCTAGATAGCCCCAAAATGAGCTATAGTTAAAATGAAATGAAACAAGCTATTAGAGTCCTCATAGCGGACGATCTTCCATCTATCACAAATCGAATTAAAAACATCCTATCCAAAGATGAACGTTTTCAAGTTGTCGATGTCGCATCAAATGGATACGAAGCTATTATGTTAACCGCATACCATCAACCTGATTTCTTATTACTTGATATCGAAATGGAAGAAAAAGATACAGGATTAAAAGTCGCTAATGAACTACTAACACGATTTCCACATTTAAAGATTATTATTTTAACGATTCATGAACATGATGAATACTTATTCTCTGCATTTCAAATAGGTGTTATCGATTATTTATTTAAAGATGCTACTTCATCCGATATTATTAAATCCTTGATAAATGCCCATACTAATCAACAAAGTATTAACCCTAAAATCGCATCTCGAATACTTCAAGAGTTTTCTAGAGCTAAGAAAAGCGAACAACATCTACTAACTAATCTTGAGATTTTCAAAAGCTTAACCCCTACGGAAATTGAAACCTTGAAACTATTCAAACAAGGCCTAACAAGAAATGACATATGCGATATTAGACATATTGAGTTATCAACATTAAAGACTGAAATAAATAGTATTCTTAAGAAATTCAATTGTAATAGAATAAAAGATGTTCTACCTAAGATTGAACATATAAAATGGTTTGATTTAGATTAGTGACCAAAAATCACCTTACGTTCTTCCACAATAATCTCTAAAGCTTCTTTTGAAGAATATTGTCCATTAAGAACGTTTTTAAATACATTAGTAAAAGCTTCTCTTATTTCTAAAGCCTTAGGATGCTGAAACGAAAAACTCTCAACTTGAGTATCCAAAAACTTAGAAATACTTGGAACATTTTTACTATGATTAATGAATTCTTCTCGTATACCACTCGTTAATAAGGCAGGAATACTTCCATTGTTTGCATATATCTCAGCCCCAATTGGACCACACATTGTTTTAATAAACTCCCAAGCTATTTCTTTATTTTTAGAATGCTCTATGACACCTAAAGAAATAGGAAGGCCTAATGTAATATTTCTTCTCCCCCCAATAGAAAAAGGCATCTCCGAAATAGCCCATTCAAAATCAAGACTACTACTTTGTTCAAGTAACTGCCATGTGGTCCATTCTCCCATAGGCATCATTGCGACTTTACCAGAACCGAAAATTTTAATAGAACCATTTTGTACTAAATTCATCGATTCTATTTCTTTAGGCGATAACATACTGCCATCCTGAATTAATCCTAATGTATAATTTATCGCATTCTCAAATGGGGTCAAATCATCATCTAACATACTGCTACCAGCTTGAATCGCTTGTAACACCCAAATATCAAGATAAGATTGAAAAAATGCACCATACACTTTCTCTTCATTTTCTCCATTCGTAAGCTGTTTCGCAATACTCCTGAACTTCTCCCACGTCATATTACTGTCAGGATATTCAAGATTCGCTTGATCAAATAGAGTTTTATTGTAATAAAGTTGGAAAACAGAATTACGATAAGGTATTGCAAACAATTTATCTTCAATACGTAAACTATTAATTAAACTTCCAAAGTGATTTAGATTGTAATTATCTTTTTCAATAAACATTGTTAAATCTGCTAAATAATTAGAATAAGCAAGCATAGAATAATTATCCAGTGTCGTAATTGTAATTAAATCATATTCATTTTCTGAGTCTAATATTTGACTATAAAAATCAGAGAACGTTTGTGATTGGTAATAATCCACTTCTACTTTTACTTGTGGATATCTCTTATTAAATGCCCCAATTATTTCTTGAAGAGGACTTGCTTCTTCATACCAAGTCGCAATCTTGATAGTATCAACAAGATTGAAATCATATTTTTGGTCGGAAAAGTCTTGAACATCCCCATTTGATACACAAGACACTAATAAAAGAGATATCAGAGTTAAAACAATTTTTTTTATTATTTCTGGTTGAACGTCTTTAGTTATTCTAGTCATGTTTAAATTTTAACATAACTACAAATGGATTTACTCTGTTCCTTCTCTTAACAACTGTAAATATGCATCATACGCAAACAATCGATTACGTTTATTGCCTTTGTATTGAATAAGTATTCCATGTTGAACAAATAAATCAACACACTTTGAAACAGTCGCAAACGTTAACCCTAAGTCGTTTGATGTCTTTCTAACTTCAATGATTGGGTTCTCTTCAATATATCTTAATAACTTTAACCCAGTATAAGAGATACGCCCAAGTGATTGAATCACTTCAGTATTTATCTCATTAAGAAACATCATTTGTTTTATTGTTAAGTTTGCACTCTCAGCTGATTCATAAATAGCTCTTAAGAAAAACTTTAACCATTGTTCATAATTACCAGTACGACGTACTTCAGTTAATCGATCATAGTATTCAGAACGATATCTTTTTAAGAAATATGAAATACTTAAAGATGGTAGTTCTAGTACCTTAGCTTGAGTTAAATACAGTTGTATTAATAATCTTCCTATTCTTCCATTCCCATCTAAAAATGGATGAATGGTTTCAAACTGATAGTGAATTAATCCAGCTCTAATTAAAGGATCAACTGTGCTATCCCCATTTACATATTTTTCTAAATCAGACATCGTATCAATCATATCTTGCACATTTGGAGGAATATACTGAGCAGTTGTTAATGTACTTCCCAATCCACCTAACCAATTTTGTGAACGTCTAAACTCACCAGGGTTCTTATCTGAACCTCTAATCCCATCCATAAGGATAGAATGCGTCTCTTTTATCAAACGATTACATAAAGGCAATTCATTCAAACGCTTCATCGCAAAATGTGTCGCCTTCACCACATTTACCACATCCGCTACATCTAAATTCAAATTATCTGAATTACTAGGCTCTAGTATATCTTCAAGAGTTGCTTGTGTACCTTCTATTTGAGATGACATAAGTGCTTCTTTTCTTACATACATTGTTATAAATAAATCTATATTAGGAATATGATTCGATATACGATCCAATACCGCAATCTCTCTATTTGCCTTAACTAATAGTTCAATCATCTCTGTATCCATCAATATATCTAAATTATCTGTTATAGGATTAGGTTGATAGGATGGATAAGCAGATAGTCCTGATAAATTCTTTATATATTTTCCTGATCGATTTGTCATATTAATCCTCTTTTATAACCAAATTATACTATCTTATTATACTTTATCAATTTATATTATAATAAGAGTTAAATTATTGTTTTATAATTATACTTTTGTATATAAAAAGACTAAGCAAACTTAGTCTTCTCCTTAAAGATAATCTTTAAGTAATTGATCCAAACAACTTCCCCCCTGCTTGGTACAAACTTAATATAATTAAGATATCAAGTGAAATCAAATAACTGTCCAAGAAATATCCCAGATAAATAAAAACAGTGTACTCAATACACTGTTTCTAAATCACTTACAAATACGTTCGCCTAATCCGTTCTTAGTCCACTTAAGGAATCCAACAACCGTAACCTTACTATCAGCGGTACGTTTATTCGTCACCACGTTAATATTCTTTTCACTACCGACGAATAAATCCAATTTGTTTGTTGTGATTGCACTACCACGATCCACAACCAACGCTAAGAATGGAACCCCAGACGTTAAGCCCATTCCACTAAAGGTATGATTTGAAATCTCTAAAATCGTACAATTTGGAAATGCTTTATCCGCAGCCACAATATAATAACCATCATAGGTAATTCCATCTAACCAAGTACCATTCGATTGACGGACACTCGTACCATTTAGACGAATCCCCGCTGACGTTCCAGCTGCACCATCTAAACCAATATAACATCCAACACAATCGTATCCATACTTCGTAATTACTCTTGCTTTAAAGTAAGCATCTTTTTTAACTGTCGCACCATATTGATAAATGGTAGGTTTCCCATCGGTATACACTTCTGAATTAGGAATATATTCTTTTGACAGTAATTCTCCCTCACTGTCAAAGGTTGAACGATATCGAGTCTCTGTATAGCCAACGCTACCATCACTCACTTTTGATATTAACCATGAATAACCCGTTCTTGTTTTATCCATGGGGTTAAGGACCGTTTTAATGGTTGTCTTATCATAAGTCGTCTCAACGCTCTCTTCAAACGTAAAAGGCGAAACAATGGCAGCACTCAAGACAGTGTTCTCATCTGCTTTTTGTAACACAATATGTGTACTTTCCGTTGTTTGTGCGCAAGCTGCCAGAAATAGTAATAATCCTGCAAGCATTGCTTTTTTAGTTCTAATCAATCGTTTGTCTCCTTTATCTGATGACTTCGTGATTTTAGCATACCTTCATTCACCTTGGCAAATTTCACCTACTTTTCACATTAAAATCAACTTATTAAAAGGGCTTTCATGCAATATATAACAAGCTTTTTGAAGATAAAAACGATAAAATTCACCTGTTTGATGAATATATTACTTGACACTATGTATAGTTTGTTATACATTATGTATATACTTATAGTCATTTAGACAAAAAGGAGGCCATTTATGTCATATCACGTTAAGAAAACCCTTGTAAATATCATCTCAAGTATCGTTATTTTAATCCTATATATCAGTAAATCCTTACCTCTTATAGGGACTCAAACAGACCTAAGAGTATGGGCAATTACCATGTTAGTTCATATTGGAATAGGGGTAGGATTAACCATTATTCTACATATTTTATTCCATATTTTCTTATCTGTTGGAATCGCAATTCATGAAAGAGATAAAGGTGACAAGGCAATCGAGAAGTCCATAGAGAATGAAATGGTCGAAGATGAAATGACCAAACTCATTGATCTTAAATCCATTCAAGTAGGATATGGCATCGCAGGTATTGGATTTGTGACAGGATTAGTCTATCTTGCTTTTGGAGACTCTGTGATCCTTGCGATTAATATTATGTTCCTAGCTTTCTTCTTTGGTAGTTTAGTAGAAGGTCTCGTCACAATCTACTTCAATTTCAAAGGAGTCCATAATGGCTAAGAAATTCAAAATTACAAATCAAGTTCGAACGCTTCGATTCTTCGAAAATGAAATGACCCAACAAGAACTTGCCGAAAAAGCAGGTGTGTCACGTCAAACAATTATGGCCATTGAAGCAGGTAAATATGCGCCTACCTTAGAACTTGCCTTTCGCATTGCGGATGCATTTAATTGCCCTATCACTAAAGTATTTAGCTATGAAGTAAAAGAGGATTAATATGAAAGCACTCCATTATAATAAGAAAGAATTTAAATTCATAGAATGTGATAAACCAACACCTTCTGATACACAAGTGCTTATACGAATTGTCAGTACATCACTCAATGCAGGGGATTATCGGTTGGTACAACTCAACTCTATCCCAAAATCTGGTATCTTAGGCAATTCAATCGCAGGAATTGTGGAAGAAGTCGGACCTCATGTTAGATCTTTAAATATCGGTGATCGTGTTGTATGTGATACATCGGATTGCGGATTTGGAGGATTAGCTGAATATATTACGGTGGATGAATCCATCTGCGTAAGTGTTCCTCTCAATGTGTCTCTATTAGATGCGTCCGCATGTCCTGTCGCATCAACTACCACACTAATCGCATTACGATTAGAGAAACCAATTAAAGAAGATGATCGAGTCCTTATTATTGGCGCAAGTGGTGGTGTTGGAACTTACATGGTTCAACTCGCTAAACAAGCAAAAGCCCATGTGACTTCTGTTGTAAGTACGCATAATATGGATCAAGCTAGAGACTTAGGTTCTGATATCGTATTGAATTATAAGAAAGATGATATCACTCAGTTGAAAGAAACATTTGATCGTATTATTGTGATTAATGGTTCATATCCATTATCCTTTTATCAAAGTCATCTTAAACCGAATGGTTTATATGTCATGGTTGGTGGACCGATAAAACAGTTTATAAAGAATCTAATCTTGTGCCCAATTTATTCCCTGGGTAATAAGAAGTTTAGAATCTTGAATTCTAAATCCAATATTACTGATCTACAAGAAATCATTCAACTCGTTTCAAATAAGAAAATTAAACCAATTATCGAGAAAGTCTATCCATTTGATAAAGCTATAGAAGCTTATCAAACTTTCGAAAAAGGACATTCAAAAGGTAAAATCGTTATACAGATTCTAAAAGACTAATGAATTAATATATTCATAATAAAGTCGATACTTAAACAATAAATAAAACCACTTTATAAGTTATTTAAAGTGGTTTTATTCTTAGTAGACTTAGTGATTAGATTAAATAAATAGAGAAATTATTTTCTTGACTAACTACTAAAATCATATGTATTGACCGAATCGGTCAATTTAGCTATACTTTATTTAGGTGAAACAATGAGCAACAATCAAATTCTAGAACACACGACTCAGTTAAAAATTATTAATGTTTCAATAGATCTTTTCTCTAAAAATGGATACAAAAAAACATCAATAAAGGATATATCTGAAAAATCAATTGTTTCAAAATCTTTAATTTTTCATTATTTTAAATCCAAGAAAAACTTGTATTTATACTTAATTAACTATGTTTTAGATATCGCAAATAATGAAGTTTTATTTAACATCCCTTCTTTAAACAAAGATTTATTTCAAGTATTAGAAATTATTCAAAAACATAAAATTAGTTTCTATCTAAAGTATCCCAATTACTTTGAATTCTTAGACTCAGTTCGTGTGGAAGAAAATTTAGATGTAATAGAAGATATTAGTAAAATACTAGATTCTAAGAAAACTATAGATATGAATTACCTTTTCAAAAACATTGATCAGTCTAATCTAAGAAATGAAGTATCCATTGAAGAAATGATTAATCTAATAACATGGATTACTGAAGGATATGTTAAAACTCTAAAAAGGGATAAAAAAACAATTGAAATGAATACATTTAATGAATTTAATCGTTATATGGAAATAATTAAGGAATCAATCCTAAAGGAGATATAAATGAAAACTATTATAATAACAGGCGGCAATTCAGGTATTGGTCGACAATCTGCACTACAGATTGCTAGAGAAGGTCATAGAATAATATTAGCATGTAGAAATTTAGATTCCGCAGATAAAGCAGTTTCCCAAATCAAAGACGAAACCAAAAACAAAGAAGTGTATGCATTAAAACTCGACCTATCTTTAATTGAGAACATTAAACCTTTTGTCTCTGAATTTAAGGAAAAATTCGGTCAACTTGATGTCCTTATTAACAATGCGGCGGATTTTGATTTATCACGTAAGAAACCTTTAATTACAAAGGAGGGACATGAGACACAATTCATCACCAACTTAGTTTCACCAATTTTATTGAGCGAATCTCTTTTACCTTTACTTAAAACATCAGATGATCCAAGAATTATTAATATATCAACACAAGGATTAATGGTATATCCAAAAATTGAATTTGACTTTGATAATATAAAAGGAGAGATTAAGTACTCTCCATCATCAATGTATTATCAAACAAAACTAGGATTAATGATGGCATCCTTATATCAAAAAGAACAATTAAAGAGCACTTCAATTTCGATATATGGCATAAGGGTTACCAATGTAAAGATTGATATGACTCGTTATTCAAATATATCCAGTATTCTTAAGTTCATGTATTCTATTAAAAGTAAATTCTCTATTTCTGCTGAAGAAATGGCTAATGTATATACAAAATTAGCTATTGGGCCAAAACTCAATGGTTTCTATTATGATGAAAAATTAAATGAAGTAAAATTGAATACTTACGCTTATGATGTTGATGCACAAGAAAAAATCTGGAAATTAATTAAATCTTATTCGAAATAGAAAAACTATTAGGTCCTTTTCATTAAAGAACCTAATAGTTTTTATTTTTATTTAATCTGTTTATAAATAACTCTCTTTTAATATTCCTACTACTTCATCATACGATAACTTCTTATATCCACCCTCTAAGATAAATGACTTCCTCGCAATATCTGGAATCATCGATTCAGTCACTCCAAGCTCTTTACTCTTCATAACCAAACCTAACTCCTTCATATAATTCTCTAAACAGATTAAACCTTCCTTCGCAATCTCTTCATCTGACTTATTCTCAGGACTTACATTCCACACATTAAGCGCAAATCGTTTAAACTTTGCTAGTCCATCATTCATAATATGTCTGTAATATGGAATTGAAACAGCCGCAAGTGTCATACCATGTGTCGCATCGGTATAAGCACCCATTGCTTGACCCATCATATGTACCATCCAATCACCAGGTTTTCCTTGGTGGATGAGTGTATTTAAAGCCCATGTCGAAGTCCACATTATATTTGAACGCGCTTCATAATTCGTTGGATCTTTCACCGCAATCTTAGAACTATGAATCAAAGACTTCATCAACCCTTCCGCAATATAATCCGAGGTATTATCATCTGTACCTGAGAAATATTGTTCGAGTATATGTGACATGATATCGAAGAATCCCGCAATCATTTGATAATGAGGAACGGTAAAGGTATATACTGGATTTAAAATAGCGAATTTAGGGAATACATTCTCACCGAACACATGGCCAATCTTTTCTTTGGTTTGTGTATTCGTAATAACAGAACCTCCATTCATTTCAGATCCTGTCCCAACCATGGTAAGAATACAACCCATAGGTACAATCTCACAATTCACATCTTCAAATCGATCAAAGTACTTATCCCATGGATCTTCTTCACAGTGAATGGATACCGATACTGCTTTCGCATAATCCACAACTGACCCACCACCTACTGCTAAAATAAAATCAACTTTATTCTCTCTTGCGATTTTAATTCCTTCATATAACTTATCTAAAGTTGGATTGGGCATAACCCCCGCATCTTCAAACACATTCTTATGATTCGATTTTAAGATCTGAAGTACTTTATCGTATAATCCATTTTTCTTAATGGAACTTCCTCCATAAATAAATAACACATTACTACCATACTTTGATAATTCATCATTTAGATATTGAATCGAATCATCCCCAAAATATAGTGTCGTTGGATTTGAATATTTAAAATTTCCTTGCATAGTAATCTCCTTTACAAAAGTATCTTAACCCCTAAAGCTATCTTTAGGTCAATACCTAATTTAAATTCTTGACATAAAGTGCACTTTAGCCCTTAGAATATGCCGGAGGTATCCAATGAAAAATAAATTAACACTACTTATCTTTACACTCATGAACTTTGTGAGTATGATGACCGCATCTATTTTTAATGGGATTTTAGATAAAGTCGCCATTGATTTAAATGTGACTGTTGCGCTGACTGGACTATTAAACTCCGCCTATGCCTTTGGGGCCGCAATTGGTGTACCTATTGTATTAATTCTATTCTTCAATATGAATCGTAAACATATGATTATTGGTTTATTATCCTTAACCTTTATCAGTATTGTTGGACTCATCTATGCGCCTAACTTTATTGTATTACTCATCTTTAGAACTCTCATGGGAGTTGTCGCAAACAGTTATGGTGTATTGGCAATGTCAACTGTCATTTCGATGTCTGAGCCTGGTAAACAAGGACGATCCCTTGCTTTCTTATTAACAGGGAATGCCTTAGCTCTTGTGATAGGCATTCCATTAACACGTGTCCTTTACGCTGTATTGGATTGGAGAAGTATCTTCTGGATTTTGAATGTGATTATTCTATGTGTCATATTGTACTTCCAGTTTAATCTTCCTATGTATAGTAAACGTGCAGAAGGCTCACATATTAATCAAGAACTCATTCATTTGAAGAATTCTAAAGTTCACTTCATTCTACTATTCACATTCAGTATGTTTGTCGGTTATTCTGCTTTATATACCTATGTAACACCCTACATCATAGAACTCTATCCATCTGTGGAATCCTTTATGAGTATCTTATTAATTGGTGTTGGGATTGCGGCATTTACAGGTAATTCCATTGGTGGACAATTCTCTGACCATTTTGGATATAAGAAATCAATCTTCTTTGGGGCACTTCTTCAACTGTTATTCTTAATTTTAATTCTAGTTACTCGTTCTTTTATGTGGTTAAATATTCTATTTATAATCTTATGGGTTATGAGTGCTTGGTTAACTGGACTACAAATGAACTTAGGTATGATGCAAGAAACCAGTCATGATGCGAATTTCATCGTTAGTCTTACCGGTTCTAGTATTCAACTTTCCTCTGCGATTGGGACAAGTTTAGCAGCCATCATTATTACTCAATACGGATTAAGTCAAGTCGTGTTTATTCCTCTAATTACCATTACATTAGGATCTATCATCCAATTCTTCTCTCTAAAATATAAAAAATAAGTGGACTTAATTCCACTTATTTTCTTATACATATTTCTTTATAAATTCGATTACCTTCATCATGTTCTCTTGTGTTGAAAACTCAGGCGTGCCATGATCGGCAGTTTCAATGATTTCCATTATTACGCGATCATCACCTGCGACTTCTTTTATTCTATTAGTTAAATGAACAGATTGTTGGAATGGAACTAAATGATCTAATTTACCGTGTTGAATCAAAAACGGTGGGATTTTATTTGTCACATATGTCGTTGGATCCGCTTTAGAAAGTTCATCCTTAGAAATAATTGATATTGGTGTTCCCATATATCTTGATTCAGGCGAATTTGTTAAATTATGATCACATGGCCCTAATTGATTTAAACTCAATTGCTCATCCATCTTCGAAAAATCAGTCGGTCCAAACCAATCAACAACCGCCTTAACACTTGAATCAACTTCTCCAAAATAAGGCATATCTTTCTCAAATTCAACAATATGTGCAGAAGTTCCAACCATTGCGCATAGATTCCCCCCTGCTGAACCACCTACTACCGCAATACGGTTCGGATCTAAGTTATATTTTTCTGAATGAAACTTAAGAAAACGAATAGCCGTTTTAACATCTTGAACCGCAGCAGGAAATATCGCCTCACCACTTAATCTGTAATTAATACTCCCAACAACATATCCATGTTCAAGAAAAGAAAGAAATGGATTTAATTGATGGTCTTGTTTATCCCCCTTCACAAAAGCTCCACCATGAATATGGATCACTAATGGGAAATCATTCTGATTAATGTCTGGATAATATAAATCTAATTTTTGAGCTTCACTTATATTATCATATGCTATATTAAGTATTTTATGATTAATATGATCTATCTTAGCTAACTTACTTTGATTGATAGTCATACTATTCGATTCCGCCATATAATTTCCTCTAATTTCTAATAAGTACTTATTTTCTTTCTACTGTAAAATTCAATGCTCTACCAAAAGATGAATCTTTTATCTTCTTTTTAACCAAATCAACAGGATTATCAACTTCTAACTCTAGATTAAACTGAATTTGTATTCCTTCTTTGCGATTAAATGAGAATACTTGTTTTGAATCTACTTCAATCTGTGATACTAATTCAATTATATCTTTTTGTCTTAGACCACTATAAACAACAATCATTTACTTCTCAGCCTCTTCACGTCTAAGAATTTGTTTATCGTACAATTTTACAAATGGATATATAAGAACCATTGCAAGAGGAATCGCAAGTAATTGCCATAAAGCTAACATCCAATTACCTTGAACAATACCATATAAAACTACTGGCATTTGCATCGGAATTTGAGCACCTGATAATGCAGGTATTAGACCAGTTGTAAACCCTAAGTAGAAGAATAAATTTGTGACAACTGGAATCAATATTACAGTTGGTATAAACATGATAGGATTTAAGACTGTAGGCAATCCAAATACCATAGGTTCACCAATATTGAATAATGCGGCTGGCATACCAATCTTTGAGATATTTTTCAATTGTGATGATTTACTAAATAGATAAACAGTAAGAAGTATCGCTAAAGTAGACTGTCCTACAGCAGTTAAGAAACTCATACCCATATAAGTTGATACTGGTTGTCCAGCTGCCAACTCTGCCATACGTTGCATATCCAAACCTATCCAAATAGGAATCATAACTGATCCAACAACATTAAATCCATGAATACCAAACCACCATAGTAATTGAATTAATACGGTCGCGATAAGATAAGCTGTAAATGATGAACCTAATCCTAGTAATGGTCCTTGCAAGAACTTAAACACTAACTCATGAACATTACCATAACTTGATAAACTAAATAATGCTGCGATAACAGTAACGATTGTCGCAACACTTAGCGCTGGAATTAATGCTGCGAAAGAGCGTGTAACATAAGGAGGTACTCCATCAGGCATCTTAATAACTAAATCTTTCTTAACAATAAATGCGACAAATTTCGCGACAAATAAAGCTACAATTAATGATACGAATAAACCCTTTGCCCCTAACCAATCAAAATTATACGTTGTGATAATGGCATGTCCTTCACCAACTTGAACAAATGGAGTAACAATAAAGAATGATAATAACGCAATTAACCCCGTTGATAATGGATCTATATTGTCCATTTGTGCATGATTATATGCAACAAGAAATACAGTATACACACTCATTAATCCCAAAGTAATGTAATAAGGAGCCATAATATAATTCTGAATTCCAGAAGACATTACAAAATCCAAATAAGCTTGAACTGGAAAATTAGCAATTAAATAAGCAATTGAACCAACAATCGTGACAGGTAATAGTGCTAAAAACCCTCTTGAAACAGCTTGTAAACTCTTATTTGATGAAATCTTTTCTGATATAGGCAATAAATACTTCTCTAATACAATAATTAGTTTTTCCATAATTCTCTTTCCCTAGAAAGCCCTTTCTAGGCATAAGATAACATATAATGTAATGTATTTCAATATATTTATTTAATGTAATACATAACATTTATATCAAGCCTATTATAAAACCTCTTATTACAGAGGTTTAATTACACTAGCGATTGATATAATAAAATATAATTTCATTGAAGATAGTAAATACTGGTACCCCATCAAGTAATGACTGACTCTTTAAATTTGTAATTGAAGGGAGCACAATACTTACATTAGCTTCTTTGTTTAATTCAGCATCTGGATTCATCGTTATTAATATTGTTTTAACATTTGAACTTTCAGCTAATTGAAATGCATACTTAACCAATTGAGTATGAGCACTAACTGAGAAAATCACAAATAGATCTTCAGTTAAATTAAGCATATCAATCGTTCTTAGTTCTTCAACCGAATCATGAACACTTGTATCAATACCGAACATCAATAATGCATAATACAATTGTTTAGCACTAAGTGAACTATTGATTGCACCAATTATACGAACATGTTTAGCCTTTTTTATCTGCTCTACAAATTTAAGGAGTTGATCTTCGCTCACAAATTTAGGAATTAAGTTAAAGATTTCTTGATATCGATTTATAACTTTAGATATATCATTCTGTGTGTTATCTTGACTACTAAGTGTTTTTTGTTGACCATTTACATATTTAACACATTCATATTTAAACTCGTTATAACCACCAAAGCCTAATTTCTGGCAAAAACGAAGTATAGTAGGCTTTGAAACACCTATTAAATCAGCCAACTCAGTTAATGATTTTTCTTGAACCGAATGTAAATTATCAAGTAAAAGATCACAGACCTTTAATTCACTTTTAGTAAGTATGCTTCTTTTTGCATGTATATTAGATAAAAAGTCCATATATAAATACCACCTGTATCTTTATTCATTAAATTATGGAACATTTTCCTCAACAATACAATATTTGCTGAAATCTATTTCATAAATTTAAACGCCTGAAAACTATTTTCTTCTATGTATCCCTTCAGTACCCGCCTCTATCGCATCTTCATAATACTTAATCTTTCTCTCAACCGTCTTCATAATCTCAGTTAGTTGTCGCATCTGTTCTTCGACATCTTTTTTCTTTTCAATAAAGAACTGTTTACGTAATTCTAAGGTAGAATCTCCCAATTTACATAAATCCATATATTCTTTAATTTCCCGAATAGATGCCCCAGCTCCTTTGATACACGTCACTATATTAATGGTACCTAAATCTTGTTCAGTAAAATCACGTAATCCATTCTCATTTCGATTGATATTTGGAATCAATCCTTCTTTATCGTAGTAGCGTAAGGTGGAAACACTTAAACCCGTTAACTTTGAAACTTCACCAATGGTATAACTCATAACGATCTCCTTTATATAGTTGTATCATATATCCTAAAGTTAACTTTAGGTCAACCTTCTTTTACATTTTTTGAATTCTATGATACAAATAACCTAACAATCATTGGGGGACATATGATTCAAATAATCGCAAAATTAATCGATTTTATTATTCTTCTAACTCTTTTAATCGTACTTATTCACACCATTCGTTATTTTAAACTTGCATATCAATCACAAAATCTTATAAATAATAAAATACTTCGTTTCACTGTATCAGTGTTTATATCTCTATTTCATGGGATATCCGTTATCTTTGGAGCACCTTACATCAAGGATGAACAAAATTAAAAGGAGAATTCTCCTTTTTTAGTCAACTAATCGTTTATAGTTATTTTCTAAGATAATACTTAGCTCTTCAAAAGACATATTCCTAAGCTCTGCGATCATCTTTGCGACCTCTACCACATAGAAACTCTCATTCCGTTTACCTCGATAAGGATGAGGAGTAAGATATGGACTATCTGTCTCTATAAGTAGATAGTTTATATCAATGTATTTCGCCACTTCTTTTGGGACATGCGCATTCTTGAATGTGACAGGTCCAGCAAGTGAGATATAATACCCTAATTTAATGAACTCACGTGCCATCTCCAAGCTACCTGAAAAACAATGCATAATTCCTTTACGATTGACAGGATGTGCTTTTAAGATTTCATAGGTTCTCTTAGACGCATCACGTGTATGAATACTAATGGGTTTGTTTAATTGATTAGCCCATTCAATCTGTTTAATAAAGAGTTCTTCTTGAAGTCTATGATTTTCAGGATCTTTGTCCCAATAGAAATCTAAACCGATTTCTCCAACCAGTTTTACTTTATCATCCTTCATAAGCTCAAACATCTTGTCATAATCCTTAGGACTCGAAATATCTCCAGGATGAAAACCAATTGCCACATCAAACATTTCATTTGAATGCGCTAATTGTAGTGCTTTTTCTGCACCTTCAATTTCACATCCTATTAATACAATCTTATGAACATTATTTTCTTGTGCTCTATGAATCACATCTTCTATATCATCTTTAAACTCATCTTCAGCTAGATGTGCATGCGTATCAATCCATCTCATAGACTTCAGTCCGAGCTAACATATCGTGTAAAGAAGAATGTTTATCTTTAACTACCATAATCGCAAGAGATAGGATCGTAAGGATGAATAAGTAAGATTGAGAGAATATAGCTTTAAGAATTGTACGTAGTATAAATCTAAAATTAGACACATCCGAATCAATCGATCGAACTCTAAGATTCATAAAATACTTACCAATCGTTGTCTTAAACGCAATGAGTCCAATCGATTCATATAGGATATACACCACAACCGAAGTCACTGAAAACGCCCAAAATGGATGTCTTAAAAAACTCATAAATGGAAGAAAACTAAATATAAATCGCATTATTCCAAACACAAGTGAAAGAATAAGACTTGGTAGTCCTACGATTAATCCATCAATACAATACGCAATAATTCGTTTAATTGTGAGTTCCATGTTTATTTCCCTAGACAGAAACGACTGAATATTTCATCGTTTATATTCGCATCAGAAGATGTACTTCCAATCGCATGAAGCGCTTGATAGGCTTCCCTTAAATCTATATTAATCAAATCTATTTCATTTTCAAGTTTTATTGACTCAATGGCTTGATTTATCGCGACTAACGCCTGAATCGCAAGCCCAATCGTACGTTGAGTACTGAGTACTGGACGCTTGAATACGAATTGATGGGGTTCATATCGATCATTGATCACATTAATCAATGTTTTAATATCTTTATTCATCGCACTAATTTCTAAGCGATTCGATTTTGACGCTAAATCACTCTTATTATGTACCAGCAATACTTTAGATGAATCTATGGATTCATAAATCTCTTTCTCTTCTTCATCCATATCCTTCTGTGCATCCACTAAGAATAGGATTAACTCAGCTTCATCAATCATTTTATACGTCTTATCAATTCCTAACTTCTCAACCACATCATCACTTTGACGAATTCCAGCGGTATCAAGTAAATGTAAACTTACATTCTTGAGTCGCACTGTACCTTCTACCACATCTCGGGTTGTGCCTGGTATATCGGTTACGATGGCTTTATCTTCATTAAGAAGCGCGTTGAGTAGAGAAGATTTACCCACATTGGGTTTCCCAATAATGGCTGTTTTAATCCCATTCTTCATCTCAATTCCACTCCTTGATTCCTGTATAATCACTTCAAGTTTGTCTTTGAAATCATTACACAATGGAAGAAGTGTCTGTCTTGTCATCTCTTCAATATCATACTCAGGATAATCGATATTGACTTCGATATGCGCGATGATCCCTAATAATTCTTCCTTTAATGGATCAATCAGTGTCTTAAGCGATCCTTTTAAACCTGCAATCGCAAGTTGAGCACTTTGTTCACTATCCGCATACACCAACTCATTGATGGATTCTGCCTGACTTAAATCAATACGTCCATTCATAACGGCTCTTTGTGTGAACTCTCCGTTATACGCTAATCGAGCACCACATCCTAAGACTAATCCCAATATCTTTTGAGTAATGTATACACCCCCATGACATTGTATTTCCACAATATCTTCACGGGTATAACTACGAGGTCCTTTCATCACTAAGATAATAACTTCATCCACAATTGTATCTGTTAATGGCTCATGCACAAAACCATAGGTAATCCTATGGTCCTGATTGATTAAACGTTTTTGTATTAACTTCTCTGTAATTTCGACCGCACGATCCCCACTTAAGCGAATAATCGACACCGCTTGAGTCGTTAATGCGGTAGAAAGTGAAACGATCGTATCTTGTATCATATTAATCTTCCAATGCGTTCATCAAATCCAGTAAACGATTTAAATCTTCTTCTGAATCAAAATGAATCTGTATTTTAGATCCTTCTATCTTAACTTTTGTTTGTAGTTTATTACGAAGAAGTTGTTCAGCGTAATCAAAACGATGACTAACCACTTTATCCTGCTTAGGCTTCTTCTTCATCAGTGCTTCTACTTCACGAGCACTTAACTTCTCTTTCACAATACGCTTCGCAATAGTTTCAACTAAACTCTTATCTTCACAACTAATCAAAGGTTTAACTTGGCCCATACTTAATTCTTGATGGTATAACATTTGAATCACAGACTCTGGTAATTGGAATAAACGTAGTGTATTAGTAATATGCACACGACTCTTACCCACCTTCTTACCTAATTCTTCTTGTGTTAACCCCAAACGCTCAATAAGGGTTTGGTAGGCTTTTGCCTCTTCGACGACATTCAAATCTTCACGTTGGATATTTTCAATCAAAGAAACTTCCATCATTTGACGATCATCAAAATCAAGGATAATGGCAGGAATACGTTCTAAACCAACTTGTTTAACCGCTCTTAATCGTCTTTCACCCGCAATGAGTTGGTACCCACTGACAGACTTGCGAATTAGAACAGGCGTAAAAACACCATGTTCCTGGATGGACATCGCCAATTCATCAATACGATCTTGATCAAAATGTTGTCTAGGTTGGTACGGATTGGGATGAATGAGCTTAACTTCAATCTCTTCAGAGCCATGTCCACTGTGTTGAATCTCTTCCAACACCGTTGAAACGTTATCCCCGAATATTGCCTCTAAACCTTTTCCTAATCCTTTTTTCTTCTCGGCCATTATTTCACCCCTTCATTTTGTTGGATGACTTCTTTTGCCAAAGCGGCATACGCACGTGCCCCTTCTGAACGCACATCATATTCAAAAATACTTTGTCCACGAGATGGTGCTTCAGAAAGTTTAATATTACGAGGAATAAATGATTTATACACTCTTTCCTTAAAATACTTTCGAACTTCTTGTTGGACTTCAACACTCAACTTAGTACGCGCATCAAACATTGTTAATAAGATTCCTTCAATGATTAATTTCGTATTAAATAACTTTTGAACTAAACGAATGGTTGATAGAAGTTGTGTTAACCCCTCTAATGCATAATATTCACACTGAACAGGAATAATCACGGAATCAGCCGCTGTTAGAGCGTTTGTATTTAATAAACCTAATGAAGGAGGACAATCAATCACAATATAATCATATTGATCACGAACCGCATCCAACTTATTCTTTAGTAACTTCTCACGACCTACTTTATATTCCACCATCTCTAAATCAGCGCCCGCTAAATCAATTGTCGCAGGGATTAAAGACAATGGAGGTTGTTTTAAATTTAATCTAGCTTGTTCAACCGATTTATCGCTCATGACCACATCATAAACACTGTGATGAATGGATTCACGTGCTGCCCCAACTCCTTGGGTACTGTTTGCTTGCGGATCAAAGTCAACCAGAAGTACTTTCTTGCCTAAATAAGCGAGTCCAGACGCAAGATTAATACTAGTTGTTGTTTTACCAACCCCACCCTTTTGATTCGCAATCGCAATAATTTTACCCATATTAACCTCTTTCTACTTCGGAAATCTCAATACTATCTCAACATGTTCTTCTGAGTCTTTCTCAGCCATTTCAACCATGATTCCAGTCTTCTTAATCATCTGTACCGCCGCATGCACGGTATTTAAAGCAACACGTAAATTACGAGTAATCCCACGCGTCATATTCTTCTTCACTTTCTTCTCTTCCTTATGATGTTCCACAAGCGCTTCCGTTTGTTTAACATTTAAGTTTTGTTCAGTGATTTTCTTATAAACATCGAGTTGTTTCTTAGAATCCATACCCAATAAAGCTCTTGCATGACGCTCTGTAATCTGATGATCACTCACCGCAGCTTGAATCTCTTCAGGTAATTGAAGTAAACGAATCTTATTCGCAACACTCGATTGTGATTTTCCAATTTTAGCCGCTATCTTTTCTTGTGTTAAAGCATGTGTATCAATCATAATCACAAATGCTTTAGCTTCTTCAATTGCGGATAAATCTTCTCTTTGAATATTTTCAACTAGAGCCATTTCAGCCATTTGGCTATCATCCACATCCAACACGAAACAAGGAATTGTCTCAGATTGTAAATAGGACATCGCACGGTAACGACGCTCACCCGCAATAATCTCGAACTTATCTCCATTTTGACGAACGGATATCGGTTGAATTAAACCATTTTCTTGAATTGAAATAGCTAATTCTTTGATTGCCTCTTCTTTAAAGTTTAAACGTGGTTGGTAGCGATTGGATACAATTTTATTTAAAGGAATATCTCTTGTTTGTTTCATATTATAGAACTTTCTTTTTAATTTGTGCATAGGCTCTAGGATACTGCGTTGGTGTTTTATCTAACTTAGTCCATTCTAAATTAAATCGTTGGCCAGCATTTGGTAAACTCTGTGCATGAACCATTGTATCACTAAGCTTTAATATTTTAATCGCATTTTTTGCGTCATCAACCTCTTCTTGTGCATTTAAGCCCTTCATCGCAATCATCTTACCCTTCACTTTAAGCAAAGGAACCGATAATTCCATTAACATACTCAATTTTGCGACAGCTCTGGATGTACAAACATCATAGGATTCTCTTAAATCTTGACACTCTTCCGCTCTACGATTAAGCACATTCACATTTGAAAGGCCTAATTCTGATATAACTTGTTTTAAAAACTGACAACGTTTTCCTGTCGGTTCGATTAAATCAAATTGACAATCATCTCTTACAATCGCTAGACACAACCCAGGGAATCCAGCTCCACTTCCAATATCCGCAACAGTAGAGCCTTGTGGAATAAGGGGTTCAATCAATAAGCAATCCATAAAATGTTTCTCACGAACTGCTTCATCTTGATCAATCGCAGTTAAATTCATCACTTTATTGACTTCAACTAATCGTTTTAGATAGATCTCGAATAATTCTGAATATTGTTTTGCCTTATCTCCATATGAAGACAGTAAAAACTGATAAAAATTCTCTTGGCTTAATCCATTTTCCATGGATGTATTATAACAAATAACAACCCCATTAAGAAGACTAAGCGTCCGTCTTTTTACCTTTATTCAAATACGTCTTTAAGACAACCATATCTGCAGGATTCACCCCAGAGATACGAGAAGCCTGTCCTAAAGTAAGTGGTTTAATCTTAGACATGCGTTGTTTACCTTCAATCGAAAGATGTGGAATGATATTATAATCCAAATCTTGAGGTATTTTTACATTATCTAAACTATGTAAACGATCGACTTCACGAATCGCTTTTTGGATATATCCTTCATACTTTACTTCTATTTCAGCCATATTTAATACATCAACAGAATATTTCTCTAATTCAATATATGGCTTAAGTTCATTAATACTAATTCTTGGACGTTTTAAGATTTCATATGCAGTAATACCTTCATTAAAATGAGGATATTCTTTTTCAACTAATAAAGGATAAATACCATCTTTCATGGTAAAACGCTTAGCCTTTAATGATTCAATCAACTCAGCTAAATCATGTTTCATTTGAGTGACTTTCGCATAACGTTCTTCAGACAATAAACCTACACGATGCCCATGTTCACTCAAACGCATTTCCGCATTATCATGACGTAATAAAAGACGATGTTCAGCACGAGATGTGAGTAATCGATACGGTTCTACGACCCCTTTAGTCACTAAATCATCAATCATAACTCCAATATAAGCTTCGTCACGATTCAATATTAATGGTTCTTTGCCTTGTAGTTTTAAGACCGCATTAATTCCAGCCATGAGTCCTTGACCCGCTGCCTCTTCATAACCACTTGTCCCATTAATCTGTCCAGCACTAAATAGTCCAGAAATAGTCTTAACTTCTAAGCTTGGATAGAGCTGCGTTGGATCAATCGCATCATACTCAATCGCATACGCATATTTATCAATCACACAATTCTCAAACCCAGGCAAAGAACGAATCATCACATCCTGTACATCATGTGGCATGGATGTCGAAAAACCTTGAATATAGGTTGTGTCTAAGTGTCTTGATTCAGGTTCTAAGAAGATTTGGTGTCGTTCCTTATCACTAAATCGTACAAGCTTATCTTCAATGGATGGACAATAACGTGGTCCAACACCTTCCACTAAACCTGAATACATCGCAGAACGATTTAAATTCAACTTAATCACATTATGTGTTTCAGGTTGTGTATAAATGAGATAACACGGAATCTGTTCACTTGGATAATCTTCAATCTTAGTATCTAAAGAAAAATGAATAAAATGATCATCTCCCGGTTGAATGAGTCCTTGACTAAAATCAATTGACTTGGTCTTAATTCGAGGAGGTGTTCCTGTCTTTAATCTAAATGTCTTTAATCCTAATAAACGAAGAGACTCAGATAATTTATTGGTTGTGCGCATATTATCAGGTCCAGAGCTCGTCGCTGTATTTCCCACTAATATCTTAGAACTCATATACGTTCCACTAGTTACGATGACTGTGTCTGCAGAAATAAATCCACGCTTTTCACATTGGATTCCCTTCACAACACCTTCTTCTACTACAATGCCTTCCACCATATCTTCCACAACCTCTAAATTTTCTGTGTTGTGTACGATATCATGCATCATATTCGAGTATTCTATTTTATCGGATTGTACACGTAAACACTGTACACCCGGTCCTTTTGTGCTATTTAATAATTTAAACTGTAATGCGGTCTTATCCGCTGTGATTCCCATCTGACCCCCTAAGGCATCAATTTCACGAACTACGATTCCTTTTGCGGGTCCACCAACAGATGGATTACATGGCATAACCGCTATTTTGGACGCATCCATAGTTAAAAGACTGGTCTTTACACCCATTCTTGCGCTTGATAATGCGGCTTCAACGCCAGCGTGTCCTGCTCCTATTACGACAATATGCATATGTTCACCTTTTGCCTTATTATAATACCATAGACGTCAATAGGCACGTGATATGACACATTTTGATTATAGTGGTAAACTAGTTAAAGAGGTTAAATAAATGTTAAATGAACAATTACTGAGTGTAGTAAAAGCTATGCAAAAAGCTGAAATTACAGGCTATCATTCATACCAAATGATCGCAAAAAAAGTTAAAGACCCCCACAATAAATCCCTTATCCTAAAAATGGCAGGGGAAGAGATGAAACATTATCAAATCTGGAAATCCTATACCAAAATGGATATTAAACCTAATCGTCTTCAGCTCTTAGTTTATTCTATTTCTAATTTTGTGTTTGGATTCACCTTTACACTTAAGATTATGGAAAAGTTAGAAGATAAGGCAAATGCGCTCTATGACCAATATAGTGTCGATCTTCCTGAGGCAAAACACATCTCAGAAGAGGAAGAAGCACATGAAAAAGAACTCATCGCAATGTTAGATGAAGAACGTCTTCAATACGTTGGTTCGATGGTTCTTGGATTAAATGATGCCTTAGTTGAATTGACCGGTACCTTAGCGGGTCTAAGCTTAGCTCTACAAAACACAAAACTAATCGCATTATCTGGATTAGTAACAGGTATATCCGCAACTTTATCCATGATGAGTAGTGAATACTTATCATCTAGAAGTGAAGGTGCTGAACATCCATTCAAAGCCGCAAGTTATACAGGTATCATGTATATTGCGGCAGTTATCCTACTCGTCTTACCGTATCTATTATTTGATTCTGAGCACTATCTTTGGGCTTTAGCTACTATGTTAATTATCGTAATCCTTATCATCTTAGTCTTTACATATTATGTATCAGTCGCACAAGATTTACCTTTCAAGAAACGTTTCTTAGAAATGGCTACGATTTCAATCTCCGTTGCGGCAATCGCATTCGTCATCGGGGTTATCGTAAAACAAGTATTGGGTATTGATGTATAAAGTAGAGTGAAAACTCTACTTTTTTTGTGTTTGATTCAGAGCACTTAACAAACCAATAGTGCTTAATATGATTATAAAACCAAAAATAACATAATAACTTTGAAATAGATCCATTATTAATCCAGAAAACACAATTCCTAATATCGCTCCTAATCCATATGCCGTAAATACAATCCCATAGTTTTTACTATATCCATTTGAACCAAATAATAATCTAGTCGCATTTGGCGCAATCGATAACCACGCTCCTAAATTTAACCAATAGATTGAGAAGCTAATGATAAATATTATGGATAACTCTATTCTAAAGAATAAAAGCACAAGGGATGAAATTAGAATTAAGCTATACGATAGATTCATCGCAAAGCGAATGGAATAACGATCTATGATTAACCCAAAAAGGGGTCTTCCGAGTCCATTTAATATGGCAAATAAACTCATTAAAGATGCGACAGTAATTGAATCCAACTTAAACAATTCAGTCCCAATCTTACTTGTTAAGCCAATGATCATTAAACCAATCATTGTGCCTAACACAAAATTTAAATAAAGATGTTTGAATTCACTCGTCTTTAAAATAGGATAATCCCAATTAAGTTCACTTTTATTCTCAACATATTTCAATGGAATAAATAAACTAATAAACAAAAGAATTCCAAACATCATATAACCGATCATTCTAAATGAACTCATTAATCCAAATGTTTGAATTAAGTATGCCCCTAATGGAGCTGTAACTAAAGGAGATAAACCAAAACCAATAAGGATAATCCCTACCACAAATCCTATTCGTTTCTCAAACCACAAATTAACATTTTGAATTGGAACTCCATACATTAAACCAACCCCTGTACCACCCATAACACCATAAGTAATGGTTAAAATGTAAATATTAGATGAAAGAGATGACAAGAGATACGCAGATGCGACAAGAAAACTCCCTAAAACCAATAATAATCTAGGATTAAATCGTTCAATATATCTTCCTGAGATAAACATAGAGATTGAATAAAATGCTAATGCGAACATGTAAGGTAATCCACTAAGTGTTGTATTCACATTAAAATAAGCTTCAATGGAAAATCGAAAAACACTATATGAGTAAATAGCTCCTAAACTCATCATCATCACAAAACTCAATAATACAAAAATCCAAGCTTTAGTATGATTCTTCATACTAACCTAAACTTCCTCGAATCTTACCCATCTTCACAATCCATTCATTTAAGATTTTCTGTTCTTCTTGTGAATCTTCAAATAAATCTTTTTGACGTCCCATTAGATGTAAGATAATCGGACGGGTTGATTTTAGTAAGGTATGATAAAACTCATCTTCATTCAATTCATTCTCAATCTTTTCAATCTCAAGAATTTCACATGCCAACTCATAATCTTCAATGTATTCCAACCTTACACTTTCATCCACAATTCCTCTTGAGACACGAGTATTAAGATACTTTTGAGCGAAAATTAAATCATTCTTTAATTGCGGATAAAACAATAAAAGTTGTTCGACACCTTCTTTACCATATATATCCAATATTTCTTTTAATCCTCTACCCACTCCAATAAACTCAGGAGGTAAACCTAAAGTATACATTGTGGCAGTAAACGAAATCGCACGTGGAACTGTACAATGAATATTAGTATCGATACTCAATAATCGCTGTTTAAGTGTTTCACATTGAACGAGTTTCGCAATCTCTTCCATATTCGCAACTTCACGGATATATTCTAAACCTGTTTTAGTACTCGCCAAACGATCTCTATTTTTTGGAATGGTTTGAGATATTTTTTCAATAGTGTTGATCAGTTTGATAAATGAAATCATATAATAGTTCGTAAATATCCCAATATATTCTTTCATTTGATTAATATCAGAAGATGAAAAATGACGTTTCAAGTTAATATGAATATTATCCTTTAAACTATTTACCACTTTTTTAGTCTTATTATCTCCATGATCATAGCGTAATCCAGATTGAATCGTATAGGTTTTAATTCCAGCATACGTTGAATACATAGAATCAATATTCTCAAGTGTCAAATGCCCTCTAAAAGGAAGTGCACCACAACCTAATATTGGCGCTACATTCACATTATTTAATTTACCCCAACTCAATGAATGATCAATCGCTATCACTACCGCTAAAACAGATGAAACCATGCCATAAGACATAGCTGAATCTGATCGAGCAAACATAAGTCTTAAATCGTCTAATTCAACCCCTTTATTCATTAAATCACGTGCATATTCTTCTAGTATAGAATCCACATTTACAAGTGCTGGAACACTCTCAATTAATGGAATAACTCGAATACTATGCATTGGGAATTGAATATCATAATTCTTATTTCCTAACTCAATCACAGAATTAATACGCTCTTGAATTTGGATAACTTCACTCCCAGATTCAATCATTGGGACAATCGTCTCCGTAATCGCAATATCCTTCATTTCTTTATACGCTAGAATATTCGTTTCTACTAAAGACATAATACTCATAAGCTGTCTAAAAATAGGTTCTTTCTTCGCATTGGGGATACGTGGCGTTACGAAAATATCTTTACCTGGAATTAATCCTTTCTGAATTAAGCCTAAAGTAATTTGTGATGTTTGATGATAAGGAGTTAACTTCCCTTCAAAATCAATCATGATTTCTTCGATGCCTAACCCACCTTTTGATTGAGAACTCAAACTATGGAATGCTTCTTCAGGTTCTTGTTGGACCGTAATATAACGATCCGCATTATCTGGGTGTTGGGTTGCTAGACTGGTTGGTATTTTTCTCATAATTTTTCCTCATAGTTGTAAATAAAAAAGCCAATAAAAACATCTGTTTCTATTGGCTTACATTCAACTGGTTATAACCTTTTGATTTGTCTTCCGATTACTTCTTAATCAATTCTTCAATATCTTGGTCTACAATAATCACAATAACCTTCTCACCTGTTTTTGTACTTACATCAGAGTACGTACTAATCACATTTACAGGTATCACTGATTTAATTGCGTCTTCTAGATTTAAACGTGCATTCTCAAATAATGCTGTTCTAACCTTTTTGATTAGATCTACACCTTCTTTATTTTGAGCTAAACTTTTTTCTGAGTTACTTAAAAATCCTTTGATTCGTATTACAATCATATCTTGAAAAATAATTGACCGAATCTTTTCAGGACCTCTTCCCATTTGTTCTATTTCAAACTTACTTATCGCTTCGCTAATTTTCGATTCAATTTGTCCTTTTGTCATAAAACATCCTCTTTACTGTTTATTTACTTACGCTAAAGTAACTAAACTATGTCTCGTATTTTAACAAAACCATTCATGATTTACAACACATATATTTTAAATCGTGTTTACTTAAAAATCTAAACTATTATGATTTAGAAAAAAATCCATCAAACCGATTATTAATATACCGTTTTCATTATGCCAAGGCTTTATTTTATCCTTTACAATAATTATTTTCTTAAAGGAATCATTTGTATATTTCAAAGATAACTGCTCTTGTTCAATTTTTTCCTTTGTAGGCATATCAAATGCTGACTGAATATAATATCTTTTACTCTGCATATTACAAACAAAGTCTATTTTATATTTCTTTTTAATACTTTGATGATTCTTGTCTTTTTCAACTACTTCAACCACTCCAACATCAACATTGTACCCTCTAATTAAAAGTTCGTTATATATTAAATTCTCCATAATATGATTCTCTTCTTGTTGCCTAAAACTCAATCGAGCATTCCTAAGCCCTATATCAGTAAAATAATATTTGTAGGGTGAACCAATATATTTTTTACCTTTTACATCATATCTAATTGCTTTTTCAATTAAGAATGCATCTTGTAAATAATTAATATACAAATTAATCGTTTTATCTGTAGTGTTTTTATGACCTTTACTATTAAATGTATTCGCAATATTAAATGGATTAGTTAATGACCCCGTTGAAGAAGCTAAAATATCGATAATTGCATCTAGAACTGTATCTCTCTGTATATTATTTCGATCAATAACATCTTTTATATATGTATTTTAAAATAAATCTTTTAAGTATTTTGATTTAGCATAATCTGATTTTAAATTTAGTATTATTGGTAATCCACCATATGTGTAGTATTCTTTCCATGCCTCATCAAGATCACCATGAAATGCTGAAGAATACTCCAGGAAACTAAGAGGATATACCCTTATTTCATCACCTCTTCCTCTAAATTCCGTCAAAATATCAGAAGATAAGAATTTTGAGTTACTTCCTGTAACATATATATCTAGATTGCTATTTCTGTTTAAACTATTTAAGACTTTTTCAAATCCCTCTACTAATTGAATTTCATCAAGCATAATATAATACTTTGAATTGCTTTCTGTAATTTTTAATTTTATAACTTCATTTAGTTTTTTTCGTTCTAGTAGTTCTTCATTCTCTTCAATATCTAACGCAATTCTTATTATATTGTTAGGGTTTACACCAACCGATATTAAATAAGAGTAATATAATTCAAATAATAAATATGATTTACCAGATCGTCTAATACCAGTGATAACTTTAATCTGACCATTATCTTTTCTTTCAATTAATCGATTTAAATAAGTTTCTCTTTTAATTTCCATATATCCTCCAATAACGAATTTTGGTAGAATTCTACTATATTTCGTAATATAATCAAATGATTATTCTATCTTAAATCAAGAATGTAATTATTTTCTTTAAACTAGATTCCTTAATCCTAACTTAATACTCCATATTTTATATTAGAAATGTGAAATACTTGCATAGTTTAATTGAATGTACTACTATAATAGTACAGTAGTACATTAAGGAGATCCTATGATAAGTCTAAGTTCACTCAGTCGCACACCGATTTATCAACAAATCATCGAACAAATCCTAGCGCAAATTGCTTGTGGAGCTTTAGTTCCTGATCAACAATTACCTGGCGTTCGTAACTTAGCGAACGATTTAGGCATTAATCCAAATACCGTTGTGAAGGCTTATACCGAACTTGAGATGAATGGATATATCTATTCACTTCAAGGAAAAGGCTCGTTTGTGAAGAAAAGAGAAGGTGATTCTAATTTAGTTTCGATTAAATTAGAGGAAGTTGAGAAAGATTTACATATCTTATATCAATTAGGGATTCAGAAATCACGGATTGAAGAGATTCTTAATCGTGTATTTAGTGGTGATATCGTATGAATAAGTCAAAGAGTATTGCCCATGAACTTAAGACACCTTTAACTGTGATTAAGACTCAAATTGATGTATTAAACCAACAAGAATCGATTTCTATTGAAGATTATCAATCCACTCTTAGAGTAATTGAACGAACTGTCTTGAAAATGAGTAATCTATTGGATACATTGTTAGAATCGAATCAAGATCAATCGAATTTAGATGAGATGTTAAATATTGAAGAAATCATTCAAGATGTGATAGAAGATCTAAATGTGATTGCGAAACGTAAGAATATTACTTTAAGCTATTCTATGAATAAGAGTCCCATCAGTTATGGTAATTCTGTCCTTATGTATCGTTGTCTTTATAACCTAATTGAGAATGCGATAAAATACAATCAAACTGGTGGTAAAGTCGAAATAATATGTGAAGCGAATAAAAACTATTATTCAATCCGTATCTTAGATAATGGTATAGGCATACCCAATGAAAAGATTGATAAGATATTTGAACCTTATTATAGATGTGAGAAATCAAATAAAGATGGAATTGGATTAGGTCTCGCAATGGTTAAATCCATTGTGACACTGCATAAGGGACATATCATTGTGGAAAGTGAAATGAATCAAGGATCACAGTTTATCTTAAATTTTCCACAAATTAAGAAAGAAAGTATCGTATTATGATTAACCAAATTATTCCTGAAGGAGTCAAACTATGATTAATCTTAAGAATATAAATAAACACTTCGATGATAAACAAGTCTTAGAACACATCAATTGGGATGTGCCTAAGGCATCCATCTATGGACTTGTTGGACCAAATGGTGCAGGAAAAAGTACATTACTAAGAATTATTTCGGGTGTACTCAAAGCAGATGATGGAACTGTATTGGTCAACGGTGTCGATGTGTATGACAATCCAAGTATTAAGAAACACATCTTGTTTGTATCAGATGATCCTTTCTTCTTACCTCAGTCTTCGATTAAAGAAATGAGACAGTTCTATGAATTGTTTTATCCAAGCTTTAATGACTCTATGTATTTTTCATTATTAAAGAAGTTCGGATTAAGTGAAACCGATAAGATTAGTGATTTCTCTAAAGGAATGAAAAGACAAGCAAGTATTATTTTAGCTCTATCTTGTAGTCCAGATATTCTACTCCTCGATGAAGCCTTTGATGGATTAGATCCTGTTATGCGATTAAATCTAAAACGAATTATTGCGAATGAATTACTCAATCGTGATATGACAGTAATCATCTCTTCTCATAACTTAAGAGAATTAGAAGATATTTGTGATCGTATTGCGTTATTAAACAATCATACGATTACCATTCAAGATGAGATTGAAAGCATTCGTAATCAATATCATAAGATTCAATTAGCGTATACCAATCCAATTGATGATAAAGTCTTGCATGACTTAGATCCAATGTACTTTGATAAACGTGGAAATGTTTATATGCTTGTGCTTAAAGGTGAATTAGACGATAAGATGAAACGTATTAAGGAAACACAACCTGTCTTATGCGAGGAAATTCCTATCACAATGGAAGAAGTATTCGTGTATGAAATGGAGGCAAATGGCTATGGCACATCAATATAGATTAAGCAATAACCTCGATTATTTACGATTTCTAATTAAACGAAATAGACGATTTATGATGTTAATGGGATTAGGTATGATTGTCCTATATCCTGTTCTACTTTTAACCTTGCAGTTAATTAACCCTAATATCTACATCAATGATATTCGTGGTGTTGGTCAAGTCTTTGCGTTAATCCTACTTATTGTATCTGCGATATCCATTCCATTCCTTACTCTAGGGTATATGAATAGTAAGAAACACTTGGATACCTATCATGCCTTACCCATCAAGCGCAGTGATTTATTGATTATTAATGTTGTGGCGGCATTTATCATCATGGTAGTGCCATTTACCATCGCATGGTTTGCAGGTGGATTAGTTGTCTTATCCTCTGAGTTTACTCTGATTGATATCCTTGTGACTTGGATTACGAGTTTGATGATTGTGTCTGCAATCTTCTCCATTATTGTATTTACACTGATGCATACAGGTACCAGTGTCGATGGATTATTGTATGGCATGGTCTTAAATTTTTTACCGATATTAACTTACGCTGCCTATACTGCATTTAGTGCTATTGTATTACTTGGTTTTAACGGAGATTACATTGCACGATATATTGGATTGATCTTCCCTATCTGGTCTTTATTTGAAAATTTATTTGAAGTAAGTACCCGGTTATGGGATAGCTCCATTTTAAATGGGTTGTATTGGTTGGTAATTTCTATTGTTTTACTCATCGCAAGTCGTTACTTTTATAAGATTCGTCGCCATGATAAAGCAGAATCACCATTCACAAATCCATATTTCTTTACCACTATTAGCGCATTTGTTTCAGTTGTCTTAGTCTTCTTAATGTATGCAGGATTCTATAGTATCAATGAATCCATTGAACAAAACTTCTTTAATCCATTAAACTTCATCTTCCCATTCTTCTTTACTGGGGTGATTTATTTAGTTATGGATACCATTTCACAACGTAGCTTTAAGAATCTATATAAAGCGATGTTAAGGTATTTAGTGATTGCGGTCGTTGGATTCGGATTATTGTTGTTTGGGTTGTTTTCTAAAGGATTTGGTTATATCACACGTGTTCCTGAAGTAGATAGTATTAAGTCGGTTGAACTCAGATTGGATGACTACAATAGTGTTATTATTCCAAGAGTTGAGATTAATTACACAGATTACTATAATACTGATTTATTTTCATACCTCATTGAAGATGAAAGAGGGATTGAGATTGTTCAGAATATGCATAAAATCATCTTAAGTGAATACAGGTGGATTGATTACTCAAATCGGAATGTCTATATGTACGATTCTTCCTTTATTGAACGTATTCAATCAACAGAAGGATATTACCCATCCTATGAAAAACTCGACTATAATTTAAGTCCTTATTACGGCGGAACTATAACCATTAGATTTACATATACTCTTGAATCAGGCAGTGTTGTATCTCGTTCCTATAACATTCCATATGAATGGACATCAAGTTTAAAAGAATTAATGTATAACAAAGGTGTACTAAAGGCTTATGCGCCAAACGTCGCATTAAGAGATCAATATAAATTCTTAAAAACAGTTAGTCTTCAAAATGCATTTACTCCTGTCACAAGTACATTCAATGCCAAAAACTTTGATTTAGAATTGTTCAGTCAAGCGTATGAAAATGATTTTAATAGATTATCAACGAGATCCGTTATTGATTTACAGCCTGAAACACTAGGTTATATCAAACTAAAGACATGTAAATCAGATAAGAATGAGAACACTTGTATCGAAAGTAGTATTCTAATCAATGGTTTATATACAAACACATTGGCTTATCTAAATTCAATCAATGCTTCATTCCCAGAAATGTCTAACTTTGCGTCATTAAAACCAATCATTTTCATCCCTTCTGAGAACTCTACCGATGATTATAAGTATTATACTGCTTTAGGTTTGAATTCTTCGAATTATGGATTTGGAGAATACAATAAAGAAGGTGTCTATAAGGCAACGTATGTGGAACTCACTGAAGAACAGTTGAACACAATTCTACCTTATACATCAAATGCTGGATTATCGGATAAACCTTTGATTCGATTAATGATTGGAGAATTGGTCACATACTCTACCGAGTATACCTTTAGAGGCAATTACCTAATCCAACTAGAGTATATGGATGAAGTATTAGAGCTTGTAAAGGATAATCCTCGTAAAGTGATTACGGATCCTTATGCATTTGCACAAATAACTATCTACCCGTAAAACGGGTAGTATTAGTTTCGCCCTCGAAGGGCATCTTGCTTACGTTACCTCTAAAGAGGTCTGGTATGACTGACAACCGCTAATGCTTACTCACTATCCCTTGAAGG
>Ga0209207_1000250_pt1 | contig 37948 bp, 29 predicted proteins | sample SaghotsprinmetaG_FD_184140 | JGI IMG/M metagenome (GOLD analysis project Ga0209207, IMG submission 184140) | Hot spring microbial communities from South Africa to study Microbial Dark Matter (Phase II) - Sagole hot spring metaG (SPAdes) (version 3) | ecosystem: Environmental > Aquatic > Thermal...
TGACGAACCAGGGGCGGATCGATCTGACGGTGAAGCTGGCGGAGCGGATTTATCTTTTCGAGTTCAAGGTGGTGGAGCTCGAACCCGAGGGTAGGGCGCTGGAGCAGCTCAAGGCCCGGGCTTATGCTGACAAATACCGCGCGCTGCAACGCCCCATCCACCTGGTTGGCATCGAGTTTTCGCGCGCGGCGAGGAATCTTTCCGGCTTCGAGGTGGAGACGATTTGAAAAGGTGCCGCGAAAAACCGTCGCCAGCGGCTCGGGTGCAAGGCGGAGGGGTACAGTGACCGGAGACACAACAGCCCACCGCGAAGAACTCGCTGCGCTCGTTCTGCCCGTCGAAGGGCAAGCCGACCCGGTCGCGTCAGCGGACATTCTTTCCCGATGCAGCCAAACTCGATGGACGCCCGAAGGGTAGCACGACTCGGGGCGGCGCTTCGTTTTCTCGAGCGGCGAGGGAGCGAGCAGCGCGCAACGCAGCGATCACATCGCAACGGCAGGTTATTCGAGCTGCCTTTTAGGCGTGAACGACGCATTGGCCGGATTCATCGAGCGGGGTGGCTGGGGCCGGCCGTGCGTCGTCGGGGAACGGTAACGGCCCGGGGCGGTCAGGGCGATGTGCCAGCGTAGCGATTCAGGTCGCGTTCGAAAAAAAACCCGGACCAGGGGGAACGGTCCGGGGATCGACGCAATGCCTCGAGGGGGATCGAGGCGCTCGCTCAGGGAGGAATGGCGGAAAATGGCATTGCGCCACTCATCATCGCGTAAGATTGTCCCGCGAGCCGAAAGTTCAACCTTTGCCAACGACTTTTCATCATGACCTTTCCCACCTTTCGGGCCCGTCGCATGCGTCGCGACGATTTCTCGCGCCGCCTGATGCGCGAGACCGTCCTGACTGTCGACGATCTCATCTATCCGGTGTTCGTCCTCGACGGCAATGGACGTCGCCAGGCCGTGGCTTCGATGCCCGGTGTCGAACGGCTCAGCCTCGATCTGTTGCTACCGCTTGCCGAACGGGCTTTACGCCTCGGCATCCCGGCGCTGGCGCTTTTTCCGGTCATCGCGCCGGAAAAGAAAAGCTGGGGTGGCGAAGAGGCTTGGAATCCCGACGGTCTGGTGCCTACCGTCGTCGACCGCCTGAAGCGCGAGCTGCCCGAACTGGGCCTCATCACCGACGTCGCGCTCGATCCGTATACCAGCCACGGTCAGGACGGGTTGATCAAAGAGGGCGATGCACGCGCTTACGTACTCAACGACGAAACACTCGTTGCGCTCGGCCGCCAGGCCCTAGTCCACGCACAGGCCGGCGCCGACATCGTTGCGCCTTCGGACATGATGGATGGCCGCGTCGGCCACATCCGCCGGGCGCTCGATGCGCAGGGCTTGATCCATACGCGCATCCTTTCCTATGCCGCCAAATATGCTTCTAGCTTCTACGGCCCTTTCCGTGATGCGGTCGGCTCGAAAGCCAACCTCGGCCGCGGCGACAAATCCACCTACCAGATGGATCCGGCTAACTCAGACGAGGCCGTGCGCGAGGTGGCATTGGACATCGAGGAGGGCGCCGACATGGTCATGATCAAGCCTGGTCTGCCCTATCTCGACATCGTGCGCCGGGTCAAAGACACTTTCCGTGTGCCGACCTATGCCTATCAGGTCTCGGGTGAATACGCGATGCTCAAAGCCGCGGCCGCCAATGGCTGGCTCGATCACGATGCCTGCATGCTCGAAGCGCTGCTGTGTTGCAAGCGCGCTGGCTGTGACGGCATCCTGACCTATTCCGCGCTCGAAGCGGCAGCGCTGCTGCAACGAGGCGCATGCGCGCAGCGATGACCGACCGGCTGCGTCTGGGCGTCGACCTGGGCGGCACGAAGACCGAGATCATCGCGCTCGATGAGCACGGTAGCGCGTTGCTGCGGCGACGCACGCCGACGCCGCGCGACGACTATGCCGCGACGGTGGCGCAGATCGCCGCGCTCGTGCGGGCGGCCGAAAACGAGTTGGGTCGGTCCGGCACGGTCGGCATCGGCATTCCGGGTGCCGAGTCGCTGGTCGATGGCCGCATCCGCAATGCCAACTCCACCTGGCTCAATGGCCGGCCGCTGCGTGCCGATCTCGAGGCTGCGCTCGTCCGGCCGGTGCGGCTGATGAACGACGCCAACTGTTTTGCCCTTTCCGAGGCCACCGATGGCGCCGGCGCCGGTGCGCGCAGCGTCTTTGGCGTCATCCTGGGCACTGGGGTCGGCGGCGGCATCGTCGTCGAGGGGCGGCTCTGGGTCGGTGCCAATGCCATCGCAGGCGAATGGGGGCATAATCCCTTGCCCGGCGAGCATCATCGTCTGCCATGCTGGTGTGGCCGACGCGGCTGCATCGAGAGCTACCTGAGCGGACCGGCGCTGCTCGCCGAGCATCGGCGCGAAGGCGGCGAGGCGGCGAGCGTCGAAGAAATCGTCGACCGTGCCGAAGCCGGTGATGCCGAGTGCGCCGCGACTCTCACGCGTTACGAAGCGCGCCTGGCGCGCGCCTTGGCCACGGTGATCAACCTGCTCGATCCGCAGATCATCGTGCTTGGCGGCGGCTTATCGAACATCCGTAGGCTGTACGAGAACGTGCCGCGCCTGTGGACGCCGCATGTCTTCTGCGATCACGTCGCTACCCGGCTCTTGCCCAACCGGCATGGCGATTCCTCCGGCGTGCGCGGTGCGGCTTGGCTGGGCGCGGTCGTTGACCAAGAACACGCTCACCGCTGAGGCGTTGAGACCATGGAGTACCAAATCATTCCCGTCACCCCTTTCGTGCAGAACGCCGTACTGCTCATCTGCCGGCAAAGCCGGCGCGCGGCGCTGGTCGATGCCGGCGGCGACGTTGAGCTCCTGCGGCAGGCCATTGACGTGGCCGACGTCACGGTCGAGCGTCTGCTACTCACTCATGGCCACATCGATCATGTTGGCGGCGCGGCCGAGCTGGCCCAACGGCTCGGCGTGCCGATCGAGGGACCACAGCGCGAGGATGAGTTTTGGCTCAATCAATTGCCCCAGCAAGCGCTGGCTTTCGGTTTTCCATCCTGTCCGCCGCTTCAGCCCGACCGCTGGCTGGAGGATGGTGACTGCGTGCGTTTCGGCGAACAGAGCCTGAGCGTGCTGCATACGCCCGGCCATACGCCGGGGCACGTCTGCTTTTTCCATGCCGAAACGCGCCTGGCCCTGGTCGGCGACGTGTTGTTCGCCGGCTCGATCGGTCGCAGCGATTTCCCGCGCGGCGACCACCGCAGCCTGATTCGCTCGATCCGCACGCGCCTGTGGCCACTGGGCGACGACGTGCGCTTCATTCCCGGCCACGGGCCGATGTCGACGTTCGGCGAAGAGCGGCGCAGCAACCCCTTCGTTGCCGAAGGTTTGCCGGAATGAGCCCACCCCGGAAAACTCGCTGCGCTCGTTCTGCTCCTCGAGGGGCAAGACGACACGTTCGCGGTAGCGAACATCGTTTCCCGGCGCAGCCCAATTCGCCGGATGCCCGAAGGGCAGCAAAACTCGGGACGGCCCTTCGTTTTCTTGGAAATGCCGCAGACGCAAGCGCCGCGAGATCCAGGCAGGGTGCGATCGGCTGACCGCAGGCCGTTGGCCAACCCCATCGAAGATCGCCACCGGGCAGCCGATCGGGGATATTCCGCGGCCGTGAACGACAGTGACTGACGAGGGAGAAGAAATGGCGGACGGACGGCAGGTGTTGGGCATCATTGGCGGCAGCGGGCTTTATGGCATCGAAGGCTTGGGCAACACGCGCTGGCAGCGCATCGCCTCACCTTTTGGCGAGGCCTCGGACGAGCTGCTGTTCGGCGAACTGGACGGTCAGCCGCTCGTCTTCCTGCCGCGCCACGGCCGCGGCCATGTCATCCCGCCGTCGGAAATCAACTTTCGCGCCAACATCGATGCACTCAAGCGTGCCGGCGTCACCGATGTCATCTCGGTTAGCGCCGTCGGCTCGCTGCGTGAGACGCTGCGTCCGGGCTGCTTCGTCATCGTCGACCAGTTCATCGACCGCACCGTTGCGCGGGCGAAAAGTTTCTTTGGCCAAGGCTGCGTTGCCCATGTCTCAATGGCCCGCCCGGTCTGCCCGCGCCTCGGCGATCACCTTGAAGCCGCGGCACGGGTGGCGGACATCGAGGTCGTGCGCGGTGGCACCTATCTGGTCATGGAGGGACCGCAGTTCTCCAGCCTCGCCGAGTCGGAGCTCTATCGCGCCTGGAATTGCGACGTCATCGGCATGACCAATATGCCGGAGGCGAAGCTGGCACGCGAAGCCGAACTGTGTTACGCCACGGTGGCGATGGTCACCGACTACGACTGCTGGCATCCGCACCACGACGACGTCACCGTTGATGCCATCGTCGGTCTCTTGCGGGCCAATGCCGAAAAGGCCAGGGCGCTGATTCGTGCCGTTGCCCCGCGCCTGCACGCCGACGCCACGGCCGCCGGCTGCGCCTGCCGCCGCGCCTTGGAGCATGCGCTGATCACCGCGCCGGAAGCGCGCGATCCGGCCATCGTCGCCCGTCTCGACGCCGTCGCCGGACGGCTGTTCCACGGCGAAGGGAAATCATGATCATCTTCGATCGGCCCGATGGCGGCGGTCACGTTCGCTGCGCAAAGCCCGTCGGGCGGTTGGTTCGCCGTGCGGCTCGTCCGGTTACTGACGCAGGAGGATGGCGATGGAAAAAGCGGTAGAGACCCTGCGCTGGCGCGAGGGCCGGCTGGAGATGATCGATCAACGCCTCTTGCCCGCCCGCTTCGAGTATCGGCGTTTCGCTAGCGCCGCTGCCACGGCCGAAGGCATCCGGGAGATGGTGGTGCGCGGTGCGCCGGCCATCGGCTGTGCTGCTGCTTATGGCATCGCGCTCGAAGCGCAGCGGCTACGCGGTGCCAACGGAGATGAATTCACCGCTGGCATGGAGCAGGCTTTCGCGCTGTTGGCCGCCAGCCGGCCAACGGCGGTGAACCTGTTCTGGGCGCTGGCCCGCATGCGCGTCCTCTGGCAGCAACTGTCCGCACGGCCGACCGACGAGATCGCGGCCCGTCTGCTTGCCGAGGCGCACGAGATGCGCGTCGAGGACGTGCGCATCAACCGCGCCCTGGGGGCGCATGGCGCCGCGCTGCTTGCCGATGGCGCGCGCGTGCTCACCCATTGCAACGCCGGCGCCTTGGCCACCGCCGGCCACGGCACCGCGCTCGGCGTCATCCGGTCGGCCTTCGAGCTCGGCAAGCGCATTTCGGTCGTTGCCGACGAGACGCGCCCTTTTCTGCAAGGGGCTCGCCTGACCGCCTGGGAACTGGTGCAGGAAGGCATCCCGGTGACGCTGATCGCCGATGGCATGGCGGGTCTGCTGATGCAGCGCGGCGAGATCGATGCCGTCGTCGTTGGCGCCGACCGCGTCGCCGCCAATGGCGATGTCGCCAACAAGATCGGCACCTATATGGTCGCCGTGCTCGCCCGTCGCCACGGCATCCCGTTCTACGTCGCCTGTCCGTTATCGACCATCGACCTCAGCGTCGCCACCGGCGAGGCCATTCCGATCGAGGAGCGACCGGCCGACGAAGTGCTGGGCTTCGGCGGCACGCGCTGGGCAGCCGAGGGGGTGCAGGTACGCAACCCGGCCTTCGATGTCACGCCGGCCGAGCTGGTGACGGCGCTGATCACCGAAAAAGGCGTCGTCCATGCGCCGGACGAAACCCGCCTCAGGGCGCTGTGCGGAGTTTCCCTATAATCGGCGAATGAAAGCGAGACTCCATGTCGCCGCGGGTCTGGCACCCGGCGCGTTGATCGAACTGCCCGCGGCGGCGGCGCATCATGCGCTGCGCGTGCTGCGTCTGGGCGAGGGCGATGCGGTGACCTTGTTCAATGGCACGGGGGGCCAGTGGCAGGCCAGCCTGCTGAAGCAGGGGCGGGTGCGCATTGAAGGCTTCGAAGCCATCGAACGTGAATCGCCGCTCGAGGTCACCTTGCTGCAGTGCCTGCCTGCGGCCGACAAGATGGATTTCATCGTGCACAAAGGCGTCGAGCTGGGGGTGAGCGCCATCGTCCCGGTCATTTCCCGGCGCAGCGTCGTGCGGCTCAGCGGCGAGCGCATGGCGCGGCGCGTGCAGCATTGGCAGGCGGTGGCCGTGGCGGCCTGCGAGCAGTGCGGCCGCAACCGCGTGCCCAAGGTGGCCGGATTGGTCGAACTGCCGGCGGCGCTGACCGCAGTGAGCAGGGCCGGGGGAACACGCTACCTGCTGTCGCCGCAAGCCGACCAGTCGCTGCGGCTGCTGGCGGCGCCAGAGGAACCACTGACGCTGCTGGTCGGGCCGGAAGGCGGCTTCGATGAAGCAGAGCTGCAGGCTGCGCGACGCGCCGGCTTCACGGCCGTGCGGTTGGGTCCGCGTGTGCTGCGCACCGAAACAGCCGGTTTGGCGGCGCTGGCGGCAATACAGACACTTTGGGGGGATTTCTGATGTTTGAATCGGCGGAACTCGGTCACAGGATCGACAAGGAGACCTACAAGAAAGAAGTACCCGGGTTGCGTGCTGCGCTGCTCGACGCGCAATACGAGCTGAAAGAGCAAGGCAAGTTTCCCGTGCTGGTGCTCGTTTCTGGCCAGGATGGCGCCGGCAAGGGCGAGACGATCAACATCCTTTACGAGTGGATGGACCCGCGTTACATCTCGACGCTGGCTTTCTCTGCGCCGACCGACGAAGAAAGCCAGCGGCCTTTCATGTGGCGTTACTGGCGCGCTCTGCCGCCGAAAGGGCGTATTGGTATCTTTGCCGGCTCTTGGTATTCGATCCCGATCCACGAACGCATCGAGGGGCTGATCAGCATCGACGCGCTCGATGCACGTATCGACCAGATCAACCGCTTCGAACAGATGCTGGTCAATGAAGGCGCACTGATCCTCAAGTTCTGGTTCCATCTGACCAAGGAAGGGCAAAAGCGCCGTCTCAAAGCGTTGGAGAAGGATCCGCGCACCGCCTGGCGGGTGACGAAGTGGAACTGGGAAAGGCTGAAGACCTACGACCGGCTGCAGGAAGTCGCCGGTCATGTGCTGCGCCTGACCAACACGCCCTGGGCGCCGTGGATCGTCGTCGAGGGCGAGGATGACCGTTACCGCAGTCTCACCGCTGGCCGCATCCTGCTTGATGCGCTGCGCAAGCGCCTTTCCGGCGCAGGTCGTCAGACGACGCCGGTAGCGCCGCCGGTGCCGGTCAATCTCGATGGCCGCGACGTCATCACCGAGCTCGATCTGACGAAGAAGTTAGAGCGCAAGGCCTATGAGGAAGAGCTGGCGCACTGGCAAGGACGGCTGGCGGAGCTGGTGCGCGATGAGCGCTTCCGGCAGCATTCGCTGATTTGTGTCTTCGAAGGTTCGGATGCTGCCGGCAAGGGTGGCGCCATCCGGCGCGTGGCGGCGGCGATGGACGCGCGCGACTACCAGATCGTGCCGATCGCCGCACCGACCGAGGAAGAGCGCGCCCAGCCTTATCTGTGGCGTTTCTGGCGTCACCTACCGCGCGTCGGCCGTGTCGCCATCTTCGATCGTTCCTGGTATGGCCGGGTGCTCGTCGAGCGCGTCGAGGGTTTCTGCTCCGATGCCGACTGGTTGCGCGCCTACGCCGAGATCAACGATTTCGAGCACGAGCTGGCCGAAGCCAATGCCGTCATCGTCAAGTTCTGGCTGCAGATCAGCAAGGAAGAGCAGCTGCGCCGTTTCAAGGAGCGTGAAAACGTCCAGTTCAAGCGCTTCAAGATCACCGACGAGGACTGGCGCAACCGCGAGAAGTGGGATGACTATCATGTCGCGGTCTGCGACATGGTCGATCGTACCAGCACCGGCGTCGCCCCCTGGACGCTGGTCGAAGCCGAGGACAAGAACTACGCCCGCGTCAAGGTATTGCGCACCATCTGCCAGCGGCTGGAAGCTGCTTTCGGCAAGAATGCGCCGCCCATGGCCGGGGCGATCGGCAAGGCGGCGGGCGAGAAGTCCGCCGCCGGTAAATCGTCGGGTGGGAAATCGTCTGCCAGCAAGCGGGCGCACGCAAAGTCAGCTTCGTGAGCACGGCGCAGAATCCGGACGAAGCGTTGACGCCGCCCGTGGTCGTGGAATCGGCCGACGACCACCGTCTGGTCGACTGGGTCAGGCAGGCGGCGCCGTACATCCATACCTTTCGCGGCAAGTGTTTCGTCATTGCCTTCGGCGGTGAGGTGCTCATCGACGGACAGGCGCCGGCACTGATCCACGACATCGCCCTGCTCGACGCGATGGGCATCCGGCTGGTGCTCGTGCACGGCGCACGACCGCAGATCGATGCCGAGATGGCCTTCCGCGGCCTGACACCACGTTTCCACAAGGGACTGCGCTTGACTGACGCCGCGACCCTCGAGTGCGTCAAGCGGGCGATGGGCGTGACGCGCATCGAGATCGAGGCCATGCTGTCGCAGGGCTTGCCGAACACGCCGCTCGCTGGCGGTTACATCCGCGTCACCGGCGGCAATTTCGTCTCGGCCAAGCCGGTCGGCGTCGTCGATGGCGTGGACTACCAATGGACCGGTGCGGTGCGCAAGGTGATCGCCGAGGAAATCCTCGCCGATCTGGCGCAGGAAAATATCGTCCTCATCACGCCGATCGGTGCCTCGCCCTCCGGCGAAATTTTCAACCTAGCCTGGGAGGAGGTGGCCGAGGCGGTGGCTACTGCCATCCGTGCCGACAAGCTGATTTTTCTCTGCGCCGCACCGGGGCTGACCGATGAAGAGGGCCGGCTGATCACCGCGCTGACTGCCGAAGAGGCGCGTCAGCGCAGCGAACGGCCGCCGCCGCTGCCCGAGGAGATCGCGCGCGTGCTGCCTGGCGCCATCCGCGCTTGCTGTCGCGGCGTCGGTCGCGTGCATTTCCTCGACCGGCGCGCCGATGGCGCGATGTTGATGGAATTCTTCACCCGCGAGGGCGTCGGCACGGTGATGACCCAGACACCGCTTGCCCGCCTGCGCGAGGCGGGCAACGAAGACGTGGCGGCGGTGCTAGCGCTGATCGCACCGCTGGAAGCGGATGGCACATTGGTCAAGCGCGGTCGCGAACGGCTGGAAAACGAGATCCAGCGTTTCTCACTGCTCGAACACGACGGCGTCGTCGTCGGCTGCGCCGCGCTACACCCCTTCACCGAAGAAAGCATCGGCGAGCTCGCCTGCCTGGTTGTGGCACCGCAGTTCCAGCGCGAGGGCTTCGGCGACCAGTTGCGCCGCCACATCGAAGACAAGGCGCGCCAGGCGGGGCTGAGACGTCTGTACGTGCTCACCACGCGCACCGCGCACTGGTTCATCGAGCGCGGCTTTCAGGAAGCCGGCATCGAAGTCCTGCCGGCCGCACGCCGTGCCGCCTACAACACCGACCGCCGCTCGAAGGTGTTCATCAAGACCCTGTGACCGAGCTTCGCCAGCCCTCCGCGCTTCGCGAGCTGCGTTTGTGGCCGTTTCGTCTGCCGGGAAGCAGCGCCAAGGCGGGGATCAGACGCAACCGGTCGGCTTCGGCATGCCGGCATAGCGCGCCGCCTGCTTGGCCGGCCCGTAAGGGAAGAGATCGAAAAGAAATTTCTTGTCGGCGAACTCCTCGCCCAGATCGTCGCCGATCTTCTTTTGTATGACGCGCAGGTTGAGGGCGGTGCCGTTTTCCTGATGATAGTAGTCGCGGATCCAGCGCAATACCTGCCAGTGCTTTTCCGTCAGCTGCAGATCGTCCTGACGCGACAGCGTCTCGGCGACTTCCTCGCTCCAGTCTTCCAGATTGGCCAGATAACCTTCCGCGTCGGTGGCGATTTCTTTGCCGTTGATGTGGATCATTGCTCTCCTGTGAGTTCGTCGAAAGGGGGGCAGATGTCGCCCGCGCAGCGTTCGCTCGCGCACCGTTGTTCATGTTCCTCGACCTGCGCGGCGATACCGCCTTCACCGAAACCCACGGCCCGGGCGAAGTGAGGCGCGTGCTCAGGGAATTCCATGCCGCGATGGGCCAGCGCATCATGGCGCACGGCGGCACGCTCGAACGCTTCGCCGGTGATGGCCTGATGATCTTCTTCAACGACCCGATCGAAATACCGGACGCCAGCTTGCGCGCCGCGCGCATGGCCTGCGAGATGCAGCAAGACATGGTGTTGCTCAGGGCGATCTGGCAGTTGCACGGCTACAGCCTCGACATGGGCATCGGCATCGCGCGCGGCGTCGCCACCAAAGGCGGCATCGGTTTCGAGGGCCGACGCGACTACGGCGCCATCGGCAGCGTCACCAATCTCGCTGCCCGCCTGTGCGCCGAAGCTCAGGGCGGCCAGATTCTGCTCTGTCCGGTTGTCGCCGGCGAAATCGGCAGCGCGTTCGAGCTGCGGCCCGTCGGCAGCCGCCAGCTCGAGGGTTCGCTCAGGCCATCGCCTGTTACGAGCTGCCTTGCGCATGACCGGGATGGAAGGGGATCCCAGGGTGGCGTAGGCGGACGGCAGGGTCTGCCTGCCGCCTACCCGATGGCAGGCTGTTAGACTGCACCGATTCGAACGGAGTCTCCGCCATGACCAGCGCGCTATTGCTACAGATCATTCTCGGCCTCGCCTTTGCCGGCGTGCTGCTGCTCGTACTGCCCTATCTGGCGCCGCTGACGCTGGCGCTTCTCGGTCTCGGTCTGGCCATCGCGGTGCTGGCGACTTTCGTGCGCGTGCCGGAAATCGCCGTGCTGATCGGGCTGACCCTGCTCGTTCCGGTACTGCGCGACCTGCGCCGGCGCAAGGCCGGCCGGCCCTCTACAACGGAGTCGAACGCTGATTGAGGGCTGGGGCAGTGTCCTGTCCCTGTATGCGCTGATCGCTGCGGTGCCGGCCATCGTGCTGGCGGTGCGCGGCTTTGGCTGGCGCTGGCGTTTCTTCGCCGTCAGCCTGCTGCTCAGCTGGACCGGCGGCGTCTGGGTGGTGATGCTGTGGATCGCGGTGTTGCAGAAACCCTCTGGCGTCGCGCTCTACATGGGGGAGCAAGGGCGAGGCCGGCCGCCGGCCGAGGCGGCCGTGCCCGACTGGCGGAAAGTGCTCGCCACCACTTTCGCTACAGTTCTGGAGCGAACAGGTATTCGCCGCCCTCGACGTGGCCAGCGGTGAGCACAGCGCCATATTGTGGGTGCTGCGGATACTCCTTGATCACCTTGGCGTGCACCTCGCGCCAGATTTCGTAACCCGGTGTGATGCCTCGCGTTGCTTCGAGCGTGCGCATCAGGTTCCAGGCGAACAGCGAATGACCGTCCTTGCCTTCGTCGGTGACCGGCTCATCGTCGCCGGATGAGAAGACGAGCACCGATCGGCGGCGCAGCACTTCGTCCGGCTTGATCGCCGAAGCCTGCGTGATGCGCTGCTCGCGCGTCAGGCTGCCGGAGAAGCAGCTGTCCGAGACGAGGATCAGCTGCCGGGCACGGATGGCGGCGAGCAGTTTGGCGATGTCGGTGTTCGAGATCCAGTTCGCGGCGGTCTTCACCGAGGCATCGAGCGGAATCCAAAAGCCCATCTTCTCCTTTTCCATCAGATAGCCGTGACCGGCGTAAAAGAGAAAGACGCTGTCTTCGGGCTGTGCTTCGAGAGCGATGCGGTTGAATGCCTCGATGATCTGCGCCTTGCCGGCGTTCTCGATGACACGCGGTTCGAAACCAAAGCGGCTGCGCAGGATCTGCGCCATGCGTCGTACATCGGCGAGCGGTGTTTCGAGCGGCGGGATGGGGGGCTGGTAGTCGTTGTTGCCGATCAATAGGGCCAACCGGCGGCGCACGGTCGGTGGCGCTTCGACAACGGGCTTGGCCTCGGCGGGCCTAGTGCCAGTCGCCGCCGTGCCGACGGGACTGATTTTGGCCGCCTCCTCGCCGGAAGATGCTTCGGCGCGCGCCAGGCACAGCCTGCCGACCGGCGTGACACCCGGCGGGCATTCGGGCACGTCGGCGGCCTGCGGGTTTTTGCGTAGCTCCTCCAGCGCCTCGCGGTAGAGCAACGTGCGCGCCTGATGGCGTTGCAGCGCGATCGCCTGCATCTGTGCCACGCCAGGGATGCCGCCGATGAACGGCGGCGGGCGGAAGCCCTGGGCGCTTGCCGGCCCGACCGCCGTTACCAGCGCGAGGAACGAAAGCAGAACGAGGCGACAGGCGCAATGGCCGAGCAGGATGGTGCGCATCAGAGTCCTCCGGAAAAATGTCCTGCCACGACGCATGGCTCGCGCATCAGCGTGGAACAACGCATTGACCGGAAATGCTCGTGTTCCATCGATGGGGGTTGCCAGAACTAGTCATGCGTCGTGAGCCGGGTGTTGAAACACGACTGCGGGGGTGCATCTGCTGTGTTGCGCGGCGCTTGCTCCCACGCCGATCAATAGGATAGGCGAGGAAGCGAGCGCCGCGCAACGCCGCGGTATGCCCGCGCCGCAATTTTTTCAGCGTTCCCCTGTCTGCCTGTGGGCGGCGACTCACAGCAGCACGCGCTCGATGCCGTCGGCGACTCGAGTGAGGAATTCGTCTTGCCAGCGTGCCCCGAGCAGGCGACGGCAGAGTTCGACGACGAGATAGTCGCTCTCGACCGGCAGGTCTTCGCGATAGCGCGCCAGGCCTTGCAGGCAGCTCGGGCAGGCGGTGAGCAGGCGCACCGCCGTGCCAGTGGGGCTGACTTTCGCGTCGTGCGATCGGGGGGTGGCTTTCGTCAGGTCGGCAGCGATTTCCTGACCCTTGCGCGCCCGCACCTGATTGGCGATGTCCGGCCGGCTGACCGCGAAGGTGCCGGCTTCGCCGCAACAGCGGTCGGTGAGTGGCACGCTTTGGCCGAGCAGGCTGCTGACCACCTTGCTGGCGGCATGGGTCTTCAGCGGTGTGTGGCAGGGATCGTGGAACAGCAGCGGCACGGCGGAATCGGCCGGTGCGCGCAGACCTTTTTCGTAAAGGTATTCGTGGATGTCGAGCAGCCGGCAGCCGGGAAAGATGCGGCCGAATTCGTAGTGCAGCAGCTGATCCATGCAGGTGCCGCAACTGACGACGACGGTGCGGATGTCGAGGTAATTGAGCGTGTTGGCGACGCGGTGGAAAAGGACGCGGTTCTGCGTCGTGATGCGCTGCCCGCCGGCCTGATCGCCGGACGAGGATTGCGGATAGCCGCAGCAGAGGTAGCCGGGCGGCAGCACGGTCGTCGCGCCGACGTGCCAGAGCATGGCCAGCGTCGCCATGCCGATCGGCGAGAACAGACGTTCGGAACCGCAGCCGGGGAAGTAGAACACCGCCTCGCTCTCCTCGGCGGGGCGCGCCGGGTCGCGCAGCAGCGGCACGAGCGTGCGGTCCTCGAGGTCGAGCAGGGCGCGCAGGCTGTGGCGCGGCGCCCGCGGCAGCGGCCGGTCGAGCATGCGGAGGACTTGCGTTTTCAGGCCGGGCTTGCCTACCGTCGCCGGCGGTTGGACTACGCCTGGCTGGGTCAGCCCCAGCGTCTTGGCCAGGCGGTGACCGAGGCGTTGCGCCGGGTAACCGGCATCGATGATCGCCGCCTTCATCAGCGCGATGCGCGCCGGCTCGGTGCAGGACAGGTAGCGCAGCGCCAGCGCCGCCGCTGGCGCCTTGCGCTGCCGGCCGCTTTCCTGCAGGAATTGGCGCATCAGCACCGAGACGTCACCGAAGTCGATGTCCACTGGACAGGGTTTGACGCAGCGATGGCAGACCGTGCAGTGGTCGCCCAGGTCGGCGAGTTCGTCGAAATGGCGGCGCGAGACGCCGCGCCGCGTCTGTTCCTCGTAGAGGAAGGCTTCGATGAGCAGGCCGAGGCCGAGGATCTTGTTGCGCGGGCTGTAGAGCAGGTTGGCCTGGGGCACATGGGTGGAGCACACCGGTTTGCATTTGCCGCAGCGCAGACAGTTCTTGATCGCTTCGGCGATGCGGCCGATGGCCGACTGTTCCATGATCAGCGATTCGACGCCAAGCAGAGCGAACGACGGCGTGTAGGCCTGGCGCAGATCGCTGCCGGCCATCAGTTTGCCGCGGTTGAAATGGCCCTGTGGGTCGACGGCGGCCTTGTAACGCCAGAACGGTTCCAGCTGCGCCGCGTCGAGGAATTCGAGCTTGGTGATGCCGATGCCGTGCTCGCCAGAAATGACGCCGCCGAGTGCGCGCGCCAGCGCCATGATGCGCGCCACGGTCCGGTAGGCGGTGGTGAGCATCGCATAATCGTCCGAATTGACCGGCAGATTGGTGTGCACATTGCCGTCGCCGGCGTGCATGTGCAGCGCGACGAACAGGCGACTTTTGAGCACCTGGCGATGTGTTGCGTCGATGCGCGCCCGGATCGGCGCGAAGGGCGCACCGGCGAAGATTTCGGCCAGCAGCGGTCTGAGTTCTCGTTTCCAGGACACGCGCAGCCGGCCATCCTGAAGCTGGCGCAACGCCGTCTCCGCCGGGCTGACTTTCACCGCGGTCGGCGGCAGCGGATGCCAGTGGCGCGCCGCGGGCGGCCAGGGAGCGTCTAGGCCATCGTACAGCGCCTGCCAGCGGGCACGCACCGTGGCCACCGCCGTCAGCGCCCGCTCGCGCCGGTCACCGAGCAGCGTGGCGGCATCGAGGTTCTCCAGGCCGGCTTCGCCCATCGCCAGCGGCAGTTCGCCGCGCAGCAGATCGGTCAGCGCATCGCACAGCGCCAGCTTGTTGGCGATCGACAGCTCGATGTTGATGCGCTCGATGCCGTTGCAGTATTCGCCCATGCGTTCGAGCGGGATGACGACATCCTCGTTGATCTTGAAGGCGTTGGTGTGGCGCGAAATGGCCGCCGTGCGCGCGCGGTCGAGCCAGAAGCGTTTGCGCGCCTCCGGTTCGCTGGCGATGAAGCCTTCGCCGGCGCGGACGTTGGCCAGACGAACGATCTGCGCCGCCAGCGCGTCGACCGCCGCTTCGTCCTCGCCGACCAGATCGCCGATCAACACCATCTTCGGGCGACCGCGATCGTGGGCCTTGCTGGCATAGCCGATGGCCTTGACATAGCGCTCGTCGAGGTGTTCGAGGCCGGCGAGCTGCACGCCGGCCGCGCGCCCGGCGCCGCCTGGCTTGAACAAATGGGTGATCTCGACGATGGCCGGTACCGCCTCGCTCACCCGGCCGAAGAATTCGAGACAGAAAGTACGGCCGATGGGCGGCAAGCGATGCAACAGCCAGATGGCCGAAGTGATCAGGCCATCGCAGCCTTCTTTTTGCACGCCGGGCAATCCGGCGAGGAACTTGTCGGTGACATCCTTGCCCAGACCGGCCTTACGGAAGGTCGCGCCCGGGATACTGAGGAATTCCTCGCGCTCCAGCTTCGAGCCGCTCTCGTCGAAATGCTTGATGCGGAAGGTTGCCGTTTCCTGCTCGTGGATCTTGCCCAGGTTGTGGCCGATGCGCTCGACCTCCAGCCACTTGCCCTGCGGGGTGACCATGCGCCAGGAGACGAGGTTGTCGACCGCCGTGCCCCAGAGCACGGCTTTTTTCCCTCCGGCATTCATCGCGATGTTGCCGCCGATGGTCGAGGCATCGGCCGAGGTCGGATCGACGGCAAACACCAGCCCATGTGCCTCGGCCCGCTCCATCACCCGCCGCGTGACGACACCGGCGCCGGTGCGCAGCGTCGCACAGGGCGTCGCCACGCCGGGCAGCGGTTGCAGGCACACTTCGCCCATCTCAAGCAACTTCTCGGTATTGATCACCGCCGAATGCGCATCGAGCGGCACCGCGCCGCCGGTATAGCCGGTGCCGCCGCCGCGCGGAATGATGCTCAGCCCGAGTTCGATCAGCCCGCGCACCAGCGGCGCCACTTCGGCCTCGCCGTCCGGCGTGATGACGACAAAGGGGTATTCGACCCGCCAGTCGGTGGCGTCGGTGACGTGGGCAACGCGCGCCGTGGCGTCGAAAAGGATGTTGTCGCGCCGCGTGTGGCGGGCGAGACGCTGCAGCACCCGATCGCGCCTACGCCGCGTGTCGTCGAACCAGGCGGCAAACTCGGCCACCGCCCGCTCGGCGGCGGCGAGCAACGGCCGCACCGCCTCGTTGCCGGCGCGCCGCTTCTCGATCTCGTGCAGACGGTGGCGCAGCGCGTCGATGAGCAGGCGCCGGCGTTCGGGCGAGGCGAGCAGGTCGTCCTCGAGGTAAGGATTGCGCCGCACCGCCCAGATATCGCCGAGCACTTCGTAGAGCATGCGCGCCGAACGACCGGTGACGCGCTGGGCGCGCAGCGTGTCGAGAATGCCCCAAGCTTCCTCGCCAAGCAGCCGGATGACGATCTCGCGGTCGGAGAACGAAGTGTAGTTGTAAGGGATTTCGCGCAGGCGGGCGGCGGACATGGCGGCAAACCTCGGCTATCGTGGATGTCGCAAGTGCGATGGCCGCCGATTCTAGCCTACTGCACTGCAGCATCCGGCGCGATCGCTGTAGGGGGTATCCGCGGCGAGGCCCGGTCATTCAGCCACGGCCGATCACGGCCCGTGACGCGCCGCAGCGTCCGCAGCGCCTGCCCAGTGGCCTTTCGGGTAAAGACGGGCTTGCGGTGACCGAGGCCAAAGCGGGTGCAGGAGGCCCGGCGGCATTGCCCGGTGCCGGAACGATCCGCCGTGCTGGTAGGGCTGACTTTCGCGGCGCATGAAAAGCCCGTGCCCAATGGTGCAGCGAGCGTGGCGCAGCGAGCGCGAACTCTTCGCCCGGGAGGCGGACCGAAAGGGCCTTCCCTCAGCGCCTCTTCTCGTTGCGCACCTGGTCGATGATTTGGCTGACCACCTGCAGCATGTGCTCGTGGCTGGCATAGCTGCCATGGGCAGTCGAGTAACGGCCATCGATGGCCAGCATCGGCACGCCCTGGACGCGGTAGTTCGCCACCAGCTGCTTCGCGCGCGCCAGTTGGCTGGCGACGGCGAACGAATTCATCGTCTCGAGAAAGCGCTTGCTGTCGACGCCTTTCTTCGCCACCCACTGGGCGAAGGTGTTGGCGTCGGTGAGGTTGACCCGTTCGCGGTGCAGCGCTTCGAAGGCCTCGGCGTGCAGGCGCATCTCGCCCAGGGCTTCGAGCGCGTAATAACCTTTGGCCAGCGTTTCCCATTGCGGACGGTTGAAGGTCACCGGCACGCGCCGGACGACGACATCCTTGGCCAGCGTCTTCGACCATTTCTCGAGCGGTGCTTCGAGCGTCGCGCAGTGCGGACAGCCATAGGAGAAGAACTCCAGTACTTCGATCTTGCCGCTGGCTTCGACCGCCTGCGGCGGGTCGATGCGTGTGTAGTCGCGACCTTCCTGCAAGGCCAGCGCCGGCAGCGCGGTCAGCAGGGAGCAGGAGAAGGTGAGCAGCAGCGAGCGCAGGAACTTCATTCGATCATCACTCCTTGGTGGCTTTCGCGGCGGATGCCTCGATTCCGCCTTGAGACAACTGGGCGCGCGCCCGGTTCAGTTCTTCGGCGCGCGTGAACGGGCCGATGCGCACGCGATAAACCGTGCCCTTTTCGGGCAGGGTTACCGCCTGCACGCTCGCTTCGACGCCCATCAGCGCCAGGCGCGCCTTCATGTTGTCGGCGTCTACGGCCTGCTGGAAGGCGCCGGCCTGCAAATAGACCGGTTCGATGTTCTTGTCCGCAGGTTTCTCGACTGCTTTTTCGGCCGGCTTGTCGGTTTTCTCGCCGGTTTTCGCGTTGGCCTTTTCGCTTGCCGCGCCTTCGCCTGCTTTCTCGGCCGTGCCTGCGCCCTCACCGGGCAGGATCTGATAGAACTCGAAACGCGGTTTCTCGGCCGGTGGTCTGTCGCCCGGCTTGCCGGGCAGGGCCTGCGGGCTGTCGCCGCCCGGCCGCTCGCCGCGCGGTGCCTGCTCCTGCCGGTTCTGGAAAGGCAATGGCGTCTTGTTGAGATACCAGACGACGCCAAAGGAAATCAGCACGCCGAGTACCAGACCGAGCAGCAAGCCGCCCAGCGTGCCGCCCCATTGCCGGGCCGCGAGGCGACGGGAGTTTGGATGCATGTCCGACCTATGAAATAAAGGTTGCTGCGGGTGTTTCTGCCCCTCGAGGAGAGAGACCAGCGAAGCGGGTTTTTCGAGGTGGGCTCACATCGCGTCCGGCGCACTGACGCCAAGCAGGCGCAGACCGTTGCGGATCACCTGGCGCACCGCACAGGCGAGCGCAAGGCGCGCCAGGCGCTGAATTTCATCCTCGACCAGCAGACGCTCGGCGTTGTACCAGGCGTGGAATTCGGCAGCCAGTACGCGCAGCCAGAAGACCAGCGTGTGCGGCGCGCGCTCGGCAGCGGCCTGCTGGATCACTTCGCCGAAGGCGGCCAGCCGGGCGCACAGCGCCAGCTCGCGTTCGCCGGTGAGCGGCGACAGATCGGCCGTGGTGAGCTGCCGTGGGTCGCCCCCCCATTGCGTCAGCACCGACGAGATCCGCGCATGGGCATACTGGACGTAATAGACCGGGTTGTCGTTGCTCTGGCTCTTGGCCACTTCGAGGTCGAAATCGAGCGCCTGATCCTGCTTGCGCAGCAGATAGAAGAAGCGGCAGGCATCGTTGCCGACTTCCTGGCGCACTTCGCGCAGCGTGACGTATTCGCCGGCGCGGGTGGACATCGACTGCTTGACGCCGTGGCGCAGCAGGCTGACGAACTGGATGAGCACCACTTCCATGCGTTCGGCGTCGAGGCCGAGCGCGCGCAGAGCGCCTTTGAGCCGCGCGATGTAGCCATGGTGGTCGGCGCCCCAGACGTCGATGATGTGCGTAAAGCCGCGCTCGAATTTGTTGGCGTGGTAGGCGATGTCGGAGGCGAAATAGGTGTACAGGCCATTTTCGCGCTGTACGACGCGATCCTTCTCGTCACCGAAGGCGGTCGAGCGGAACCACTTGGCGCCGTCCTGCAGATAGATATGGCCGCGCTTTTCGAGCTCGGCCACGGCGCGCGCCACCATGCCGGTATCGTAGAGGCTGCGTTCCGAGAACCAGCAGTCGAAATGGACGCCGAATTCCTCCAGGTCCTCGCGGCAGTCGGCAAGCTGTTCGCTGAGCGCATGGCTGTGTACATAGGCCCATTCCTCGCCGAGCAGGTCTTTGGCGGCAGCGATCAGGCCATCGAGATGCGCTTCGAGCTGGGTTTTTTCGTCCTTGTCGTACTCGGCGCCGGGAGCGCGTGGCGGCGGTGCCGGTGGGACGCAGGCGAGCACTGCCGCCGCCGGCTGGACATAGCGGTCGCCATGTGCGGCGCGCACCTGTTCGGCCATCTGGCGCACATAGTCGCCCTGATAGGCGTTGGCCGGGAAAGGAATCGCCTCGCCGTGCAGTTCGAGGTAGCGCAGCCAGGTCGAGATGGCCAAAATGTCCATCTGCCGGCCGGCATCGTTGACGTAATACTCGCGGCAGACGGTGTGGCCGGCGAAGGCGAGCAGGCAGGAGAGCGCCGCGCCATAGGCGGCGCCACGGCCATGACCGACGTGCAGCGGCCCGGTCGGGTTGGCGGAGACGAATTCGACCTGGATGCGTTCACCGGTCGGCCGACCGCGGCCGAAATCGTCCTTCTGTTGCAGTACGACCTGCACGATCGCCGCCTGGGCACCGGCGGCGAGCGTGAAGTTGATGAAGCCGGCGCCGGCGACTTCGGCACGCGCGACGAGGGCCGAGCGCGGCAGTTCGCGCACCAGGCGATCGGCGATCTTGCGCGGATTTTCCTTCAGTTCGCGCGCCAGTTGCAGGGCCAGATTGCTGGCGAAATCGCCATGCGTGGCATCGCGCGGCTTTTCGATGTGGATTTCGGCGTCATGGCCGGGGGCCACCGAGGCGAGCGCGGCGCGCAGCAGTTCAGCCAGATGGGCCTTGTGATCGATTAGGGATGACATGGCGCGGGATTATAGCGCCGGCCAGGAACCGGGTACGCTCGCAGCGATTCGTTTGGATAATTTGGATTGATGTTGCAATCACAAAATATTATCGTGGAGGCGGTGGTTGATCGCTTTGCCATACAGCGAAAATGGCTCGATTGACCGACAGAAGGGAGACGGGGATGTTCGGGGGGCACGCAGGGAGGTCGAGGCTCTGAAATTTGCGTTGCAGGAAGCACGACAGGCCGAACAGGCGGCGCGCGCCGAGCTCGGTGCGCTGCGCAGCGAGGGTGAGACAGCAAAGTTACAGGCTGCCGAACATCGGCGGCGTGTCGAGTTCTTCGAGGGGCTGATCGCACACTGCACGCCTTCGGTGCACGCCTTCGGCGAATCGACCAAGGCCGTGCAGGGCTCGCTGGCGACGCTGGTCGGGGTGCTGCGTCAGGAAACGCAGTCGGCGGCACGCGCCAGCAGCGAGACGGCGAACAGCCAGCAGGCGGTGCGCCGTTTTGCGGTGGTCGCCGACGAGGTCAGGAAACTTGCCGAGCGCACGACGGCATCGACGAGCGAGATTTCCGGGCTGGTGGCGCGGGTGCAGGAGCAGGCCGGCGAACTGCGTCAGGCCGCGGAAGTCGATCCCGAGGAACTGGCCGCCATCCGCGAGGCCGGCGCGCAGGCCTTTGCCAGCATCGACAAGCTGCTCGAACTGTCGCGCCACATGACGCAGACCATTGCCGCCATCGCGCTGCGCAGCTTCGTCGAGACCGCGAAGACCGACCATCTGGTGTTCAAAATGGAAATCTACCGCGTCTTCCTCGGCCTGTCGGACAAGCAGGCCGACGACTTCGCCCGCGACAAGGTCTGCCGGCTGGGCAAGTGGTATTACGAGGGTGATGGCAAGGTCTACTTTTCCCGGCTGCCCGGCTACTCCCAGCTCGAACCGCCGCACCTGCGCGTCCATGCGCACGGCAAGGCAGCCGTCGAGGCCCTGCGCGCCGGCGATCTGGCGCGCGGGCTAGCTTCATTGCGTTGATGCCGCTTTCTCCGGAGAAACAGTGCTGTTGCCCGCTTCCGGTAAAATGCCTGTACCCTGCCCTCGTAGCTCAGTGGATAGAGCGACCGCCTCCTAAGCGGTAGGTCACAGGTTCGATTCCTGTCTTGGGCGCCAAAAATCAGCCCATTACAAAAAAAGCGAGCACAGTCTTCGCCCTTTTCCGTCTTCGCCCTTTTCCCCGAGTGCTCCGGAACCATCCCCGCGGTAAGCCTGCGAGAAATTTACCTGTGGAGTAACTGTTCAGGTCGATGCTGAGGATGCTACGTGTCACATCCCGGATAATCCACCACATGATCCGGTTGTGCGCTTTGTTTCAACGTCGAACCCTTGTGCCCCGGCTGACCGCCAGGCGGATGGCTTCCCTTCTTGCGCAGCGATTTCGTTTTCTTCAACCCCTCGGCCGAGGACGGGATGCTCGCGGCTGTTCTTCGCCCATTGCCCCCGCAGAGCGGCATCCTCCGCCTTCGACTCCGCAACCTCCTTGCGCAACGCCACGACCCCACAGCGCATGGATGAATTCGTCTTTCTCGGCAGGCGTCAGGTCAGCAAGGTCGGGCAGTCTTTCCATGCCCGTATTTATCAACCCTCTCGCCCTTTTCTCAAACCCAGATCAGATGCCTTTTAGGGTGCTACCTGAACAGTTACCCTGTGGAAACGCTGTAAAAATGGCGGTGCGGCGCGCAGCGACCGCAGCGGATCGAATGGACGAGTGAGTGGCCGGGCAACGCGGCGATGCGTCCGCGCGGCTTCAGCGTTTCCTTTCCAGAAGGGCCGTCCCGAGTGTTTCTTGGCCCATCGAGGGTAGAACGAGCGCAGCGCGGGTTCTCCGGGGTGGGCGCTCTTTGGCCAGCTTGCCGCCCGGTGGCGGGCAGTGGCGAACGATGAGGCCAGTAAAGCGGCGGCTGCGTGGCGAACGAAAGTCAGCCTGGTGGGCACGGCGTCGTCGGTGCGACATCCGGCAGCGGCAATTCGGCGGCCATCAATTCGGCGATCGTCTCGCGCCGGCGGATGAGGATGGCCGTTTCGCCGTCGATCAGCACCTCGGCGGCGCGCGGCCGGGTGTTGTAGTTCGAGCTCATCGTCATGCCATAGGCGCCGGCCGAGAGTACGGCCAGCAGATCGCCTTCCTCGACGGTCAAGGCGCGACATTGGCCGAGGAAATCGCCCGATTCGCAGACCGGGCCGACGACGTCGTAGGAACGGACTTCGCCGGCACGCTCGCGCACCGGCACGATCTCGTGCCAGGCATCGTAGAGCGCCGGCCGCATCAGGTCGTTCATCGCCGCATCGACGATGGCGAAATGGCGTTCGCGGCCATGCTTCAGATATTCGATGCGCGTCAGCAGCAGGCCGGCATTGCCGACCAGCGAGCGGCCCGGCTCGAAAACCAGCTTTTCGCGCCGGCCGGCGAGCGCCTGCAGCAGCGGCGCCAGATAATCGGCCGCAGAGGGCGCGCTCTCTTCGCCATAGGCGATGCCCTTGCCGCCGCCGAGATCGAGGTGGTCGATGATGATGCCCTCGCCGTGCAGCAGGTCGGCGAGCTGTGCGACCTTGGCCGCGGCTTCGGCGGCTGGCAGCGGATCGAGCAGCTGCGATCCGATGTGGCAGGCGATGCCGCGTACGCGCAGCGATGACATCGCGGCGGCGCGGCGATACAGTTCGGGCGCTTCATCGATGGCGACGCCGAACTTGGCTGTTTTCAAGCCGGTCGAGATGTAGGGATGGGTCTTCGGGTCGACGTCGGGGTTGACGCGCAGCGCGACCGGCGCCTGCATGCCATGTACGCGCGCGACCTCATCGATGCGCAAAAGTTCGCTCGCCGATTCGACGTTGAAGCAGTAGATGCCGGCGGCGAGCGCAGCGGCGATTTCGTCATGGCGCTTGCCGACGCCGGAAAAGACGACCCGTGTGGCGCTGCCTCCGACGGCCAGAACGCGCGCCAGCTCACCGCCGGAGACGATGTCGAAACCGGCCCCCAGGCGGGCGAACAGGCCGAGGAGGGCCAGCGAGGCATTAGCCTTGACGGCATAGCAGACCAGGGCATCGCGGCCGGCCAGCGCCTGCTGGTAATCCTGCCAGGCAGCAGTGAGCGCAGCGCGCGAATAGACGTAGCAAGGCGTGCCAAAACGGGCGGCGACGTCGGTCAGCGCCACCTTCTCGACGTGACGCTCGCCAGCGATGTGCGGGGCCAGTTCTCCGGGGCAGGTGATCATCGTTCGCCACCCTTGTTATCATTGGCCGCAGGCGTTGCGGCGGGCGGAACGACCGGCGCGGGGGCGGATGAGGCGGCCGGCGGTGGCAGGCTGAGCGGCCCGCGCATGCCACAGGCGGTGAGCAGCAGCGGGGCGAGAAGGAGAAATATGCGCATCGTCGTTCGCTATATGGCGCAAAACTAATAATGCTAGCACGGCCACGGTGGAAGGCTCATCGCTGTGGCTGGCGCGCTTGTCGCTGGCTGCCCTGGCCGGTCCTGCATTGTCGGCGGACAAGCAAAGGAGAGGACGGTCGCAATTGGATGAACAGGAATTCATGCGTCGGGCCGATGCCTGTCTGGCGCGACTGGAGGGGTGGCTGGAGCAGGCCAGCGACACGGCTGACTTCGATTATGAGCGCAAGACGGGCGGCATCATCGAGATCGACTGCGGCGCCGGCGGCAAATTGATTGTCAATTGCCACGGTGCGGCGCGCGAGATCTGGCTGGCAGCGCGCTCCGGGGGCTTCCATTTTCGCTTGCAGGAGGATGGCCGCTGGTGTGACACCCGTTCCGGCGAGGCGCTTGAAGTCGCGCTCGCCCGCTGCCTTTCCGAGCAATGCGGGCGGGAGCTCAGGCCTTCAAACTGAGGAAAACGCTGAAACGATCGCTGCGCCGCAATGCGCCCGCGCAGCGTTTTTTCAGCGCTTTCCGAGCGGGGCGCCCATGACGGAGCCGCGATGGGGCAAGCTCAAGGGCGAGATGGGCAATCGCGATGGGTTTATATCGCCGCGACATCTTCGGCATCGCCATAGACTTCGATGCCCAACGTTTCGGCCGTTTTCAACGCCCGATCATCGACCATCGGTGAGATGACGATCAGGCGGTCGGCCCGGCGGCCGTGGCGTTTTTCGTAAAAGCGCGCCTTACGTTCGAAAGCATAGACGTCCGAACGGCTCATCGACGATTTCAGCTCAAGAATCAATACGCTGCCGTTTTTGATCACGACATCGAGTTCGATCTGATCCGGCCGGCCGAAGACTTCGCCGGTTTCATCGAACTCGGTGACGTTGAGCACCTGTACGCCGAAGGTCTTTTCGAGAATACCAGCGAGCGCGTTGCGGAAGGCGCGTTCGGAGGACATTCCCCAACGAGCGCCCATGGCGCCCAGGCGGCGGTCGATGCGATCGGCGACCTTGTCGATCTTCGCATGCACGCGCTGGAATTCCTTGCGGGTTTCTTCCCAACGCTGGTCGGACTGTGACTGGGCTTCAGCCCATTTGCGATCCTGCTCGGCCCACTTCTCGTTTTGTTCGGCCCACTTCTCGTTTTGTTCGGCCCAGCGGCGATCGGACTCGGCCTTCGCTTCGTCCCAGCGGCGGTTCTGCTCGGCCCACTTCTCGTTTTGCTCGGCCCATTTTTCGTTTTGTTCGGCCCAGCGGCGGTCCGATTCGGCCTTCGCTTCATCCCACTTGCGCGCCTGCTCCTCACGATCTCGCCGCAGTTCTTCGAGTACGCGGTCGAAGCGTGATTCGGTCTGTTGTTTGTCGGCAAATTCGCCGCGCAGCATGCGCGCCGACATGGCGCGGAAGGCAGCATCCTGTTCGATCCACTGCGGCAGTTCGGCCAGCAGTTCCTGTTTCTGCGCTTCGCTGATCATCGGTTTGTCTCCTTGCCTTCATTGTAGGCGCCGAAGAGGGGGGTGACGTAACGGAATCCCTTCCGTCCGGTTTGCGCCTACCCCGGGAATCCGCTGGGGCGGATGCTGCCCTGCGAGGAGCAGAAATACCCCGGGGTCGCCGTTCGTGTTTCTTGAGGCTCATTCGCGCAGTAAGGGCGCGTCGTTCGTCTCCGGCGCTGGCGGCGGTGCGGACGGCAGGTGTTCGCGGTAGATGAATTCCTGCAGCGGCTTGTCGCTGCCCGGTTCGTGGCCGCTGACCGACAGCAGGCCGCCGGGCGCCGGTGGGTTGTATTCCGGTACGCCGGCCAAGGCCTTCTCCATGTAGCCGATCCATATTGGCAGCGCGGCCGTGCCGCCGGTCTCGCCCGACCCCATGCGCTTGGGCTGGTCGAAGCCGATCCAGGCGATGCCGACGACGCTGGCCTGATAGCCGCAGAACCAGGCGTCGACATAATCGTTGGTCGTGCCGGTTTTGCCGGCCAGATCGCCGCGCTTGAGGACGGCAGCGGCGCGTGCGGCGGTTCCACGGCGGGTGACGTCACGCATCATCGAATCCAGCAACCAAGCGTTGCGCGCATCGATGACACGCAGCTCTTCGTCGCCGGCCTGCAGCGGTTGCGCCGCAGCCAGAACTTTGCCCTCGGCATCCTGGATTTCCTTCACCACGTAGGGCGCGATGCGGTAACCGCCATTGGCGAATACCGCGTAGGCGGTCAGTTGTTGCCAGGGGGTGACGCTGCCGGCGCCGAGCGCCATGGTCAAATAGGGCGGATGGCGTTCCGCATCGAAGCCGAAGCGGGTGACATAGTCCTGCGCATACTGGGTGCCGATGTCGCGCAACAGGCGGATCGAGACCATGTTCTTCGACTTGGCGAGCGCCGTGCGCAGCGTCATCGGCCCCTCGTACTTGCCGTCGTAGTTTTTCGGCTCCCAGGCCTGGGAGCCCGTCTCGGCCGACGAAAAACTGATCGGTTCGTCGGGAATGACCGAGATCGGCGAGTAACCCTTTTCGATTGCTGCCGAGTAGATGAAGGGCTTGAAGCTGGATCCGGGCTGGCGCCAGGCCTGGGTGACATGGTTGAACTTGTTGCGGCCGAAATCGAAACCGCCGACCAGCGCCCGCACCGAGCCATCCTGCGGCGAGGCAGCGACGAAAGCTGCTTCGACTTCCGGCAGCTGCGCGATCTGCCATTGCCCTTTTGCGTCTTGCAACAGGCGGATGACCGCGCCGCGCCGCAGGCGCTTGTTCGGCGGGGCCTTGTCGTCGAGCATGCGTGCGGCAAACTTGAGCGCATCGCCGCTGAGCGTCACCGTCTCGCCCCGCCGCCAGGCGACGACTTTCTTCGGGCTCGCCTCCAGCACCAGGGCGGCGCGCAAGTCGGCAGCGTCTTCGAAGTCCTGCAATAAATCGTCCAGTTTTTCCTCGTCGCTGCTCTCGGGGATCGCGACATAGCTTTCGGCGCCGCGGTAGCCATGCCGCCGATCGTAGTCGAGTACGGCACGGCGCAGGCTGCGCCAAGCGGCGAGCTGATCATCGGCGCGCAGGGTGGTGATCACCTTGATGCCGGCGGTGTAGGCTTCGTCGGGGAAACGCTCGACGACCATTTGGCGCGCCATTTCGGCGGCGAATTCGGCGGGTACGGCAAAGGCGTTCAGATCGCGACGGATGCGCAGCGTTTCTTCCAGCGCCGCATGCCATTGCTCCTGATCGATGAAGCGCAGCTCGTGCATGCGGCGCAAAACATACTGCTGACGCAGTCGGGCACGCTTGGGGTTGGCGACCGGGTTGTAGGCCGAAGGCGCTTTGGGTAGGCCGGCGAGCATCGCCGCCTCGGCGACGCTGACTTCGGCGAGCGGCTTGCCGAAATAGATGCGCGCCGCCGCGGCAAAGCCGTAGGCGCGCTGGCCGAGGTAGATCTGGTTGACATAAATCTGCAGGATCTCGTCCTTGCTCAGGTTGAGCTCGATCTTGAAGGCCAGCAGCGCCTCGTAGATCTTGCGCGTCAGCGTCTTTTCCGACGACAGGAAGAAGTTGCGTGCCACCTGCATGGTGATCGTCGATGCACCCTGGCGCTTGGCACCGCTGCTCAGGTTGGACCAGGCGGCGCGCAGCACGCCTAGTGTGTCGATGCCGGTATGCTGATAAAAACGGTCGTCCTCGGCCGCGAGGATGGCCTGCTTCATGACCGGCGGCACCTCTTCGATGCGGACGAAGTCGCGCCGCTCCTCGCCGAATTCGCCGATCAGCCGACCGTCTTCGGTATAGACGCGCAGCGGAATCTTGGGCCGATAATCGGTGAGCGCCGACAGCTCGGGCAATTGCGGCCAGGCCAGGACGAGGACGATGCCGAGCAGACCAGCGGCGATCGCGCCCAGGCCAGCAAGCAGGGCCAGCGGATACAGAATCCAGCGCAATGGAGAAGGCAAGATGGGGCGAGCGATGAACGGTGAGCGCCGGATCGGGCGCGGCCGGTGCGAGCGTCAGGCGAGGGAGGAAGCCCGGAATCGGGTGCACTAAGCCGGGGCGGCGGCGTGAAGCAACTATTATAAGTCTGACGGATGATTGGCTGGGAGCTCATGCCGAAAGAACGCGCTGCGGCCGTTCTGTTCCCAGGAGTAGGCAAGCGGTTCGCGACAGGCGAACCCCCGGCGCAGCCAGAGGTGGCCAACGCGCCTGGGCGAGGCAAAGCTCGGCTTGGCCCTTCGGCGTGCTGCGGTTCGGCGCAGTCGCCCGCGACCGATCGTTTCGATCCGAGGGCGGCGGTGCCGCGGTTCGATGATGGATGGCATGCGCCCCGACCGGGTGGAACCAGTTGTGTTGATGCCATATTTTTGCGATTTTCGCCTGGGTGGTCCTATAAATTTCTTTACATGGCAAGCGAGTTGTTGTTAGGATTTGTAGTAGATTCTAGTATACTTTATCTAAGTAACTGATAGTCGTTGCATGATGTTGCCGTCAAAGGAGCTTCCGATCCAAAGTCGCATGGCCGGTTCGGGCAGGCACCAATGATGCCGGTTCTCGTGTCGTTTCACGCCAACCTGCCGGTCATTTTTTGAGGGGGCAAGGCCTTGCAGATCGATCTCTCGATCTTCAACCCGAAGGCGCGTCCGCTGCTCGGGCTGGACATCAGCACCTCGGCGGTCAAGATGGTGGAGCTGACTGGCTCGCCCGAGGCCTGCCGGGTCGAGCGTTATGCCATCGAGCCTTTGCCGCGCGATGCGATTACCGATGGCAACGTCACCAACCTTGAACAGGTGGCCGAGGCGGTCGGGCGGTGCTGGAAGCGCATGGGGACGTCCACCAAGTTCGTTGCCATGGCCTTGCCGACGGCGGCCGTGATCACCAAGAAGATCATCCTGCCGGCCAACCTGCGCGAGACCGAAATGGAGGTGCAGGTCGAGACCGAGGCCAACCAGTACATTCCCTTCGCGCTCGAGGAGGTCAATCTCGATTTCCAGATCGTCGGTCCAGCGCCGAACAGCGTCGACGAGGTCGAGGTGCTGATCGCCGCCTCGCGCAAAGAGAAGGTCGAGGATCGCGTCGCCTGTGCCGAGGCCGCTGGCCTGAAGGCGCTGGTGGTCGATGTCGAGTCCTACGCCATCCAGGCGGCTTTCGAGCTGGTGCTCGATCAGTTGCCGCCGGGGGACGACCAGATCGTCGCGCTTGCCGACGTCGGCGCCAGCGCGATGCGCATGAGCGTGCTCAAGGCCGGGCAGGAAGTCTACAAGCGCGAACAGGCCTTCGGCGGGCAGCAGCTGACGCAGGACATCATGCGTGCCTATGGCATGAGCTATGAGGAAGCCGAAGCGCTCAAGCGTACCGGGGACGGGCCGGAGAACTATGAAGCCGAGTTGCTCCGTCCCTTCACGGAAAATCTGGCGCTGGAAATTTCGCGCGCGCTGCAGTTCTTCTTCACCTCGACCCAGTACAGCCAGGTGCATCACATCGTGCTGGCTGGCGGCTGCGCCACGATCGCCGGCGTCGCCGATGCCGTGACGCAGCGCACGCAGATTGAGACGCGGGTCGCCAATCCCTTTGCCGGCATGTCCACTTCAGCGCGTGTGCGGCCCAAGCAGTTGACCGTCGATGCGCCATCGCTGATGGTGGCCTGCGGTCTGGCCCTCCGGCGTTTCGATCAATGACGTCCGCGACGAACATCGTGTCTCGACCACAGGGGTGCCTGCTGTGATCCGCATCAACCTACTGCCCCATCGCGAGGAAGCGCGCAAGGCCCGCCGGCAGCAGTTTTACGCCCTGGTCGGCGTCGTGCTCGTTCTGGCCGGCCTGATCTGGTTCCTCGGCTTCTCCATTCTGACCGGCTACATCAAGTCCCAGGAGGACAAGAACGCCTTCCTCCAGCGCGAGATCGCCGTGCTCGACAAGGACATCGAGGAAATCAAGAAGCTGAAGGAGCAGATCGATTCGCTGCTCTCGCGCAAACAGGTCATCGAGTCGCTGCAAGCCAACCGTACCGAAATCGTTCATTTGTTCAACGAACTGGCGCGTCTGGTGCCGGCTGGCATCTATCTGAAATCGATCAAGCAGACCGGAAATAAAGTCAAGTTGATCGGGCTGACGCAATCCAATGCCCGCGTCTCGGCGCTGATGTACAACCTCGACCAGTCGCCGCTGCTCGAGCGGCCACAGCTGATCGAGATCAAGGCGGTGAATGTGGACAAGCGGCGTATGGGCGAATTCAACCTCGATGTGTTCATCACCCGTCAGCAGGCCGATGCTGCCAAGCCGGCAGCCGCGCCGCCGGCGAAGAAGCAGTGAGCGGGTGTAGCGATGAAGAAACCCACACTACCGCAGATCAAGGCGCCCAAACTGCTGGCCATCGACTTCCAGGCGCTGGCCGAAGACTTTCGTACCCTCGACCCGAAGGACCCTGGCCTGTGGCCGCTGGCGCCGAAAGTCGTCATCCTGTTCGGCATCTTCGTCGCCGCGCTGGGCGCCGCCAGCTGGTTCGGCTGGCGCGTGCAATGGGAGGAGCTGAAGGTCAAGGAAGAGAAGGAAATCAAGCTCAAGGAAGAATGGACGAACAAGAAGCGTCAGGCCATCAACCTCGACGAGCACCGCAAGCAGCTCGAAGAGATCGATCGTTCCTTCGGTACGCTGCTCAAGCAGTTGCCGAACGCCTCGGAAATGGAAGCGCTGCTGGTGGACATCAACCAAGCCGGTGTGGGCCGCGGCCTGCAATTCGAGCTGTTCAAGCCGGGAGCGGAAGTGACGAAGGATTTTTACGCCGAGCTGCCGATCACGGTGAAGATTCTCGGCAAGTATCACGACTTCGGCGCCTTCGCCGGCGACATCGCTCGTCTGCCGCGCATCGTCACCCTCAACGACATCGACATTCAGGTGCCCAAAGAGGGAGGCATGGTCATGCAGGCCATCGTCAAGACCTTCCGCTATATGGACGAAGAGGAAGTGGCGAAGCAGCGCAAGGCCAAGGAAGCGGCGAAGACTAAGGGAGGGGCGAAGAAATGATCGGGTCACGCCGGATCGTCACGCTGTCGCTCGCCTTGGCGCTGGCCGGTTGCGGCGGCGACGAGCATGCCGATTTGCGCCAGTGGATGAAGGAAACCACCAAGGGCATGGCCGGCAAGGTCGACCCCCTGCCCGAGATCAAGCCGTTCCCGATCGTCGCCTATGAGGGCGACGGTCTGCTCGATCCCTTCGATCCGGCCAAGGTCGTGCCGGAGAAGCGTCAGGGAGGAGGCCTGCAGCCCGATCTCGAGCGGCCGCGCGAGCCGCTCGAAGCGTATCCGCTCGAATCGCTGCACATGGTCGGCTACCTGCTGAAAGGCAAGGAGCCGCATGCGCTGATCAGGGCCGACAAGATACTCTACCAGGTGCGTATCGGCAACTACATGGGACAGAACTTTGGCCGCATCGTCGCCATCCGCGAGGACGAAGTACAGTTGAAGGAACTGGTGCAGGATCCCAGCGGCCAGACAGCGGACTGGATCGAACAGGAAACCAGCCTGCAGTTGCAGGAAAAGCTGTTGGACAAGCAGGAGAAAAAGAAATGAAACGCCACGCTCTCTCGCTCCGACTGGCCGCCTTGGCGTTTGCTGCCGGCGCGTTGGCCGCGCCGGTCGTGGCCAGTCCGGGGGGGGCCGCCTCTTCGCTTGCGGTGACCGGCAGTCAGCCCGTGCTCAACAGCATCGAGCGGCTGAGCGTCAGCGAGCAGGCTGGAGCCGTCGTCGTCCGGCTCGACCTGCGCCAGCCGCTCGCCGCGCCGCCGGCCAGTTTCAGCATCAGCAATCCGGTGCGCCTCGTCTATGACTTTGCCGGCATGGCCAACGGTCTCGGCTACAGCAACGAAGCGGCCAACGTCGGTGATCTGCGTTCGGTGAGCGTCGTCCAGTCTGGCGAGCGCACGCGGCTGGTGCTCAATCTGACGCGCCTGAATCAGGCCGAGTTGCGCCCGGAAGGCCGGACACTTTACCTGCTGCTCACGCCGGCGCCCAGTGTCGCCAGTGGCGAAGCCGCGCCGTCGCAGCATTTCGCCGAGCAGGTGCAGACGGCGGGAGGTCATGGCATACGCGACATCGCCTTCAGGCGTGGCCGCAACGGCGAGGGGCTGATCCTGGTCGAGTTGTCCGATTCCGGCACCGGCATCGACATCCGTCAGCAAGGCAGCCAGCTACAGGTCGATTTCCTCAAGACGCGGCTGCCGGAAGCACTGCGCCGCCGTCTCGACGTCACTGACTTTGCCACACCGGTCACCACGGTCAGCACGGTGCCGCAGGGCGAGAACGTGCGCATGACCATCATCCCCAAGGGGCTGTGGGAGCACACTGCCTATCAGAGCGACAACCAATTCATCGTCGAAGTCAAACCGGTCAGGGAAGACCCCTCGAAGCTGTTTCAGAACAACCGCAGCGGCTATCAGGGCGAAAAGGTTTCGCTCAACTTCCAGAACATCCCGATCCGCGAACTGCTGCATGTTTTTGCCGACATCACCGGCTTCAACATCGTCGTCTCCGATTCGGTGAGCGGCAACGTCTCGCTGCGCCTGAACGAAGTGCCCTGGGATCAGGCGCTGGAAATCGTCATGCAGCAGAAGGGGCTGGCGATGCGCAAGAACGGCTCGGTGATCTGGATTGCGCCTTCCGACGAATTGGCGGCGAAAGAAAAAGTCGCGCTGGAAGCGAAGCAGCAGATCAGTGAACTGGAGATGACGCGTACCGAAAGCTTCCAGCTCAATTACCAGAAAGCCGAGGCGGTGAAGAAGCTGCTCACCGATGAGAAGCAGCGCATGCTGAGCGAAAAGCGTGGCTCGGCCTCGGTCGATGAGCGCACGAACAAGCTCTTCGTCACCGACACCCCGTCCAAGCTCGACGACGTGCGCCGGTTGATCGCCGAGATCGACATCCCGGTTCGGCAGGTACTGATCGAGGCGCGCATCGTCGAAGCCGAGGATACCTTTGGCTCGAACCTCGGAGCTCGGCTGGGGGTCAGTGATTTGTATGGCGGTATGGCGGGTCATCGTTTGTTCGGCAGCGAGCAAACGCGCTTCGCGCTCGGCGCGCATTCGACCTCGCTCGGCTATCTTACCGGACAGGCGGGCTCCAATGGCGAAGGCAGCGCGCCGGTACTGGTGTCGAACAATCCGAAGACGCTTTCCGAAGGCATGAATGTCAACCTGCCGGCGCAGGCGATCGGCAACAACGCGCCGGGGGTGTTCTCGTTCTCGCTCTTCAATTCGGCCAAGACGCAGTTCCTCAATCTCGAACTGACCGCGCTCGAAGCCGACGGCCGCGGCAAGGTCATCTCCAGCCCGCGCGTCGTCACCGCCAACCAGATCGAGGCGGTGATCTCGCAGGGCGTCAAGATCCCCTATCTGAAAGCGACATCGTCCGGCGCCACCTCGGTCGCCTTCGAAGAAGCGGTGCTGTCGCTGAAAGTCAAGCCGCAGATCACGCCCGATGGCCGCGTTGGCCTGAGCGTCGAAGTGTCGAAGGATTCGCCCAACCTGAGAATCCCGACCGTCGGCGGCATCGCCATCGACAAAAAGCATGTCAAAACCGAAGTTTTGGTCGAAAATGGCGGCACGGTGGTCATCGGCGGCATCTATGCGCAGGAAAGCCACGACAGCACCTCGCGCGTGCCCTTGCTCGGCGATGTGCCGCTGCTCGGCAACCTCTTCCGCCAGAAGACGAAGAGCGACAAGCGCACCGAGCTTCTGGTGTTCATCACGCCGAAGGTGCTCAACGACCAGCTCGGTTTGCGCTGAAAGCGGCAGCCGGCGTTATCGCCATCGCCGCGGATTGTTTTGGAGAGAATGAAATGAACCGCATCGCATCGCAAATCAGGCGTCGGGCCGCTTCTTGGCTCGTCGCTGGCGCCGTGCTCACCGGGCTGACTTTCACCGTCCCGGCCAGCGCGCAGATGGCGAGCTTCGATCCGGCCACCAACGTGCTGACCCTCGACACGCTCGCCGCCGGCGGCTATTACTACACCGGTGTTGGCATTCACCTGCCGCCGGGCCAGCCCTGGGTGCTGGTCGGCAACCCGCGCATGGTCAACCCGCTCACTGCCTCCGATGCCGGCGTTTTTCTCAACGGTCAGCTCCATCTGCCGCGCACGCGCATCCAGAACGCGATCTACGACCGCTTCGTGCTCGACATGCCGGTCGGCAAGGCGTGGAGCGTCAGCCGCTGGGGCGATGTGGTCAGCATCAGTTCGCCCGGCTACACCGAGCAGAGCTTCCCGATCCGCAGCAGCATCCGCAACAGCTATGAAATCGATTCCGGCGGCGAGCTGACCTATCAGCTCACCAACGGCATGGTCTTCAAGTATCTCGTCGACGAGCCCTGCATGGTGCCCGGCATCGGTACCTCCGATCCGGAAGGCTACTCGGACGTCGAGATCTACCCCAATCCGGGGGCTTCCGGTTCGGCGGCGGCCAACGAAGGCAACTTCCGCTTCGTCAACTACTATCCATCGAAGAAAGAGATGACGCGGCTCGAGACCTGTATCGTCGCGCCGGTCTCTGGCGTCTTCGGCCAGAATTCGGTGTCGAGCGTCAATCAACTCAGCGCCATCCCGGCGCAGCTGGCGGCGCGCATGGGCGAGCAGCGCACGTTCACGATCAGCAACGGTTCGCCGCCCTACACGGTGGTCATCGACCAGCCCGGCTTTGCCGACTTCTGGTTCCAGCCCGACGGTCGCACCGTGGCCGTCAAGTTCCGCCGCACCGGCAGCGGCACGCTCACCGTCTATGACTACAACCGCACCAATGTCACCGTCGCGTTGAGTACGACCGCCAATGCCTTGAGTCTGACGCCGGCGGCGCTGCGGCTCGATCCGGGCACTTCGCGCACGGTGGCGCTCAACGGCGGCGAGCCGCCTTACCGGCTCTATCACAACCCGGCGGCCGGCTACATCGACGTCGGCGCCATCACCGGCAGCGGTACCGATGCCGATCCCGGTCGCGTTAGCATCACGGCGGTGCGCTACCCGCCGGGCGGCACCGCCAACCTGATCTTCGTCGACAACGCCGGTACGCTGATCACGCTGCCGGTGGAGGTCAATGCCGGCATCGTGACGACGACGACCTTCACCATTTTCCCCAGCCGCATTGCCACGATCAGCGGCGGTCAGCCGATCGACATCAGCTTCCGCGGCGGTGTGCCGCCCTATGTGCTGCTCGACAATCCCTTGCCCGACTGCCTGCGCATGGGGTCGATCATCGACGGCGGCGGCGGTGTCTGGCGCGGTACCCTGCTCGTGCTCGCCACCTGCCCGCGCCGGTGGAACAACGTGGAGGTGATCTTCGGCGATGCCGCCGGCACGCGCGCCGCGCTGACCATCGAGAGCATCGAACCCTCGACGGGCGCCGCGTTCGCTGTCTCGCCGGCTTCGATCACCAATGCCCAGATCGGCGATGTCATCTATCTGGCGCTCTCCGGCGGTGTGCCGCCCTATATGCTCTACAACAACCCGTCGCCGCAGACCGTGCGCGTCGGCAGCATTCCGCGGCCGAATGGCATCGAGCCAGCGAGCGTCGCGCTGACCATCCTCAATTCCGACTGGGACAAGGTGCCCATCGTCTTCGCCGATTCGGTCGGCACGCGCATCTCGGTCGAGGTCAACATCAACAAGGCGCCGCTGACGCTCAGTCCCGGCTCGATCAACGCCCAGATGGGGCAGACCTATCGCGTGGCGATCACTGGTGGCGTTGCGCCTTACCGTCTGCTCGCCATCTCGGCGCCGGACATCGTCCAGGTCGGCGACATCGTCCAGGTCGCGGCCGGTCAGGCCGTGGTCAGCGTCAAACTCAAGCGCGGCGATGCGAACGCGGTGTCGGTGACCTTCATCGACTCCCGCAACCAGACGGCCGTGCTGACCGTCACGCCACAGGTCAGTCCGGTGTTCAAGTGATGCCAGATTGCGCGACTCCTGTGGGAGCGGCCGTGGCCGCGATGGGGCGGTTGAACCGGTTGCCGGCGCTTTCGCGGGCAAGCCCGCTCCCACGGCGATACTGGTCCTTGATCGGCGATCAGACGATCATGCACTGGCCGCAGATCGACAAGACGTTGGCGTGCAGAGCATGCTCTGCGGCCAGCTGGCGGTGAAGACGGATCGAGAAAGGAGAACATCATGAATGGAATCGTGCAGAGGATGAGGGCGGGCGTGCGGGGCGCTCTGGCGGCGGCGATGCTGGGCGGAATGATCGCCAGCGCCGCGGCCCAGGTGACGGTCGGCGGGGGCTCAGGCACCGGTGGATCGAACCTGATTGCCTTTGGCGATCAGCAGGTCAATGCGACCAAGGTGATGTTCGTGACCCTGACCAGTACTGGCACGAACGTGACTTACGGTGCGCTCGATACTTCGACCTTGACTGGCACACCGTTCAGCGTGACGGTTCCTGATAACGGCTGTTCCGGCCAAACGATTAATGACACCTCCAGTTGTACGATCGCAGTGCGCTTCACGCCGACGGCTGAAACGAGCTACGCCACCTATTTCCGCCTGGCGGTGACGACGCCTGCGAATCATCCCGGTGTCTTTATCAACCTGACTGGCAAGGGCATCACCGGCGGGGCCAGCACGGCCGGCACGCTCACCATCACGCCGGCGAGCCCGATCACCATCAGCGCGGCCACCGGCCAGCTGCCGACACAGTTGCTGACCCTCGCGGCTACCGGCGGTAATGTCGCCATCAGCGGCATTTCCTTGCCGACCGGCTGGCAGATGGACAATCTCTGCGGTTCTAGTGTGCGTCCGGGCGCCGACTGTGTCATCAATCTCAAGCCAATCGTCCCCGGAACAGCGGGTACCTATCCCTATAGCGTGGTGATTCAGGCCAGCGACAAGGCGCATGTGTTGAGCGTAACACTCAATGTTTCTGAAACTGCCGCCGCGACGCAGGGGCAACTCACGATGTCGCCGGCGACGCTGGATTTTGGCAGCGTGCGTCCGGGCTACAAATCGGTGAAAAGCTTTACGCTGACCGCGTCCACGGCCAACGTCGCCTTCACCGGCATCAGTGTGCCGACCGGTTTCACCGTGGTGCATACCTGCGGCACGCTCATTCCGGCGGGGGGCAGCTGTACCGGGGCGGTGACTTTTGCACCGACCGAAGAGATTTCCTATGCCGGCTCGGCGGTGATCAACAGTTCGGCCCAGAATGCACCGCATTTCGTCAAGCTCAGCGGAGTCGGCAGTTCGACGGCCGGGCTGGCTTCGCTGATGACCATTTCACCTGCTTCTCTGGATTTTGGTGTCGTTCGTCCGGGCTCAAAGCTTGCCAAATCGGTGACCATCACCGCCGGTGGCGCGAATGTCGCTTTTGACGGTATTTCCTTGCCGAGTGGTTTTACGGCATCCCATTCCTGCGGAACCCTTATTCCGGCGGGTGGCACCTGCTCGGCGACAATCACCTTTGCACCGACCGCAAAGATTCCTTATGACGGATCGGCAGTCATTTCGGTGACCGGCCAGACTGCGCCCCATTTCATCACCCTCAAGGCCAGCGGTGGTGATGCGACCGGTGGTGGCAGTTCTCCCGCCTTGCTGATTCTTGGGCAGTCGCTGCTCGATTTCGGCGATGTCGTGGCCGGATCGACGAAAACACTGCAGATCACAATGGCTAACCGTGGCGGCACGGTGCTCGATGCCAACTGGCTGCGCACCAATACGGCCTTTACTCCGGTCAGTGGTGGTTGTCTGAGCAGTGCGACAATTACCATTGCAGCAGGTACGAGTTGCACCTTGACCGTCCAGTTCAAGCCGGCGCAAATCGGTTCGGAGATTGGCTCGATTCGTTTCAGTGGCACAGGCGCCGACGACGTGGAGTTGAGTCTGAAAGGGCGTGGTATTGGCGGTGTCAACACGACCACTGGAGGCGTGCTTGTTTCGTCGTCGAGTCATGTCACGTTTGGCGCGGTGGCGACCGGTACTTCTCTGGTCAAAACCGTGACGCTGCGTACATCGGGCGGGAGCGTTCGGCCGGCGTTGATCGGTGTCGGCGTGCCGGAAGGCTTTGCTGCCAGTCACGATTGCGCTACCGCGGTCGGAACGACATGTACGCTGACCTTGGCCTTCACGCCGCGAGAAATAAAGGACTATCAAGGATTCGTCATCGCCGATGCCAAAGACGGTTCGGCGGCCTTCATCACCGTCAGCGGTACCGGTACGGGTGCCAGCGGCGTGCAGATGTCCGCTACCTCGCGCGGCGACAGGCAGGCGCAGAGCCTGACCGGGCAGTTCCGCTTCCCGGGTGCTTTGACGAACAGTGAGGGCAACCTCTATGTCGCGCTGCTCAAGGGCGATGAGCTCTACTTCCAGTCCAATGGTCAATGGCGGCCCTATCAACCGGGCTTCGAGCCGGGGCCCTACGTCAGCGGCCAGTTGCAAAACACCGATTTGACCATCCTGTCCGGTCAGGATGTCTCCCGCTTCAGTGGCGCGGTGCTTTACCTCGGCTACGGCCGCAACCTCAATGAACTGCTGGCCAACCGTCAATACGCGCCGGTGTTCGTCATCGAGTGAGGTCGCTCTTAGCGTGAAAATCACTCGAAAGGCATATTTCGTGGGAGCGGGCTTGCCCGCGACAGCACGTTCGCGGTAGCGAACATTTTTTCCCGGCGCAGCCAAACTTGCTGGACGCGCGCGAGCGCGGCGGCGGTCGAACGGGCTGCCACCGCGGT